>Ga0209550_10002014_pt1 | contig 19638 bp, 16 predicted proteins | sample LauGreSuBDMM15SN_2_FD_187567 | JGI IMG/M metagenome (GOLD analysis project Ga0209550, IMG submission 187567) | Freshwater lake microbial communities from Lake Michigan, USA - Su13.BD.MM15.SN (SPAdes) (version 5) | ecosystem: Environmental > Aquatic > Freshwater > Lake | place: Lake Michigan... | reverse complement strand
GGGGAAGGACGCGTCCTCGGAGAGCGCCTCGATCGCCGCGATGGAGCCGGCGGCATCTATCCACTGCACGTCCACGAGGGCGTACAGCTTCCGGAGGCCGTGCGTCTTCAGGGCCACGTCGTCCTCATCGAGAAGCGAGAGCGCGAATGCAGAGGGGGACGACTGCGTGCTCGCGCGACCCGGGACGGCAACAGCCAAATGCGCGCTGGGAAGAACGAGGGCCATCAGAAGAAAAAGGGGTGGCGGATCTTATTCAATGCATAGTGAGGTAGTGAAGTGCCCTGCGGTTCTGCGGTTGGTGCTGAGAGCTTGTTACCAAAAAGGTGTGGGTGAGTGGTAGGGTAGTTCACCGGGCAAACTGCGCCCGGGGCGCGCCCCGTGTACAAGGTCATTTCCTAATGACCCACAGCTGGAGCTGCTTTTCGTAGCCACCCGCTATGGTCTCCCCCGCGGTCACGGGGAGGGCAGTCTCTGCGCCATCGCGAGATGCCCCCCCCTCGCCGTCGCCGGCAGCATCGCGATTTTTGTCTACGGCATGCCCGTCAAACTCGCCTTGGCCTCCGCCGGCTACGGTGCCGCCTTCGGTCTGCTCCCCATTGGGTGGCTCATCCTCAACGCGATCTTCATCTACCAACTCTCCGTTGAAACCGGCCAGTTCGCCGTCCTTCAAAAACAGATCGCCGGTGTCTCGGGCGACCGGCGCATTCAGGCGCTGCTGATCGCGTTTTCGTTCGGCGCCTTCATCGAGGGCGCCGCCGGCTTCGGCGCGCCGGTGGCAATCTCGGGCGCCCTACTGATCGGGCTCGGCTTCAAACCGCTCGAGGCGGCTAAGCTCGCGCTCATCGGCAACACCGCGCCCGTCGCCTTCGGCTCGCTCGGCACACCCCTCGTCACGCTCGCGCCGCTCACCGGCCTCGACCTGCTCCAGCTCAGCGCGATGGTGGGCCGCCAGCTGCCGTTCTTTTCGCTCATCGTCCCCTTCTGGCTCGTGGCCGCACAAGTAGGCTGGCGCGGCATGGTCTCCGTCTGGCCGGCGTGCTTCGTGGCGGGCGCATCGTTCGGTCTCGTGCAGTTTCTCGTGAGCAATTTCCACGGGCCGTGGCTCGTGGACATCGTGGCGGGAGCCATCTCGATGTTCTCAGTCATCGTGCTGATGCGGTTCTGGAAACCGGCCGAGGAACAGGCGAATCCCGCGCCCACGTCCGGGCCGACGTCTGCGGCCGCCGCCGAAGCCGCGGGCTCCCCCGCGTGGAAAGCGTGGTTACCGTGGATTTTTCTCACGGCCTTTGTCTTCGCCTGGGGTTTGCCCCAGACCAAGAGCCTGCTCGATTCGTGGTATGCGCCGCAGATCCCCGTGCCCGAGCTCCACAACGCCGTGATCAAAATGCCGCCGGTAGCGCCGAAGCCCACGCCCGACGCCGCGATGTTCAAATTGAATCTCCTCTCCGCGACGGGCACCGCGTTGTTGCTGGCCGGCATCGCCTCGGCGCTCGCCCTCCGCGTCGGCCTCGGCCGCGCCCTGCGCATTTATGGCCAGACCCTGTGGCGCGTGCGCGTCTCGCTGCTCACGATTTCGGCGATGATGGCGCTCGGCTTCACCACGAAATACAGCGGCACCGACACCACGATGGGCCTCGCGCTCGCGGGCACCGGTTGGTGGTTCCCGTTCTTCTCGCCGATCATCGGCTGGCTCGGCGTCGCGCTCACCGGCAGCGACACCTCCTCCAACGTCCTCTTCGGCAACCTGCAAAAAGTCACCGCCGAACAGCTCGGCCTCTCGCCCCTCCTTACTTGCGCCGCCAACAGCTCCGGCGGCGTCATGGGCAAAATGATCGACGCCCAAAGTATTGTCGTCGCGAGCGTCGCCACCGGCGGACACCCCGATAGCCCGACCGCCGGCGCGATCCTGCGCGCCGTCTTCTGGCACAGCGTCGCCCTCGCCATTTTCGTCGGCATCTTCATCATGCTCCAAGCCTACGTCTTCCCCGGCATGATTCCGAAGTAGGCCAGGGTCTCCGACCCGCCCTCCGCGCACCGCGTCCGCGCTCCCACGTCCTCGCTCCCGAACGGTTTCCCACGGCCGCATCGTCTGCTTCGCGCCCGTCGGTTCCTATCCGTGTTCATCCGTGTCCATCCGTGGTTAAATTTCAGGGGGCTTTTCATAGGCATCCCGCAGCACCTGCATCGTGTGCCGCACCCGCACCGGAGAACCGATTTTTTCCAAGTGCACGCGCAGCTGCGTGAGGCAGCCAATGTTCCCGCTCGCCACCACGCCTTCGCCACCGCCGAGCGCCGCCAACGCCGCTTGGGCCTTCTGGGCGCCGAGCGAATGCGCCGTCTCCGGTTGATCCAAATTATAGGTCCCCGCGCTTCCGCAACAGAGGTGCGCATTGGCCAACTCACACACTTCCACCCCCGGGATCGCCCGCAACAACGCCCGCGGTTGCTCGCGCACGCCTTGCGCATTCGCGAGGTGACAGGCATCGTGATACGCCACCTTCAGCGTCGCTTTTGCCCCGGCCCCCGCCATCGCACCGAGGCCTCGCGGCTTTTCGCGCAGACCAATCTTGGTGAGAAATACACTCACATCCATCACGCGCCGTCCAAATTCCTTCGCCCGCGCTTCGTCCACCGTCCCGCGCAAAATCAAGGGATACTCGTGCAGCGCTGACCCGCAGCCCGCCGCGTTGGTCAGGATCGCGTCCACGTCGGCCGGGAAAGCTTCAAGATTCTTCCGCGCAAACGCCTGCGCCGACGCAAGGTTTCCCGTGTGCCACGAGAGGCCGCCACAGCAGCCCTGTGCCTTCGGCACGATCACCTCCACGCCATTGCGCGCCAACACCTCGATCGTCGCCACATTGATATCCGGATCGAGCACCTGTTGCGCACAACCCGCGAGCAGCGCCACCCGCGCCCGGCGCTCACCTTGCGCCGGATACACCGCCTGCAATTTCACTTCCGCCGGCACGCTCTTCGGCGCGAGCGTCAACATCGGCCGCAACACCGCCGGCACGAGCCCGCCCAGCGCCCGCCCGATCTTCGCTCCCGCCAGCGCCAGCCGGAATCGCCCCGGATACGGAATCGTCAGCTCCGCGAGCCAGCGCCGCAATGTTTCACCCGGTGTTCGCACCGCCTGTTTCTCCTCCTCCATCCGCGCGCGAAACGGACTGATCAAATCCCGATACGGCACGCCGCTCGGACACGCCGGCTCGCACGACAGACAGCCCAGGCAGCGATCGACATGCGGCTGCGCATCCGCCCACGGCAACGTCCCTTCGAGCACCTGCTTCATCAGGACGATACGCCCGCGCGGCGAATCCATCTCCTGTCCAAATTCCTGATACGTCGGACACGCCGCGAGGCAGAATCCGCAATGCACACACGCCTCCACCGCGTGCGCCATCGGCGCGCCCAAGGCTCCGTGCTCTTCCGGTTTGATCGTGTGCTGCATGATTAGTCTTCGATTGACGGAAACCGCCCCTGCGGATCTAGCGCCGTCTTCACCGCGCGATGGATCTCCGCGTCGGCTCGCTTCCCCGGCCACAACGCCCCGCCGCCGCGCAACGTCATCGCCGGCCACGCCAGTCCGTCCGCCAACGTTCCGCCGCGCGGTAACGAAATAAAACCTACGTTCCCACCCAATCCCACCCACGTCCGCGCTCCGGCCATCGCCTGCGTCCACGACAAAAATCCCGCGACGGCTCCGGGTACCAGCGCCACCTTGACCAGCTCTCCGCCGTCGTGCGCCCACGCGAACTCGCGCACGCCACTCCAAAAACTCGACGCTTCGTCGTCCGTCAGCGCCACACCCGGCCAACGCGAAAAAATCTCCGCCGCCAGCACATCGAGCGCCGCCGCCGGTCCCGCGAGCCGCGCATACACCACACCCTCGGCCGGCCACGCCTCCAACGCATCCAGCTCCCATCGCTGTCCCGCCGCCTCAGTAAAAATCGTCGTCATCGCCGCCGTATCCACCGCGCTCAGTCGGAGCGTCCGCGTCGTCACCGCCCGCGGAAACACTTTGAAGGTCACCTCCGCCAGCGCTCCAAACCGCCCGAGGCTACCCACAAAAAACTTCGGCAGATCAAACCCCGCGGCATTCTTCACAACCTTCCCGCCCATTCTCATCAGCCGCCCGCTACCATCGACGAAACGCACGCCGACAATAAAATCCCGCAGCCCGCCAAATCGAAAACGACCCGGTCCACCGAGCCCCGCCGCCACCGTGCCCCCGATGGTCGCACCCGCGTCCACCAGCAACGGATCAAACGGCAAATACTGGCCGCGTTCCGCCAGCGCCGCCGCGATGTCCTTTAACGATGTTCCCGCCAGCGCGGTAAACGTAAACTCACTGGGCTCATACTCCACGATCCCGCTCAGCTTCACCGTCGAAATCTTCACCACGTCACTCGCCACCGCCGACAACCGCGGCTTCGTTCCCGCCCCCACGGCCAGCACGCGCGGCGCCGACTGCACCGCCTCCGCCAGTTCCTCCGGCGTCGTCACCAAAATGTTTTTATCCGTGTTCATCCGAGTAATCCGTGGTCAAAAATTCCGGGCACTCATCACTGCGTCCACGGAGCACGCCACAAATTCCACAGGCAATCTCTGCTCTGTGCCCTCGGTTCGATTCTCTTCCGACCTCGGCGTCTCATTTTTCCGTGTAGTCCGTGTGTTCCGTGGGCCACTCCTGATCGTCGTAGCGTTCATGTGTTTCTTGGTTTCGTCTTCGTTCGCCGTTCACTCCCGCGTAATCACACCCGCCGCCTCCAGCGGATGCAGCCCGCGCTGCGCCGTCGTCATCACCGCCGGCGCGCCCTCCGGAAACATTTTTCCCGGATTCGCAATCTCCAGCGGATCAAACGCCGCGCGCAGCCGCTTCATGCAGTCCAGTTCGTTCGTCGTAAACATCTCCGGCATGTAATCGCGTTTCTCCACGCCCACCCCGTGCTCACCTGTGATCGAGCCACCCATCGCGATACACATCCGCAAAATTTTTCCCGCGAGCGCCTCCGCCCGCACGAGGCCATCGGCCTCCTTGCCATTATACATGATCAACGGGTGCAAATTGCCGTCGCCGGCATGAAACACATTCGCGACCCGCAGCCGCGCCTCACTCGCCATCTCGCCGATCCGTTTCAAAGCCTCACCGAGTTTTCGCCGCGGCACCACGCCGTCCTGCACGATGAAATCCGGCGACAACCGCCCCACCGCACTGAAGGCACTCTTGCGGCCCTTCCAAATCGCCAGCCGCTCCGCCGCATCTTTCGCGACGCGTATTTCCATCGCGCCGCTCTCCGCCAAAATTTCCTGCAACCGCACGCGGTCCCACGCCACCACTTCGCGCGGCCCTTCCAACTCCACAATCAGCACCGCTGCCGAATTCGGCGGATAATCCGCGTGCACCGCCGCCACCGCCGCCTCGAGCGCCAGCGCATCCATGATCTCCAGCGCCCCCGGCAACAGCCCGCTGGCAATCACCGCCGACACCGCGTCGCCCGCTTTCTCCAGCGAATCATAGCCCGCCAGCACCGTGTGAAACATTTCCGCCCGCGGCAGTAATTGCAGCGTCACTTCCAACGCGATTCCAAACAGCCCTTCGTTGCCCACAAAAAGCCCCGTCCAGTCCGGCCCCACTTGCTCTCGGCTCGGCCCGCCAAACTCCACCACTTCCCCCGTTGCCAGCACCGCCTTCAGTCCCAGCACGTGATTCGAGGTCATCCCGTATTTGAGGCAGTGCGCGCCCCCCGAGTTGAAGGCCACATTCCCGCCAATCGTACAAATCGACTGACTCGAAGGGTCCGGCGCGAAGTGCAAACCATACTTTTGCGCCGCCGTCGTCACGTGCGAGTTGACCACCCCCGCCTCCACGACCGCGATCCGACCCGCCGGATCAATCCGCACAATCCGGTTCAGTCTATTCAACGTAATGACGATCCCCTCTTTCACCGGCAGCGATCCGCCCGACAAACTCGTCCCGCTTCCGCGCGCGACAAAGGGCACTTTCTCCGCATGACAAAAACGCACGATCTGGATGACCTCGTCCTGCGTTTCCGGCACCGCCACCGCCAGGGGTCGCGCCGCAAAGGCCGTCAATCCGTCGCTTTCGTAGGCAGCCAAGTGCGCCGGCCCGGACATGATCCGTCCCTTCGGCAACAACGCCACCAGTCGGGCAATCGCATCAGTCTTCATCGTGTTTTCCTCCTCATTCCCGTAGCGGCGAGCGCCAGCAAGCCGATCAGAGGAAGCGCAGAAAATTCCCCGCGCCCTCCCTCCTCCGAAAGCTGAGCATAAATGAGTGATTCCATTTCAGTGTCTCCCCGTAGCGGCGAGCGCCAGCAAGCCGATTAGAGGAAGCGCAGAAAATTCCCCGCGCCCTCCCACCTCCGAAAGCTGAGCATAAATGTGCGATGCCATTTCAGTTTCTCCCCGTAGCGGCGAGCGCCAGCAAGCCGATCAGAGGAAGCGCAGAAAATTCCCCGCGCCCTCCCACCTCCGAAAGCGGAGCATAAATGTGCGATGCCATTTCAGTTTCTCCCCGTAGCGGCGAGCGCCAGCAAGCCGATCCTCATGCCAAGACCGCTTTCAGAGCCGTGAGCACGAGATCCACGTTTCGCACGCTGGAGCCATGTCCCATCAAGCCGATGCGCCAGGCTTTACCCGCCATCGGTCCGAGACCCGCGCCGATCTCGATGCCATATTCCTCCAGCAACCGCCGACGCACCTTCGCGTCGTCCGCGCCCGCCGGGATGCCAATGCAGTTCAAGGAATGCAGCGAGTGCTTGGGAATGTAGCTGAGCCCCATCGCCTCGAGCCCCGTACGTAAACGCCGATACATCTGCGCATGACGTTCGATCCGCGCGTCGAGCCCTTCCTCCAGCACCATCGTCAACGCCTCGTGCAACGCATAGGTCATGTTGATCGGCGCCGTGTGATGATAGACTCGCGCCCCGCCGCCACCCGCCGCCGCGCCGCCGCCCGTATAATATTTCCGCAGCATCGACACATCGAGATACCACGACTGCACCTTCGTCTTGCGCGCATCCATGACCGCAAGGGCCCGCTCGCCGAAACTCACGGGCGAAAGTCCCGGCGGGCAACTGAGACACTTTTGCGTACCGCTGAAGATCGCATCGATCCCCCACTCGTCCACGCGCAGCTCATGTCCGCCCAAACTCGTCACTGCATCGACCACCAACAGCGCCCCGCGCGAATGCACGAGGTCCGCAAATCCCGCCAACGGCTGATGCGCCCCGGTGCTCGTCTCCGCGTGCACGATCGTCACGAGCTTCGCCTTCGGATGGGCATCGAGCGCTGCCTTGATTTGCTCGAGCGAAATCACGTCGCCCCACGTCGCCTCGACCGCGTGCACCGTCGCACCGCAACGCTCCATCACATCTTTCATCCGCGTGCCGAAGACACCGTTCACGCACACGATGGCCTCGTCGCCGCGCTCCAACAGATTCACCGCGATGCACTCCATGCCCGCCATCCCGGTCCCGCTCACCGGAAACGTCAGAGCATTCTTCGTGCGAAACACCTCCCGCAGCAGCGCACACGTGTGATCCATGATCGCGAGATACTGGGGGTCGAGATGCCCGAGCGTCGGCGCCGCCATGGCGCGCAGCACGCGGTGGGGCACCGGACTGGGGCCGGGCCCCATCAATATGCGTTCATTCGGGATAAAAGCGGCAGCGGGTGAAGTCTCCATCGGGTAAACTCATGATTGAGCACCGCCCCCCGCGCTGACGAGCGCAGAGTTCTCTTTGTCCCACCAAAATGCGATCAACCCAGCAAAACCACGACCACGCCTGATCGGTCCTATTTCGCGTGGTGCCCCGCCGCCACCAACTCGGTATGTCCGTTTTCCTGCTTCCACACTGCCCAATCGAACCATCCGTCCAGCGCCAGTTCCATCGTGCCCACGTTTGCGGCGACCAAATCTTTCCGGGTTCATCAGCGTGTAGGCGGTCCCCCGAACCTCGCAGTTTTATCCTGACGAACTCGTTCACGTTCTAACTCGCCGGCGACCTCCGTGGAATCAGCCCTTGGCTTGAGCATCTTTTGGTCATCTCTATGACTCGTGCGATGAACCTGTTCACCATTTCTAAGGCAAAAGCCCAATTCAGCGGTATCGCGCGCAAGGTTGTGCGTTCGAAGCGGCCGGTCATCGTGCGCGTGCCTAATGGCTTCATTCAGATTGCGCACTATGATTTGCCAGAAGAAGTGCCCGCAGCGCCGCAAGGCAGCCTAAAACTGCTTCCCCGTGAGCTCGAACGGCACAACACCTTCGGAGAAACGCTGTGAACCTCCGCCGTTGGGACATTGGGTTTCTCCGCGCGGATGAGAAAGACCGTGATGGTCATCCGGCGGTCGGCCTCTCATCCAACGACGTTATGGCCGATGACAAACAACAACGCTTCAACGTCGTCACTGGGACCAAGAAGCAACCGGCAGAGCATGCTCGCCACCACCAGGTGATCCTTGATGCGGCGGACGGCCTCGAATTCCCGACGTTTGTCGATTGCTCGCTCGTCTATGTCGCTCGCAAATCCTCGATCCTTCGCTCAGGTGGGTTGGTCACCGTTCATCGCCGCCAACAGATTCAGCGCGGTATTCGGGGCTACCTCGGTCTTGGCTGATCGTCGTCCTAACTACGTTGGATTCTGAACCGGGCTAGAATTTAGCCGGATCGCCCGCCGACCACGAGGCCAACGTTAACGCGCCTCCGACGAATGCGGAGAGAGTGTAATCGTAACTCGTCCGATTCTTGAAACAAACGTAAGCGACCGGGTGGGGTCTCCCTATCCAGAACGAGCGAGGGCGGATAAAGTGACGGGATGGAAACATGACGAACGGAAGTGACCGAGGACGGCGCGAAACGAGATCGGCGCGGGCGACGAATGCTGACGCCGCAGCGAATGGAGGCACTCGTCAGCGAGTATCGAGCAAGTCGCCTGACGCAGGCGGGCCCAACCAACCGGGTGATTGTATCCAGATGGTGGACTCAAAACGACCGCCACCCGTGTCGATGAAACTCAAGAGACCACAGCAGTGCCCGTTCAATCTCGCGGGACCAACGGAAACAACGAGGACCCTATTGAGTGTTGTTTGATGCTTGGTCCCCCTAGCGGGTTGATCGCCGCCCGCGCTCCGGGCTGGCCGGGTCGTCGTCCCTCCTCCTCTGCCCGCCCTCCGCTTTCCCTCTGCCTCCGGCCTGCTCTAAGGGACTGAACTGCGGGCCGGGCGGAAGCCGAAGCCGTTGAACCGGTAGTCCGGGTAGCCGTATTCGTCGTACCGGAACGCCGAGCGGGCGTAGTTGGCCCCGACGTTCCAACTGCCGCCCCGGTACACCCGAATCGTACCCGATGGCGCGCCTTTGGGGTCAGTCACGCGACCACCCGAATAAGGACCGTACCAGTCGAGGCACCACTCCCAGACATTGCCGTGCATATCATGCAGCCCCCACGCATTCGCCCGCATCGTGCCCACCGCGCGCGTGGTTACACCCGAATTTTTACTGTACCAGGCCATCGCGTCCAAACCGCCCGCATAATCTCCCGTCGTCCCCGCGCGGCACGCGTACTCCCACTGCGCCTCCGTCGGGAGTGTGTAAATGGTACCAGTCGGCAAGCGACCCGCCTGCCGCTCCCGTTCGGTCAGCTTCCGACAAAACTCCATCGCATCATCCCAAGAGACATTCTCCACGGGGAGTTGCCCGCCCTTAAAATACGACGGATTGCTTCCCATCACGGCCTCCCACTGCGCCTGCGTCACCTCAGTCTTCGCCAACCAAAACGGACTCAACGTCACTTTCGTCACGGGTTGCTCGTCTGAGCCACCACTCATGCTCCCCATCGAAAACGTGCCGCCCGCGATCGGCACCAAGGTCACTCCGACACCCTCCACCGCCCATGCCTCCCCCGCTGTGCGGCGGCGGCGCTCCTCTGTGTCAGTTTCCGGCTGAATTTTTGCAGCCACCACACGCTCAGCTTTCACTTTGGCCTCCGATGCCACACGCTCCGCTTCCGCTTTTGCCTCCGATGCCGCCTTGGCTTTCGCCGCTACCACACGCTCCGCTTCCGCTTTGGCCTCCGCTTTCGCCACCGCTTCCGTCAGCTGCCGGCCTACGAACACGCCTGCTGCGCAGAGAACAGCCACGCTAACAACCAAAGTGATCCGCCGCATTTTTCGCCCGGGCTCGTCAAAAAGGGTCAGGTTTTAATGTTTAATGTCAGCCGCCGGAATATTGTGGGTTAGAACCTACGCGCAGCGTGCAATTTTCCTGACAGAGCTGGGGTTGCTCGCGTCATCATTGCAATGCGCGGAGAAGCTGCCGCTAGAAACGAGAAGGCACGATCAAAGTGAAACTTCGGGATATTATCACCATCAAGTCGTGGTTTCGCTGATACGGCCCCAACGGCCAGCTCTTGCTGGGCCGGCCGTCATCTCCGAAAAATCTTCCTACCAATAAAATCTTCCTACCCCAAATCCGAACGGCTTACCGCGCGTACTCCACAAACCACTTGTCGGTGTAGAGCGCATGCTCGGCAACCGGCTTGAAGCCGATCGCCGCGAACCACGCCGCCGACTGTGCCTTCGTCACCTGTAACGTCGGGTCATTCTTGTGCGGCCCGAGCTCCGGGTGAAAATCGATCACCACGATGCGCCCCGCTTTTTTCAGATACGGCACCAAATTTTTCAAATACTCCGTGCGGTTCTCGATGTGGTGCAACACGTCGAAAATCAGCGCGAGATCCACGTCCTTCGCCGGCAGATTCGCATCCGTAAATTTCCCCAGCACGCCCGCCACATTCGTCAGCTTCGCCTCCCCCGCCTTCTTCGTGATGTGATCGACCAACCCCTGCTCGATATCGACCGCGTATACTTTTCCTGCGGATACGACCTTCGCCAACGGCACCGAAAACACGCCCGACCCCGCGCCGATGTCGGCGACCACGCTGTTTGGCTTCAGCTTCAACGCCGCGACCACCTCGTCGATTTTCAACTTCGCCACGCGATTCGCGGAATCGAGGGTCTTCAACCAGTCCTCCGTCGACCGCGCCGCCAGCTGCGCCGACGCCTGCGGGCTGAATCCCGCCACCGCCACTGCCAGCCACACACTGCACACCACCGGATTTGAAAAGCGCATAAAATTTTTCCTTTCGGTTCAGCACGCCGCATCCAACTGCCGAGCGCAAGCCTCCCCCTCTGCAACGGACGGGCGCGTTCCCAAGCGCGCTGCCCCCCCGCGCTTCGCCGATCACGCGGAGCCGGTCCAAGCCACCCCGCCCTCACGCCAAAATCAGCGCAGCTGAGTGCTGAAACCTCCGGCACCGTCCTTGCGCCCTTTTCGTATGGCCCCGGCCACGTCGTCCGCGGCCCACCCCTTGCCATACTCCGCTCTCCACGCTCCGATCTCACTCTCACGCTCTCTGGCTCCACTCTCCCACCCTCCGCATGATCCGCGCTCTTATCTTCGACTTCGACGGTCTCATCCTCGACACCGAGACACCCCTCATCGACGCCTACGGCCTCGTCCACACCAACCATGGCGTCCCCTTCGATCGCGATCTCTTCCTGCGTAGCACCGGCCACGCCGACTACGCCTTTGATCCGTGGCACGGCTTCAGCCCCCACGCCAATCGCGCCGACCTCGAACTCGAACGCCGCGCCATCAAAGATCCGCTCATGCTCCAGCAACCGATTCTCCCGGGCATCCTCGCGCTCTTGGACGACGCCCGTGCGCTCTCGCTCCCGATCGGTCTCGCGTCCAACTCGCCGCACTCGTGGTGCGACGCCCACCTCACGCGCCTCGGCCTCTTTGACCGCTTCACTTTTCTCGCCTGCCGCGAAGACGTCCCGTCTCCCAAGCCCGAACCCGATCTCTACAAACTCGTCTTGAACCGCTTCGGCCTCCGCGGACCCGAAGCCATCGCCTTCGAGGATTCCCGCACCGGCAGCCTCGCCGCGACCCGCGCCCACGTTCACACCGTTGCGTGCCCCGGCCCCTCCACCGTCCACCATGATTTTTCCCACGTGGATCTCCGCGTCGCCTCCCTCGCCGACGTGACGCTCGCCCAGCTGATAACGCGCTTTGGTTCGTAGCCCCGAGCGCCACTCTCAAGAAACAGCTCCTTGTTCGTCGTCCCGCCTGCAGGTGGAATCCGTCAACACTTCCGCCTAATCTTCCGCCTAAAGGCGGAACTACAAACTCGAGAAACCGGTGTTTCCCCCTCACGGGCAAAAGTCGCCTTTGTGGTTGGGGCTGAATGCTGGCTCAGCTTCAGCCTGCGGATAAAGCGGATAGAAAATCGGTTTCTTCTCACCGAGTGGTCCGCGCCGTTTCGACCGAAGGGCCCTGTGCAAATGCGCACGGCTTAAGTCTGGCTCAGTCACCGGTGGGTCTGGCCTAAAATAAATCGGAAAATCTGGCCTCCGCTCCCGACATCTCCACGTTGCACTGCAGGTCCCCCCGCCCCCCCACCGCACCTCCACTATGCTCACCTACATCTATGAAACCCTGCCGCGCGCTGGAAAAGCGGCCAAGCGTTACGAACTCCGCCAATCAATCAAAGATGCCCCGCTGACGAAACATCCTGCGACCGGTGAGGCGATCCGCCGCTGCATTGTTCTCAGCACCGACCCTTTTGTGCGTGCAGCCACGATCGAGCGCCCCGCCCCTCGGTCCACGGCCAAACCCCGCCGGCAAGATCACCACGACCACCACGATCACCATCACCACTGATGGACGGGATGCCGCGGTGAACGTAATCACCGGTTCGGCCCCCGACGGATGTTTGCACGTGCTTCGTGGATACACTCTGCCGTCCGATGGCAGTGACCCTCATTCCCCTTGCCCATCGAATCCGACCGACGTTGCGCGAGAAATCCAACCCCATCCCCTCATCCCCGTGTTCCCAAAAAATAAACCGCGCGCGCTCGGCGCCGCCTTGCTCGCTCTCTTCGCCGTCGCCTCTCCACTGTTCGGTGCCGATGCGCCGACCGCGCCCGCTTCCGCGAATACCCAGAAAGGCAATCGCGGCGCGCCCGCATCTCCCGCCGAGCTCGCCGAGATGGCCAAGCTCATGGAGCTTCCCGTGCTCACGCCGCAGGCCGGCAACGGCGACTATCTCATTAAGCCCCCGTTTGTCGCAGCCCCGGAGCAAACACCGCGCGCCGATGTACCGAAGGGAAAGATTCAGCGCTTCACCCTCAATGCCGCCGACAGTAAATTTTATCCCGGCACCGGCATGCGCGACGCTAAACCCACCCGCGAGATCACCGTTTATATTCCCAGCCAGTATGTGGCCGGCACACCCGCACCCTTCATCGTCACGCACGACGCCTACGGCGCGCGCAACGACCAGCTCCCGACCATTCTCGACAACATGATCGCCGACCGCCGGCTGCCCGCGATGATCGCGATTATGGTGCCTTCGGGCGGCGGCGACGGGCGCGGCAGCGAGCGCGGCCTAGAATACGACACCGTCTCCGGCAAGTATGCAGAATTTATCCAGGCGGAAGTGTTGCCCGTAGTGGAAAGAAATTACGGCGTGACGCTCACCCAAGACCCCGCCGGTCGCGCTACGATGGGCGGCAGCTCGGGCGCGGCCGTGGCGTTCACGATGGCGTGGTTTCATCCCGAGTGGTATCGCCGGGTGCTGAGCTATTCCGGCACCTACACAAACAACCAGTCACCCGAAAATCCCGCGTCGCCCCACGGTGCCTGGGAATACCACGAGAACTGGATTCCGCAAAGCGCGCTGAAGCCCCTCCGCGTCTGGCTGCACGTCAGCGAAAACGACAACGGTGCGCGCAACTCTCCGACAGCCATGCGCAATTGGGTGAGCGCAAACCAGCGCATGGCGTCCGTGCTGAAAACAAAGGGCTACGCCTACCAGTTCGTTTACTCGGTCGCCTCCGGTCACACCGACCGCAACGTCATCGCCGCCACCCTGCCCCACGCACTCGAATGGCTTTGGCAGGGCTACCAACCGTCGAAGAAATAAACGCCCTGAATTGCGCAGTGGCCCGTCGACGTCGAGGGCGGACGCGCCATCCCCTGAATCTCGTTTCGAAATCCCGCCCTCCTGTCTTCCGACCCCGTATCCAAAAAACTGCGATCGAAACCTCACCGACCCGTTCGTGGCGTCGCGGGTGACGTTTTCGTACCCAGGCCTGGGTCCGCGGCCATTCGCCAGCGCTGCGCCTGCGCCTGCGCCCGCCGCGCCCAACACGCCGCCGTTTCCTTGGCTCGCACCCGCGCCACGAAACCCCACGCTACCTCGATGCTCCTGCCCGCCTTCCGCCGTGTGCGACCCCTGCTCCTCGCGCGCTCCCTCCCCTCAGCCCTCGCGCGCACCGTCCTCTTCGCGCTCCTCGCCACCGTCAGCGCCTTCGCCGCCGCCCCGGAAACATTCCCCGCCGGCGATGGCCTCTTCACGTTCACCGCGTGGGACGGCCCGCCTCTGCCCGTCTATTTCCACGCCCCTGCGAACGTCACGCCCGCCACTCCCATCGTATTCGTAATGCACGGACAAGCCCGCAACGGTGACGAGTATCGTGACCAATGGAGCGAACTCGCCGCCCGCTACGGATTTCTCCTCCTCGTCCCGACTTTCGGCAATCGCGACTTCCCCGGCTTCGAGAGCTTCAACTACGGCAACGTCATCGCCCCCGACGGCACCCGCCGCCCCTACGGCCAATGGGCCTTCACCGCCATCGAACGCCTCTTCGATCACGTCAAATCCACCGCCGGCCTAGCCGCGCCCACCTACTTTATCTACGGACACTCCGCCGGTGCCCAGTTTGTCCATCGCCTCTTTTTCTTTCTCCCCGACGCGCGTGCCGCCCGCGTCATCACCGCGAACGCCGGCGCCTACATGCTGCCGGATTTCAAAACCGCCCACCCCTACGGACTCGGCGGTTCCGGCGTAACGCCGGCGGATCTCAAGACCGCCCTCACTCGCCCCGTCCTCGTCCTCTTGGGTGAAGCCGACATCGACCCCAACCATCGCCCGATGCCGCGCACGCCCGAGGCTAACGCGCAAGGACTCCACCGTTTCTCCCGCGGCCTCAATTATTTCCGCCTCGCGACCGAGCAAACTGTCCGTCTCGGCGTCCCGTTCGGGTGGAAGATCGCCACCGTCCCCGGCGTCGCCCACAGCAATACCCTCATGGCTCCGGCCGCCGCCGCTCACTTTTTTGCGCCGAGATAGCATCTCGCCACTTCCCGCGCAGACACCCCTCAGGGTTATCCCGGGCACACTAGGGACGCCTCTCCGAGGCGTCCGCCCGCGCAATCACCACAAGCGCCCCGCGCGGGGGTTGCGGAGATACGTCCCACCGAGGCATCTCAACTACGCCTGCCCGCCGCTCCGCCCGCCCGCCCTCACTCCAGCTCCGACCACCGCGCAAAGGCCTTCGCCAACTCCGCTTCGATTTCATGCAACCGTTCCGTCGCGTGGGTGACCTCCACCGGCGACCGCTTGAAGAACATCGGATCGGCCAACTTGGTCGAAAGGTTCGCCTGCTCGGTTTCTAATTTCTCAATCACCTTCGGCAGGGTGTCCAATTCCACGCGCTCCTTGTTGGACAATTTGCGCACCTTCTTTGCCGGGCTCGCCGCCGCCTCGGCCGCGTCCTTCGCCTCACGCTTCGCTCTTTCCTCGGCCAGCGCTGCTGCTGCCGCCTTCGCGACTTTTTCTTTCTGCCAGTCGTCGTATCCGCCGAAATATTCCACCACGCGCCCTTCGCCTTCGAAGACCAGCAGGCTCGTGCACACTTCGTTCAAAAACGCGCGGTCATGGCTCACGAGCAACAGCGTGCCACCGAATTCCACGAGCAAATCCTCCAGCAGCTCCAGCGTCTCCGCATCGAGATCGTTCGTCGGCTCGTCGAGCACGAGCACGTTGCACGGTTTCGTGAAGAGCCGCGCCAGCAGCAGGCGGTTCCGCTCGCCGCCCGACAGCGCCTTGATCGGGGTGCGCGCCCGCGTCGGATCGAAGAGAAAATCTTCGAGGTAGGAAATCACGTGCCGCGTCTTGCCGTTGATCGTCACCGTTGGATTACCGTCGGCCACTGCATCCTGTACCCGCAGCGTCTCGTCGAGCTGCGCGCGCAGTTGATCGAAATAGACCACTTCCAATCGCGTGCCTTGCTCGACCGAACCCACCTTGGGCGCGAGTTGCCCGAGCATGAGCCGCAGCAGCGTCGTTTTGCCGGCGCCGTTGGGGCCCACGATCCCGATCTTATCGCCGCGCTCAATCCGCACCGTCAAATCGCGCACGATCCAGCGCCCTTCATCCGCATAGCGAAAGCCCGCTTCTTTGCACTCGATCACCTTAAACCCACTACGGTCCGCCTCCTGCGCAGTGATCGTCGCCTTGCCCGTGCGGTCGCGACGTGCAGCCCGCTCGGCCCGCATTTTTTCGAGCGCATGGATGCGGTTGCTGGCCCGCGAACGCTGCGCCTTCACGCCCCGCCGGATCCACACTTCTTCCTGCGCGAGCTTCTTATCGAACTGCGCGCGCTCCACCTCCTCGGCCTCAAGGACGGCCTCTTTCCGCACGAGAAACGTGTCGTAGTCGCACGCCCAACCGACGAGCTTGCCGCGGTCGACTTCGACAATGCGCGTCGCGAGCTTCCGTAGAAACGCCCGGTCGTGCGTCACGAACAGCAGCGCTCCACCCCACTCCAACAAAAATTCTTCGAGCCACTGGATGGATTCCAAATCCAGATGGTTCGTCGGCTCATCGAGCAAAAGCAGTTGCGGCTCCTCCACCAATCCGCGCGCCAGCAACACGCGACGCTTCTGTCCCGCCGAGAGTGCCGCAAATTCATGATCCACCGGCAGCCCCATGCCCTCGAGCAGCCGCTCGACGCGGTCGTGGCGCTCCCAGTCATTGTGCACTTCGTAAGCGCCTCCCTCGCCCTCGACCACCGTGCGCACCGTGCCCTTCAATCCCGCCGGCACTTCCTGCCGCAGGCTGGAGAAAACCGCGCCGGACTGGCGGAAAACTTGGCCGACATCCGCGTTCAATTCGCCCGTGATGACCTTCATCAACGTGGACTTGCCCGCACCGTTACGGCCGAGGAGACAGACGCGCTCGCCCCGGTCAATCTGGAGATTGACCTTATCGAGCAACGGCGCGCCACCGAAGCTCAGGGAGACATCAAGAAGACTGACAATGGCCATGTGAACCCAACAGCTTGCACAACGCTCCCGCCCCAGCGCAAGGTCGGCGTTCAACTCGCTGTCACTTCGCCTCCCCTTCCTTTTTCCCCGCCGAGTCCCCGGGGCTACCGCGACCGGGAATCTCATAGGTTACAATTTCGCGACGCCGCTCTGGCCCTCTGGCGCACGGTCCTGCGCGCCGCAAGTTTTCCGAGGAGCGGCCAAGCTTCCCGTTTTCGCCAATGCTTTGCCCGCCGCGACTAAAACAAACTCCCCTGCTGCAGCGCATCCCGCTTCTCCCCGTCGAGCGTGCTGAGCGCGAGCAGTTGCATCGTCGAGAGCGTCGACATCTGCGGCTCACGCGCGAGCGACGCCAGTAAGAGTGCCCCCGCCAAAGCATCGTAAAGCGCTGCGTGATAGTGCCGCCGATCCGGCGGGCAATACGTCGCCGCCTGCTTCTCCAACTCCCCTTGCAAGCCACACACCGTCACCAGTGATTCGAGCTTCCCTGATTCCAGTTGCGGGTAGAGTTGCGAGTAGAGCCGCGCCGAATCCACCCACGGCCCCCACTCCGCCAGCCGTTTTCCCGGGCGCGCGAAATCCGGCGAGCTGCGCGGATACGGCCAGACCGATTTCAACAACGCGTTTTCCACCCCCGCATAGTGCGCCGCGAGCGGGCCCAGTTCGCGCAGACTCGAAAAATAATTCCACTCCTCCGAAAACGGTGCGTGAGTGGCCACCGCTTCCTCGCTCAACCCGTGCACCGCCGTGTCTTCCGGCCGCACCCGGCCCGTCGCCCGACACATCCGCGTCCGCGCACTCGCCACCGCGCCGTCCCGCACTTCGACGACCCCGAACTCCAAAATCCCCGACGCACGGCTCCCCTCAAAATCAACAAAAAATATCGGCTGTTCGGTCCAAATGTTTCCCACGCGAGCTACGCAACACACGGCCATATAAAATCCGAATCTATTTTTTCCGTGTCTTCCGTGGGCTCCGTGCGCCAACTTCACTCCGTGGACCTCACGCCCTACCGCGCCTTCAGCAACGAACTCGCCCACGCGAGCGGATCCTTCATCCGTCCGCACTTCGGCCGCCTCGATCTCGCCGTCGAAACGAAGAGCGACGCCTCGCCGGTCACGCTCGCCGACCGCGGCGCCGAAGCACTCATGCGCGGCCTCATTGCCAAAAAATTTCCCGCCCACGGCATCATCGGCGAAGAACTCGGCAGCGATCGCCCCGACGCCGAATTCGTTTGGGTCCTCGATCCCATCGACGGCACCAAAGCTTTCATCACCGGCGTGCCGCTGTGGGGCACCTTGATCGCACTCCTCCATCACGGCCAACCCGTCCTCGGCGTGATTCACCAGCCCGTGCTCGGTCAACTCATGGTCGGCGACGGCGCCACCACCACGCTCAACGACCGCCCCGTCCGCTGTCGCGCCACCCCTGGGCTCGCTGAGGCCACCTTGCTCACGAGCGACACGCTCAATCTCGCGAAATATCAAGACGGCCCCGCCTGCGACCGCCTGCTAGCCCAGGCCAAACTCGTCCGCACGTGGGGAGATTGCTACGGCTACCTGCTCGTGGCGAGCGGCTGGGCCGACGTGTGTCTCGATCCCATCATGAACCCGTGGGACATCGCCGCCCTCGTGCCGATCATCCGCGGCGCCGGCGGCGTCATTACCGATTGGCACGGTGGCTCGGCCTATCCTGCGGAATCGACGATTGCGAGCGCGACACCCGCGCTCCACGCAGCGGTGCTGGCCGGCCTGAAATCGTAACGCGAATTACTCAGGACAAATCGCCCCAAAACACCCTCGGGAGCCGCGGCGATATTTCCCGCGAAAGAAGCTCGTCCGAACGCGTTGCTTCCGGGCCACACAGCCCCTGCCGCTCTCGGCCGACCCCATCCCGACGCGCAACGTCTCGCCGGAAACTCAGCGTTTCTTTTTTCCCGACCAGACACACGTCACGCGGGACGTCACGCCGCCGCGACCTTTCCAATCGGCCACGATGGTGAGCTCGCGCGGTTTCAGCGCCGCGCCGAGGTCGTCGCAAATTTTGTTGGTCACCGCTTCAAAGAAGATGCCGTCGTTGCGAAACGCGTGGAAATACAGCTTCAGCGACTTCAACTCGACGCACGTCTTATCCGGCACGAAACGCACAATGATAGTCGCGAAATCCGGGTGCCCCGTGATCGGGCACATCGAGGTAAATTCGTGGTGCGAGTGCTCGATCACGTAGTCGCGATGCGGCGCGGGATTCGGGAAGGTTTCGAGGATCTTGGGATCGGCCATGGGGGCTCACGGAACACACTGAACCCACGGAATGAAAGCCCATTCTTACCGCCCGATTCCCTCTTCCGATTATTCTGTGAGCGCCACTCAGCTCGCCGTCTCGGTAAACCGGCTCTCCCGGATCACCGTGATCTTAATGGTACTCGGATATTGGAGCTC
>Ga0209550_10002012_pt1 | contig 19640 bp, 18 predicted proteins | sample LauGreSuBDMM15SN_2_FD_187567 | JGI IMG/M metagenome (GOLD analysis project Ga0209550, IMG submission 187567) | Freshwater lake microbial communities from Lake Michigan, USA - Su13.BD.MM15.SN (SPAdes) (version 5) | ecosystem: Environmental > Aquatic > Freshwater > Lake | place: Lake Michigan... | reverse complement strand
GTGAAGACGCGATTCGTTTCTTGCTATAAAATTTATAATTCGAGAGAATATTCGTCATAATGGCATCCGACACATTCCGATCCGCCAACACTTTCATCGAAACCGCCGCCAAATCGTGGCAATCGATATTGACATAATAGCCTAAAATCGACAATTCGTAATCCAATTTGAAATCATAGACGTCTTTTTGCATGAATAAATATTCTCTCTCGGGATGATCACGACGCATACGATCCGCCATCATGTAAAACCAATACGATAAGTTATTCTTGCCAGTTACACGATAATGTTGGACGATTTCAAAGAGATTTTCAATACGATTCGGATAAGCCTGGAATCCTTCCATCCACGCCGCAATGGCGCGATCCATATCTTTCAAATCTCTCCAACATTTCCCGATCGAATAATAACTATACCATACTTCTTCAATCCATCCGCCCACTGCAATTCGTTTCTTGTAGTATTCGATGGCTTTCTCTTGCTGTCCGGAATCCCGATAAGAATTGGCTAAATAAAACAAATATCGGTCATTATTCGGCAATTCTTCTAACCCTTTCTCTAATAGACGTACATCTCGCAAGAACTTATCCGTTTTAGCACCACCGTCTCCAATATCTTTAATAAAGAGAACATCTTTCGGAATTTGAGAGACACGGACGGACATCGATGTTCCCGTAATTGGATGTACTTTAGGATAATCGACATATTCGTGTGTAACTCCCCAATACTTAAAATCGAGATTGTTTTTTACAATACGAGTGTTCTTGTAGTAATACGTATCGGAACCTTGGAAAATATAAAACGCTTCTCCGGAGGAAAGCGACAGTTTGAATTCTTCCGGAGAAATGGTTGGATTACGCCAGAAAATCATATCTGCATCTAGAAGCAAAATAAACTCGGCAGGAACGGATTCGCATGCTTTTAATGCGAACGAACGATTGTATCCGAAATCCCGGAACGGTTCTTGAATGATTTTTCCGGGGATTCCCTTCTCTCGGAAAAAAGTATCGATGATCTCGATCGTATTATCCGTACTTCCAGTATCACAAATGCAATAAAAATCCAAGAGATCCACAACGGATTCTAATAGACGCCGAATAATTCGACTCTCGTTTTTCACAATCATATTCAAACAGATTCTATTCTTGTGTTGTTCTCTTGTGGTATCATCTCCCGATTCAACTTCTTCCACCATTATAATTGTCATTAATTATTCTAATAAATCTTTACCATTTAAGTTTATTATTATTTGATTTGTATTTTTCGACGGTATAGCAAAAAGAAAATCTCCTGTCAAACCATAAGATAAGATGGAACCTGAAGCCAAAAAAAACATCTTCTTTTCGATTGTATTTGGGCTATTTTTATTGTATATATTCATATGGTTACTCGCCCTATTTGGATTACCATCGAGTATTTTAGAAATGATATTTAGTGTCCCAGACGAAATTTCTAAATATTTAATTGTGGATTGGAAATCTTTGGGGAAAGATGAATTGAGAGATTTGAAGGATTAGACGAATAATATTAAGAAAAAAAAATAACGAAATATATTAACAGCATACTATACTCAACATAATATGTCTTTTACGCGTTTTCATGACGATCCCGCTAGAATTCAGAAACAACTACAAGAAAGTACCTATTTAGCACGTTATCAATTGGATACTCCCGGACAAGGAGTGGAATTGCCTTTTATGGAAGATCCGAATATTCGATTACAAGGGTTTGGTGCAAATGTCTTTAACAAAAACACGACACAATTAGAAAGTGAATTATTTGGTATTACCCGGAGATATAATCGCGATTTATTTGAAGCCAATGATTATAAGAAATATGGTGTTACGGAAGTGGGTGAAAAGCCATATTTTAAATCCCAACAACCATTTGTAGAAGAATCTCGCGCAACCCATCCTGCTTGGTTATTTCGAAGTGCCGATGTAAATCGTTGGGAAGAACCTTGGTTGAATCCTTTAGTAGGATTAGAAAAACCATTTCACGAGAATATTCAGACCCGGATCTTGGAGAAAGATTACTACCTTAATAAATAGTTTTTGTATGGATTATATATAATGCATACAAACCGAAATATAAAAAGAAGAAATAAATTAAGAAAGACCTTTAAGAATAAAAGAAGTTTAAAAAATAAAAAGAGTTTTAGGAAAAAAGTAAAAATACTACGGGGGGGAATTCTATTTGTTAGTGAAGATATGATAGATACATTTATAAAATTATTTGAAAATATAAATAAATTATATCCAATAATTCAAATACAAATAACAGACAAATCAAAACAAGAATTAACCAAATTGATTGCAGATATAGAAGGGATAAAAAACGATTGTAGAGATTATGACAGATCTCATCAATTAGATTTAAAAAACAATTTTAATATTTTTATTAAAGAACAGCTTTTTACGAATAAAGAGTTTTTAGATAATTTAGAAAAAACATTTACGAATGACAATCAAAAATCTATAAAAATAGATAAGATAAAACAATATATTCTTTCCGATGTTTTTGATACAAATCAGCCATTTAATATTGAGTATGTATATTATCCTTTAAAAGATGATTACATATTTACTTTATTCAAAAAATTATTTGATACCCTAAAAAGAGAAGTAGAATTACAAGGTGTAAATCCCGAACATAAATACGGACAATATCAAGGTAATCACAATAATGATGAGTATAATAATAATACACAAATAAACAAACATTTTGATGATTGTATTAATTTCATAGATGCCATACAAATTATCAACAAACAAAAATTTGTTACTGACCATTTTTTAAATAATAAGGATTTCGACAAGAAACTTACCACTGACAATAGGATTATAAATAATTTTTATAATTTAAGGTGGAACAATAGATAGATCTTCTTAATAATTTAACCCGTGATAACAGTGAATAAACGAAATGTCTAACATTGTAAATAAAAAATTAATTATCCTACAATAATAGGATAATTAATTTTTTAAACAACATATAATATTATATATTTATTATAATATTATAAAATGGAATTAGCAATACCTTTAGTAGCATTAGCCGGGTTATATTTTATTTCGAAAAAAGAAGATCCATCCAATCGACCTCCCGTCTCTGAACATTTCGTAGGAGGGACATCCCGCACTCAATTACCCAACATCGATATTCCTAACCGTAATTATCCAGATGAAGATAATATCGTCTCACAAGAAAACGAATTAACTTCTCAATTATCGACTCTCAATGCGATCGATTCTCCCTATGTTTATACGGATAAATATTTCAATCCGAATATGAACAAAGCCGCGGTAAAATCTTACGATTCTTTTTCGGAAGTGAAAAATCCTAACGGTGCGGAAGAGCGTCCTTATTATTCTCTCACCGGTGAAAAAGTGAGTGATAAATATTTCCAACACGATAACATGGTTCCTTATTTCGGAGCACATATTCGAACCCGGCCTTTAGACGCAAATTCGAATGAAGGTATTTTAGATAATTATCAAGGACAAGGCTCTCAAACTATTACCAAATCCGAACAATCTCCTCTCTTTGCTCCTGGAGAGAATTATAATTACGCTTTCGGTGCGCCGAATCAAAACGATTTCTACCAATCACGTGTCAATCCGAGTTTGCGTATGGCAAATGTGAAACCATTTCAAGAAGAACGAGTTGGACCGGGATTAGGTCTAGGATATACTACCGAAGGATCCGGAGGATATAATTCCGGAATGGCTATGCGAGATCAATGGTTAGATCGAGGTGTCGATGAATTACGTGTTGCAAATCATCCAAAATCGTCGGAACATAGAATGTTAGGCCATGAAGGTCCCGCCATGTCGCATATTACCGTAAGAGGAGAACACGCACCGGTATATAAGAATCAACAAGAAACGGTTTTTGAATTGGGTCCAGAACGGCTTTTCACCAACGTTGGTCGAGAGACGGCTCCCACTTCAAGAGCAGTTACTATTGAAAAACATATCAATCGTCCAGAAACAGACGCGTCTTATATTGGAGCTGCCGGTTCTCAAATCGATCAGACTTATAACACAGGAGAATACATGCCTTCGACACACCAAGACTTGGGCGCGGTTCCTATGGGTGTGGCAACCGGATCAAGAGGTGCCGCCGAAGGCGATTATCTGTCGAAAAGTCTCTTTGCATACCCGAATAACCGTACTGCGAATCAAGAAAACGCCTCGGATAATTATTTCGGTGTGGTGAGTGGCGTGGTGAATGCGGCAATTGCACCGTTATTAGATGTCTTGCGTCCTTCCAGAAAAGAAAACACGATTGGTAATTTGCGTCTATATGAAAACGCACAATCCAAAGTCCCGAATTCGTATTTATTCAATCCGGGAGATCGTGCTCCAACTACTATTCGTGAAATGACGGAGAAGAATAAATACATTTATGGTGTGAATTCAAAACAAGGCGGTGGTGCTTATGAAACGACGGAATACCAAGCCGCGCATAATGAGAGAGATACCACGACCGATTTCTTTTATGCAGGAGGATCGAGTGCCGCAGCAGGAACCGTACAACCGAGAACGTATGATGCCGAATATAACCAGAGGAATAATGATATTAAATCCTCGACGATCGAGGGTCGTATGGTTCAAGGAAATATGTCGTTGTTAGGAACGGATACCAATATGCGTAACAGAGAAGGAGAATTGGCAAATACTCGTCCTCTTGCAATGACCACTCTCCCAAATCAATTATTCACCACGAATCAAATGGGCCAACCTGGACTAGAAACGAAACCATTGTACCAGAATATGGGATTGGATCGTAATAGTCCGGAGATTCTGAACGCATTCCGAAGTAATCCTTTTACTCACTCTTTGACGAATATTCCAGGAACTGCGTAATACCCATGGTACTGCTTAGCGCCACCGGACGCCCCTCCTTCCATGAGGGTTCTGTGAGAGAATATAATATTATTTTCTTGCAGATCTCTCGAATTATGGAAATATTCATTTAGAAAATATATATAAGAATAAGTATATATATTTTATTTAACATAGTAAAAAATTGAAGAGAGATTTTTAAAGAAATGCAAGAAAATAAAACACAAGAAAACATCGACCAATTGGAAATGGAATATTTACAAGCAACTTCTGATCTCACTCCTTGGATGATTCATCTTCGTTTGAATGGAGATGGGCGTTATATTTATCGTGTTTCTGGTATTTCTCTTGAAGAAGATCCAAAGGTGTTTTTCGATATTGATACTTTTCTCTTACCTCTCGAAGAATCGGAACCGATTTATCTTACCGAAGATTCCGTTCCCGTGCAAGATATTGCCATCTGGAATCATCAAACGGGAAAATCGGATATTTCGTTTTATTTCTGGGAAAAAACCGCATATTCCATTCATTTTCCATTGAAATGGGCTATCCAAGAATATCATCATAATAGACCTTCGGATTTCGGTCCGAAAGTATGTGGTATCTGTGAGAAATACGGATTCCAAGACGGGATTTTCATGGGATATTGTGTGGATTGTTCGGAGACATGCCGGGATTTAGATCAAGAGACATCGACTTCTCTGGATGTTTCGCTCTAATTAAGGCATCATTCTCTTGCCTTAAGGCATCATTCTTTTTCCCACATATCGTTTCCGTATTTCCGAATTGGTAGGATAATGCGATAAAATGGCTTCACTATACGTCTCTCGTTTGATCACACGATCTTTACTCCAAAACGATTTTTTTTCCATACCATTATCATTATCATTATTGAATGAATCCGAAGAACCCATTTTCGTCACAGGGAACATCATCTCGTCGTCCTCGTCTATTTCTTTTTCTGCATAATCCTCGTAATCCTCCAATAAGAAAGGACTATTATTTTTCTCTCGAAGTTTAGCGGATTCTATTTCTTGTAGTAACACCGAAAGAAACCGTTCGAAACTTTCAGTCAAATCTGAAGAGAAAGAAGTCGAATGTCCAGACAACATCTCTTCGATCCGTCCTAATATCTCCGCTTTATGTTCCTCTATTTTTTCTTGCAATATCACCTGTTTTTGAAACGTTTCGGGATCAGTTTTAGCTAGATATCGTCGATACGTATTTTTACTAGTAAATAATTCCAGGGTTAATTTATCCACGTCGTTCATTTATAGATAAATAGGTAAATAGAATATCTTTATGTTTTCTTTTATTTACAAGAAAAAGAAAACATAAAAAGAGAATCGAGAGAAAAAAATAACTGGGAATATTATAACGAACCAAATAATAAAACATGGTAAATATCAATGTGAGTCATACAACTTTACCAACAGGTACAACGAATTTAGGAGGACCTTACAAAGGATATTCTCCTGTGCAAACCTTGAGTAATTTCAAAGATAACGAGTCCGCGATTGCAAGAACCGAATTACGTAGAGTCTGGAATACCAATTATACTAGTGGTGTTTTTAATGGAAAGAGACGCGCGATCGGTCCTTTTCGTGCCGTAATGAATTCGGGAGATTTTCTTTCTAGACCGAATTATATTTGTGGGGGTCCTAACCCGAACAATGGTACTCATGCTGCTGCAAAACCACCTAGTTTGCGTGGTTTCGTAAATGTGTGTGATGCAACAGGAGTACCATCCTCTAGTTGCAATGTGAAATTCGTGGCGGATTCTTCGGATTATACCAAATTCCGTCGTCAAACCGCATTCGCCAAGAATTACAATGATGTGAAAAATGGTGGTTATAATAATTCCGCGTATGTTCCTTTGATGCATATTCGTCGTTTCTAATCAAGTCTTGTTTTTGATCGATCCATAAAAAATAAAAAAGAAAAGGATTCTTTTTTATTTTTTGTTGTTTATTGTTTTTTCTATTTTATTTTTTCTTGTTTTTTCTAAGCACTTACCTTCTTGACAATCTTTTTCACAATTGTTTTCTTTTTAGGTGCTTCGACGGGTGCTTCGACAGTCTCTGGTTCTTCGACGGTTTCTGGTACTGGTTCGACTTCTGCAACAGGTACAACTGGTACTGGTACTTGTACTTGAGGTGCTGGTTTTACTACTTCTTCTTCTCCATCACTATCTGCTACATAAGTATCGGCTATCACTGGTTTCTTTTGTTGTACTGGTGCAGGTGCAGGTACTGATTTTGTTGCAGTCACAGAAGGGGCAGGAACTGGATCCGCTTTCTTGTCTTCAATCGCCTCGACATCCGCATCCGATAATTGGATATGGCATTTTCCAAACACCTTTTCCATGATCTGTGGTTTCACGACGCATTGAACGACTTTCCAAGTAGTTCCCCATCCTTTTCCACCCATCCATAAACCAGTGCAAGAAATCACGGTCGCCACATTACTCTGTTTAGGAACCAATTCGATCGGAGAAACGAAATCCGGAGATGGGAAAAGTAAATTCGATTTAGTATCGTAAATCTCAATATTCCAATCCTCGCCATATTTAGGCACTTTTGGACGCAAAGATGGAGGACGAGAATAATCAATCGCCTTAGTATCTTTATTCTTGCTGTAAGTCAAGAAAGGAAAGAATCCATATTCGACAATTTCACGGGATTGTTTCTTGCCAAACCATACTTCGGAATTTGTAACTGCGTCGTTCAAAATCACCTCTTCGAAATCCTTCAATTTCTGTAGAGCTTCTCTTGTCTCTGGAGTCGCATATTCCTCATTCGGGAAATTAAGCGACATCTTGAAACGACCATCGGATTCACCGGTTTTCTGATCAGTGAAATCGGCAATACCCCAAGTCATCAATAGAGGTAGAGTTAAATGAATCGAACGATTGGTTTGAGTACTGATAATATTGACGGTTTTCGCGCCTTTATCATTGACCTTTGGTGCCATGTATTTCTTGGCATTTGGGTTCCAGTTGGACATTTGGATAATAGTTGGGTTTGTTTTAGTTGCCATTTTAACGTTAGTTGCAAAAAGTAGTTATACGAAAGTTTAAGTTTTAAGTGTGGTTGTTTAGCTATTCGCTGGTTGATACTATATCTAGAAGATTATCTTTATATCAATTTTTTGAGAAATTAAATGATTTTTTATAAAAAATACAAAAATGGCTCGAAGTAGGGAACCCATGGTTCCCCTACAACCCCTCCTTTCATGTTTATTTTTACAAAAGCGTTTCTATAAAAACTATTCAAAACACAAGATAAAATCACAAGATAAATCACAAGATAAACTGATTAAGGAGGGATAGCGAAGCATGCAAGGGCGCTACGCAGTACCATTGGTTCTCTGCACTGCATAGTTTTCTACAAAATCGTAATGTCCTAAATTAACAATACCAAATTGGAATTCCGCCTTTCCGTTATTATAAATATCTCCATGATGTACTACCGATTTATATTGGATAAAATGCCCAAGAAAATGATTTCTTTCCGTACCAGGATGGCGTGGAACCATCTCAATCAGATTCGCTGGACCGGTGAAAACATATTCGTATTTAGGATTGAAGTCTGTCATATTATATCTGTTTTCTAGTATTTATCCAGTTGTTTCTATATTTATTTTGTTGTCCATTTTTTCACAAAAAATTGAGAGATAATTCACCTCAAGAAAAACCAGAATATATAACATAAAATAACAATAACAATGTCAGAATCAATAACCGCACATCATTTTCTTGCAGCTCAAATTATCCAAGAAGTAAAATCGCATGCGTGTGTCGTTCTCGAATATGAAAGACTCGCCGCACTGCTTGAATTAGTATTAGATAACAAAGAAGTGATGGATATCTTGCGAAAAACACCGATCCTAGAGGAAGAAAAACGAGAAGGAGTCATTGGTTTTGAATCTGTTTATCGAACTCATATTCTCGAAGGCAAAAAAGAATTTATATTAATGACACCTATACATAGTTTTGCATTATCTTGGTTACTTCATTTATACCACTAGGTAGGGCGCTACGCAGTACCCAAGGTTCCCTTGCATGCTTCGCTATCCCTCCTTTCACGGTTATCTGTGTGTTTTTTCTTGTGGTTTATCAGTGTTTTTTTCTTGTAAATACTAAAACCACACCATAAAACCATCGTGAAAGGAGGGGCTGGCGAAGCAAACAGGGAACCATGGGTTCCCGGAGTTACATCGAGATTTTCTCCGTGAATAACTGATACATATCCGAATCATGGGTAATAATCATAATACAATTTTTATATTTCTTGAAATCCCGAATGAGAGAAATCAATTCCGCTTTCAATGCTGGATCCAACGCATTGGTCGGTTCATCCAAAATCAAGATCTTACAAGGATTGATCAATCCACTAATCACATTCACGATTTGGCGCTGTCCTCCCGACAAATTCTCTCCTAAAGAGCCCGCAGAATGTTCATATAAATCAATATTCTTGTATAAATCACGGATTTTCTGGTATTTCATGACTTCCGAGAGATGGTTATTGCAAGAAACGACATCGCTACAACCGTATAAAATATTCTCAATGATTTTCTTGTCGAATAATTTGGAACTCTGATTCACATACGTAATATTGGATCGAATATATTCGGTATCGACTTCTTCTAGGTTCTGTCCATCGATCAGAATAGCTCCAGAAGTAGGGTGATACATTTTCAAGAGAAGTTTCGCAAACGTCGATTTCCCATTTCCAGATAATCCCGTAATACCGATGATTTTATTGTGAATATCTATAGTTAAATCTTTATTGTTTATAATCGCGGTTTCGCTTCTATTATATCGAAAACTAACTCCATGAAAATCGATTCGATGAAAGTCCAATTCGATAGGAACGAATTGTTTTTTTTCTTGTGGTTCCGCATCGGAATAATTCATATCTTCGAAATTCTGCATGACATTCTGAATACGTCCCCAGAAATCCACATAATCTTGTATTTGTTGCAAGAAAGTCGCCATTCGATCCCGATATAATAATAAAATGGTGAAAAACGTTATGAAAATCGTAACATTTATTTTCTTTTGGAATGTCAATACAATTAAATAAGCGATAGAACAGAATAAAATAATAAAGAGAAATATGACCGACACGAATTCATAGAAATTACTCGTATTGTATAAGGTATTTGCAACACTAATCATTTTTTCCGATCTTTCCCATAATTCGGTGATTTCTTTTTCACTTTGTCCTCGACTAATGATTTTATCCATATTATTCAAGATATCGACTAATTGATATTCATTATTCACTACGATCGTTTCATAATCCAGATTCTTCTCGTATAATTCTTTCGTGGTACTGAACGAAAATGCAATCAATGCTAAATTCGTCAAGATAAATATCATTCCAAATTCGAAATGTTGGTACAAGAAATATCCCATGATAATAAGTAAAAACGTGATGTTCGGCAACAAATAATTAATCACACTATTCAACATAAAGAAAATCACCGAGGACGTGCGATTAATCGGCGAATTCAATTTATTGAAATTAATATCACTATAACTCTCATTATTTATTTCTAGCACACTACTGATTAACCCTGTACGAATGGTTTGACGCATACGTGTTAAAAATTTGAACTGGAAATGTTTATATGCGCTATATACGATTAAAAAGATGACGGAAAATGCGACGAAATAATAAAAATATCTCCATGTATTTGGCACTTTACCGTCTTTGATGAAATTGATGATATTGGCTGTAATAAACGAAATACCTCCGGTTTGAATAATATTAATGATAAAACTCACCAGAATTAATGCGATTACGGTAACATATTCTTTTCCAATGAAATCTCTAAATAAATTATAAACCAGATTCATTTCTTATCTTATCTTATCTTATGATAAATATTCTCTTACACTAGAAAGATAATATATATAATCCTAGAATAATGGTAATCAAATTCAAATTCACTAAGAAACCAAAATGGATACTTTATTGAAAAATCGTATTTTATATGCACTTTCCAATCATTCTCTTGCCATTCCTGAAATCAATGCCATACATGGTTTCTTGCATAATTATTTAAATTGTTTGATCCAAATCACGGATATACTAGACGATATCATATATGCCAATGTGATACAAATCTCGGATATTCCAAATATTATTTTAGTTCTCGCAACGGTATTTCATGACGCGGTTAAACGATCGAGAGAACCGATTGATTCGGAGATTATTTTTCTCTTGATAAAAGTAACCGCGTGTTGTATTCTAGACACCAATCCGACCACGTGTATCTATTCTATCTGTATCCCGGAAAATACAGATGCCACCGTCATTGAGAGTATGATAAATACTTGTTTGGAATTATTACGAATGATGCCGATGACCGAACATCGTGGATTGGATTCTCTTTCTTCTCCTAGAAACAAGCGAAAATGTTGTTATTCCGATTGGTTTTTCTAATTCTATTCTGTCTTTTCTCTTACTATAAACGGTATAAAACGAAATCGTGTTCTCTTGCAAACAGAAAATGTTATCTCTACCACCAAGCATACAAGACGTATGTACCGTCTATTTCACTAATTTCCCGTATTATATCTACCATCTAGGAAATCACAGTTCGAATATGGCAGTCGCCGGAATCGGGTCTGGTCTTCAAAAATGTCAGCTATTATTCTGGTGTTCCAATCTAGGATTGTCGATAGTGTTTTATCATAGAAATGCAGATAATTGCAATATGAAACATATGAATCTTATTATATTTGGTACTTCTATTGCGACCCAGATTTTAGTCTTACACCGAACCTTATATCTTAATAGATTGCTGAAACGTAATTATATGTAACAACCTTATTACTAAAAAATTGAATAATTTGTTTTTTAGTAATTCTTTCGAACAAGATAACAAGAAAAGAAAAGAAGAGAAAATGTCGGATAATGATGATGATGATTCTTCTTACGGTAATAACGAAGTGGATGATATGTATATTATAGACGAAATCTCCCAATACGAATATTATCAAGCACCGGTTGATGCTAATGGGTATCCTAACGATGAACGTAGAGATGGGAACTATTATATTGGTTGTTATTCTTATCATATGGATTCTTATCTAGAGACAACCGAAGGATATACCATAAAAGTACTAGAAAAATCTCCCAAATTGTTTTTCGGAGAATGTATTTGTGCGAAAACCTTTTTCCATTTCGACTTTTCGGATATTGTGCGTTTTCTATCCTATTGCAATCGGGATCCATTTACGAATCCACAATATACCAATAGTGAGTATCTCTTACCTTTCGAACCCAATTTCAAAGTCCATATTATGAAATTATATATAGAACCAGTCACGATATATCAAGAATTGATTCAAGATTTTATTGCAGAACAATATTTATGTGTCTTGAAAACGCATTGGATTTCTCTCGTTCAGCGTCATTGGAAAAGTGTCCTTCTTGCAAGAAAAAAATATGTGGAATATTATCGGAATCCGGGAAATATGTATTGGAGAGAACTTGGTCGAGAATTAGGTCGAGGTCGAGGTCCAAAGATAAGTGGATTGCGTGGAATGTTGTCTTGTTATTCGAAAAAATAAACCCGTAATATAAAGAATATACATCTTTTTTTATCTAATCTATATAAACAAATGAATATTTGGAATCGAATCCTTCGTAGAATAACCCAGGAAAATATACCATTACCTCTCGGACGTTGGAAATTAGAAACCTGTAATAATCGAACCAACCAGAAAATAGATTCTTCGAATGAGGACCACTGTGGTACATGTGCTAATGATAAGAAACCGAGAGAATTACCCACTTTGACTAATGTTCATAATAAATTGGTGCCTTATCCTATTTCTAGCGTATTACCTCGAAAATCTCTCACCATTTACAAACCTCCAGAAAAAAAATTAAATCTCGATTCTCTCTCCAAATAAAGGAAACACGTCTCGATCGTGAGAGATGATAATAATCGATTTCTTGTATTTCTTGAAATCGCGTATTAAACCAATCACTTCTTTTTTCAATGCCGGATCCAGCGCATTCGTCGGTTCGTCCAAAATCAGGATCGGCGAAGGATTCACCAGACCACCTATTAAATTCACCATTTGACGCTGACCTCCCGATAAATTCTCTCCGAGAGAACCCGACTGTTTCGATTTCATATCCACATTACGATATAATTCTTGCACTTTCGGATATTTCATAATCTCTTCAAAATGTCCCATACATTTCTCAGCATCTGTACAACCATAATAAATATTCTCCATCACTTTTTTGTCGAATAATTTCGAATTCTGATTCACATACGTGATATTTTCTCGCAAATACTTCGTATCTATTTCGGTAAGAGGTATGTCATCCACCCATATTTCTCCCGAAGTCGGAGAATACATTTTCAAAAGCAATTTAGCAAAGGTCGATTTCCCATTTCCCGACAATCCCGTAATCCCAATAATATTATTTCTAGTGTCTATTTCCAACGAGAGATTTTCCAAAACCGGTTTCGTTCCAGAAGTATAGTTGAATCCGACGTTTTGAAAGGTGATTTTCTCGAAAGGCAATCCACTTGTGATACGGACTTCTTTCTCTTGATCTCTCAAAGAAGAAGAGGTCGAATCTAATCTCTGAAAATGTTTTAAAACCGAATCCGAACGACCCATGAATTCGATGAAATCCGGGATTTGTTGAATAATCGTCATCATCTTGTCTCGATACAAGAGTAAAATCGTAAAGAAAGTGATAAAAGTTACTAGATTTAATTTATTCTTACCCAACAAGAAAATCAAATATCCAATCGAAATAAATAAAATGAGAAACACCATGAAGGTCATCATACTTCCATGTATATTCGTATTATGGTAGAACTGAAATGCGCTATGAATACTTCTCTCGGTTTTTTCGGAGAATACAGAGATTTCTTCTTGTACTTGACCACGATACACGATTTTATCGATATTATTCAAGACGTCCATTAAATACGCCTCTGTTTCATTCACTCCTTTTTCATAAGCAATATTATATTTCAACATTTCTTGCCAATTCCACCAAAAATAAAACCATAAGAATATATTCGCAAGAATGAATCCGATTCCGAATAAAGTGTGTTTATAAAGGAAATAAGCACCAATAAGAATAAGAAACGTGACATTCGGAAGCAAATATGCAATGATGTCGTTTAAAACCATGAAAACCACCGACGAAATACGATTAATGGGAGAATTTAATCGTGTGAAATTCATTTCGCTGAAATTCTCATTATTATTGATTAATAACGTTTTCACCAATTGATGTCGCATCCATTGACGCAATTTCGTCATTAATTTATTTTGGAAATATTTATACGCATGATACAAAATCAGAAATAGGATGGAAACGGCGACAAATATTCTATAAAAGTCGTTCGCAATATCTTCTTGCTTTTTTTCGAGAGAATGGATAATAGTGGCAGTAATATAAGAAATACCGTTGGTTTGCAAGATATTAATCGCGAAACTAATGATTATCGTTAGAAACATATTCATCGCTTCTTCCTCGAAGAATTCCCATAGTAATAAGTAAATAATATTCATTTCTAGTGAATCGAATCCTCGTTTATATAGTTGCTAAATATTTTGTAATTTTAGTTTAAGTTATATGTACATTGTAAAATGATTATGTAAAATATATATTTTTTTACATTTTTTCATTTAGAAACTCTGGCATAAGAGCCATTTATTAAAGAAAAATATATATTGTGTCGAAAAATACTTAAACAGAGAATACTAGATAATTCATAATTACAAAATGGTTCGTGCATCTGCTAAGTCAAGTACTCCTGTTCCTACTACTGCCCCTACTTCCGTTCCTGCTTCCGTCCCTACCGAAAAGGTAGAGAAAGTGGAGAAGGCTGAGAAAGCCAAGAAAGCGCCAAAAGCCAAGAAGGCCGTCGAGGAAGCTACCTCTGCAGAGGTGGTGGTTTCTCCTGTAGAGACTGTGGTTGATTCCTCTCTTCCAGTGGATCCTCTAGTTGCCCTTTCCGGTGATGCTTCCGTTTTAGACAAGAGTACTCTATCTGGTGCTCTTCTTGCCGAGATCGCCGATTTCAACAAGAACTTCCAAGAATGGACCAACTTCGGAAACGCATTGAAGAACAATGTCAAGACTATTGCCAAGATCTCTTCCCGTGTCTCCAAGAACGCCGATAAATCTTCCAAGAGAAAGAAGAACGCCAAGTCCAGACCATCTGGATTCGAGAAACCAACATTGATCAGTGATGAGTTAGCCGTCTTCTTCGGAAGAGATATCGGTACTCTTATGGCCAGAACCGATGTTAGTAAGCAGATCCACGAGTATGTCGTTCAACAGAAACTACAGAACGAGAAGAACCGCAGAATCATCCACCCTGATGCCAAGTTGAAGAAGTTGTTGAATGTCAATAACGACGAGCTTACCTACTTCAACTTACAGAAGTACTTGAAGTTCCACTTCCAGAAGGATGTTGCTGCTATTGCCGCTGCTCCTGTTGCTGTTACTGCCAAGGCATAAAAGCATACATCCAATAATAAAAGAATAAAAATATAAAAAATATATATTTTTATTACAAATAATATATAATCATAATCATAATAATCATAATCATAATCATCCTTATAAATGACAGAATTAGGATTTATTATATTAAGACATGTAAATAATGAAAAAACAAATAAATATTGGATTTATTGTATGAATTGCATTAGACAATATTACCCTGAAAATAAGATTCTGATTATAGACGATAATAGTAATTATGATTTTATAACGGATCCACCATTATATAAAACTACCATTATAAATAGCGAATATCCTAAAAGAGGCGAATTGTTGCCATATTATTATTATTTACATAATAAACTATTTGATGTTGCTGTAATCCTTCATGATTCGGTATTTATAAATAAATATATCGATTTTAGTGTAGATAAATATAAATTATTATGGGAATTTGAACATGAATGGGACGAAATAGAAGATGAAACCAGAATGATAGATATTTTTAATGATAGTGAATTGAAAGCATTTTATGAAAACAAACATTTATGGAAAGGTTGTTTCGGTTGTATGTCTATCATTACACACGATTTTTTGACTTATATTAATAATAAATATGATATTAGCAAATTATTAGATTGCATATTAAATCGAAATAATCGTTGTAGTTTTGAACGTGTTCTTGCATGTTTATTACAAAAAGAAGCAAAAAAAGAAACATTATTAGGTAATATACATAAGTATTGTAATTGGGGTTTTCGTTTTGAAGAAATAGGTTACTATAGACATTTACCAATCATAAAATGTTGGACTGGTAGATAAACTGTAAAAATTGGTTTATGGAAGACATAATATTTTTTTTGTTGATTAACAAAAAAATTGAGATTTATATTTATTTCTAACGGATATCTCATAAATAAATATAATAATAATCCCTTACTTTTTAAAAACGAAGAATGCAAGAAAAAGTACAGAAGAAACGCTTGGTTCCTCCTAAGAAAAAGGAATATGCATCGTTTCGTCTGTTCGATTTTCAAACCTATGATTATAGAGAAACCAAAGAATCCGATTCTGGATCTTCCTCTGCAGGTGGCTCCGCCTCCGGCGGAGCAGTCACTGGTACAGGAAAAAACAATAAAACTAGAAATATATACGATAAAAACAAACAAAAAATAAATCAACCCACCTTCCGTATGGAAATGTTCGGCATTAATGAAAAAGGAGAAACCGCGATGATTTTCGTCGAAGATATGCGGCCGTTCTTCTTTATCAAAGTCGGAGATGATTGGACGGAAGGCACCATGCATAATGCGATGCAGGATCTGTTGAAAGACGCCCGCATCGCCAAGACCTCGATCGCTTCTTTCCAATTAGTCGATTATTACAAACTATATGGTTTTTCTAGTGGAAAACAAGCAAAATTCATCGAAGTCGTCTTTTATAATATGGCCACGCTATACAAATTCAAGCGACTTTTCCAAAATCAAAACGAAAAAAAAGAAAAAATCGATGTCATCTACAAGAAAACCAAACTGGAATTGTACGAAAGTAAAATCCCGCCATTATTACGATATTTCCATATCCAAAACATCAGTCCCAGTGGATGGATCGAAATCCATAGTGTCCCCATTACCATGGAAACCACTTGTGATTATGTATTTTCTTGCAAGATGAACCAAATACTCCCACTCGTCCATAAGGAAACCCGTGTTCCGTTCAAGATCTGTAGTTTTGATATTGAAGCGAGTAGTAGTCATGGCGATTTCCCCGTCCCCATCAAGAATTATAAACGTTTGGCAACTCAAATGGTAGATGTATTTCTTGCAAAACTCGCTTCGGGAGAAATTAAACCTACGGCAAACGGTACAACAGACAGTTGTCTCGATCCGAAAGTGAAAACGCTGTTTCAAAATATTATCAAGAAAGCATTCGGATTGACCAAAATGCCGGTTGTCGGAATCGATCCCGTTTTCCCAAAACAGAAAGTGAAATCCGTCGTCGGATTGGAACCCATTATGAAAATAACGGAAGATTTGTTTTCTAGTCCGGTGGAATTCGTCGTGCAACAACCTTCTGAAAATGCCAACATCATGACCATTTCGAAAATGTTTGAGAAAATCGTGGAAGAGAGTAAAGCTATTCTTGGATCTTCTTCGAACGAAGAGGCCGAAGGTGAAGGTCCCGAAGGAGAAGACGAAGGCGCCGGAGGCGCCTATTATCCAAAACCCAAGAAAGTAACCGTCAAAGCCGAAAAACACGCAACGATTCTCGATGTTCTTCTAGATACCACTTACACAAGAGATGCCAAAATCCAATTAGTTACGAAAACTCTCACACACGTCTATCCCGCACTAGAAGGAGATAAAGTGACCTTCATTGGATCGACTTTCTTGCATTATGGAGAATCGGAACCGTACAAGAATCATTGTCTGGTGGTTGGTGACTGTGATCCCGTTGAAAATGCCGAAATCGTTTCAGTGGATTCGGAACGCGAACTCTTGACGAAATGGTCTGCATTAATACAAGAAGAAAATCCCGATATTATTATTGGGTATAATATCTTTGGGTTTGATTATGAATTCATGTTCCGAAGATCGCAAGAAAACAAATGTGATCGTGTTTTCTTGCAACTATCCAGGAAAATGGGAGAAATATGTTCCAAGAGAATTATGCGATCGGATGATGTCACATCTATAACAGACTTGGAATTAGAAAATACGAAAACGGTTCTAGCAAGTGGGGAATATGATTTGCGATATCCGAATATTTTCGGTAGAGTACAAATCGATCTCTTGTTTTATTTCCGTCGTGATTTCAATTATGCTTCTTATAAATTAGACGATGTTGCTGGTGCGATTATTTCTGACAAGATACACAGAATTGAATCTTTAGCGATTGAATCTCTTGCAGGCGCCTGCTCCTTCAGTAATGAACACAAGACCCGATTATATAGTAATAATTTGACCGGATTACATGTGGGAGATTTCATTCATATTGAAATCGTAACTTTCACTTCGGATTATTTCTTGGACGGTAAAAAATTCCATGTCTTGGATCTTTATTTAGGAGATGAGGTTGAAACCAAAGGAAAAGAAAAATATATCCAAATCGCAGGCCATTATCCAGAATTGAATGCCCAAAAAATGGCTCTGAAATGGTGCGTCTCGAAAGACGACGTAACACCGCAAGATATATTCCGTCTAAGTAACGGCACCGCCGCGGATCGTGCTGTCGTCGCGAAATACTGTATTCAAGATTGTAACTTAGTCCAACAATTAATGTTGAAAACGGATGTCCTCACCGGATACATGGAAATGGCGCGAATCTGTAATGTGCCGATTCGTTTTCTAGTGTTTCGTGGTCAAGGGATTAAATTAACAAGTTATGTTGCGAAAGTTTGTCGAGAGAAGCGGACTTTAATGCCCGATTTAGAACCTACCGAGAACGACGATGGATACGAAGGTGCAATTGTCTTGCCGCCTAAATGTGCGATGTATATGGACAATCCCGTTTTCTGTAATGATTATTCGTCTCTCTATCCTTCTATCGCAAAAGCATGGAATCTATCTCCCAATAGTAAAGTATGGACCAAAGATTATAATCTTGCAGGAGAATTGGTCGCAGATACGGGAGAAAAAGATCCCCAAACGGGAGAATATATTTATGACAACTTGCAAGAATATAAATATGTCGAAACCGAATTCGATTTATTCCAAACGGTGGTTGAAGATCCCACCAAAAAAGTCAGCAAGAAAATCAAACGTAAAATCGGAAAACGGGTTTGTCGATGGGCACAATTCCCGAATGGCGAAGAAGGAATTATTCCGGCGATTATTGGGAATCTCTTGAAAGCCCGTTCCGATACGCGTATTATGGCCGAATCTGAAAAAGATCCTTTTATGGCGAATATACTAGACAAACGACAATTAGGATACAAAGTAACGGCCAATTCTCTTTATGGTCAAATGGGTTCTTCGGTTTCGACGTTCTTCGAAAAAGACGTCGCTGCATCGATCACCGCGATCGGGAGAAAAATGATTATGTATGCCAAGACGATGATTGAAGAGATTTATGGAGATTCCTTGTACATGACCAAAGATCATGGTGAAGTCCGGACTCGTGCGTCTTATGTGTATGGCGATACAGATAGTGTGTTCTTCACGTTCAATTTGGAAGATCCCGTAACCGGAGAACCCATTCGAGGCAAGAAAGCACTCGAAATCACCATCGAAATCGCACAAGAATCCGCGAAAATATGTTCGATCTTCTTGCCGCCTCC
>Ga0209550_10002010_pt1 | contig 19645 bp, 6 predicted proteins | sample LauGreSuBDMM15SN_2_FD_187567 | JGI IMG/M metagenome (GOLD analysis project Ga0209550, IMG submission 187567) | Freshwater lake microbial communities from Lake Michigan, USA - Su13.BD.MM15.SN (SPAdes) (version 5) | ecosystem: Environmental > Aquatic > Freshwater > Lake | place: Lake Michigan, USA... | reverse complement strand
ATCATGTGGTCGCTCGCTCCGACCAGCAGCGCAACGCGGTCGCCACGCTTCACGCCATACTCGCCCATCAGACGCCGCGCTACGGCGTCCGCCAGCGCGTCGACCTCCCGGTAAGTCAATCGCCGCTCACCGCAAACCAGCGCGATCAGCTCGGCATGGACCTTCGCCGCATTCGTCCACAAGGCCACGAGGGTGGTGGGCGCCGATACTGGGCCGGCCGTGCTGCAGAAATTCACCGAGACCTGCGCCAGCTCCGCCGGCATGAGCATCGACAGCCGACCGATCGGGTACCGCGGGCGCTCGAGCACGGCATCCAGCAGTCGGTTGAAGGCCGCGCCGTAGCGCTCGATCGTCTCGCGGTTGAAAAGCCGCGTCGCATAGTGGAAGCGGATGCCCAGCACCCCGCGCTCGCGGATGATGTCGACGCTAAGGTCGAACATGCCGGAGCCCTCGAACTGATCGATCGTCCGGATCGTCAGGTCGCGCGTCCGCATCACGCGGTCGTCGGCGCTCTCGTAAGCAAACATGGTGTCGAACACCGGGTTGCGGTCCGGATTTCGCGGCAGGTCGAGCCGGGCGACGAGGTCGGAAAACTCATAGGCCGCATGGTCGTACGCACCCAAGCAGGTGCCGCGCACCGCACGCAGCAGGGCGTCAAAGGGCTGGTCGGCTTGCGGTCGGAAACGCAGGGGCAGCGAGTTCACGAACATTCCGACCACCTCGTCATTGTCGGCGCCCGGGCGGCCCGCGACCGGCAGACCGACGACGAGATCCTCTGCTCCGCTCAGCCGGTGCAGCAGCGTCACATAGGCGGCCAGCAGGACCATGTAGAGAGAGGCGCCGTGCTCGCGGGCCAGCATCTCCAACCGGCGCGTGCGGTCCGCGTCGATGCTGATGCCACATTTGTCTCCGCGGAAATCCATCTCGCCCGAGCGGACGTGGTCGCCCGGCAGGTCGAGCACAGGGAGGCTCCCCGCCATTTCTTTCAGCCAGTAGGCCTCCTCGAGGCGATAGTCCGGCTGTTTTTTCAACGCTTCCGCTTCGCTGCAGGCGTGGCGATACTGCCGCTTTACTGGGCCCAGTGCCTGGCCGTCGTAGAGCTTCGCGAACTCGCTCAGGATTACGTTCATCGACAGGCCGTCGGCCGCGATGTGGTGGACGTCGATGAGCAGCAGGGTGCGATTGGCGTCGAGCACGACAGCGCCCACCCGCAGCAAAGGCGGCCGCTCGAGGTCGAAGGGCCGGATGAAATCCTGCAACAACTCGCCCGGAGCTTTCCCTGCCACCTTGATCTCCTCGAGGAAGAAGCGCGGCTCTTCGAAGACGTACTGAGAGGGCTTACCATCGATCAGGCCAAAGGCGGTCCGCAGACTTTCGTGGCGCCGCACGATTTCCTGAAACGCATCCTGCAGTTTGAAGAGGTCCAGCTGGCCAAACATTTCCCAGACTCCGGAGAGGTGGTAAGGCATCTCGGCCCCTTCACGCTGACAGAGGGCGAAGAGGCGCTCTTGGACGGGAGAAAGCGGCAGCACGCGGCGCGGCGCGCGCGGTCCGGCGAGCAGCGCGAAGCCGCCGGCGCGCATCGCTGCGACCGCCGAGCGGACCGCGGCGATCAGCCGGTCGATTTCCTCATCGGTGTGCGCCACCGACAGACAGCAAATCCGCTGCTCCCACGTGTAGAAGCCCAGCTCGGTCAGCAAATAGAAGAGGACCTCCAGGTCGAAGGCATCGCCCAGGGCCTCGAAGCGGAACTGCGAGCCAAACCAAGCCGCGCGGACCGAAACCGTTTCCGCCTCGAAGAACGCGTTGAGCTCCTTGCCGAGGCGCTCCGTCTTGCGGTTCACCGCCTCATGCAGCGAGGGACCTTCCGCGATCAAGTAGTCGAGCGCCGCACCCGCGGCCGCGAGGGCGAGCGGATGGCGGTTGTGCGTGCCGCCGGTGAAAATCGTCCGCCCCGTGGGGGCCGAGTCATCGCCGAATTGCCAGAATCCGCCGTCGATCCAGTCCAGCAGCTTCGCTTTGCCCGCCACGACCGCGAGGGGCATGCCGCCGCCCACGATCTTACCGTAGGTCACGAGATCGGCCTCGATGCCGAACCACGCCTGCGCGCCGCCGCCGTGAATACGGAAGCCGTTAATCATCTCGTCGAAGATCAGGATGATATTCAACTCCGCCGTGAGTTTGCGCAGGCGGCGCAGGAAGCGATGCGGCTGGAAGCTCGGCCGGCGGCTCTGCACCGGCTCGACAATCACCGCCGCCAATTGCGCGGCGTGTTCGCGGATCCACTCCAGCGACTCTTCGCTGCCGTAGTCCAGCACCTGGGCGTTCTGCACCACGCTCGAGGGAATCCCCGGCGACATCGGGCGCGAGCCTTCCTCGCCGCCGACGACCAGCACTTCGCTGCCGATGCCGTGATAGGCTCCGGCAAACTGCGCGATCAAGGGCCGGCCTGCCGCCGCGCGGGCGAGGCGCTGGGCGAGCATCACCGCGCCCGAGCCGGTGATCGCCAGACTCGCGCGCTCCGTGCCGGTGAGTTGGCAAATCTTCTTCGCAACTTCGCCGGCAAGATCCGACTGCGGACCGAGGGCGGCGGTGCGGTCAATCTGCCGGTGCAGCGCCTCATTAATATAGGCCGGCGCATGGCCGAGAAAATGCACGCCCATGCCGAGGGCCAGGTCGACGTACTCATTGCCGTCAACATCCCAGATTCGGCTGCCCTGCGAACGATTGGAAACGATGGGATACTTGAGCTCTTTCAGGCTGCGCTTGAACTGTAGGCTGCCTTTCCAATCGGCGAGCTCATGCCGCCACGCCTGCGTCTGCTCCTTAGAACGTCGGGTCTTGGCGGCGAGCCGTTCGGTGAGCCCGCGCAAAAACTGTTTCTGCTGCGGGGACAGATTTTTTTCCTCTTCGAGGTTTAGTCCGCCAAAGTTCACGGCCAGCTTACCACTCATCGGCGCAGGGGCCGCCGGCCCTGCCACTGGCGTGGGTTCAATCCGAGCCGTAGCCACGGGAGCCACCGCCACGGGGGCGACCTGCGCCGCAGGGGCAGCGGGGGCCGCAGGGGCCGCGACGCCCGTGCGCAATTCGAGATAGCGCTCCATCAGCCGGAAATGCGCTTCCAACACGGGGTCGAGCCCCGTCGTCGCCATCGGAGCGACCGGCGCGGGCCGGGCCGCCATCATGGGCGCAGCCACCGCCACCGCGGGTGCTGCTGCCGGTGCGACCGCTACCGGCGCAGGTGCAGGCGCGGCGGGGGCGGCCGCGACCACGACAGGCGTCGGAGCGACGGTTTCCACGGTGGCATTTGCCACAAGGAAATCCACCAGCGCACCGATGCGATGCAGGTCTTCGTAGAACTGCTTGATCGAAATTTTTACCTGAAAGCGTTTCTCCAGAACGCGTCCGCTGCGCACAAACATGAGTGAATCGAGACCCATCTCCAACAGGTTGGCCGCGAGGGACAGGTCCGCAGGCTCCAGGCCGCTCACTTCGCAGATGATCGCTTGGACTTCTGCCAACACGGCATCGGCATTGGGGCGCACCGGGACGGGGGCGGCGGAGACGGAGACGGGAGGCATAACGGGCGTGGGCATGGCGGGCGCAGGAGCAGAGATGGAGGCAGGAGCAGGCACGGAATCGGCGAAATTGAACCAGTGGCGCTTCCGGAGAAAAGCGTAGCCCGGGAGAGGAACGTAATGATCTGCCGCGTCGGGCTGGATCGCGGACCAAACCAGATTGACCCCGGCGGTCCAGAGCCGACCAGCGCCGTCAAGCAGCGAGTGAAGGTCGTCGCGTCCCCGTTGCAGACTGGGAATCCATTTCGCGGACGAGGCCTGGTCGGTACGCGCGGCGCGGAAGGCAAGATCCAGCCCGATCAGCGTGGGTTCGGGGCCCACCTCGATGAAGTAGTCGAGCTTTTGCGCATGCAACAGGGCAATGCTCTCGCAGAAGCGCACGGATTGCCGGAGATGGCGCGACCAGTAGCTCGGATCGGTGACCTCTTCGTCAACAAATCCGCCGGTAACATTGGAAATCAGCGGAATCTTCGGCCGGTTCAGGGTGAGTGAGCGCGCGACCGCTTCCAATTCAGCCAGCACGGGATCGGTCAGGGGCGAATGAAACGCATGCGAAATCCGCATCATCACCACACGCAGCTCCGCCTGCTCGCAGAGTGCTTTTACCTTCGCGATCGTATCCGTCGCCCCGGACACGAGAATAATTTCCGGACCGTTCACCGCGGCGATCGCCACCGTTTTCGCGAAGGGCGCGATCAGCTTCGCCACGACCGCTTCGTCCGCAAACACCGTGAACATCGCGCCCGGGGCGGACCGCCGCTCCATGAGTCGCCCGCGCGCCGCGATCAGCTTCAAAGCGTCCTCCACGCTGAAAACCCCGGCGATGCACGCGGCAGCGTATTCGCCGACACTGTGCCCCAAAACGATCTCCGGCCGCACGCCCATCGCCTCCCAGACGCGGGCCAACGCATACTCGATCACGAAGAGACCCGCTTGCGTGAACGCTGTCTGGTCGAGCTCGCCCAGCGGTGCCACATTCCGCGCCCCGTCGAAGACCGAAGCCTCTGAGTCGACCGCCGTCACGGCCGTATCCGTAAACATGATATCCCGCAGGTCGCGGCCGAGCGGCTCTCGGAGCTGGGCTGCACAGCGATCAACGATCTCCCTGAAAAGCGGATGCTGGGCATAGAGCCTCCGGCCCATCCCTGCGTACTGCGCACCCTGCCCGGTGAAGACAAAGGCGGACCGGACCCGCTCAGCGGCTCGTCCTACCCCGGCACCTCGCGCCTTGCCGGTCTCAGCAAACTTGCGCAGGACCGCCGCCGCTTCTTCCGCCTTCCCCGCCACCACGCTCAGACGTTCCGCAAAGGGCACCCGGCCGGCGCGGGCCGACCAAGCCGCCGCTGGCCAATCCGTAATCGGCAGCTCGCTCAGCCTCGCGGCAAACGCCTTGGCTTGGCCGCGCAGCGCCTCGGGTGTGCGGGCGCTCAACACCAACAACTCCGGATGAGGTGTGGCGTCTTTCGCTGGTGAAGGCACCTTCGTGGGAGCCTCAGCAAAAATAATGTGCGCATTGGTGCCGACAAAACCAAATCCACTCACGCCCGCCACCCGGCGGCGCTCCCCACGGCCCCACGGCTCCAGCTGATCCACCACCCGCAGCGCAGCATTTTTCCAGTCAATATGCGGACTCGGCTCGGTGAAATTAAGGTGCGGCGGCAGTGCCTCGCGCCGGAGAGACTGGATGACCTTGAGGCTGCTCGCCATGCCGGCGGCCGCCTCCAAGTGCCCGAGGTTGGTCTTCACCGATCCGACGCGGAGCGGGCGGCCCGCGGCCCGTCCCTTGGTAAACACTTCGCTCAGCGCGTTGACCTCGATGGGATCGCCCAACGGCGTCGCGGTGCCGTGGGCCTCGACGTAATCGACGTCCTCCGGAGTGAGTCCCGCTGCCTGCAGCGCACGGCGGATGACCTTCTGCTGCGCCGGTCCGCTCGGGACCGTGAGGCCACCCGAGCCGCCGTCCTGATTGACCGCCGAGCCCAAAACCAAGGCGAAGATCGTGTCGCCGGCCGCCTCGGCGTCACTCAGGCGTTTCAAGACCAGCGCGCCGCCGCCCTCGCCGCGCGAGTAGCCCTCGGCCCGGGCATCGAAGGTGTAGCACTTGCCGTCCGGCGCGAGCAGGCCGGATTGTTCGAAATTCAACGTCAGATCGGGACCGAGGATGCGGTTCACGCCCGCCACCAGCGCCAGCTCACACTCGCCGCGGCGCAAGCTCTGCACGGCGAGGTGGATCGCGACCAGCGAGGACGAGCACGCGGTGTCGACCACCATCGCGGGGCCGTTGAACTTAAAGGAGTACGCGAGCCGCCCCGCCGCCGGGCTCTGGGTCGAGCCGGTGCCGAAGTAGGGATCGATCTGCGCGCGATTGGAGGGCGCGAAGAGCTTGAGCGCGTAGTCGATGCCGCTCATGCCGACAAATACGCCGACCTCTCGGCCGGCCCATGCATCGGCGCGGAGGTGGCCCGATTCAAACGCATGCCACGCCAACTCCAGCAGCAAGCGCTGCTGCGGGTCCATGCTCTGCGCCTCCTTCGGAGAGATACCGAAAAACGCGGCGTCAAACTGATCCGTGCTCTTGAGGTAGGAGCCGAAGCCGCCCGCCGTGCCCTCGGCCCGGTCTGGGGGAGTGGGCTCGATGGCCGAGCGGCCCGCCGCCAGAAAATCCCAATAAGCCTCCGGGTCCGTGCACTCCCCGGGAAACTGGCACGCCATGCCGACGACGGCAATCGGCTCACCGCCCAGCGATTTGAGCGCCTTGTTCTCCTGCTTCAGGCGGCGGAGTTCCCCGAGCGCCTTGGCCAGCAAATCTTTTGAGTCGTCAGCCACGGGAGCCTCCTTGCCAGGTCGAGTTGACCACTAGATACGCCGGCAATTCCGGAATCTCATTCAGGTCAGCCTCCAGCAGGCTCGTCCCGTCTGTCTCCGATAGATCAGAGAATCCCGCGAACTTATAGGTGATGTACATCATCCGGTTTCGGTCGGTGGCGCGAAAATCTGCGAGGAGCCGCACGCCGCCCGCCTTGGCCTCGCGGCGCAAAAGCGTGATCAGTGCGCCGCCCACGCCGCGGCTCATCACGCGGCAGGACATCAACAGCAGCTTGATGGTCCAAGCGCCGTCGGTGCGCTGCAGCAGCACGACGCCAATCTTGCCGTAGGGCCCGTGCTTGTCCGTCAGGTCCGCGACGAGCAACACGTGGTCCGGGGACTCCCGCAGGGCCGCCAGCTCCTCGTAGGAATAGATCCGCCCAGTGGTATTCAGTTGATTGGTACGCGCGACCAGCTCCTCCACCCGCAACAGGTCCGCCGCGGTCGCCGGGCCAAACGAAAACGTCATGTCGAGCGTCGCTAAAAATGCGTCGTTCGGCCCCTTGAACGACGTTTCTTCCTCCTGCCGCACCATGTCGGCTTGGTACATCGCTCGGCGGCAGCGCGCATCTTCGGTGATTACGCGCGGCATGAAATCGAGATCCGCCTGCAACCGCTCGACGTCGCCGGCATCGTAGGTGCGCACTGCCGGCACGCTGAACCGCACCTCGTCGCGCTCAAAGGGCTGATCGTCGATGAAGGCGAAGGTGTCCAAACCAATATTCAGACGTTCCGCAATACGCTTCACCGACTCGGATTTGGGGTCCCAATTGATCTGCGGGTGCAAGAAATACTGCTCCAGCCCAAATTTTTTCAACTGCTCGCGGGCCGGTGCGCTCTCGTTGCGACTGGCCACGGACTGAAGGATCCCCCGCTCGTCGAAAGCTTCGATCAATTCCCGCACGCCGGGTCGCAGCACGAGGGTATCGCCCTCAAGCAGGATTCCGCTCCAGACCGTGTGGTCGAGATCCCACACCACACATTTGATCTTTTTCTGGGACATGGTTTCAGCGGCGGCGGCGGGTGGCGAAAGCGTTGAGCGCATCCTGCGCGATCATGACTTGCTGCATTTGGTTGCTGCCTTCGATGAGCTCCGTGATGCGCGCATCGCGGAAGTAGCGCTGCACCGGATAATCGGGACCACAGCCATTGGCCCCATGGATTTGCACCGCGTCATTCGCCGCGCGGGAGGCCGCGGTCGATGCAAAGTATTTGGCCGTGGTCGTCTCCATGATCGAGCTCGGCAGGAGCTCCTCCCGCGCCTTCGCGGCCTGTCGCCAGAGGGCGTTGGCCGCCTTATACGAGGTCGTCATGTCTGCAATCAGCGCCTGGATCAATTGATGCTCGCTCAACGGGACGCCGAATTGCTTGCGCTGGCGGGCGTAGTCCACACTCGCCCGGACACACGCGCGAATCAGGCCGGTTGACCCGCAGGCGATGCAGAATCGTCCCACGTCCAACGTCGAGCTGGCGACGTACGAGAAACCCATGCCCTGCGGCCCGATCGTCCAGCGCTTCGGCACCACCACGTCCTTGAAGGTCAGCTCGCAGGCCCGCGCCCCCCGGAAGCCGAGGACGCCGCTGATCGGCGTCACCGTGACACCCGGCGTCTCGCGCGGCACGAGCACGGAAGTCGGCCCTTGGTCGGTCTGGCCGAAGACCAGAAATACATCCACCAATTCCGCCGCGGAAGTCCAGCGCTTGGTGCCGGTCACCCGCCAACTATCCCCCGCCTCCTCGAGGCGGGTGGTGACGGACTTCGCATCGCACCCGATCGTCGGCTCGGTGAGACAAAACCCACCCAGCTTCGCGCCGGAGGTGAGACTCGGCAGCCACTCCTGTTGCGCTTCGGCCTCGCCCCAGCGGGCGAGCGCATAGGAGGACATCGCGTGGATGGTCAGGACGCTCAGCAGCGACATGCTCGCCTCGCCCACCGCCTCCAGCGCCTCGCCCCACTCCACGACTGGCCGCCCCCCGCCACCTTGAGCGACGGACACGTGGGCCCCGAGCACACCGAGGCCCGCCAAATCGGAAAGCACTTGGCGCGGGATGCGCTCGTCGCAATCCCACCGATCGGCGTGGGGCGCGATCGCTGAGTCGATATAGCCTTGCAGCGTCATGAGGTCAGACGGCCGCGATGATTCCGCGCACACCGAGCAGCTCGACCATCGAATCCACGGAGCGGAAATTCTTCAGATTGAGATCCTGGTTAGTGAATTTAACCCCGAACTCTTTCTCCAGAAAAAGCACGAGTTGCATCGCCATCAGCGAGTTCACGAGACCGAGGGCAAAGACATTGTCCCCGTCTTCGAAATCCTGGTCCCGGATGAATTTTTCGAGGAAGGCGCGAACCTTCGAACGAGCGTCTGATTGTGTCATAGATGAAGGAAAATTTGTGGAATGAATGCCTCCCGGAGGGCACCCGTCTAGTTAGACCGAATACTTGTAAAACCCTTCGCCTGATTTTCGCCCATGCAAGCCGGCGTCCACCATTTTCTGAAGCAGCGGACAACGCCGGAATTTGGGATCACCGAAAGCCGCATAAAGTTCATCCAAGGAGAACAAGATCGTATCCAAGCCGATCAGGTCTCCCGTCTCCAACGGCCCCATCTTGTGGCCGAAGCAGGAGCGGAAAATCTTGTCCACATCGGCCGCCGAGGCGACCTGGTCCTGCACGAGCCAGACGGCCTCGTTGACGGTGAGCATGAGTACCCGGTTCGAAACGAAGCCGGGCATGTCATTCACCACCACCGCCTCCTTGCCAAGCTGGGCGAGAAAGGCTTTACCGCGGACCAGCGTCTCCTCGCTCGTGTGATGACCGCGGATGACCTCCACCATGCTCTTCATCGGCACGGGATTCATGAAGTGCATCCCAAGCACCTTGTCCGGTCGCTTGGTGAAGCCGCCCAGCTTGGTGATTGAAATGGCCGAGGTATTCGCCGCAAAGATACACTCCGGCGGGCAGATCGCATCGAGCCGGGGATAAATCTCGGTTTTGATCGCCAGCTTTTCGACGACGTTCTCGACCACAAACTCCACGTCGGACAGCCGCGTGTAGTCGGTCGTAAATTCGATCATCCCGACCGTTTGCTCCGGGTCGGCGACGGGCGCGTCGTCGCGCCGGAACATGCCGGCCACGCGCAGACTGTTAAAAATGGTCTCGCGGGCCTTGGTCAGGACGGTTTCCGACACGTCCACCAAGACGGCCCGCATGCCCCGTTGGGCCAGATTTTGCGCTACGCCGGTACCCATCACACCGGCACCGATTACTCCTACTTTTTGATAAGTCATGACGTCGTTTTTATTCGGTTCACTCATTCAGTTCTTTTTGCAAAAGCGCCTCGAGATCAGCGGCGGTCAAGCCCGTCAAATCTTCATTGCCGCCCACGGCCGATTTGGCGTCCGCCGCGGTCGCGGCGGCGGTCACGGGGGGCGTCGTCGCCGGGAACAGTGTCTCAGCGAGATGCGCCGCCATCTCCTGCGACGTGGGATAGTCAAAGGCGATCGTGGAGCGCAGGGTGTGTCCGAGCGCTTTCTCGAGGCGATCCTTGAGGTCGATGGCCGTCAACGAATCGATTCCGAGGTCAAACAACCCCTTTTCCCGCTCGACGTTTAGGTACGAGTCCAAGCCAAGCAGCGTGGCCACGATTTCACGGATCACGCGCTCGATCGCCTCCGAACGCTCGGAGAACGGCAGGGCGGCGTAACCGCGCGGGGCGAGCGCGACCGGTGCGACGGCTGGGATCGCGGCGGGTGTTTCGCTGGCAAAGACGCGCCGATAAAACGCCGGCACCGGCCCTTTCAAGGCCGTGCGATAGGTCCGGCTATTCCAGGCAAATACACCCACGCAGCCCGCGGAGCCCAAGACCTGCTCCAGCGCCCAGAGGGCCTGCGTCGGCTCCATCGCGAGCAAGCCGCGCTCGTGCAAACGCTCGCGGTCGCGCGCGCCGAGGCGAGCGGTCATACCGATGCCATCCCACGGGCCCCACTGGATGCTGAGTCCGGCCAGCCCAGCCTGCTGGCGCTCCCGTGCCAGCGCATCCATGTAAGCATTGGCCGCCGCGTAATTCGCCTGACCCGGCGAGCCGAGCAGAGAGGCGATGGACGAGAACAGCACGAAGCAATCGAGCTGCAGGCCTTGGGTCGCGCGGTGCAGTTCCCACGACCCCGTGATTTTCGCACTGAAAATAGAAGTGAAGGCCGCGGCGTCCGCCTGCCGCAGGAAGCCGTCCCGCAATGCGCCGGCCGCATGAAACACGCCGCGCAAGGGCTGAGCCTCGCCCGCCTTTTGCACGAGGCGGTCAATGCTCACCGCGTCGCTCAGGTCCGCGATTTCAAAGTTAACCCGCACGCCGCGGCGTGCCCACTCGGCGATCTTCGCCTGCAACTCATCGCCGGGCTCGCGTCGGCCGGACAAACAGAGTGCACGCGCACCTTGGGTGACCAGCCATTCCGCGACGGCCTGACCGAGCGCGCCCGACGCACCCGTGACCAGATAGCTGCCATCGGCACGCACCGTGACCGTCTTCGGGAGAAGTGCTTTCTCGGTGAGGCGCATGCCTTGCACCGCACCGCTTTGGTCCGTGAGCCGGATTTCACTGCTCGCCGTGTCCAAGAGCCAGGGGGTCCACTGGTCAACGGTCTCTAGCGCCGGATCGATCTCGAGGTGGAGGGGCCGCCACTCGGGATGCTCGTGGACGAGACCCGTGACGAAGCCACCCAGAGGCGCCTGCGCCGTGACACCGCGCGCAGTGAGGAAAACCCAACGCGCCACACCCTCGCCCTTGCGGTTGGCGGCAGCCTGCACACAGGCGAGCAACTCCCGCCAGCCGATCGCTGCAGGCGATTCGGCGCTCAGGCTCCAAGCGTAGACTACGCCCGCCCAACGCTGGGAGGCCAACAGCCCCTCGGCCTCGGCCGCGCGTGAAACCGGCACTTCCTGCACGGTCCCACCCGCCGCGCGTAGCGACTGCTGCAACGCCCGGGACGCCGGATCGCCTTCCGAAAGAAAAAGCCACGACCCCGTCGGGGAACTCCGCGAAATCTCGGCCGGCGCGCCCAGCGTTTCCCACGTGGTCTCGAAGAACTTCGGCGCCGTCGCGGTCTGCACGTCCTGCGCCTGCAAGTTGCGAAGCTCAAAGCCCAACGCCTCGGCGACCAAGGCACCGCCGGCATCGTAAAGGCACACGTCGCAGCGGAAAACGTTCACCTCTGTCGCCCGCTCCGCCGGGAGCTGGCGCGCGTGCGCGAAGAGCGCTTGCCCATCGGGGTTGCGATGGAAAACGAGTTGCCCTACGCGAAACGGAATCAGGGTCCGCGCACCGTCCAAGCCAATGGCCGGGACCGCTGCCTGGAGGAACGAATCCACCAAGCCGGGGTGCCACTCGCGCGTCCGCTCGAGTCCGACCGGGGCCACCAGGCGCAGCAGCGATTGCCGCTCGCTTCGGTGCATCTCGGCGATCCAGCGGAAGCTGGCCCCGAGGCGCACGTCCATCTTGTCCATGGTCGCATAGTGGCCGGCGAGATGGGCGACTGGCTGGAGTGCGCCCCTCAACTGGGCGAGGTCGAGCGACGTGGGTTTCGCCGGCTCGGCGACGCAGCGGCCCGTAGCGTGCACGACCACGGTGTCGGGCTCGGCATCGGTCCAGCTCAGCACTTCAAAGGCGTATCCGCCGGACTCACCCGGCGTGAAAATCGTCTGGACGGTCCGCGGCTGCCGGGGGTCGATCACCATCGCGCCGACAAACACCACATCGTGCAATCGTACGCTACGATCACCCGCCGCGGCGTGCGCGCCGAGCAGGAGATCCGCCGCCTGCAAGGAGACTTGAGCGAGGTAGAGCGCGCCGGGCGTCACGATGCTGCCGTGGACGATGTGCTCAGCGAGATAGGGCATCGTCGCGGGATCGAAACGGGACTCGTACACGGAAGCCTTGACGCGCGGTGAGCGCCAGCGCCGGCCGAGCAAGGGATGCGACGCCGCCACCGGCGCACGCTGTGATCCGCGAATATCGATGGCCTCAATCCAGTACGACTGATGCTGCCAGGGATAAGTCGGCAGCGTCACCCGGCGCGCCGGGTGTGCTTTCCGTCCCGCGCCCCACTGAATCGGATAACCCAGCGCGAACAGGGTCGCCACCAGTCGCGGAAAATCAGCCGCGATCAAGCGCTGCGATGAGCCCCCGCCCACCGGCGTCGCGGCCGCCGCGCCGACCTCGATGAGCACCTTGTACCCGTCCGCCAAAAACGCTTCGCGTCCGGACTCGCCGTCGCCGCTCGCCTGACGGTACCGCAGCCAATGCCCAGCCTCGGCAAGGTCCGCCTCTTCCCATTTTCCGGTCGTGCCGGAAACCATGCGCCGAAGCGGGGCGGAAAATTCCACTTGAGCCACGACGCGCGCGAACGCGGCATCATCGCCCTGGCGCCCCTCACCAGCGGACGTCGGCTCACCAATCGACGCGAGCCGGAGGGCATCCTCCAGTGCGAAAACCCCGCAGCGGCACGCCGCCACCAGCTCGCCCATGCCATGACCGCCCACGGCGGCTGCCTCGATGCCGTAGCTCACCAGTAAATCCGCCAGCGCATACTCAAAGGCAAAGAGCAGGGGACCCGCGATCCCCGCCGCTTCGCCTTCGACGGCGAAACCCGTCGGCATCGCCGCCACGCCTTCGCTCCGCGAAATCCTCGTAGCCGAAACGCGCTCAAACGTCGTCAGGCACTGCTCGACCACGGTCCGGAACACCGGCTCGGTGATCCACAATTCGCGGGCCAAGGCCGCCGCGCCCTTCGCGTCGGCAGAAAAGTAGCAGGCTACCCCGCGCTGATCGAAATCGATCCGCTGCGACGGGGCCTCGGGTTCCGCCCCGAAGCGCTCCAACTGCTGCACGAGATCCTCGCGTGAGTCCGCCACAAAGGCCGCGCGCTGCGGTAGGCCAGCGCGTCCGACCTGGGCGGTGAAGGCGAGGTCCGCCAAATGAGTGTCAACGTCGCCGGCGATCATCTGGGCGTAGCGGTCCGCCAACTGCCGCAGGGCCTTCGGATGACGGGTCGAGAGCGGTAGCACCCAGCGGCCCGCTGGGCTCTGGGGCGCGGCCTGCGGCGGCGCGGGCGATTCTTCCAAAATCGCGTGCACGTTCGTGCCGCCGATGCCGAGAGAATTCACTCCCGCGCGACGCGGGCCGGCCGGGGACGCCCAAGCCATCGTCTCGCGGTTAACAAAGAAAGGCGTGCTCGCAAAATCGATGCTCGGATTCGGTTTCTCGAAATGCAGCGTGCCGGGAATCTGCCGGTGGTGGAGCGCAAGCGTCGTCTTGATCAGGCCCGCGATGCCGGAAGCGATCTGCAAGTGGCCGACGTTCGTCTTGACGGAACCGAGCGCGCAGTAGTTGGTCCGCGTCGTGTGGCGGCGAAATGCACTGGAGAGCGCATTGACCTCGATCGGATCGCCGAGCGGCGTGCCGGTGCCGTGGCCCTCCATGAACGTAACCGACTCCGCCGTCACGCCCGCCCGGGCCATCGCCTCGGAGCAGACATCTTCCTGACCGCTCGAGCTCGGCGCGGTGAAGCCCACTTTGCCCGCACCGTCGTTATTGCTAGCGGTGGCCTTCACCACCGCGTAGATCCGGTCGCCGTCGGCTTGGGCCTCGGCCAGAGGCTTCAACAACACCACTCCGGCGCCATTGCCAAAGATCGTCCCCTCGGCCTGCGCATCGTAGGCGCGGCAGTGCCCGTCCGGGGAATTCAGCATGCCGGGACTGTAGAGGTGCCCGGCGTGTTGCGGCAGCTTGATCGACACGCCGCCGGCCAGCGCCATCGAACAATCGCCCATGCGGATCGCTTTGCAGGCCTCGTGCAGGGTGAGCAGCGTGCTGGAGCAGGCGGATTGCACGTTCACGCTCGGGCCGCGGAGATTCAACCGGTACGACACCCGCATCGGCAGGTAGTCTTTGTCATTTGTGATCATGACGTTGAATCCATTCATGGAATCCACCGTCAACATCCGGCTGCCATTTTCCGCCTGCAGGAAGGCATCGTTCGCCCACAGATTGTTGGGCAGGTAAGTATTCATGCCCGCCGCCGCAAAGAGCCCGACCTTGCCAGGATGGGTGAGCGGATCGTAACCGGCGTCCTCAAACGCCTCCCAGCACACCTCGAGAAATACCCGCTGCTGCGGGTCGATCATGCGGGCTTCCTTCGCCGAATAACGGAAGAAATCCGCGTCAAACGCGTCCGGCGCATCGAGCAGCGGCGCAGCCCGCACGTGGTTCGGATTGCTCACCAGCTCGGGATCGACGCCGGCCGCAAGGGCTTCTTCGGCGGTGAAAAACCGGATCGTTTCCTTCCCCTCAGCCAGCACGCGCCAGAACGCTTCCGGCGTCGCCGCCCCGGGGAAGCGCAAACCGATGCCGATAATCGCGATGTCCCCGCTGCTGCCCGTGGCCCGGTTCTCCCGGATCGGCGTGAAAGCCGAGCCCCGATCGTCCGGGGCAAAGTCCTTTGAAAAATGATCCACCATCGCCCGGACCGTGGGGCAATTAAAGAGCTCAACGATCGCCACCGGGCGGCCCATGAGCTCTTGCAGACGCTTTTGCATCTGGACAATGAGCAGCGAGTGCCCACCCAGTTCAAAGAAGGTCTCATCGTAGCCGACGGATTCCAGTCCCAGCACGTCCTGCCAGATCTCGGCGATGCGCGACGAAAGTTCGCCGCGATTACTCGTGCGTTTTTCCGGCGCTTTGGCCGGACCCGATCGCGCCAGTTGGATCAGACGGTCGCGGTAGGCGCCGGCCTCGAAGGCCTTCTTGAGCTGTCCGCGCTGAATCTTGCCAATCTCCGTCTTCGGCACCTCCGCCGGTGCGAGCGCCACCAGATAGGTCGGTGAAAGCCCCACCTGCTGGATCAATTTCGCGCGGATCGCCCGCGCGATCGCCGCGTTGGTTTGGGGCTGGTCGGACTCGGGACAAAAAAACAGCGCCAATTGATCGGTCTCGGAGGCTGCGTCCCGCACCGCACAGGCGGCCGTAAACGTCTTCATCAACCCGGGAATCGTCTCGGCTGCGGCTTCGACTTCATGGCTGTAGAAATTGGCCCCGTTGACGATGATCACGTCCTTGATCCGGCCCGCGATCCGGAGGGTTCCTCCTTCGATAAAGGCAAGATCACCCGTCTCGAACCACCCCTCCTTAAACACCTTCGCATTTTCCTCAGGATTACGGAAATAGCCGCTAAACACGGACGGGCCTCGCAACTGCAGCCGCCCGGTTTCGCCCTCCGGCAACGCTTCGCCCGCCTCATTCACTACACGCATTTCCGCGCCGGGATTGCACGGTCCCAAGTCGACAAACACGACGTCATCTCCCGTATTCTCCAAAGTCAGGCCGCGCGACCACGTGATGCCCGAGCAGGTCTCCGACATCCCAAAGGCAGGCCGGAGCGCGCCCGCCGGGAGGCCATGGCCTTGAAGCAGGGTGATGAACTTGCGCGCGGTGCGCGCCACCACCGGTTCACCAGCATTAACCAGAAACCGCATGCAGCTCAGGTCCCAGGTCCCCGCCTCGATGGTCTCGGTCCGGTCCAAAAACAGGGTGAAGGCGAAATTCGGCGCCCACGAAATCGTCGCACGATGGCGCGAGATCAATTCGAGCCACCGCAGCGGCTCCTGAAGGATGTAGCCGGAAGGGATGTGAATCTGGGTGCAGCCAAGCACCGTCGCCATCGTGCCCAGAAACGAGACTGAACCCACGTGGTCGAGGGCCATCCAGTTCAGCGTGACCTCGGACGACGTAAATCCATTTCCCTCGATCGTGCCCGCCGCCATCGCGAGCAGGTTCCGGTGGGTCAGCGGCACTCCTTTCGGCTGACCGGTACTACCCGAAGTCAGCAGCATCACCGCCACGTCAGTCGCGACCAGGGAGGAAAGGGCCCCAGTCGATATTTTTTCCCGGCGCAGGGCGCCGAGATCGATGACTGGCCCGCTCAATTCCCCAAGACTTGGAGGCAACTGCCGCAGCCCCTCTACCGCCGCGCCGGACGCCAACACCGCCGCACGCTCAAGCAGCTTGCTTGCGTTGAGCAATTTAAGCAGAGCGCTATTGGCCTGAGAGAAGATCGGCGCCACCGCCACGGGCACGGCCACCGCTCCGGCCAAAACACAGCCCCAGAATCCCGGGATGAAATCTTCTGCCGCGTCGAGTTGCAGGAGCACCGGATCACCCTTCGCTACTCCTCGGCCGAGTAGTCCCAACGCAATCTTCTCCGCTTGCGTTAACAAATCGGCGTAAGTCTGGCTGATCTCAACGCCTTCCGAGCGTATATAAATGAGCCCGCCCGTTTCGCGTCCCACCGCCACACGTAAAGCGTCGATCAAGGTCTCGCATCCCTCGACCGACGTGGCCGAGGGGGCGTCACTTGATATAGCGAAAGGATTCATGGAAATGCATTGGTCTAAAATTCTTAGGATAGGCAACCCGATCACGCTCTGATTAGAGAGCGCGCGAGACAAAATAAAATAGATTAATACTTATACAGAACGCTTCAGGAATGAAGCAGCTCAAAATCTTATTTAGTCTATACTGACACGTCGGCACTCAGCCGGTCAAGGGGCGGTTCGTTACGACTGGGTGGCGATTTTCCGGTCCGGCCGGAAGCTACGTTCGATGATCACGACAAGTTTTTTGATTGGTCAGCTGAATCTTTGGGGGCGTTCGTCCGATCTCCGCGCTGACTTTATTTTCTTTGCTCAGCCTCGCCCCCACCGACGACCGTTATGGCAACCCACCCGGAAGTGCTTTGGTCGTTACCCGGATACCGCCGCTTTTCGTTTCGTGGAGCGCGGCCGATTCGATCGCAGGAGGTTTCTGGTTATTCATTGTGTTCTTTCCGAGGGACTTTCCGCTAGGGGCAGAGACCGAGCACTAACCTGTTTGAAAAAGCGGGAGGTATTCCGGCTACCGACTCCCCCTCCACCGAGCAATCAACGACTCATCGCCAACGTATCGAGCAGGACTTGCCTGACCTTTGTCACGGTCTCTGGCAGATAAAAATGTCCGCCGGGAAACCAATGCGTTCGAATCGGCTCCTTCGACTGAATCTGCCAGGCCTCCACGGAATCCGGGGCCACCCACGGATCGTCCACGCCGTTCATCAAGGTCAGACCAGCGTTCAATGCCATCGCCTCCCGATAGTGATACCTAGCCATCAACTTGAAATCCGCTCGCAGACTCGGGAGCACAAGTGCCAAGATCTCAGGATTCGAAATCAACTCAACCGGCAGAGCGTTGTAACGTTTACCCACCGCATCCAGGAAAGCTTCGTCTGACAGGGAATCGACCGGCAGATTGTGCGCCGGCCGCTGCGGCGCCTGCCGCCCCGAGAGAAAGAGATGCCGTGGATTCGGCCCGTCTGTAGCCGCCAGCCGCCGCGCCAGCTCAAAGGCCACGAGTGACCCCATACTATGACCCAAAAAGGCAAAAGGCCGCTCCATGAAAAGCGAACGTAGATCCTCGTCCAGTAACTGAACCATTCCGCTCATGTCCGCGCAGGGCTGCTCCCGAATTCGCATCTCGCGCCCCGGGTATTGGATTAGGTTGACCTCAAACGCGTCGTCTTTGCAGGCCCTTGCCAGAAAGTGATAGGACGAGGCCCCCGAACCAGCATGCGGAAACACAAAAAGTCGCACCTTCGCCTGAGGACGCGAAAACGGGACGGCGATGGAGCGGCGACGCGACCCAGCAACAGTTAACGAAGCCGGAGCGACGGGCACGGAGACGGGTATGGCCCGGGCATCCGCCGCATCGGCCGCAATTTGCCGCAGGCACTCATCCCGCAAGCCGGCAACCCCCGTATACCGCCAGCCACTCGGCAGGGCTTGCTTTCGAAAATCTGGCCAGAGTGAGCGCTGCTGCTCATCGTTCTCGACAATATGAAACATCATGCGACGTAAGGTGGGGGCAGGGCTTAATTTTTTAGACTTAGCACCAGAAGCCTCGGGCGCGCTGATCGACCGCAATGGAAACTTCCCGCTTAGACGGCAGATGGCTGCGAATCGATCTAAGCCAGCTTGGCCTTGGCCTCTGCAACCTTCTGGCCAAACGAACGCCGGCCCACATCAAGGTTAAAGCTGCCCAGGGTGCCACCAGCCTCGAAATGATCAATCGCAAGGTGCCCCAGCGCATGGGTAATTGCGCCCCCCGCCAGTGGCAGCGAAGCGGCCCCGAGGATCGACCCAATGCCGGGAATAGCTTTGGCCAAACTAAGAAACATACTCCGCGCCAAGATCGTGGATCCCACGGCAGCGAGCAGCGAAGTCACAATCAATCGGGCCTGGGCGACAGTGAACGCAACTCCGTAAAGCTCAGCCAACGACGCCAAGACTTTGAGTTGCACCCCGACGATTGCCACCATGTCCGCACCGGGCACCGGGATAAAGCCGGCGCCCATGGCTAGGACCCGGTAATCTCGGACAATTTCCTCGCCCTGCGCTCGCTTGGCCGACCTCGCCACCGCAGGCAGCGCCTGAGCCGCCAGACCCACGACAACAGAAGGCTCGGTCGAAATCGTGGCCAAACCGGCGTGAGGAAGATCCGACGCATCAACTTCGAGTTGAGTTACTTCCGTGGCGTGACCAGCCGCCACCTGAGGAGCGATCGCCAATTTGGCCGTTGCTAGCAACGGGGAAAGTAGCTCCCTCTCGGAGACCCCCTTGGGTTCGACGGTGGCAGGACTGGCCACTGATGTGGCAGCCCCAAGCACAGGATCGGATTCAACCAAAACAGGAGCGCCGCCACCCGCTGCCACCAAAGGCTCAATCGCCACCGTCGCCTCGGCGGGAAAGGGTGGCGGGTCGTCACGGTTCGTGACAACAATGACCTCGCGAGGGACCGTCTGGGGGACCATCGCCCCTTCAACCGTGATCGGCGCCGCGACCATCACATCCGTATCCACCGGCTCCGTGGTTTCGGCATTCGCAGGCCTCGCCTCCAGCGCCGCAAGCGGTACCGGAGAGGCCTCGACTAAAACAGCCGCACCGGCGACCAAAGTAACCGCGGGTGACAGAGCCTCGACCTCCGGAGAAATAACCTTCGGAACGTTCGGCTTAGCCCGCATACGAAGACGTTTGGCGTCTTGCGAATTCTTTCGGTTTTGCTTCATAAAGTAGAGGAACTGTTTGGAATAAAAACCCTTGTAACCGATCAATTTAGGGC
>Ga0209550_10002009_pt1 | contig 19645 bp, 15 predicted proteins | sample LauGreSuBDMM15SN_2_FD_187567 | JGI IMG/M metagenome (GOLD analysis project Ga0209550, IMG submission 187567) | Freshwater lake microbial communities from Lake Michigan, USA - Su13.BD.MM15.SN (SPAdes) (version 5) | ecosystem: Environmental > Aquatic > Freshwater > Lake | place: Lake Michigan... | reverse complement strand
CTCGCGTACACATTGAGGCGCCGTTTCACGGGAAGCCGACTCGGTATGGAGCGGAACCCGGATCTCATCATCGTCGACGGGGGACCTCTCCAGGTCGCCGCGGCAGCAGCCTTGATCGAAGAGCTCTGGTCTGATCCGGAACGCAACGAACCTCGTCCGTGGGTTGCAGGGATGGCGAAGCGCTTAGAGGAACTGTGGTTGCCGAACGAGGAGTGGCCTGTGATCCTCGAGCGCAACTCCCCTGGTCTGCTCGTCCTGCAGCTCGTGCGCGACGAAGCTCACCGCACGGCTATCGAGTCCCATAGACGACAACGTGATCGCAAAGCGCTGACCGTCCGGCTCGACACGGTGCCCGGTCTCGGCCCGGTCCGTCGGCGGGCGCTCATCGAACGTTTCGGCAGCGTCGATGCCGTCGTTCGGGCCACGGTTCAAGAGCTTGCAACAGTCCCTGGAATCGGTTCCACTTTGGGAGCAGTCATTCACCATCACCTGAACAATCCGGAGAACTGAGCCTCGACGCCCGTTCGCCAGCCGCAGGCTGGCTTCTGTTTGATGCAAATAGCTGTGCAACTGCCCGTACTCACTGGTCTTGTGGAGCCGCCTTGGGGAATCGAACCCCAGACCTACGCATTACGAGTGCGTTGCTCTACCCCTGAGCTAAGGCGGCGCGCTCGACACTCGCACTGACGCTTCGGGTGTCGTTGAGCCCTCTGCCGGAATCGAACCGGCGACCTCATCCTTACCATGGATGCGCTCTACCTACTGAGCTAAGAGGGCGTGTTTAAGAACATAGTGACCAAGCGGCCATGGACAGCAATCAAGCACCGTACCGCGCTGGGCCCGATTACCACGAACTCACACGCAACCGACGAACACACCTTGGGCACCAGGCTCGTCGGTCAGTGATCGAATCTGTTCACTGGATGTGATGATGGGTGACGGGGATGCCTGCTTTTGCCGCGGCTCTCATGGCCTGTGCTGTCCCTTTGGAGTCCCCCACCTGGAACGCCAGACAAGCGTCTGCTCCCGAGGCCACCATGGCAGCATTCCGGATCATCCCCGCGCGCTGGCCGTGACTCTCCCAGTCTGGGAGATGGGTCTCGACGCGCAGGCCTGCTTTTTCCCAGCACTCTGCCGCGATCCGGTCGGCTCCACCTGCGCCTCCGGCGATCAACACAGCGTCAGCGGGCCGACCCCACCCGTCCCAAGCCGTGTACAACGCGGCTGCGATCGCTTCACGGTCAGTCCAGGTGCGCGACCCCGTGACCAGGAGTCGACGGGGTTCACCACGATGTGCGTTTCCTAAAACGTCGATGAAGAGCTCGAGTTGCTTCTCGCCGAGGTTTGCCAAGACCGCCAGGCTGTGTGCGTGACACAGCGAAGGCGCGCACCAGCATCCCAGTATTCTTCCTTGCAGTGCAGCGGTGATGGATACCGACGACCCGAACCGACCCTCCATCAGGTCATTTGCGTAAGCACGTACACACTCCAGACGAGAGCGAGCCGAGTTCCCCACGAGGACGTGCGGGTTCCCCCATGGGCTCCCTGCGTGGGTACGGGTTCGACGACCGACGTACACCTCACAAGCACCCCCTACGGCAACGTTTGACACCAACGCATCCACCGACTTGAAGGTGTCATCGAGCTGGGCTGCTTCACGGCAGCTGGACTTGCTCACAGAGCACTTCCTGTAGCAGAAAAGACATCAGCCCCTCCCGTGTACCGGGCGGGGCTGATGTCATGTTGGTCACGACGAACGTCACTTACCGCTGTCGTCCTTGGTCGATGCCTTACCGACAGCAGCACCTGGGAGACGGATCTCGCCGTAGGTGGGCATGTTCTCCGAGTTCGGTCCGTCGGCCAGGAGATCGTGGGAATGTCGGGTCCAGTAGTAGCAGTATCCGCGCCAGCGGTCATCGACGACGCGCTTGCAGACTTCGATACCACCGGTAGCTGATCCGGTATTCAGTACGATCGACGCAGCTGCAGCTGTCAGGCATGCGGCTTGTGCATCCAACGGCATCGTGAGGCATCGAGGGCCGATCGCGCGGTAGTCGTAGTCCGAGGACACGGCGATCGCACGTGATAGACCCATGACGCAGCGAGTCGCGAAGTCCATCGCCTCTGCTTCCCACGGTTCACCAACGCCTGCCGGTGCCTCCGACAGTTCGAGACAGGCCTTGCCTGCATCCGCATCGGCAGGAAGAAGCTTGTAAAGGGCTGGGAAGATCTCCTGGTAGCAGAAGTACTTGTTGTAGCCGCTCTCCGCTCCGTAGCAGGTGTTGAAGAGATCCTGTGGTGTACCACGCTCGGTAATTGCCGCCAAGACATAATCGTCCTGGAAGTAGCCCATCCACCCTCCTGCGAGACAGTCGGTGATGTTTCGAGTGGAGACCTCGTTGCAGTACTCCATCGCCTTGGCCGGGTTGTCCATCATCTTGGTGGTCAACATGTGCCCGAGAATGTGGTGGCAGCTCCAGCGGTACCAGTCGGTCACCATGTTCAGTTCCGAGCAGAGTTTGCCTGTACCCGTGAAGATCGCCTCATCACCGATCTGCTCGAATGTCAGTTCCCACAGACCGTGGGTGAACCCGGTACCACAGACCTGAGGGTCGATGGCTGCGACCGTGGCGAAATCGTTGGTGAGCTCGATAGCGATCTGACCGAGGTTGTGCACCACCTGGTGGCAGTGCGCAGGGAAGTTCGCGCCTTCATTGTTCTTCACCCGTTGGCTGATGTCGGTCACTGCGGTGCGGAGCCCCATACGGATCGCGATGTCATCGTAGTGAGTGATGAAGCAGTCGCGGTCGTTCAGCTGATCGCACTGATCGAAGGAGAACCCACGGAACTGCTCTTCCGGGCCCGCTCCCTCGTCGGCAGTCATCTTCGATGCGCCTGGCGCATTCTGCGCAAGCGGAGCCAAGACGACCAACTCCTGTCCAGGTGCCGTGTCGACGACCGCGCCTGTTGCAACAGCACCGGTAGCTCCGATCACGACGGCGAGCACACCGGCGATCGCACTACGAGCGAACACGAGTGAGATACCGGACACCGCGAGGGCGACGATACCTGCGACGATGCCGGCGACAACCGCCGCGACGGCGATGTCCTGGCTGACGTCTTGGGCGACGGCCATTGCGCGACCGACTGAAGCAATGGCACCCACCCAGCCGAACACGGCGGCTACACCGGCGAGGAGCCAAGGTCGATTCGCACGTCGGAGTTCACGGGTGACCATGACCAGGGCTGGAGCAGCAAGTCCTGCAGCGGCAAGGACTGCACCAGGAATGTCGGCTCGAGGGCTGATCGCCCAGGCCCACGAGAACACGCTCACGCCCAGCAGGACGCGAGTCGTCATCACGTTCTTCGCGCGCGCGGAGAACGCTGCGACGAATGCGGTGATCATCGCGGCGAGAAGTGGCGCAACAGACCGGTCCGGTTCTGCTACGACGGCCCCTGCAGCAGAGACCAGCTGCGAAGCGGCTAGCCACAGCAGTGCAGGAATCGGCGAACGATCACCGCGGACGATGCGACGACCGACCATGACGAGTGCGAGGACGACGGCAACCCGGCCTGCGTAGCCGATGACTTCGGCAATCGGTGCGGAGTACATGGGTGCGGCAAGCCCGACGAATACCGAGGTCAGCAGGAGTGCTCCGAGGGCGAACGGACGGGTCGACGCTGCTGCAAGCTGCTGTAGGTTGGCGCGTAGCGCTCCGTGGCCGTTGCTGTCCGTTACATTCATCGTGTTCTCCTTGTGCTGGTGGCGATCGTGGAAGTCGTTCTCTCTATGGTCCGGGTCAGGGGTGAGCTTTGCCATCAGCGCCTCACAGCCCTGCAGTCAGCGGAGGCACTTGTGTGAGCACGATCACGGCGATGACCACGAACAAGATGCCGATGATCGAGGCAACGCGGCGTAGCCAAGGCCCACCCCACGGGCGGATGACCGACATCGCGGCGACCAGAACCGAGGATGCGACGATGCGGGTGACGTAGGCGTCAGTGAACGCACCGACCGGTGCGGCGAACATCGAATGGACGAACACCGACAGCAGGGCGCCGATCGACAGTGACGCCGTGATGAAGAGCCGGTCGAGCCTGTTGACGGGAACATTCGTGGAGATTGCGTTCAACGCGGTCGCGATCGCCGCAGCGCCGGCGAGGCCGACGAGGACGGAGATGGTGACGGTGTACGTCTGGGAGACGGCTGCGTGGGAATGGCCGGCACCTGCAGCGACCGCTGACAGCGCCCCAACTCCGGCGAGGCGTCCACCGGTGCCGAGTGAGCGGGTGAGAGGCATCGCAGCCAGCACCAACGAAATGATGAGGAAGCCCCAGACACCAGGTGCGGCGAATCCTGTAGCCCACGGTGAATCACCGAAGGCTGCTCCGTTGTAGGCACCGACGAACGCCACTGCAGACGCAGTGAGTGCGATGATGGAGCCCAGTGCTGAAAGCATGATCAAGGGGATGACCCACAAGCCGGCGAGGTTCAACAGGGCGAGGCCGCCGACGAGCACAACAGCGCCGAGGCTGATCCGCTGTGGCCACGGTGCGGGCTTCGAATTCGACTCGTGACCACGGTGGTTACCACCACCGGGCGCGAGAACTGGCTGCTGGATCTCGAACTTCGTGACCTCGGTCTTGTCGGCATGCGCCCAGGTGATGGTGTACGTACCCGGGTCGAGATTCGGAATCTTGAAGAGCACAGAGGTGACGTTGTTACCCTTGGTCAAGCGTGTCAGTTCCTCGTCGACACTGCCACCGACGAGACGGGCACTGACGGTGGATGCGTCGATCGGCTTATCGGAAGAGAATCGCCCTTCACGTACTGGAACCCAGAGGCTCGACCCGTCCGATGGCCAGGTCTTCGGGATGCCCGGCTTCTTCCAGGATTCCGGCGCGTTCGGCTTGTAGACCCCACCGGTCTGTTGCGGGGATGGCTGTGGTGACGGCTGACCTGACGGCTGTTCACCTGGTTGCCCAGAAGGTTGGTTGGACCCCTGCTGGGTCGCTGTCGGCTGTTCCGGGGTAGCAGGGGCGGCGGATACCGCTCCTGCACCAGTGGTGCCAATGACGATCACGAGTAGTGGTAGGGCGAGGGCAGAGAGTACACGACGCATAGCTCGAACAGTGCCTGACTCGTCGTCGTCGTCACGAAACTCCTCAGTGAGTGGGCTTTACGGTGGATCCCCCAATCCGGCGGCGCCTGCTGGTGTCTGCCTGTTCCTGCTTGCCACTGCCCGTGACTGCCGCTGGCTGTCCACGTTGAGAGCTTGGAGGCGACGTCGATCGAACCCTGGCTGGACGGGCCGATGCTGCGGGTATGGCACGACAGGATGGTTATGACGCAACACCGGCGACTCGTCATGTCCCGCTCAGGCTCGATGAGATCGAAGCGCTCCAACTCAACGGCGCTCGCCTGATCGCGAAGGACGACGCGGCTGTGGTTCACCTGCTCAGCCGTATGGCTGCAACCCTGAAGGAGAGCCGGAAGAGGCAGGCCGATCTACAGAGCGAAATGGACCGCGCGGCTATGCGGCAAGCTGATGCCGAGCATCCGATGACACGTGCACTGAAGGCGATCAACGAGCTCGACGACGAAGGCAGACGTCAACTACTGGACATCCACTACCTAGCCGCCGTCGAAGAAGCAAAGACCTTCGCCACGGAAGCTGAACGTGCGCAAATTGCAGCAATCAATGAAGTCAACCGCACGCGTCTCGCAATCGCAGAGCTCTTGGCCGATCCGTCTGTCCCAGGTGAAGTCAAGGCGAGAATACAGCTGACGCTCTCACGCATCTCTCCTGGCGCTTGACAGACCGCACCTGACGCCGTGTCGGCACTGCTTGACGGAACTGTTCCCACTTACTACTGGCAATCGGATCGTCGTGATGCTCGAACTCGTTTCGTTCACAGGATCATCAACGTCGACAACGCCAAGGTTGAGTAAGCGTTCAGCCTACTTTGCGCCGGCTGCGATCGATGCTGAACTGACCGGAACTTCAGTGATGTCGACACGCAACCATGCGGATGAATCCGGCGCGATCAACAACGGTGGCGGCGTGGTCTTGCCGAGTGCAAGTCGTGCATCGAAGGTGAAATCCTTCGTGTAACCGTGGACGACATAGCCTGTTGTGCCGTTGAAGCCACCGTAAACACCCTGGTACTTTCCAGCGATGCCACCGAAGACGGTGAGAGTCGGTGCGAGTGGCTTGGTACTGGTTGCCGCGGTGCCGTCGCTCCATCGTGGTGAAGACGTACTCGACGCCCAGTTAGGGACGTGCGGCCCGCCGTTGAGCGCGACGAGAAAACCATCGATGGTACGACCTGGTTGCACGGTGCCTGCAGGGGCGCTCGGTGTCACCTGGTCGATCTTCAAGTTGTTGCCGGCTACCAACACGGTCACATCCGTACCTGTACGTCCGCCTGAGTACCGAAGATCGTTTGTCACGACGATGTCGTCAGCAGAGAAGAGCATCACCTGACCGGAGACCGTGCCTGACACCTCTGCAACCACGGGCGTTGAAGAGTTCGCACGAGTGACGATGACGGCAGCCTGCGATTTGAGGTTGCAGCTCGACGTCACGGGACTGCACCCCTCGGTGAAGCGCCCATCGGTGATGTCGATCTGCGTGCCGCTCGCACCGCCAGAGAACGTGATGCGAACCGGAACACCGGCAGTGTCCGGTTCGATGCGAACCCTGTCCTGTGTCAGGTTGTTCACGGTACCGGTCAACACCTCGGAAAGACTTCGTACCAATGATGGCATCTCGAGGAGTGGTGCATCGACCGTCGTCGGCCCGAAGAAACCCTTGCCATTGTTGGCTATGCCATTGCACAGGACTGTGCTGTTGCTTTCCTCGGCAGATTTCCACACATCGCGCGATCCTCCGTGGGTCGCACCACTACCGTGGACGGCTACTGAACCCGTGAACAAAGGGTTACCGCAGATGCTGATGTACTCGTCAGCCGTATAGACCGGTCCTCGGACGATGTCGGTACCTGCAGGTGCGCCGGAGGCCGATGGGGCTGTGTTGGTCCGTCCGAGATAAGAAATTTCCAAGCAGGCGAACTGCGACGGCAGTCCTGCTGCGAGCAGTCCCTTTGCTCGTTGGGTGGCATTTCCGGCGCAGGCAGCCTGCAATTGGCCAGCGACGGTCGGGTTCGCTGCGAACGCGTCGGAGTACCGGGCGGGATCGAGGGCGGTGTACTGGTTGAAGAAGAGATAGTCGAAGAACTGTACCCTTCGGATGCGCTGTTGGAATTTCGCATAGGTGCAGTAGTCGCCTGCTGGGTCACAACCCACTCGTGTCGTCACGTTGACGACGACCGATCGGATTCGTGTCGAGCTGCCAAGTTTTTCACCTGTGAGATCGACGAAATAGCAATCCTTTGCCTTGTCCGCTCCTGCTGGGTCGCAGCTCACTGGGTTCGATCCGTCCATCCGCGCCCATGCTGCTGGTGTCGTCGCGTCGCGAACGGCTGGGTGCGCTGATTCGAGCGTGCCATCGCTGTTGACGGTGATCAGCTCCGGGCGCGTCGTCAGTCCGGCGTAGAACTCATCGACCGCGTTCGCAGCCAGTGCGCGTGCTGACAGGCGATCGGCAGCATCGCGAGCTGAGCTCGCGGCTTGGTATGCCGTTGTCGTCACCGTTGTCGACATTACCGTGATCACGAGCAAGACGATGATGAACAGGATCATCGCATAGCCCCTGTCGCCTCGGGCGCTGCGTAGGAGTCCACCGGTGTTGTGCCTGCGACGTCTCGAGAGAATCATTGGGTACCCCCGTACTGCCGGGAAGCGATACCGACGATGGTTGAAATCTGTACGCCTGGGTTCGTCAGCTCTCCGGGCTGCTTGGGCATCAAGGACGTGAGGTTGACTTCGACGAGCGCGATCTTCGAACGTGCGCTGTCGAAGGCCGGGCCATCCTTCAATGTGGTGGGGTCGATCTCAGTACGGTCGTCGGCGTAGAAACGGAAGAGGCCAGCCGCCTCGACCCGACCTACCCCGATCAGTGCTGGTTTCGTCGTGATGAGGTAGTCGGACATGTTCGGTGCTGTGTAGTTACCCGTGCCCGGGTACACCGTGACAGTGAGGGAGTTCCTCGACGCGCCGGCTGGTGGGTCACCGGCCAACGGCGACGCCTTGACGACAACGAGGTCGGGGGCGAGTGTCTCCGTACCTGCGCCGGCGCACGTCGGAACCACACCCGCTGTTACCTGGTTGGAGCACGTGTAGGCATAGAATCGAATCTCCGTCGCCGAGGCATAGGTGAACGCCGGGCCTGTCTCGGAGATCTCCTCGCAGGCCGAGGACGTGATCGAACCGGCAGGCGAGAGACATGTCGCCAATGGCCGTGCTCCGCGTAGGAAGCGCTGCACGACATCGATCGTGTCCCGCAGCTCACCTTCTGCAGTCGTCGTCCGGAGTGTTCGGTTGGTGAGGATGGTGGATGACACGATCGTCTGCCCGATCATCGCAGCGAAGACCACTGCGATCGTTGCTGTGACGCTCAGTTCCATCAATGTGAATGCACGGCGTCGGTGAAGACGTGTCGATCGTCTGCGCTTGAGCATCATCATGACGGCACGACCGAACCGGCGTTCACCTGGGCGACAGCGCCGGCGGTGACCGTGAACTGTTGTCCGTTCGCGGAGTATGTGCCGGGCTCGAGGTATGGGAACCACGCGCCTCCCTGACCGCTGATGGTGCAAGGGCCGAGCGTCTTGGTGATCTTGAGCGACGATGAACCGGTCAAGGCGACGGTGTTGCCTGCTGTCCCGGTGACCATTACACCACCCCGACCGTCGCCGGTGTAGCTCGATCCGTTCGGCAGTGACTCGACGGAACCGAGAGTCACGGTCCTGTCACCGAGTGGGCCACTCGTCGTGATCGTGACCGTGCGGCGCAGCAAGGTCGGCTGCGACGTTTCCGACGCCCGGAGTGCCGTGGACCTACATACGTCGGTGGCGACGGTTGGTTGACCCCAGACCGATTGAACCTTGGCGGTGAATGTGCGGCTGCCGTCTCCGGCCTTGCCGGTCGGATCCGATGATGATTCCTCAGCAGCTCGTAGGTCGAGCTTCCTGCTGATCGTGAAGTCACCGTTGTAATCGCCGGTGATGAGTTCCCAGCCTGCGTTCAGCAACGCTCGCTCGCACGCTGTGGTGACTGCTGATGCGGTGACACCGTCGACCGCTCGACCGCAGCCGAAGACTCGTGTCTTTTCGAGGAGCTCGTAGCCGATTCTTGTTGCAGCGTCGGTTTCACGCACGTTTGACATTGCCCGCTCAGCGGATGCCATTGCCAATGAACCCGCGGCGAGCACGCCGATCGTCAACGACATCGCGACGAGGAACTCGATCAACGTGAACGCGGCTGCACGGGAATGACGGAGCAGCACCGATGACGTAGTCGTTCTACGACTCCGTGGTGCTGTCCGTCGGCCCGTGTTGTTCATCGTCTTCCGTACTCCCCCGGTAGTTGGATGTCCCCGAGAGGATCGAGGCTGGTAGCGGACTTCACGCGAATGTCCGCGTGACGGTGCAGGTGTTCGGTGAAGCCCTTGATGTCCAGAGCATGGGCTTCTGCGATTGGACGGGTGATACGTTCGTCGGCGACGAGTTGCGCAAGAGAGCGGTCCATGCTGACCATCCCCTGTTGCGAACCGGTATCGATGACGGTCCCCATCTCGTGCGTACGGCCTTCTCGCAGCATCGCCTTCACTCCTGCGTTTGCGATCAGTACTTCGCAGGCGAGCGCACGGCGACCGCCATCGGCTCCAGGAAGGAGAAGTTGCGCTACGATCCCCTGGAGACATGAAGAGAGTTGGGTCCTGATCTGTTCCTGCTGATCGGACGGGAAGGCGTTGATGATTCTCGTCAGCGCCCCTGCAGCGGAAGAGGCGTGCACTGTTGCAAGTACGAGGTGACCTGTCTCTGCAGCCTGGAGTGCAACCTTCATCGTCTCGGTGTCACGGAGCTCACCGACGAGTAGTACATCCGGGTCCTGTCGGAGCGCCGCACGGAGTGCAACGGCGAAGGAATCGGTGTCGGCACCGACTTCTCTTTGGCGGACGATGGAAAGGTGGTTCGGATGAACGTACTCGATCGGATCCTCGATGGTCACGATGTGGTCGGACCGTGTCCGGTTGATCCTGTCGACGATCGCAGCCATCGTGGTCGATTTACCAGCACCTGTCGGACCGCAGAAAAGGACCAGACCCTGTGTGAGCGACGCGAAGCTCACGACCGTCGCGGGAAGGCCGAGCTCCTCGAGGCGTGGGATCTCACCGGCGATGAGGCGCAGGGTCAGTGCAACGCTGCCACGTTGACGCCACACAGAGGCGCGCCATCGCTGGCCACCGTGGGAGAAACCGAGATCGAGGTCTCCTGTGAAGCCGTCGAAGACGTCGCCGGCCACGAACCGGGCCGCACCTTCGCAGTCCAGGGCGGACATCATCCCGAAGGACGCGCGGTAGCCGGGTAGCTTCCCCTCGCTGATCAAGGTGTCGATGTCGGTGAGTACGCCGCGGATGCGCAGCACGGGGGCGGTCCCGACGGCGATGTGCACGTCGGAGGCGCCGAGTGTGATGGCAGCATCGAGAACGGAGCCGACGTCAGCCATGCCACTGACACGAGGCGACGACTCTTTGACCCGGTTCCAGATGTCAGGCGTGGCCACCTCGACGGCGATGAGGCATCCCGCTGCACGTTCGAGTGAGCGGTACTCAGCCGGTGATGGAGGTGTCGGTGTGATGACACGTGCGATGTCACCGACACAGGAGATGGCGACCGCATCAGCGTCTGCGGGGAGGAGCCGCGAAGCTTTCGGGTCGATGTCCGGCATGACCGACAGCACGGGATAGCCGCCCAGGTACGAAGGTTCCGTTACCGGTTTACCGATGACCTGTGAGACACCCGGTGCGAGGTCGTTGGTAAGACCGGTCGCGTAGGCATTGGAGTGGTCTGGTGAGGTGGTCACGGCGTCGCCGTCCCCTACTACTCGGTTGGGAAACCGAAGTTGTTCCAGGGCGAGACGCTCGTGGAAGCCGTCTGTGCAGAGCAGTTCGCTGCGCCACCGACGGTGCCGAACTTACCGAAGGACTTCTCGCGCAGACTGATCTTGACTGCCCAGCACTGTCCGTTCGCTCCGGCTGAAGCGAGGACGATGGAGGTCGGGTCGATCAGAGCGGAAACCTGCATGGCGTTGCCTGATCCGGTGGACTTACCTGAGGCAGTCGTCGCTGACACGATTTCAACCTGAGGGGCGATACAGGTCGAGGTGGCTGCGCAGCTCGCGGTGTACAACGCTGCTGATGTCGGCATGGCGTTCGTACGAAGCATCGCAGTCTGGATCTCCGTTGCTGCTGAAGTGAGCTGCTGTTGTGCTGCAGAGTTACCTGCTGAGTCACGGCTGTTGAGCAATGACGGTACGGCGACGGCCATGAGCGCGCCGATGATGATGATGACGATCAGAAGTTCGACCAGGTTGAATGCCCGGCGGCGGGATCGACGTGTACGCATAAGAATGTTCCTCCTCAAAGGTCCACCCACCACGGGGGACGTTGGATCACAACGGTCCCCACCTGTTCGTTCCTGGCACGATGGCTCTGCCATGGTGATCTTCGCCGGACTTTCCAAAGGTCCCACCTGCGCCTGGGGTAGCTGTCGTGACGAAGACATCTGAGTGACCCCTGGCACGCCGCCGACAGATGGCCTGAAAGGTTCGTTCGCGGATCCCGGAAGCTCCGGGATCCCAGGGTGGCGAACAGCTGGTGGTCAATCCGTTCGGGACGTTGAACACGTTCGGGATTTTCACGACGTTGTGACGGGACTCCGATAGTCGGAGTATACCCAAGGGTGTTTCAGGCGAACCTCTACCCACCTTGTCGGTAAGGGGATCAGCCGCCTGAGATGGTTTGGCCGAGATTGAGGATAGGGAGATAGAGGGCCATCAAGAAGACACCAACTACTCCACCGATGACGACCATCAACATCGGTTCGATCATCTGGGTGACTGCGTCTGCGGAGTTCTCGAGTTCCTCGCCGGCGGTGACCGAGTAGCGGGTGAGAAGCATCGGCAGCGAGCCGGTCTCCTCACCGACCTGGGCGAGCTGAACCATGAGTTCCGGGAAGAGTTGTGCGTTGGCGAACGCCTCGGCGAACGTCGCTCCGTCACCCACTCGCTGACGCACATCGAGCAAGGCGAGTCGGTGAGGCTCACTTCCGGCAGTCTCCGCTGCATACTCGAGAGCTTGGAGTGATTCCACACCGGCACTGAGCAGTGAAGCCATCGTTGCGGCAATACGCGCGATCGCACCCTTCGCGAGCAGATTGCCGAAGACCGGGATCCTGAGACGGACTCGGTGCATCTTCATCCGTAGTCCGGCGTCGGTACGAGCCCGCGTGATGACGGCGATGACACCGGCGACGAGAGCTCCCATGACGGCGATGAACAACGGAGCTCTCGCCGACAGGTTGAGAACGAACTGTGTGAGGGCCGGAAGCTCACCACCGGTCGATGCGTAGATGTCCTTGAACTTCGGTACCACGAGAGTGACGAGTACGGTGACGAGCACGACTGCGACGACGAGGACTGTCACCGGGTAGAACATCGCAGAGCGGACCTTGCGGCGCATCTTCAACCGCGCCGACTGCAGGCTGTGTGCCTTCTTCAAAGCTTCACCGAGGTTACCGGATGCTTCGCCTGCTGCAACGAGTGCGGCAACGAGAGGGCCGGCCTCGGGGATGATCCTGTTCACGGCAACCGAGAGTGTTGCGCCTTCGCTCATCGCTTCTTGCACTGCGGCAGTCTTGATCCCGACCGGGCTCGAACCACGAAGCTTCGCGATCATGCCGAGAGCCCGGTACAGCGATATGCCGGACTGCTCGGTTGTCGCCAACTGCTCGACGAGCCAGGCCACTTCAGAGCTGCGGAGTTTGCGGACTTTACGGGTCTTCGCGACCATCGTGTCGTCGTCAGCCGGTACGGACCAAGCAGCCAGGAGGCGACGGTCCTCCAATCGTGTCCGGGTAGCGGACGGTAGGAAGCGCTCGAACGAGGAGAGTTTCGTGAAGTTCATCATGCACCTACCCGAAGGATCTCAGAGGCCGATGTGAGACCTTCGGCAGCCCAGGCACAGGCATCGGTGTGCAACGGAATCGTGCCGGCGGCGAGAGCGAGTCGATCGATCTCGGCGCTCGGTGCGCGGTCGATGATGGCTTGTGCAATCTCGTCGTTCATGGTGACGACCTCACCGATGGGGATTCGACCCCTGTAGCCGATGTGGTCGCAGTCAGGACAGCCTTTCGCCTTGTTCAAACGTTCAGGTGTCGGTAGGCCGGTTCGGCCCCAGTGCAGCTTTTCGAGATCTGCTGCGGTCGGCTCGTACGGCGTCGCGCACTTCTGGCAGAGCTTTCGCAGGAGGCGCTGTGCGAGGACACCTTTGAGGGCGGAGGCGATCACGAACCCGTCGAGCCCGAGGTTCGCCAGTCGGGTCGGCGCGCCGGCCGCTTCGTTGGTGTGCAGTGTCGACAGTACGAGGTGGCCGGTGAGTGCTGCCTGTGCCGCGAGGGCTGCGGTCTCGCGGTCGCGGATCTCACCGACGAGGACGACGTCAGGGTCGGCTCGGAGGAACGATCGCAAAGCTGAGGCGAACGTCAGGCCAGCCTTCTCGTTGACCTGTGACTGTGTGATCGACTGGAGTCGGATTTCCACCGGATCCTCGATCGTCAGGGTCTTGCGGTCCGGTCGAGCGACGATGCCCAATGACGCGTAGAGCGTCGTGGTCTTTCCGGATCCGGTAGGTCCTGTGACCAGGAGGAGTCCGTGCGGAAGTTCGAGTAGTGGTGTGAGCTGGTCGATCACGGTGTCGTGGAAACCCACACGGTCCAACGAAACCCGCGAACGTGACTGGTCGAACAAGCGGACGACGACACCTTCGTGATGCGACGCCAATGGCAGTGTCACGACGCGACAGTCGATGGTTCGGTCCGACAACACCTTGTTGAATCGCCCGTCTTGCGGGATGAGTCTGGTCGCTATGTCAAGACCCGCCATGACCTTCAGCCGGTTTGCAATACCTGCTGACAACGTCAAAGGGTACTCAGAGTGCGCAACCAGAACCCCGTCAACACGGAAGCGAACCTGGAGCGACTTCTCGGTCGGCTCGATGTGCACGTCGGAAGCGTTCGCGATGACAGCCTGTTCGAGGATCGTGGCCACAAGCTTTGCCATACGGCCTTCTTCGGTGTTCTCCTCGACGTCGGTTTCGATGAATTCTTCGGCGAGTTCACGGACGGCATCTGATTCGTCAGCACGTGCGACCTCGCGGCTCCAGCGGGCAAGGGTCACGTCGATCGCACCGGAGTCGGCTGCCACGAACCGGACTTCGTTCGGACGGAGTCGTAGGCGCAGATCGTCCATGACGATGAGGTTGGACGCGTCCGCGAGCGCAACGGTGATCACGTCGAAGTCGATCTCGATCGGGACGCACTTGAATCTGCGTGCGATGTCGAGATCGATGATGGTGAAGCATGCACGTTCGACATCGTCGGGCCGGAGATCGACGTACTCGACGACGTCAGGACCGAACGTCGGGTCGACCTCGCCCCTGTGACGCCGTTCTAGAGCACCCGCGGACGCATCATCGTGTTGGGTCATTGCGTCGCCTCCGCGTTGGTTGCGTCCTCCGCGATCGGCGCGGCTGAGGCGTCATCGGTACTGAGTGAGTAGAAGTGCAGCGTCGCCACAACCGAGACGACGGAGTTCGTCACCCGCTGGTAGGTGATCGATTCAACGGTCACGTAACGGTCGAGTGAGCGGAGCTGGTCGAAGAAGGCGGTGAGACGGGTACGGTCGCCGGTGAGCGTGATGTTCATCGACCATGTCTGGAACGCGGTACCTTCCGCAGTGGTGCGCGACGGGGTGGCTGTCGTCCACTCGAGGCCTGCGGACTGTGCGGTGTTTCCGACCTGATCGATGACGCCAGGTAGGTCAGGTCCGTCGGGAACAGCCGATGACATCACCTGTCGCCGAATGTCGAACGTTTCGGCATCGGAGGAGACAGCTGCGGCTTCGTCTGCCTGTTTGTTGAGCAGAGCTGCCTGATCGCGGTCCGATGCGGCGCTCTGCTTCAACGAACCGGAAGATTCGATCGGCGCCCAGGAGGGAGCGGTCGCCAAGACGACAAGTGCAGCAACGGCGCCGAGGATTTTCGTACGGTTGTTCGCCGACTTAGCGGTTGTTTTCTTACCTGACTTCATCGCGCCACCTCATCAGTCCTTGTCGTTTCTTCGGTGCTGTTGATCGCCGGGTCCTGGATGGCCGGGATCTCATCTTGCGCTGGGGCCGCTTCGGCGATCGCCGCGGAGGTGATGTCGACTGAAGTGCGTGGGGTGCCGAGAATCGACGGGTCGATCTCGAAGCTCAGCTGGTATCCGGCGAGTCCATCGCGGTTGGTGTACGAAGAAGACCACGCCCGGGTGATACCCACCGTGCTACGGAGCTTGCTCAACCATGAGGTGAGGTCGGCGTAGGTGCCGCCGGTTCGCTCCGCAGTGACGGTGACAAGCACGACGTCGGTGCCGGCGTCATTGGTGGTCCTTGTGGCTGCGAACTGGGTGACGTCCACCGATGGGGCGAGCCCCAAAGCGAACCGGACCACGTCTGACCACTGCGTATCTTCCAAGGCCACGGCGGCGATCGCGTCTTCTCGTTGGTAGGTGCTCGAGAGTTGCTCGTACACACCAGCGAGTGGTTCGTACTTTGCGGTAGCGTCCCGAAGTGCTGCAGCAGCAGCGCTGCGATCCACCCAGGCCGACCCGAGCGGCACCAGTGTCGTTGCGACCACTGCGACTGCAGCGGTGATGCCGACACTCACGCGTGCGAGCTGGCGAGTCCTTCGACGATTCTCTTGAGCGGTTTCAGTGATGACCGGATTCACGAACACGGATTGGGGGGCACCGAGGCCCACCGTGCGCGCAGCGGCAAACGCCAGTACGGCGGCCGGCCTGTCTGCAGGGGGGATGAACGACATCGCGCGATGAAGCTCATCAGGGAACGAGTTGGTCAGATTCGCGGAGGCAAGTGCACCGTCGAGACCGACAGCAGCTGCAGCTGCACCGAATGCGATGATCCCTTCCGGTACCTGCTCCCCTGAACGAGCCCAGAAGTCGATGGTCTGACGGGTCTCCATAGCGACGATCCTCAACCAGCGATCGAGTTCGGCGTCGGCGACAGGGTCGCTCGGGCCTGAACGGTGGAGTGCGATCTCCAGGCGTTCTGATCCGCTCTCTCCGTCACCGAGGAGACCGGCGATCGTGTCGAGACCTCCGGCACGAAGCTGGCGGTACAACACCGGACGTCCGTTCACGACGAGGGTGAGATCACTCACGGCGTACCGCAAGCCCAGCCAGAGACCATCTATGCCCGCGAGCGCGAAGCTTGGAGGTACGAGCTCGGTGCGGCGGCCGACAAAGGCACGGTAGGTATCAGCGATCGCTGAACGAGGCGCCACAGCGGCGACGCCGGCAGTCAGGGTGTTCGCCCCTGTGAGCGCGGCTGGATCGAAGAACAGTCCAGCAGCCAGCGTGGCGGTACGATCGAGTGGTAGGGCTTCGTACACCGCGTCGTCGAAGACCTGTCGATTCTTCATCGCAGGCGTGACGTCGATGCCACGGGTGACGATCTGGTCGCAGGACAATGCCACGCGCATCGGTGGGTCGTTGCGATGCTGCTTGTAGCCGGCCAGTACCAGGTCGACAGTGTCCTTCAAGTCGTCCAGCATCACCGAACGAACGGACACGGCAACATCACCGACGCATTCCACGACGGTCACGTGCTGCCCGTCGACTTCCAAACCCAGGGTGGTCTCAGCCACGTCATCCTCCACGGGTGGCGAACCCTTCCCCTTGCGGACCTCTTCGGTCTGCCGCCGTCCAACGACGGTGCCCGAGTTGTCGTGGTTCGCCAGCATTGGTGCCGTGACGCAGCTGCTCGGGCTGGGACCGTGTCCTACATGCGTAGACGCACCCTTCTCGCCTCCGCCGCACTCGCGACTGCTGCCGTGCTGGCCGGTGTTGGTGTGGTACGCCTCGAGACTTCGGCGCCGCTGGTGAAGTTCCCTCTCACTGCCGCAGAAGTGCTGGTCGCCGACCCTGAAGGGAAAGATCGGGCTGACCTCGACACCTGTCTGCTCCAACAAGACGGCGCGAACCTCGTGCGTTGCACCAAGGATCTTCTTCTACGTAACGTCAAACTCGGTCGCTACGGAGCGGCACTCGGTCAGTTGCACGACGCGGTCTCCCGGAACACCGATGTGATGGCCGGCTGTCACTCCTACGCGCACGACATGGGCAAGCTCGTCTACGAGCAGGGGATGCCGCTCTCGGAGATCTACAAGATCGGCTGGAACGAGTGCCGGCTCGGCTTCCCTCACGGAGCACTGCAGATCGCCAGCGCGGACCTCGATAAAAAAACGGTCGGTCCCGCCTTCAAGCAACTGTGCGGTGACATGGGAGCGTTCGGCCCTGAAGCCGAAGGTGACTGTGTGCACCTGATCGGCCACATCATCGCCGATCTCTACGGTAGCGACCTCGAGGGCGCAACTGAGGCGTGTGGGTCCACCGGTATCGACCGTTTGTGGGGTCGCTGCATGCACGGCGTCTTGATGCGCAACAGCGAGTTCGTCATCGCCGCAGATGCCGTCGGCGCGACAGACGATGAAAAGGCGAAGGCGCTCGAGATCTGGGGCAGCGATCGTGCTGCACAGGAATCGCTCCTTGTGCGCATCTGCACCGAACTTGTGCCGGGCAGTGTGCAACCTACGTGCGCGAACTCCATCCCGACGGTGCTGTCAGTGCTCTGGGATTACGACTGGCCTGAGATCCACCGCGCTTGTACTGGATTCGTCGGAGGAGTGCTCGATCAGTGCAACGAAGGTATTGCAGGTGCGGTGATCAGCAACAAGGGCTGGGACGTCGCCGGCGTATTGGTCGCCTGCGAAGCAGGCGTCGGGCGTATCGGATGCTTCCGTTCCGCTGGTGGTGTGTACGGAAGCGCAAGGCCTGACGGCGATCCCGACGTACCGCTCTGCGGCAAGCTCGAGGGCGCGGACCGCGCTGCTTGTCGTGAAGGATTCGCTGCTGGTGCGGATCTCGCCGCCCGTTTGATGGGTGGCGGGTCTACTGCAGCGTCACCTCCTGCGGCCGGAACCTCACCAACACGTAACTCCACCGACTCACCCGCACAAACTTCCTGACCCAGGTCCCGGCACTCGTTGATGTAACGGGGCACGATCCGTCAGACGCAAATTCACGCTGTTGGACGGTATTTCCAAATCTCTCGTTCAAGCCTCGACCTTAGAAGCTCGGGTCGAGGTGACGAGACGTTCTCCTCGTTTCAGCTGACGGCGAGATGGCCAGCGATGGCTCGACGTTCATTCTCAGCGATGGCCAGTTCGTTGCTGAGTGCTTCGATGCGCTCCTGGACGGCTGTGAGTTCGGCGATCATCCGAGCAGCAGAACTCCGTTCGGTTCCTTGTGCCACCAGGGGCCGTGTTGACCCTGCTGCACCGTTGTCCGTTGTAGTGGTCGGTGCGGCTGACTTCTTCGCCACTGCCTGAGCCGTGGTCGCACGCTTCTTGGCAGGCCGAGCCTTCCCCGCCTGCTTCTTCGACTGCCGCTTGACCGAGAGTTCCCCATCCGCGTTGGCGACCTTCGAAGAGCCGTTGGCACCGTGATTCCCACGGCCTCGCCGAGGTACACCAGCTGCATCGATCAAGCGGTACACGGTGTCCTGCGAGAGTGCGAACTCCCGTATGATCTCCTTCACCGGGGTACCCGCTTCATAGCGAGCGACGATCTCTGGTGCTCGTTCACTGTTTTTGCTTGCCATCTCACAACTGTCGCGCACTGCAGACGTCTTGTCACGGCTGGTATGAGATCTTTGCGGAAACCTTGGCATCTGTGTTGAAGCGGTACTCGGGGGTCTGAATCAGCTGACGTAGGTACACGCTGCGACAGCTCCGTTGTCGCAGAGCCACATCAGTGCATCAGAAACAGTGTCGACTGCCACCACTTCCATCGCAGGGTGCGTGCCGATCTCCCCCTGGTTCGATCTACCAATGAAGAACACGTCAGCTCCGGCTGCAGCTGCAGCCTCAGCCTTGAGTGAGACACCACTCACCGGACCGATCACGCCAGCGGCTTCGATTGTCCCGGATCCCGAAACGTGCTTGCCCCCGGTGAGATCGCCCGATGTGAGATGGTCCAGAGCGGCCAAGGTGAACATCAGTCCTGCGGAAGCACCACCCACGCCGTTTGTCGGAATCTCCAAGCCAGTGAAACTCGTCGCCGCTATCGTGGAGACGGTCACGCCGATCACTCCAGCTCGCGGCGTCACGGTCATGGTGAGTTTCTCAGTCGCTGCACCACGGCGTTCGATCACCAGAGATACTTGCTGAGTGTCGATGATCTCGACAAGGTGCTGAGGATCGGTGATCTCTCGGAGGGATCCGTCGATGCCTGTTTCTGCGATGATGATGTCACCAACTCGCAGACCAGCAGTGGCTGCCGGCGACGCCGCGACGACCCCCGTGATGACTACCGCGGTGCTGGGAGCCTGTCCCTGGGAGAT
>Ga0209550_10002008_pt1 | contig 19648 bp, 19 predicted proteins | sample LauGreSuBDMM15SN_2_FD_187567 | JGI IMG/M metagenome (GOLD analysis project Ga0209550, IMG submission 187567) | Freshwater lake microbial communities from Lake Michigan, USA - Su13.BD.MM15.SN (SPAdes) (version 5) | ecosystem: Environmental > Aquatic > Freshwater > Lake | place: Lake Michigan... | reverse complement strand
CTCTTAAGAGCATGAATATCTAGATGGGCTTCAGCCAAGAGCTTCTTGAGCTTGTTGTTCTCGGCTTCAAGCTCTCGCAGCTTGGCAGCGTCTGAAGGCTCCATGCCGCCAAAGCGGGAGCGCCACTTATAGAAGGTTGGTTGGCTAAAGCCACCGGACCGGCAGAGTTCCTTGACGGACATGCCCGCGTCAGCTTGTTTGAGGAAGCCAATGATTTGCTCATCGGTAAATCTGGATTGTTTCATAGCCGCTATTCTCCGAATTTAGCGGACTTTGTTCCATCACTTTAGTACGGCATGGAGGGGGCAGGTCACTTGGATCAAAAATTCACCAGCAAAATTAGTGGTCACCCAATGAGAGTAGGGCATGTTCAAGATTTGGTAGCTTGCAGGTCAACTTTGACCGTAATCAAGAATCGAGGGAGATGGTCAAAAACAGATACCGTAATGAGATATGCAGAAAATGTAGATTTTTAAATAACTATTAATGATCCATTGCCAAAAAATACTGATTTGCGATGTTGGACCGAGTAAACAAAGTTCGTTTATTCCCTCGATCATGATTAATAGGGCGCATAGTAAGATGCCCAAAAAGAAAAGATAAGTCCTCGTGATTTGAAAAATAATGGGCGCAACCACCTGCAGTTTCACGATTAAAGACAACATCCAAGCAGGCAATATGACAGTCATAAAATAGCATCTCAACAAGCGATGGGTTTGTCCCACCAACACTATGGCCATGAAGGTATACAGCACAGGATTCACGCAACTCAGCCAATCTCCGCAGATCATAAATGGAGTCCAGAAGACATAAGCGAGGCTCGTTTGAATAGCGCAACTTTAAATTACGACCATATTCGCTTTGAAGCCAATTGCCAACTATGGTGTAACTCTTGAATGTAGATAAGAGAAAGCCTTCAATCAGCATCTCTAAATTATTTTCAACCTCAATTCGGCAAATAGTTAGGGCAGTAAATGGCTTAATTTGGTATTGAGGGATGCGGAGAACCTGATCCCCAGAATAGCCAATACAAATAGATTTTTTTGTGCAACTTTTCAGAATATAACTTTTTAATCCTGGATTGTCATAGACTATGACGTTAGCAAAACGCTGTGCAATTGCATCAAAAATTCGTAAAAGTAAACGCTTGCAATAGCCAAATTTTCCACGTCGCCACTCGACTCCATCAATATTAACTAACAATTTTTTTCCAGAAAGAGCGCACATCAATCGAAATAAAGGAAACCAAGGAGCCCCAGATACACCAAGAACCACTATGTGAGTTGATCTAGCATAAACACTAAAAAAAGCTAAGAGGTCATGTAAAATAGACAAACCCCCGTTCGCAGGCAAGTCAATTAAAATTCGGGTAACCCCATTAAAATCAATAGTGAAATCACTATACAGCCGCTTGTCGCAGGTAACCATAACCTTTGATACCTTTTTAGCCAAGATCGGTCCACAGTGCTCTAAAAAAGATTCAAACCCACCATATTTATTTGGCACCCCTGCGCTACCTATAAATGCAATCTTTATCGTTTTCATCTAAATACAGGAAGATAAAGGCAATTTAACAGTTGAAATACCAAGAAAAAATAAAATAGCTATGTACTATCGTCAATTAGGCGCCTTAATTTTTATGAGCTAAGGGAAGATCCTTAATTCTTCTTGCGGGCAAGCCCGCATATAAGCCATTAGGCTTTGTTGATTTAATAACAAGCGCTCCTGCACCAATAATACACCCCTCTTCAATCCTAACCCCAGGAAGAATTGTTGCACCAATACCTATCCAACTCCCTCTGCCAACGAACACTGGAAGGTTAATATTCTTACTTATTCCAGCTCTTCTGAAAATATCTGGATTAATAGTATGGCTAGCAGTTAGGAATTTTGTGTATGGCCCAACTCTCACGGCCTCCTCAATTACAATTTCCTCATTACCATCAAGAAAACAGCCGATATTTATAAATACATTTTTAGAAATTGATAGCCTATTCGAGCCAATAAATACATGGCTCGAAATTCTGACAGAGGAATGAATCTTTGCACCACATAAAATTAAGAATTGAGTGCGCAACCATGCGGGCATAAGCGGAGAAGATTGGATCCAATTAATATACTTCCAATACGTAAAAAAATTATACATTTTTTTTCAGTGCAGGTTTTGATAAGCGCGCAAATGATGTTGTACCATAGGCAAATCCTAACAATATTAATATTGAATCAAGGCCGCTTTTATTAAAAATCCCAGAAATTACTAAGGTCGTGTATACAAGTATGTAGCCAATTCCCAGTATTAACCACTCAACTCTAAGAAAACTGAACGCAATAGCTATATTTGAATTTTTATGAATTACTCGCCAAAGAAATAGCACATATAGACCAAGTCCAATTAATCCATACTTAGTGAGAATGTGCATATATCCATTATGTAAGATAGGTAAGTATTGATAATTCATATCTTTGCTCATTTCAACAGAAAAACCAAGATCCACGTTCGCCCCCCAGCCTTGCCCAAAAACTTGCTGTAGCAGTGTAGCATCTTCAAACCCTATAAAAGCACGGTAGGCCTCAAAACCTCGCCAATTTCTTATCATTTCGACCCTATCTGAGCCATCATTGAAAGATAATTCAACTAATGAATTTTGCAACTTCCCAAAAAATGAAATATTTCCCACTTCAATTTGAGGTAAATAATTAGAAATCGCAAAAAAAAGAAAAGTGGCTAGAATTAAGAGATAGAGAACTTTTCTTAGATTGCTGAATAATCCCATACCGGACGCTACAAAAATAATTAAAGCGACGATGCCAGTTCTAGAATAACTAAAAATAAATGCTACCGATATTGTTAGAATTATCAGTAGCCTAAGAACTTGATTGCCTTTAAATACAAATCCTGTATTGGAAAACAAAAGAAGTGGGATTGCTATAGCTACAAAAATAGGCATACCGCCTATAGCCGAAACAGATTCTAAATCAAGCTGACCTTCAGCAATAAATAATGTTGACAGATAAACTAGAGATAATACGGACGATATATAAATAAAAATATTAAAAAATATATGCTGATTGGTGATTTTTCTTCCTAAATAGTAGCCCATCAATAGACACATCAAAGCTTTGGCTGCATACCAAACATCCTTAATGGAGTCATATAAATCATTATTTATGCAAAAAAAAGCTCCGCACAGAATCATACCAATTAAGGGATTAAGTACATAACGGAATTCATTATCAATTTTGACGTTATATGAGCCTATATAGGCCAAGAGCAATATAAAGAAAATTGCACTGTAATAAGGGGAGGGAATTGTAGCTGTAAGAAAAAGAGTGGTGCAAAGAACCGTAGAATGCAAAGTTGATTTGATAGTTTTTGATTTACATTCAGATTGAATGACTAGGCCCTGTTTCATTGAGTGTCTCTGTACTTAATTTTTTTAACAGGCACTCCTGCATAAATAATATTTTTAGGATACGCCCCAGACTTTATTAATGATCCCGCCCCAAAAATACAACCGGAGGAAATCATGGCCCCATCCAGAATGGTAGACTTTGCACCAAACCAATTATTAGTTTCAATTTTTATACCAAGACCCCTGATCCCCTGCGACCGAACTGGAATGATAATATCCGAGAAAATGTGCTCTTCTGGGTGAATTGAGACATAAGGTCCGAATAAGCAATTATCTCCAATATCCAAACCATACCCACCACCAATATTTGAATAAGGCCCAAAGGTCACGCCACTACCAATGCGAATGTATGGGGAAACAAATTTACTGGATCCAGAAGCACGTAAGATTGAGAAATCACCTAGAGAAAAGCGATTTCCCACAACCGCCTCAACACAAAAGCGCACATCAAGCACGGCATAGCGCCCCACTTTAAGCACACCAAAAAATTGTAAATTACCTAAACCGTATATCTTTCCGCCAGTCTCAAGCAAAAGTAAACCTCGAAACCTTAAACGTAGGAGCTGATAAATAGTTCCGCGAATCGCCATGATAGTTAAACCAAGGTAATAAGAAAATTTGTCCTGATTAATCTTCAAAATTAACCCTATCTATATTTGATGACCAACGACTTATCGCAAGATCATAGCAATTATTCCAGACAGAGCGCCTTTTTTCCCATGTATACTTTTTCGAGCACTCTAATACGCCAATAGATAACTTTGTAATCAATGTAGGATTTTCGATTAAACGATTTAAGTGCGCCGCCATTTCATTAGCGATTTCTTTTAGTGAATCCCCAACATTAATCTTGCAGCCACACTTCTCGCATATTGTGTCATGCATTCCAAAATGGTCAAGTGCAACTGTTGGGAGCCCAAATGACATTGCCTCCCAAATCACTGTAGTATTAGCCTCCAAAAGACTTGAAATAACGTGAATATGAGCTCTTGAATAAAAGTCGCTCATAGAACGCCTTGATACTTTCCCAACCCACTCGATGCTATTACCAATATTTAACTTATTAGCAAGTTTGATATGAGAATTCATAAGAGGGCCATCTCCCAATACACTGAGCCGCCAATTCTTTGAATTAACTAAAGAAAGCGCCTTTAGCAAAATATCCAAAGATTTCCCTTCATCAATTCTACCAACCCAAATAATCTGAATATGAGATTTTTGAGGAACAACAATTGCCTTTTGCTTCTCCAGCATTTCAAAAGTAATCGCATTTTCTGCCAACAACACTGTTTCAATATTATATATGTTAGAGATTTCCTGTTGGATGCCGGAAGTTGCAGAAAGAATCAAATTCGTATGTTTAAATGCAGCCTGAACACGCGGACTAAATCTAAATTGCGCTACATTTATTATATTGCGAAAGAGAATTTTTAAGCCCACAATAGGACCCTTGGCTATTGCCAGCCTTGTGGAGCGATTTTCAATTCCGCCAATTGGACCCCAAATATACGGCTTATTGATTTTCCAAAGATAGCCTGGCTCACGAAATCCAATTGGGCATAAATAGTGAATAACATCAATCGATCTGCTGCCAACAAGAATTCTAGCCATCAGATATGCTTGACGATGCCATGCTCTATATGCCAGATAAAAACTGTAAGTGAAAATATTCTTACGGTTACACCAATTTAAAAGCTTAGCCATCCAATTAGGCCTCACCGCAACCCATTCAACATTTGGTAGGGATTGGCAGATTGAGCTTGAGGTTACTTCAGCAATATCCCCCATGTGATCGCCAGCAAGACCAAATAGAATAATCAGATTGTGATCCTTGGACATTTCCCTAACATAGTTCCAACCCACCGAGTATTCCGAACCTCTGATTGGAGAAATACTATAAGCAAGAACTAAAATAGTTTTTCGATTCATGTCAGATTGAAGACTTGAAAAATCAACGCTCATCAATTACCGGGGTTAACTTAAGAGCCCGTAAGCGCCTCCTGTGAAAAGAAGAAAACATACCCAATATCCTTAAAGTTAACAACCTTTTATGCAGCAATTTCGGCTGCTTTGTAACTTGACAATAAGTCAAGAATCCTCTAGCCTCATGCATAAGAATTTTGTCTTGGGAGTCATTCGAAGCAAAGCCCCTGTGATAGATTTCTGTCTTAGAATCATAGAAAGGTGGTCCTGCAATATTCTGCAGTCTCCGAGCTAACTCTACTTCTTCATAATATAAAAAAAAGGTTGTATTAAAACCACCTGATTTGATAAATAGAGCTTTAGAGACAATCAAAAATGAACCAACTACATAACTCTTGTGTAGAAGGAATCTAAAGCACGGATTGATAAAATGATAAAGTCTAAATAGTTCGAACAACAAACCCTTGTACTCCGGCAATAAGTCAAAAGAGTAATCTCTATTACGGGAGATAAGTTGTCGCACAGTACCCCAATTCACCCCTCTAAAGTACATTTTTACTGCGTCTAACCTACCTAAAAAACAGATGTCCGGATTAGCAAAAATTAAAATTTCACCACTTGCATGTTCGGCTCCAGTATTACATCCTTTGCCAAATCCATAATTATGTGTATTAATTAAAACCACATTAAAGCCTGCATCCTTCAGAGGCTTTATTACGTACTTAAAATCAGCATCTCCAGAGTTCTCAATGAATATAAATTCATACTGAGATAGATCATTATCTGTGGAATGATATTTTAGAAAAGTCTCAACATAGCCACTCATGCATTCTCGAGATTTATGACAAATAGTAATTATGGAGATTTTCATGCTAATTTGATAGCTCTAAAAGGGAGGATATAAAACGCTTCGCCGTAATTTCCCATGAGTAATTCTTTTTAATATTATCAATATTTTTTTTTGCAGCAACTTGGTACTCATTTAGAGAATCCATAATATTACGCACCGACATGAGGAAGTGCGAATAACTGTCAGCCTCAAAACTACTCCCAACATAAAAACCATTCAACTCCGAAAGCGCTGTGCCATCGGTCACCACGCACGGAATCCCAAATGCAGCAGCCTCAATTACAGGTATGCCAAAACCCTCACATAAAGAAGGAAATAAAAAAATATCAGTTTGCAAGTAGACATTCCTTAAATCTACCTGTGAAATTTCTTCAAAATGAAAAAATTTCCCATAATACTTAATACTAAGATCCGAAAAATATTGCCGAAGGCTTCTTGCGTAGTTGCTATTACCACCCCCGACCAGTATGAGTTGAACATCGTATCCCTCTTGTAGGAGATCAATAAATGCTTGCATGCACCATTCATGCCGTTTTCGCTGCTCCAATCTAGAGACGTACAGCAATTTCAACGGCCTTCTACTGATGGAAAAAGAGGGAGAGTTGACAGAAGAAGGCCAATCATGAGCGATTGCATTTGGAAGAACGCTTATGCAATTTAAATCAATTCCACAAATATGTGCAATACGCGATCTAGAATAATTAGAAACTGTAAAAACTTTATCACTAAAATTAGCAGAGAATATAAAAAAAAATTTTCTAATAAATCGATAACTGAGGCTGAAATGGTTAGGAAAATCAACAAATAAAAAATCGTGAATAATTGAAACTGAAAAATTAGGGACCCATATTGGGCGAACATACTGACTAATTACAAAATTTGTTTGTAACATCCTGGCTAAAATTGGAATGTCAACAATATTTCTCGTGAGAAAACCACCCCTAATAAAATGAAAACTGTATGGAACTTGAATATATTTGATGACGCTCAAGTTGCTAGAGGCCGCACAGTGGATATCCAATACAACATGTGGAAAATATTTACACATAACACCCGGGATAGCGTTAATTAGCCCAGCCAAAAAGGTGCTAGTACCCTGATACTCTCGATCAAATGTATGGCAATCAAATAAAATACTTAAATTCACCTTCTTCATTGCAGCTCCTAATTTACATTGCGCACCTATTTTTTAGATCTTTAAATAAAATTGTCAATATTACTGTAGGGTAGAGGCACGATTAACCTAGTAGAAACACTCAGATATAGCGACAACATAAACATGCAAGTTTAATTATAATCTCGCAATTTTATTTACAAAATCAAATATCTATGCTTCTTTAAAATAATATAGCAATTTAAAAAAATGAAGTCTAACTAACCCCATCAACTCCTTGAAGGCTAAAAGTACAGATTTAGGATTAGTTAAAAATAGTAAAAACAGACTGTGGATTTTAAAGTTAAGAAAATAATTTTTAGCCTCTTCTTTTGATAATGTAAAAATAAAATGTAAATTATCATGCGGTGTCCTGTGCTCAACCTCTTTTAGGTCTTGGTATCTTTGCCTAAGTAATGCTAAGTAAATGGCTTGTTTATTTTTCCAGTTGACAAATTTTCTCAAAAAAAACTTTGGGTTTGAACTGGTTCGCGTTGATATTCCATCACCTACCCTGTACCTTATCAAAGGGGTATCTATATATTCAAGGCCATTGAGCAACGCAGCACGAAAACCATAAACTCTATCCTCATAGACTCGATATTCAAATATTGGGCTAAAACTTCTCATTAAACCAGAGGATATTGCTCCCGAAGCTCCAATGTATAAATTTTCAGAAATTGAAATTTCATCATATGTTAATTTCTTAACTATTAAATCTGGAATCCAATCCCCCTGAGGATCACCATCATTGTTAATCTTAATAACGGATGAATGGATTAGAACTTCAGTCCTACCCAATTTTATATATTTACTTACTATATATTCCGTTCGATTGGGCAGTGAAATATCATCTCCAGCGGCGAGAATAACCAATTCACCCTTTGCAATATTTAAGACTTTATTTAAATGCTTAATGATTCCAAGATTATGAGTATTTTTAATCAAGTTAACAGATTTAGCCCTTGGGTGTGTATCAACTAAATTTGACATTAACTCAAATGTGTTATCGCTTGATGCATCATCTGAAAAAATAAATTCAATTCGAGGATACGTTTGGGATAAAGCCCCCTCTACGGCATCCATAACAAAACTACTTTGGTTATATGTAAATAATGCAAATGTTACCAAAGGTTGCTCCCTATAGAGCGTCTCATAATCAGCCATGTATTCCTCAGAACTAAAGGTTAATTTAGAAGTAAAAGTAATGAAAAAAATATTTAGAATTATGTCAAACGGCAAATACTTATTTTTTCCAAACAAAATATCTTGAAAGTGTAAAGTTAAAAACAGTTCCAACGATAATTCCAGCCATGCCAGATAGCCACCAAATATTATCTGAAGAATAAATATAGTTAGCCACTCCCACGTTAGCTCCTGCACCAAGCGAACATATTCCCGTAAAGTAAATAAGACCCTTTAACCAATATATTCCTCGCTGACGATTGCGTCTAAATGTTAGAAGATTATTTAAAGCATAGTTAGATACTATAGCTATCAAAGTAGCGGCAGCTTGTGCTTCAATAAAACTTGCAGCGGTGAAATTTAAAAGGACCCATAGAATCAAAAAGTGAACACACATACCGATTAGTCCAACCATCAGAAAGCCTACTAATTTTTCAGGATAGAATTTCCCGAGAAAAAGGCCGACAATCTGATCAATAAATTCAACTACAACTCCAGAGTCTAACTTAGACTCCCCATATAAACGTTTTTCAAACTGAATTTGAACTTCTGTAATTTTGATATTTTGATTTCGTAAGCAATAAATAATATCGATAAGAATTTTAAATCCAGAGCCACGAATTTTTCTTGAAATAGTATTAAATAAATCTCTTTCTATTAAAAAAAATCCAGTGAGTGGATCACTTAAGTCTCTCTGCAAGATATAGTTCGCAAGGCGATTTCCAATTTGACTCATAAACGCTCTTAAACCAGTATGATTTTTTAATAATTTTTTATCCTTAAAACGTGTTCCAATAACTAGCTTATCGTTATATGACAGAGCGACCTGTAACATATTAATTAAATCAATAGGTAAATGTTGGCCATCGGCATCCATAACTGCAACATAATTAGTATCAGCCAGCAAAATACCCTCAATAACTGCTGAACTTAATCCCTGTCGACCTATACGGAGCAAACATAAAACATCAAGTGGGAATTTACTTTTTTTTATAAATTCGGATGTGTTATCGGGACTATCATCGTCTACATAAATGACTCTTTTTATTTGCGAATTTATATCAGCTTCAAATAATGCTTGAACTAAAAAATTAACATTTTCTTTTTCGTTATAGCTAGGTAAAATAACTGTTAAAATTTTTGCATGCATTTTATATTTTTTTTGAATGTAGACGTTTAAATAAATACAACTTTAACAGATCCCAATCTATATAATGAGAAATAATACCAAGAATTATCCAATAGACAATAATTGAGAGGCTTATAGCTATATGGCCATGATCTGGAAATAAAGAGAATAGACCAGAAATATCATTATTGGGTATGTAATTTTCAGGCTCAGGAATTCTCGATAAAAAACTATTAGCAATCAACCCACCAGCACAGAAGAAAGTTATCTTTAATTTATTTTTTCCCTCTAAATTTGATGCTAAAAATAATACATATAGTGGATACGATATATAAAAAATTCGAGTAGTATCTAAGCCTCCCAATGTCCCCATAATAATAGACAATATCATCATAATAAAGGAGAGTTTGAAAACGACATCAGAGTCCTTAATATTCTTGAAATCAAAAGCGACCATCACAAAGGGCGCCAAAGTAAGCGAAAGCGCAGATAATATTTTTAATATCCCATTGAAACTCCTAAACTTTAATAGAGCCCAAGTGAGTATTGCATTAAGTTGACTGCCATTACAAGTTCCATTTTGAACACCAATCATCGATATTGCAACTATTCCGATAAATAAAAAGAAGAGCAACGATCTCTTGATCGAAACTTCTCCCATAAAAAATAATATAATATTTAAAATAATTGCATAATACAGCCCGGATTCCCTAAAAAAACAAGAAACAAGCAACCCAAGAGTTGCAAATAGGTAATTTTTCTTTGCTAAACAATAAATTGCTATGGCATAAAGAAAAATAGCTGGGGGGTCAACTGTAAAAGGGTAATAGTTTGGAAATCTTATTGGACTAAATATGTAAAATAAAAGCGGCAACACACAGACAACAGAAATAAATTTACCATGCCTAATTCGCAGGGTTGCGTATGTTAAAAGGATGCTTAAAACCCCAAAAAATAGGTTTAAATACAAAAAAGCTTTTGTACCACTTATTTTAAGTTGAGCGGCAAGAAATGGAAGCCCTATCCTCTTACAGAAAGGATGTATAACTGATGAACTAATATTTTGATCTATGTAATTTTGATAAATTTGATAGTAACTTATCCCATCCCAACCTTTACCGTTTCCAGCTGTAATTTGGGGCTGATAATGAAAATAAAAATATGTCGTCAAGAGACTTAAAGTTATTATTAATACAAAGTCAATGTGGCGATATAACTTTATTTTCATAAATTGCTTTTTTATTAATCAATGTAAAACTGGCTTTAACTATATGAGCAAGTTTTAATAATAATCATATTTAAAATATAACTACCTAAAATTTAAAATTTATTTTGCTGTATTTTTAATTATATTTGTGCGTTATTCATTATGAAAGTTAACAAATATAATTAAGTTCATCGGACACTTATACATACTTCCGTGCTACTGCTTGTGCTCTTTATATAAATCAGCTAAGAGCCGCCATTATTACATCAAAGATGTTTAAAGTTAAAGGCCTTAAGCCAATACACACCTGGAATAGCGAGTAGAATTTTACTGATACGATGCGTTCTACCCAAACGCTTGAGCAGGCCTCGTATCGAGATTGCAAACCCCACAATAGCTAGTAAAAAGTTAAATGCAAGTCCAATAGGAGTAGGTAACAATCTTGCCGCACAAAAAGTTATTATCAGGAGAATAGATGAGCTTGTCAATAAATACTTGCTTGAAATAGTCCAAGAAAAATTAGTTAAATTTTTTGCAATCAAGAAAACTATTACTGTATAGGCTAAATACAGTATGAAAAAAACAATTGATGCCCCCTCAAGCCCATATAGCGTAATACCAAAATAAATTAAAAGTAGATTTAAAGAATGTGCGCATGCTTCTGTTATTAGAAATAACTTCCCCTTGCCTAAAGCCAACATTACAAACCCTAATGGCCAGGATATTAACCGCCCTAGACATCCTAGAGAAAACCACTGCAATAGATTTGCTGCAGAAGAAAATTCCAGAGTATAAAAAATATTTATTGCAAATGAGGCTAATGCAATTGTAAATATTAAACCAGGCACCCCTAATAGCAAATTAATTTCAGTTTGCTCATTTACTAAACGATTCATCGCAAGGCAATCATTGGCAACCTCCGAGAGTCTGGGATAATAGTCTACAGCCATTGAATTTAGAATAAAATTAATCAAAATTCCTGATAAAGTAAATGCTGCAGCATATATGCCTAAGGCGCTCAAGCCGATCTCTTGCAAAATAATTACATTAGTTGCATAAGTTACAACACTACCCAGGAGTCCAGACCCCATAATTGCAAGTCCCAAATTGAGCATCCCGCCTACTAGGCACAGACTTTCCATCCATCCTATCCTTACAATTGGTAACTCTATTTTCTTTGCGATCCACCAGCTAATTAAAAGTTGAAAGCCACCTGTTACAACCAAGGCAGGAACGATCCCCCTAACTCCAAGCCAAAAATAACATCCTATCGTAATTAAAGTGCCAACCAAGGAACCACAAAGCTGCATAATTGCTAGGTCTTTAATTCGGCGCATGCTCTGCAAAACTACCATTTGCCCACCTTGAAGATTTGACAATAAAATCACAATTCCTAGTGCGCAAATATCCCACTGATATTTTGTTGAGCCAAAAGTCCACAGACTAACCGTTGAACTCATGATCGCCACTATTACCATTCCAAAACATCCGGTTAAGCAGCTCACCCGACGCACACTCTTAATAGCACGAGCAACTTCCTCTAGATCATTTTTGGCTACCAAAGCGGCAATATCTCGAACTGCGCTTGATTGAATGCCTAGGCTGGCTGCCGCACCTGCTATTCCCTGAATTGCTGTAAAGCTGGATAAGACTCCCACGCCGTAGAGCCCAATAAGAACGGCCGCAAACTTTGTTCGCACCATGCTTAAAATTAAAGTAAAGAAGGCAACCCCCCCAGTAATCGAAGAAGAATGAAGGATTACCCTATAAGATGATTTATGAGTCAATTATGTCTAACCATCTTCCCAAGTTTAATTTCGAGCCAATAAAAGCAAATTAAATTCATTATTATCAAAAAATCCTTAAGTAAAGTTATTAAATGAATTTATTACATAATTCACATCTGATTCAACTAAGTGAGGACTCATCGGCAAGCTTAGTACCTCATTTGCCATGGACTCCGCTAAGGAAAATTTTCCCTTAAAAACCTTTAATTCGCTATAAGCACTCTGCAGATGAGGTGGAATTGGATAATGTATTAATGTATCAACCCCTTTGCTAGCTAGATATTTTTGAAATCCACTCCTTTGGGGGTGACGTACCACAAATAAGTGCCAGACTGGATCAGCCCAATCTGGAACAATAGGTAACACTATCTGTGAATTTTTAATTCTATTTAAATATTGATTGGCAATATCCTTGCGGCGGCCATTCCACCTATCTAGGTATTTAAGCTTTACACGCAAGATGGCTGCCTGCAATGGGTCTAACCGACTATTAAAGCCTCTAACTTCATTAAGGTATTTTTTATTTGACCCATAATTTCGTAGCAGGGTAATCTTTTTAGCAATTTCTTGGTTGTTAGTAGTGACAGCACCACCGTCACCCATAGCACCTAAATTTTTCCCAGGATAAAAACTCCATGCAACTGCATCAGAATGCGCGCCAATTCTATTACTTTTATATTTAGCTCCGTGTGCCTGAGCGGCATCCTCCAAAACACAAAGTTTATTTTTTTTTGCAATATCAAGAATAGGGTCTAAATCCACAGGCTGTCCGCATAAATGAACTGGCAATATTGCTTTTGTTCTAGGAGTAATTGCAATCTCAATTAGTTCTGGATCAATATTGTTTGTATCAATAATAGGGTCGACTGGAACGGGCACTGCGCCACAATGACTTACTGCCAACCAGGTTGCTATATAAGTATTTGATGGGACTATAACTTCATCTCCAGGACCAACTCCCAATGCTAGCAATGCTAGCTGAAGTGCGTCTAAGCCATTTGCCACACCAACCGCATATTTGGCTTGACAATAATCGGCGTATTCAGCCTCGAAAGATTCAACTTCAATTCCTCCAATATATTGACCGGAATTAAGGACTCGAGAGACGGCTTCGTCTATTTCATTTTTAAGCTCAATATAAGGAGCCTTTAAATCTAAAAATGGGATCATTTTATTAGTGAAGGCATTCATTATTTAGTTTGATTTAAAAATCTTAAAAAGTCATCATAATTGCGATAATAATCAGTTGGGTCATAGAGGGTTGAGGCTAAAACTAGGCAAACACCGCCGGAGGAAAAATTCTCAAGCTCCCGCCACATCCCCTTAGGTATATAAAGCCCATAATATGATCGATTCAGATGGAATTTTTTTCTTTGATATCCGTCATCAACAATCACATCAAAACTACCTGACATGGCAATTATTAATTGTTGAAGCTCTTTATGCCCATGGCCTGCCCTAGATGAACCGCCGGGAACATCATATAAGTAATAAATTCTTTTAATGTCAAACGGAATATGATTTCCGCCTTCAACAACAGATAAATTCCCACGCGGATCCATAACTTTAGGTAAATCGAAAATACGGCATTGATCTATTGACATGTTTTCATTTATTTTAGGTAGAAATTATCTACGAATTTTCTTTTGTCTTGCATTATGCAAAGAGGCTGTCTTTAATATCGTCATGTAATTAAACCCAAAAATCTTAGAAGATCCTCATTTTCGCGCTTCAACCTATCCCCCTCGCTCGCCTTGCCATGCCCTGGAAAAATCCATCGATTTGACGTTAATGTCTCCCATATACTCAAAATGCTCTTTTTAAGTAATTCAGGCTTCTCACCAGGTAGATCTGATAAGCCCACCCCTTGAGCATAAAGAGTATCGCCAGTAAACAATGCATTCCCTATAGACAGAAAGCAAGAGCCAGGAGTGTGCCCAGGCGTTGGAATGAATGTAATATCAAAACCGCCCATGCATATCCGCTCTTCATCACCAGCCTGTGTAATTGCAGCAAATTTAATGCGCTCACTAAATCCAAAAGCCATTAAAAGAAAATTGGACATTTTGTATGTCTTTACATCCGCCTTATGCATAAAAACCGAAGTGCCATACTTAGACTGAAAATATTCCGCACTACCGGCATGATCAAAATGACCATGAGTACAGCAAACTAACGAAGGAGTTACACCCAACTCATTAACAACAGAATCGATGGCCGTTGGATCAAGTCCGCCATCCACCAAAAGCGCTCCTCCAGCCGCTCGATTTAAGCAAATATAAGAATTAGATGGGAAGGAGCCACTGGTGATGCGCCAAATCTCACCGCCGCCCCAATCTCCCACCAACTCAGCCATTTAATTTACGCCGCCCAAAAAGACTGTTTGAGCAGTAATCGAAGAACTGCGCTCCGAGGCATAAAAATCAATGACATTTAATATGTCGTCTGAGACTGAAAATCTTGCGATAGGTAAGCCAGAAATAATTTCTTCAATTTTATCTCTTGGTAATTGCGAGAGCATATCGCTTTCGATTGCATTAATTCCAAGAGTATTGCAAGTTACATTCATCGACGCAAACTCTTTGGCCATCACGTTAGCTAAGGTGCTTAAACCCGCCTTGCAAGCTGCGTACATGGAATCCCCAATGGGCTCCAAACTAGCAGCCATCGAACCGATATTAATAATCCGACCCCATTTACGTTTTCGCATGAGTTTTGCCGCTTCTCTAGAAACCATAAATGGGCCCATTAAATTCACGTTCACCATAGCTTGGGCAGCCGCAGGCGGCATGATCATTGAGTACTGAGAAGTTAAAACTGCTGCATTGTTAACAACAATTTGTATAGAGTCCGTAACTTTTTTTAAAGCTGCAAACCCACGCACAACAGAATCTGGATCACCAACATCGACCATAAAATGATGGTACTGAGGATGCTCAATTGTTGCCTCCTGGCGCGCATATCCTAAAACCGTAGCACCATTTAATAAAAAATGTTCTGCAATTGCTTTTCCTACACCGCGCCTACTACCAGTAACCAATACGACTTTATCCTGATACATTTTTGCATTCATCGTGCGCCCTCTGCGGCCAAAATCATAATATAGGCAAGCAAAGATTTAACATTGGAAAAGGGAGAAATTTCTTGACTCATCGCACGATCATCGGTAAGGCTAATGGAGTGGCTTAGCAAATCAGAAATATCTCCTTCAACGTCAACAATTACTGATACCAAAGATAAAGAATCTAATTCTGCATCCACTCCAAATCAACAAGTATTTTCATTTACTTCAAATTTATCCCCATCATCCAATTCATCATTCAAATTATTGAGCGCCTTATAGATCACCACTAAAACTTCTGCTTCTTGAATCATTTTTATCTGTAATAATATTTTTTAAGTGTTAATTAATCTATTCATTTTGGGTAAGGCATCTTCGAAGTATTCATTATCAAGGATGCCCAGCACTATGGCATCTTGCCATTCATTATTAATAAAGTAATGTTGACGAAGCGCACCCTCTTCTTTCATTCCTAGGTATTTTTGCCACTTAATCATTAACTTATTTTTTGAAGCGACTGTTCCGTACAAGCGTTTTAACTTTAGCTCATCGAAAGCTATTTGATATAAAAGCTTCATAGCCTCAACAGCGGCTGGAATGCCTTTAACCAAGTCCTCCTCACCAATCAAAAAACGCGCTGTCTCTGAATGAAGGTGCTTCGAATCGATATCAATTAGCGAAAGCATGCCAACGGGCTCGCCACTCTTAAGCTCAATGATGTAATTAAATTCGGATGCCGGACGCGAAAGAATCCACCTCTTCTGATCTTCTACTGAGGTAGCTCCAGAATTAAGCAGCTTTGCTCGGGATGCGCTGCGCCATTTAAAGGTTACCTCCGAATCGCTGGCCTCAATGGGCCTTAAATTCACATGAAGGCCTTCAACTTTTTCAGCTTTCATTTTCCATCCTCTACCTAAATAAAATCAAGCCCGCTAATGCCCGTTATCGCCACTAAAAAAATTAAACTCATAGCATTATAATTTATTAATTGATTGACTCAAAGAAAATTTAATTTCTTTGATTTTTTTTAAATTATCACTATTATTTAAAAAATCTTTGGTAATATACTTAGCAAATATAAATATCAATAAAATCAACAACGTGGCTATTGTTGCAATAATCGCGATCTGCCCTTTATTAGGTTTTGACTTTTTTTCAGGTGTATGAGCAGGATCTATCACCTGTACAGCAACGCCTTCTCTTGACTCGTCGATCCTTGCCAGTTCGTACTGCTTTGCAAAAAGTTCATACAAAGTTTCTTGGTACTTGAACTGTCTGTACCTTGAAACATAGAGACCATCTCCTGACGATGGTTCTGACTTTTCCGCGTTGCTAAGTTGATCCTTAAGGACTAACAGCTCCTTCATACCTTGCACAAATTCTGGTGAGGTCTCAGCTAAATATCCACGCATATTGGCAACCTTAATCTCCTGCACGGTCACTCCCGCTTTCAGCCTAGCTACAACCTCTACAGCAGCTCCTGGGCTTGTCTTTAAGATCCCCCTGCCCACACCTGTGCCCCTTAAGGACTCTTCAGCTGCAGAAAGGTTGTCCCTAGACTCCTGCAGTTTCTTGTCAAAGAATGCTCGACGTATTTGAGCCTCTGTCAGGGCAAGGCGATTCATCAAACGCCTCAGTTCTTCAACGTAGCCGTTGGCTATAGCTGCAGCTATTTTTGGATCTGTGTCCTCCACTTCAATGGCTATGATCCCCTCCTTGGCGGAAGAGGTTATCTTAGTATTAGCAAGTAAGGCCTTCTTGGCGTCGACCCTGAAACTTGACTCGTACCTTTTCATTAGTTCGAATCTATCGATCATCGCGTCTTGGAGGCTCTGACTTTTCAAAAATGCAATGTATTGGTCTGCAGGGTTTTTAATTCCAAGACCGGCGCTAAGCCCTCCGATTGAGCCAACACCGAAAGATTGTACAAGTGCCGAGGCAGAACTCTGCTGCTGCTGGGGCGGCAAGAACTGGGTCTTCGCGGTGTATGTCGGCGTGATTGTGTAGCTAAGACCTAGCGCCACAAGTCCAATTGCCAGAGGACCCAAGACAAGTACTCGAAGGTTGTCTACAACAACCAACACGAGGTCAAGAAAACCAATTTCATCTTCCTCCGATGAGTCAACTTCAACATTATCTGAATTTGATTGGGGAATATTCGCAGGATTCATTTAGGCCTTACTGACGAAGAGTCTTGAAAGCCACAGCCCCCAAGCCCATCTGATAAATCAACTGAGTCCAGTCCTTAGCCCCTTGAATAAAGGCTGTGTAGGGCGTTCTCTTGTCCACCACCTCTGGCACAAACACAGAGTCCCCGGGGTAGAGCTTCTTGTCCAGCACACTTGCGCCCCACAGGTTTTTGCGCACTAGCCCCTTGGGAGTGGACTCAGCCGAGCCGTCTGCCCTGATGATGATCACCTCATCAAGGTCGGCCTCCCTTGTTGGGCCTGCCCTGTCAACGTAGTTCTGCACCTTGGCAGCAGGCCTGTGCATCATGGAGCTTTCCGTTAAGACCGCGCCGAATACGCCCACAAAGCTTGGCAGCTGGGGGATGAAAATCTCGTCGGCATCTTCTAAAAGTATCAAGGGCAATCTGGGCAGTGCAGGGTCCATCTCCAGAGAGACGCGGCCAGTGGACTTTAGAGACTCGAGCCTTTTAAGCATTTGCCTCTGGCTTGATTGCTGAGCGAGCAAGGCCTCATTCACGCTCTTGTCGCCTGTGGTGTTTTGCAGCATGGCGTTGGTCTTGGTCTCGATGTCTGACTCGAACCTTCTGACGGCGCGGTTTAAGTTTTCTTGCTGCTGCGCTCTGGCGGACTCTCTGGTAAGCACTGTGCCGTAAAGGTACGAGTTTTGCGTGAGGCCCCCTGCCATCGCCAAAACATCGGTGAGTGTTTCTGAGCCCTTGAGTTGATACACGCCTGGCACGCCCACCTCGCCAGTGACCCTTACGTATCGACTTCTTTTCTCAAGCGGGGGGCGCAGCTCGCTGACGCTGAACACCGTGATCACGTCGCCTGCTTTTAGGTTCAAGTTGTGGGCCGGATCACGGGCCTTCACAGCTTTGGCCAAGTTAAATGGAATGAGCGTGGTGACCAGCTTGTCTGGATCGGTGCGCTCAAGCGTTGCGTAGTCCCAGTTGACTTCATCGCGCGGTGCCTTGGCGCCTGCAAGCGCTGTGCTCAAGGCCACGTCCTTGCCAGACTCATACTGTACAAGCCTGTTCTTTCTGGTGAAGTAGTCCGACTGCACCAGGGCCTGGGGCTCTGGGATGAGGTCAGAGATGCGCATGCCTTCTACAAAGACGTGCCGAGTGGCCGCCGCAACATTGCCGCGAAGCGTCACCGCGTTTGCAAACTCTGGGGAGATTTTAAGGAGGGTCAGGATGTCGCCGTCTCTTAGCTGCGTGGCCAAGCCTTTGACGTCAAGGGCTGCGGTCTCTACGACCCTTGGGCCCTTCACGCGAGAGGCTTCTACGCGCTCGAGTTGCACCTTGTGGGTTGAGACAAGTGTTCTTTGACCGCCTGAGTAGGCAAGCAGTTGCTCGATGCTTTCGGTTTGAGTTGGGGCTTGTGCTGAGGATTGAGTTGCTGCGTTTGTTGGTGCGTTTGTTGTTGCCTTGGTAGCCACCAACTCATAGATCCCCGCACTGTCCGTCTCGCCCATGAGCGCAACACGTGGTCCCGCTGGCGGGATCACAATCACGTCGCCCGGCAAAAGCCTTGCATCCTTCGAGGAGTCTCCCTTGTGGATGAAGTTGTACAGGTCAAGCGTAGTCACCAGCTTGCCGCCGCGCGTGAGCTGAATGCTTCGAAGCGAGCCCGTAGCGGCTGGCCCCCCGCTTTCAAACAAGGCGCTGATCAGGGTAGACAGGCTAGAGACCATGTAGGCCCCTGGGCGCCTGGCCTGCCCCACCACAAACACCTGCACAGACCTGAGC
>Ga0209550_10002005_pt1 | contig 19656 bp, 2 predicted proteins | sample LauGreSuBDMM15SN_2_FD_187567 | JGI IMG/M metagenome (GOLD analysis project Ga0209550, IMG submission 187567) | Freshwater lake microbial communities from Lake Michigan, USA - Su13.BD.MM15.SN (SPAdes) (version 5) | ecosystem: Environmental > Aquatic > Freshwater > Lake | place: Lake Michigan, USA... | reverse complement strand
CAGATCAAATTTTAGAAACTCAAAAATTAATTGATCAATATAAAAATAAATTAGGCGATCCTGATATAAATAAACCTGGTGAATTACGCACTAGTGCAGAAGCTAGAATTGCATCATTAAGTGATCCAGATAAATTAGACCAAGTAAAATCTGAAACATTCTTAAGAAATACTCTTGATGAGTATTCAAATGCTTTTGCATATGCTGAAGTTAAGAATGAGTTAATGCGTAATCCTGTTGCTCAAGAAAGACGTGAAGTGCGTGATGAAGAATTCAAACGTCAAGTCGAAGCAAACAAACAATCTAATGAAGCTTTTGATAGAAGACTAAAAACTAAGGCAGACATAAGAGCAGATAAAAAAGAAGAGAGAGACCAAGGTGAGTATGAAAAAAAGATGAATCCTGATGGATCTCCTGTGTTTACAGGTGTAGGTGATGAAACAGAACAAAAAAGAAACTCTGTTATAAATTGGTTAAATAATAAAAGATCTTATGAGAATCAAAATAAATTATTAGAAAACCAAATAAAAGATAAAATAGGTGGTGCGTTTAATGATCTCACTACTGCTGAAGTTCAAACTAAGATTGATGAATATTCAAAAGATCCTGTTAGAAATAAACCAGATGATAACAGTGTTAAAGAATTAATGGATAGTTATTTAGCTAATAAAAGATATATTGCTAAGCAAGATATAATGCTTGCTAGTGCTACTAAAAAAGCTACAGAAGAAGTTACAGGAGGAAAAGGTATTATAGGTTTAATGGAAAGCGATCTTAGTAAGATGCCTAACATTACACTTTTTAAAGATGGAAAACCTACTGTATTTACTCCAAAAGAAATTGTAGAATATTTATCAACAAGAGAATATGCAAACATTATAACAGATAGTGAAGGTAAGATACAAGCTACTGCTGCACCAGGAGGATCGTCATTAGCTGTAAGAGATGAAAAATCAGGTGGGTTACCATTAACTGAAAAAGAACAATTACTAAAAGAAACATTAGGGTATAGATATGTAGGTGGTTCTGGTGGATATCAAACAAGAAAGAATCCAGTATTAGAAGCTGAATTATCAAAATACAATGCATTAACTGCAAAGTATAAAGGTATTATATCAAAGATTGCTGATAAAAAAGTAGAACTACTTCAACCTTACACAGGTGTATTTAAAACTGAAGGTGCAGGAATTACATTCAGTGGTCAAGGAGGAGACACTAAACAAAACCTTATTGATGAACTTCGTAATATAGTATCTAATGATGCTAGACAAAAAGGAGGTGGTATAGACTATGATGCTAAAAAAACTTTAGAAATGTTAGCTGCAAAAGGTTCTGATCAATTATTATCATTTGCTGAGGAACGCCAAGGTAACAAGTATTATATTCAGGTTCAAGATCAAGCTGGAAATATTCAAAATGTTCCAGTTAGTTCATCATTTATAAAAAAGAATTTAGGAGCAAATTGGTTAAACAAAGCTGCTGACACTCAAATGCAAATGAGTAGTTTAGGAGGTAATAGTAATCCTACTAATGATATTAACTTATCGCAATATGCACCAAATGATTTTGGAAGTTATATTAATGGTTCAAAAAGCGTCACCTTAAAAATTTATGCTGATACACGAGATCAGGATAATGGAAATGTTTCTGTTATTTTTCGTTTAAAAAATGATAGAGGTGAATCAATTCCTATTGTATGGCCAGGAGTAGAAGGTATTACTTCCATGGATAATTTACCACAGTGGTTAAAAGCACAAAGTGATTCAACATTACTTCCATTACTAAAAAGATTATATCCAGGAGTAGATGATTTTTTAAAAAGATAAATTATTATGGCAGGAACTGACTTAAAGCCTGTAAGGGAAAATGTATTACCTTCATTAAATCCAGTTGACGTTGCACCAATAGTACCAGTATCTCGTACTCCTCGTGCATATGATCTATCTGTAGAAAGAAAGAATAATATCATTCCTTTACCTGCGCCAAATTCTGATTCTTCTGGATTTACCAAGATTGTATCATCGCAAGATCTATATGAAAATAGACAGTATGATTCATACGATCCTGAGAAGTCTCCAGATTTCTATGCATATGGTCAGTCTACTACAGACAAAGCTCTTAATGGTCTTGTTAAGTTTGCTGGTAAAACAGCTACAACTATTGCTAGTAATACAGCTGGTTTAGTTTATGGACTTGGTGCTTGGGCTATTGATAGAAAGTTCAGTTCATTTTATGATAATGAGTTCTTTAGATCAATGGATAAAATTGATGAGGACTTACGTATTAGTAATCCACATCTTTATACACAAGCAGAAATAGATGATCCACTCTCTGCAAATGCTATTTTCTCAGGTAACTTTTTATGGGATAAGATTGTATCTAACTTAGGATATGCAGCTGGTGCTGCTATTACAGGTTATGGTGCTACTGCTGCAATGGAAGCATTAGGATTATCTAGAGCTTTGGTTGCTTTAGGTAAAGGTGCACAAGCTCTTGAAGCAAGTAATGCTGCTGTAGCAGAAGGTAGAAGTATGGCATCTATGTTATCTAATCTACGTAAGGCTAGTGGTTTTGATAAAGCTGCTGGTGGCGTAGGTAGTTTTCTTGAAGGAGCAGGTACAGTTTCTGCAGGTGCTAAGTTTTCAAAAGGAGCACAACTTGCTGGTTCATTTTTAGGATCAACAGGAGAAAGTGGTATGGAATCATTCCAAGCTAAAAAGCAAGCATTAGCTGCAGGTCTTGATATGTTCAGGCAAACTAATGGTGGTAGAGAACCCAATGAAAAGGAAATGTCTCAACTTGTTGATACAGCTACTCGTATTGGTAATGCTACATTTGGATTGAACATGGCGTTGTTAACAATAACTAATAACATTCAACTTCCTAAAATATTTGGTTCTACTTTTTCAGGAGAAAAAACAACATTAAATAATCTCATCTTTAAGAATAATACCTGGGCTAGTACATTGCCACAGAAAGGTTTTGGTAAAATGTTATATGGTGCTTACAAAGGTTCATCATTATTGTTTAATCCTTATGAAGCATTTGAAGAAGGTGCTCAGTATGCTATTGAGAAAGGTACATCTAACTATTTTAGTAGAGCTGATTATAATAAAGAAGATTCATGGGTTAGTGATCTTGGAGCATTGTTACTTCCTGGAGGGAGAGGGGTTCTTGGTAAAGGTGTAGCAGATACTCTTACATCTAATGAAGGTTTAGAAAGTATTTTGATTGGTGGTCTATCTGGAGCAATGATGACTTCAGGTATATTTACTGCTGGTAGAACAGGAGACATTGCACAACGTGGTGTATTTGGATATGGTGGTACAGAAGGTAAATTAAGAAACGAAACTATAGCTGCATGGAATAAAGTTCCTTTTGTTGAAAAACTTAAGGAGATGAAAGAGTTTATAGATAGATCTGAGATGACTCAAATAATGAGAGATCAAGCTATTCGTGTGGGAGATATATTAGAAGCTAAAGATCTTGAGTCTGATTACATGTTAGGATATATGTTACCACGTATTAAGTATGGTGGTAAAAATGCTATCATGGAGGAAGTTAAGTCTGTTAGAGAGCAAGCTCTTACTACAGATGGTTTCCAAAAATTAATTGAAGCAGGATATGCTAATGAGAATGATGGTCCTGAAAAGTTCTTAGCTCGTTTATCAAATATTGAAAATACAGCTAATCTTGTTGATAAGAGTTATGCTCAATTAAATGTTAAATTATCTGGTGAGATATTAAAAGATAAAGATGGTAATCCTATCCTTGATAGTAATAAACAACCTATCAAAAAGTATTCTAATCAACTTATAAATAAACTTGTATATAATACAGCTAAGATTGCTGATTATACTGATCGTATTGACACTCTTCAAGATACATTAGGAAAGAGTGGTGTAGTTATATCTGATATTGTTGAAGCTATTAATAATGATGCTACTCCAGAAGAAGTAACAGCAGCCATTGATAAGCAAGCAGATAAAATTATTGGTATTGTAAATGGTAGTGATTTAGTAAAAACTGATTTATTAACTAATCTTCAAGATGCATCTGAGTTACAGATGCGTAAGAAGGCAGCTATCAAAGAGGAGAAAGAAATGTTAAGTGCTCCTGAATCATTTGCTGATAGAGCTCCTGAGGTAGAGCCAGAAGGTAAGGTTGAATCTAAAGTTCTTGTTAAGACTAAAGATGGTGAAGAACAATTAGAAGTTGGTACAGAATACTATCTTGGTAAAGTAACAGAGAAGGATAATAAAAATAATGAAGTATATCGTTTTCCTAGACTTACTATCTTAGGTGAGAATGAAGATGGCACTGTTAAGATCCAAACATCTAATGGTAGAATTAGAGATATATCTAAAGATGACTTACTTGACTACAAATTAGGAAAGGTATCTGATGTAGAAAAGAACCCTAATGCTAATTTCTATTTACGTAACATTAATAAGGTGGCTTATTGGAATAGAGGAAAAGCTAAAGGTGGTAAGAAGCAAGGTAGATTAATCTATGATTCTAAAGCAGATAAACTTCAATTTGTTTACACTGTTAGTAAAGGTAAGACTAGCACTATTGATATTAGTCAAGAATCCTTCAAACCTAACGAAGGTTTTAAAGAAGGTATATTCTCATTTGGTGGTGAGTTAACTGCTGAGGATACAGCTGACTACAATAAAGCTAAGAAGTCTGGACAGTTACAAAAGAATCTTGAGACTGTATTAGCTAATAGAGGTGAGGTTATTGAAGCATTATATGATGAGGCTTCTGATAATCTTGCTAAGACAAAAGAGTTAATTACTTCAAGAACTGAGCAGTTAGAAAAGACACAGGCTGAATTAAAAGATGCTCAAGATAAAGTTAACAATCCTGAATACACTAAAGCTAAGAAATTTAAAGCTGTTACTAAAACTGCAATCAAGGCTGTTAAAAGTTTGTCTAAGATTCAAGATTCATTAATCCTTGAAATACAATCTCTTGAGAATGAATTAGAACAAACAGAAATTAACTTAGAATATATTAATGAGCTTTACAATAAGCTTGACGAATACCCTACAGTTAGTAATGAGTTCTTTGATGAGCTTAAAAAAGAACGTGACGAGATTGAATATTTAGTTGAAGAAACTAAAGAGAATATATCTGTACTACAATCTTTACTTAAAGATATTCAAGGTGCTCTTGATGTAGCTGTTGAATTTGTTCGTGACATCATTGATAAGTTTGCTACTAAATATCCAGATCTACCATTTGGTCAGAATGAATTACGTGACTTCTTAAATAAAAACATTGAAGACACTAATCGTCAAAAGGATGTAACTCCAACATCAGAAGCAGAGAAGATGCTTCCATACACTGCTGTAAGTGCTGGATTGTTAGATGACCTAGCTACGTTTGATAGAGAGATTGCTGATCTTGATGATATTGAAATCATTCCTAGAGAAAAACAGATTGATGAAATCAATGCTGAGATCTCTAAGGCTGTAGATAAATTGTTTCAATTAAAGAAACAATTAAAAGCTAAAGATGAAGTTCTTAGTCGTTTCAAACAAATTGCTGATGAATATGTAAAAAGAAAAACTCGTGAGGATAAGTTAAGAACTGATGAGAAGTTAATTGCACAAGTGTTAGGTACACAAGGCAAAGATATTGAAAACAGTAATCCTTCTGATAAAACATATCAACCTGATGCTAAGAAGAGTTGGTTACAAGCTGTATTATCAACTGTCATTCCTTCTAAGAAAACAGCAGGTGGTGAACTTAAAGCGCATCAACTACGTGCTAATGAGTTTGCATATAGAATGTCTCCTGATGCTATCAAAGACTTACGTGCTGTTGTAGTCACTGTTAATAATCAAGCTAAGCTTGGTATGCCAACTTTGATACAAGATGGCTTAGTAGGTACTGACATCAAACCAGAAACAGTTATTGCAGTTGTTATTACAGATAAGCAAGGAAGACCAGTTGGACTTAATGGTAAGCCATTAAACAAACCATCATTTGATAATGCTATCTTACAAACAATGCCTACTTCTGAAAATCTTCCTAATTTATTTAGAGAAGGTACACCTAAAACAACTATTGATGCTCTTGTAGCAGAATACAAAGTTTGGAGAACAGAACAGTTTGCAAACAAAGACATTGACCCTATTGGATTTGCTACATCATTTGGTATTCCTGAATACGTAGAAGTGTTATCAGCAGATGGTAAGTCTTCGACTAGAGATTTTAGTGCTACAGTTCCTGTTGTTTCTTCTGGATTAATTACAGATAATGATTTGAACAACAAGCAAACTATGTATGTACATACAGCTGATACACCTGCTGAGAAAGGTACAACTAAGTTCAATAATGCATTAGGTCGTGTGTTTTTAAATTTAGCTAAAGGGTATGTTAAACTTAATGCAAGAAAATATAACAGCAAAGAAGCTGACACTATATTTGAAGCTATTAAGTTCTTATCAAACAATATGTTTGAGAAAGGTACAATTAGAGATGAGCAAAGTAAACGTGTAGTTTCATGGTTACGTAGTGTTGCTTATTGGGGTAAGCCAAAAGAAAAAGCTGGATATAATAGTATATGGTTTGAGAAAGTAGAGGTTCCAGGAACAGGTCTTTCTGAGCTAAGATTATTTATGTCTGGTAAAGATGGCAGTTTTAGTTTTGATCCAGATTCATTACAAGCTAATAAAGATTCAATTATAACATTATTGGAGCAAATGTATTTTAATACTAATGCTCGTCGTGTTAATGATCCTAAGATAATCACTCAACCATATGAAGAAATTATTGGATTCAAGAATGGTCAGATAGTAACGCGTGACGTTAGTAAAGACTTTCCAGAATCACAAGCTGGTAAGTGGCCAAACTATCAAACATATTTACTATCATCAAAAGGTAGAGAAGCTAATGACATTCCATTTACAACAAACATTCGTCCATTAAAAGGAGATGATGATGTAAACATAGTTGGTCATTACTTTACATTAACTGGTAACAAGGCTCAGTTTGAAACTGCAGTGGCTAACAAGCCAGTGGTAACTGCTCAACCTGTTATAATAGCACCAGCTAATACATTACAAATTACACCAGCTCCTGCAGTACCAGTACAAAAACTACCACAAGTAGGTGCTACTTCTTCTACAGGTATTATACGTGATGGTATAACACCAAATCCTATTGAGATTAAATTACCAAATGGTACTATAGTTGGTACAATAAATTACACTACTAATGAGAATAATGAACTAGCTTTTAATTCAAATGATCAAGTTATTGAAGATTTAGCAATAGCTATGAAGATTTCATTAGAAGAATCTGAAAGAGCTGTTTGGGGTAAAATATTAACTACACTTAACCAAGCATTCCCTGTACAGACTGCTGCTACATTTACTCCTACAACTCCTTATGGTACACCAGTTGGTGAGCCTATAGTAGTAGCTGCTGCTCCTGTAGTTGCACAAGCTAATGTTGTAGCTGTTCAACCTGTACCTGATTCATCTGTAAAGAGTGCTGCAGAGATCATGGCACAAATGCGTAAAGATGGTGTAGATAATACAGCTATGCGTCAAATTATTGGAAATCAACTAAAAGCATTTAAACCAGAGAACTGGAATGATGTAGAAGCATGGTTGAAAACTAACTTTGCTAATGTTCCTGTATATCGTGTTAAGAATGTATTGAGAAGTACTAATGGTCGTCAGGCTTGGGGTATGTTCTCTGATGGTGCAATATACATCTATGCAGATGCAGAACTTGGTACAGTGTATCATGAAGTGTTCCACGCAGTGTGGAGAATGTTTGCTGATCCTAAAGAGGTTCAAGATGTAATCAATGAATTCAAAGGACGTTCAGGATCATTTACAGAAAGAACTACAGGTAAAGATATTAAATACTCTGAGGCAACTGCTGATCAGATTGAAGAAGAACTAGCAGAAGAGTTTAGAGACTTTGTTAAAGATGGTAAACGTCCTGTTAAGAATCAATCAGGAATGTCATTCATTGCTCGTTTGTTTGATGACTTAGTATCATTCATTAAAGAATTCTTTACAGGTCCTAAATCAAGAAGTAATACAGAAACTTTATTTAATAAGATTGGTGGAGGTTACTTTAATCAGTTTACACCATTTAATAATGAGCTAGCATATTCTCAAAAAGGATTGATAGACATTGAACAAGTGCTTGTTCCAGATGGTGCTGCATTACGTTCTATGTTCTCGTCAGGTAATATTAATGATGCTGTTCAACACATGTTGTATAGAAGTGTTACTGACTTAGTTAATAGAAACTCTGATATAGCAAATGCTTCTGATCCTAAAAACAAAGCACAACTATATCAATACCTACGTGATGATTTAGATCGTAGAATATTACTATCAGGAATTGCTGCTCAAGATGGTCTTGCTAATAAAACATTAACTCAAGAACAAGCAGACTCAATGTATGGTAAAGCATTAGCATTGCATGATGAGTTAATGAATAATGATGAAACTTGGGAAAACATTATTGAGCAATACGAAGAGAAAATCACAGCATATAACATTTCATTTGATGAGAACAATGCATTGATGCTTAATGATGAAGATAAGTCTGGTAAGGGTGAGTATCATAATGCAAATCAAATAGACTTATTTAAAACTGCTAATTCTCAAGTTAAATTATTACTAGCATCTATACCTTATCCAGATCCAAACAAACCAGGAGACTTTAAGTTCTCATCGTTAAATGGTGCTACTCTTATTCCTATATCTCAAGTTCGTATGAGCTTATTGAATAGAATCAATACAGCCACTACAATTGATGAGATGATGGAACAAGTGCGTAAGATGGCTTTAGAAGACATTCGCTTTGCTCCTATCTATAGACGTATTAGTAAGAATGATGATCTCACTAAAGAGAACCAAGGGTTCCCTAATGTAAAGACAATGGCTGATGTTGCATTAGTTAACTCTTTCTGGAGAACATTCAAGACAGCTAATCCAGTAGTTAAGAACTTATTTATTTTATCTAATGGAGATATTGTAATTGGAGATTCTAATTTTAGTACAGCAGCTAGAGATATTCGTTTTGATTACATCAATGCAATCAAATCTGTAGTTCGTAGTAATGCTAAATTCTTTGAATTAAAAACTACAACTGATGATGATGGTAAAAAGACTGCAGCTTACTATGGTAAGGAAAACAGTCCTGCTCGTTTTGTAATTGATGATATTGATAAACGTCTTGCATTATTAGAAGAATTAGGTATTGAGTTTGATAAGAAAAAGTTAGAAAAATTATTTGAGAACTCTCCTAAAGATCAAGTGACATTTAATAATGCTGTAGCTGGTATTCGTAAAGGTATTAATAAAGCAGATAAGTTTATGTCAGTTGATGGTAAAACATTAGACGTAGATGGAGACTTACTTAAATTAGCTCAAGTTCAAGCCAAGATTGATAATCCAGAATTTAGTTCTACATATTACAACGTTAATGGCGAACGTGTACAAACATACATTGGCACTAACGCAATGAGTGATTTAATGGATGCATTAAATAGTATAACTAATTTAAAACAATTAGAAGGAACTAAATTTGCGTACTTAACAACTGATTCATTTTCTCAAAATTCATACATCATCAAAACTATGTTTGATACAGAGACTGGTGAGAAAAGAGAAATCAATAAGGAAACCTTTGATGTAGGATATGCTGATGGTCTTGTTAATCTTAGTAGTGGTAAGAATGCTTCATCGTCTCGTTTAAAATACTCTCAACGTTTATTACAAGAGATGAACTTGAATGCTGAAGGATTCTATTTAAATCTAGTTCCAGGAGATGCTTCTATGGAGCATATGGTTAGAATAGGATTACCTGTTAACTTTACTGATTCTGAAATATCATTAACAACTGATGATATTTACGAAAGAACAAATGCTATCTTTAAAGGGTACTTTATTGATGAATTCAATCTAGCTAAAGAAGATCGTCGTATTGTTCAAGATAAAACTGAGACTCGTAAAACTACAGACTTACGTTTCTTTAAAGAGATATTAGACAAAGACTTACACGATCAGATTGTTAAGTCTACTAAGTCAGCAGAAGAGACATATAAAGATTACAAGTCTAAGATTGAAGGAGCTGTTAATAAGTATGTAAAAGATGAAGCTGATCGTACTGCTATTCTTTTAACTAATAATGGAATCATTGAAACATTAATAGAAGATGGAATTCCTACAGATAACTTCAAAATGTCTATAGATATTCCTGGTGCAGATGACATGACTCAATTTGAGTTAGACAGAGCTATGTTAGGCTTTGCTGCTAACTATATGATTGCTAACATTGAGTTACATAAAATTATGTACTCAGATCCTTATCAGTATAAAGATGAATTAAAACGTATCAAGAACTTCTTATCTCCACGTAGACCATTAATGAATGGTTCTGCAGAGATGAACGCTGCAATGGAACGTGTTTGGAATCAAGGATTTCAAAAAGGAGATACTGGATTTACTGATTTCATGAGAGATTATTTCAGAAGTATATCTTTTTCTGATATAAGTAGTGTACAAGATTTAATTGATTACAATGAAGAAGATGACATCTTTGATGAGACAGATGGTGCAGGTATAATTATCTATAGAGCATATCGTAACTATAGAATTCGTGAAGGTAGTTGGGATATGAATAGTGATGAACTTCAATATCGTCATGATGTAGAATATGAAAGACTTGCTAAATCTGGAGCAACTAAGAAAGAGATTGATGAGTTTGAAAAGAATAATCCAGAAATTAAAACAGCATATGCGCCACTTAAACCTATTGTAGCTGGTAATAGATTTGATGAAGATAGTACATATAATGATATTGTATTAGACAAGTTTGCACTCTATCCTATTTCATATCGTTTAGCTGTTAAAATTAATGAGGCAGCTCTTGAACCAAAGGAAACATCTAACCTACTTAAAATGCATGATAAGATGTCTGAAGAAGATATTGATTATGCTGTATACGCAAGTGGTAGGAAGGTAGGTAACTATGAAGGTACAACAAATGATATCTATTCATCAGAAGGACAGTTAAACACTGAACCATTCCATGATGTAGTAAACATTCCAATGTCTATTATATCAACTCAGACAGATGTTCCTACTAAGACTACGCCATTAGTAACTCGTGGTTCTCAAAACACTAAATTAATCACTCTTGATTTAATGGAAGCTGGTGTACCTATTGACTATATTCCTGTAGGAAAAGGTGGTAAAGCATTAACTGAATCTGAGAAATATGAAGCTTGGAATAAATTAAAGACTGAAGAAGATAGATTTAAAGCGTCTCCATTATATAAAGAGATTAAGACTAATGAAAACTTCTTAATTGATATTATTGATAATGGTTATAATGAGTTATTAAATGCTTTAGGTATTGTAGTAATTGATGGTGGGTGGGTAATGAAGTATCCTGAAAGAACTGCAGAAACTTTAAAGTCTGAGATGTTAAAGAGAGAGGTTAATAAAAACATCTCTGATGCATTAAAAGGATTTGAGAAGGGTCAGGTTATTCTTGAAGCTACTCCTGCTTATCAACAAATCAGAAACATTCTATATTCTATTGCTGATAGTCATGTAATCTCTTCTAAGATGTCAGGTGGTATGAAGGTGCAGATTCCTTCTAGACTTCTTGAAGAGAATGAAGTTACTAAAAAACAAGTAGGAAAGAAAGAAGCCTATACGTCTGATGTATTAGATTTTTATATAGATGAAGATGGTAAGCGTGTATGTCAGTTAATGGTTGCACGATGGTTTGATAGTCCAATGAGTGATCATGATTTATTAGAATACTTAAATAAAAGTGAAAAAGGTCAAGAGATATTATCAGGACTTGCATATCGTATACCTACGCAGAAACAAAACTCTATTGATAGCTTTGTTATTAAACAATTCTTACCTAAAGAGTTTGGTGATGTTGTAGTGGTTCCTGCAGCATTAGTTAAGAAATCAGGATCTGACTTTGACATAGATAAATTAACTATGTACTTAAAGTCTGTATTTACTAATCTTGAAGGTAAGCCAGAGATTTTTAGATATCAAGGATCAGAAAAAGCTACTAAGGATTTCTATGGTAATATGTTTGATGTAATGATTCAAAGTAAAGAATCTAATATACTTAAACAATTACTTAATCTATCTCTTAGTGAGTTTGATGATCCTGAATACGAAGCTAAATTACAGAACAGATTAGGAAAGATTGACAAGAGACGAATTGATAGAGATAAGTTTATTAACAATGCTTATAAGTCTGCTTTACAAAATGCTTATATTCAATCTTCTCAAAACTTAGTTTCTAATAAACTAAACTTTGAAAGATTAATTAAACCTAACTCTGCTGACCAATTAAAAAAGCTATCTAAAGAAATTCTTAAACTACGTGGATTACCTGAGCCAGATAATGCTACAACAGGAGACATGCTTAGTAGAGGATATATGTCTAAGCTACGTCATGATTTTGTTACAGGTAAATATGCTATTGGTATTGCTGCTGTAGCTCAAACAAATCATTCATTGAATCAACGTATTTTAATGTATCTTGATTTAGACATGTTAAAGAATGTTCCTATAGATGATAGACCTTGGTTAGGAGATGGTGAAGTTAGATTCAAGAATGTAAATAGAATTCAAGTAGGCAATCGTATGGTGGTTAGCTTATCTGGAATCAAGAATAAAGTAGGTGACTACATCTCTGATATCTTAGGACAGTTCATTGATGGGTATGTAGATATTTCAAAAGGTGCATGGATTATGGACTTAGGTGCCACTCCAGAAGTAGCAGGAACATATATGTTCTTAGTTAAGATTGGTGTGCCTATTGATACAGTTGCCTATTTTATGAATCAACCATTGATTCGTACATATTTAAATACTCTTCAAAGTGAGAATAAATCTTGGTTATTTAACAGTAGTGTTCTACGTGACGTGTTGCCTGACTTTGATAAAAATGCTGTAGCTGATATTAAAGAGATACCATCTAATACTAAGTTAAAAGAGTACATTAAAGATGGTCTTAATTTTAATCCTAAGAATCAAGACAATACAAATATGCAAGTGTTTTTATTACTTGAGTTCTTGAAGTATGCTAAGATGTCTAACCACTTGTATAAAGTTACTCAAGGTACAAACTTTGATACAGCTGCATTCAGTGATCCATTCATGATATTTAAGAAAGATGAGCAGTTAAAAATTGCAAGACAAACTATCATCTCTTCTGCAGATAAGTTATTAGAGAACTCTTTCTTGGGTAAGTTATCTAAAAGGTTGAATGACGTACGTAATGCAATGGCTCAGATATTAATATCTGATAGAGCTAAAGTTAGGACTGTATTAGAGAAAGTTTTACTACCATACATTGATTCAAATGACAGAGACTTCATGAAGATTTCTCAGAAGGCTGTTAATGATTTATTTGATTGGGCTGTTCAAACAAATACAAATGGTACTAAGAAACCATGGAATGAATCTATTTCACGTATACTTCTCGATAATCAAAGCAATGTTGCTAAACACGTAATTGATTTTAAGAAACAAGTATTAGCTGATCCTGAACATGCTCTCTATAATAATGAAGTGATTAAATTAATAGCTGCTGCTGATTCATCTGGTAAAGACAATGCTGTTAAAAACTTAAAGGTTAAGAATAAGGATAATAAAATCTATGATCAGAATCAAATCATATTTGCATTTGAAGAGTTGAGAGATTACTTATATGGTGTTCCTTCAATATATGGTATATCAGGAAAAGACTTTTATAAAAATCTTGTAGGCTTATCTGTATTACAATCAGGATTATCTCAGTCAGGTATTTCGTTTACAAACTTATTACCATACAATGATTTTACAGCTGTATATAACGAGGTGTTATCTACAATTGATAATCTAGATGGTATTGAAGCTTTCTATGATGAAGCTGTTCTTAATAGAAATAACTGGAATGATAATAGATTTACTCCTAATTTAAAAGCTCGTTTAATCTATAGTAAGAAGAAAGGAAAGTATGTTTATAATATACCTATGAAATTTATTGGTGATAATAAAGATATTCAAAAAGCTATTAATGCTAATCAGATTCCACAAATGTTAAACGTAAGTGTTGGTTCTGAAGGATCTCATCGTGATGTAATTGTCTACAGCTGGGAAGCAGAGATGGATAAAAACTGGAAAGTTGATAAGCGTATTAAAAAACAAATGCGTAAGGATGGTGATTATTCTTATATCAAAAAAGGATTGTTTAAAAAGGTATATGAGGATGGTGATCCTGTAACATATGATTCATATAATGGAAGAGCTTCTTATGTATACAAGATGATCAATGCTTGGGGACAAGCTAGTAATGCAAATGAGTTCTACACTACAGGAAGACAGTCTGTGATTGATAATGGATTCTCTCCTGTTGATGAAAAGACAGATAAACAAGTGATGGATATAATCAATCCAGTTATAGAAGATCGTCGCATGAATCTTAAAGATGGGGCAAATTCATTATCTTTGTTAGATCTTACTAATGATGATGCAATTATGTCAAATGATGCTTTTGCAGAAGCTGATCCACGTGTTATAGAACTTGATAATAAGATTAAAGAAGCTACAGAACTAGCAGATTCAGGTAAAGGTACTTCTGAAACTTTTAAAAATATTAGAAAGTATCATGAAGAAAGAGGTAAGTTAGTTAAGGAATTAAAATATAAAAATTGTTAACATGGCAGTTTGTCCTAATAAAAATTCTGATTCTTGGAAATCTCTAGTTGCTAGAGAAGGAGAGGATGTTGCATATTCTTTATGGGATATGTACGATGGTGAAATTCCTTTTATGGATGAAATGAACAACACTGCTATAATTGAGAACGCTGCTAAACAAATGGGTATTTCTTTTGTAGGTCTTTCTCAATATGCAAAGGATAACAATTTAGATGTTACAGATATTAATGGCTTAGCTGACACTGTTAAAGGTATCATTGCTTTAGCTGAGGGTAAAGAAGACGTTGCTGTTGTAGAAGAGTTTGTACATATATCAACAGCCATCTTAGAACAAACCAATCCTGAATTAATTACAGCTATCATTTCTAAGATTGGAAACTTTCAAATCTATAAAGATACATTTGAGAAATACAAAGATGATCCTAAGTATCAAGTTAATGGTAAGCCAGACATTCGTAAGATAAAGAAAGAAGCTGCTGATAAATTAATCTCTGAGCTTATTGTAAACGAAGGACAGAACATTGAAGACTTCCCAGAGTTAGAAGATCCTAATACAGTGGAGATGGTTCAAAGTTGGTGGAACACTATTCTTGATTTCTTTAGAAAGCTTTACAGAAAATCTGACGTAGATATCTTCCAAGAGGCTAAGCGTTCTATTCTATATGGAAACATTGGTACAGTTGCTGATCTAGTGGGTGGTGACATCTTCTTTCAGAAGGCTGAGCCTAATGCAGTAGTAGATGGTATATATAATAAGGTTGTTCAAGAAGATGAGCTAATAGGTTTTAATAAAGAAACACCTGATTATAATCCTAAAACAGGAGAAGGAAAGAAACGTCATTATTTATATGATGGTCAAGAAGTTGCTGAAAGTATAACAGAATATGTAAAAGGTAAAGAACCTGACTTTGATAGAACTCCTGAACAAAAGATTGATGACAATTATAAAAAGGATTGGGGAACAGCTGGACATGATTACATTCAAGATTTTATTATTGGTTCCTTAATTGATAATCTTGGATACAAACGTGAAACTCCTCAGAAGTTAAATATTCCTACAACATTAGCTCCAGAAGTTAAGACTGTTATAGAAGAGTTTGCTTATGAATTAATCAACTCTTATCCTGAAGGAACTAGATTCCTTGTTGAAAAGAAAGTGGTTAATACAAAGGTGAAAGGTATGCGAGCATCTAGAATTGACTTTATGGCAATTGAACCTATCACTAAAAAGGATGGAACTAAAGATGCTAGAGTAGATATTCTTGACTGGAAGTTTACAAGTATTGATAAGAAGAAAGCTGATGACATTCCTTGGTTTAAAGTAAAGCCATGGAAAGGACAGATGGGTGAGTATGTACAGATAGCATACAATTATGGTGTGAATCCTAACCAGATGAGAAAAACTCGAATGGTTCCATTCATTGCTAACTATGTTCGTAAGACTCCAGGAGATGATAAAAGTGCATTAGTAATGAATTCTATTCAAGTGGGTAAACTTAATAGTGCTAGTGAAACAAATATTTTCTTATTGCCTGTTGCATTAGATACTGAGTCTACAGGTAATCAAGAGATTGATACATTGTTAAGACAACTACGTAACGAGTACAATCGTATGTACATAGTTATGGTGGATCCTGAGAATAAGTTTACTAAGAATGAACAGTTAAAACAATTCTCTAGAGCAATTCGTCAGCTACACATGAAGCTTGACTTCTCTCCATTAATTGATGTAGGTAATACATTTTTATTAAATGCTGCTGATGCATTTAAATCATTTGAAAACATTGATTATAACGCAGCAAATCAGGAGCAGATTGAAGCTATGCTTGGTAACTTGCAAGAGTTCAAGAATAGTGCTAATGCTTTCCAATCATTAGACTCTGTCTTTGTCAGTATGTATCCAGATAGATCTCTGATGCCTCAAGAGTCTAAAGATTTATTAAAAACATTAGAACATATTTCAAGTATGGCTAATCGTATGCAAGCTAGAATTGCAGAGCTTGAGAGAGAATATGTTTCTTGGTTATTTATCAAAGAAGGATTTGCTACAGAAGATACTGTTGAAAGTGTATTAGCTCCTGATGTTGAACTTGAGAGATTATCTAGAACCTTCTTAGAAGGAAGTAGTTTATCATCAACAACTATTCAACTTGCTACAAAGTTAATCAAACGATCAAAGAGCGTTGTTGCTCAAGATACTGCAGATCTAACACGTCAGTATGGTGAAATACTTACTGAGTTAATTAAAGATGCAGAAGCTGCAGGTAAGTCACCTTTTGATATGATTGGTAAAGTCACTGAGGATGACTTACAGTTAATTGAAAAGTTAGATGAAAAGTTTCGTAAACAAGTGTGGACTGCTAGAGAGGAAGGAAACTTACAGTTTTTAAAAGATAACATGGATGTCAATGGATACATGGAGTCTGCTAACAAACTTATTGACAAACAACTTAAAGATGCAGATCTTACACAATACTCTACAGATTCTGAAGAGAATGAAAACATTAAAGCATATAGAAAAACTAACATTAGAAACTCTCTAGATATTACTAGACCTACATTTAATGGTTTCATGGACTACGACTTTAATCGTTTGTTTTATGAGAATGTAAAAGAAGAAGGTAACTTTTCTAAAGAGTTCTTAGATATGGCCAAGACATCATCTGCATTAAAAATGTGGAAGTTCTTCCAAGCCCTTAATGATGATGCTAAAGATGCAGGATATATCAAGAAGTCATTATCATTCTTCCCATTAATGGAAGCCACTGCATTAGATAAGATTGCACAATCTAAAAATGTTTTAGCAGAAGGTAAAGAATTCTTTGACGATTTATACACTGTAGATGTAGATGAGAGTTTACAATATTCTAGAGTTGATAAAACTACTGGTCAAGTTAGACGAGAGATTCCTAAACGATTTACTAGATCAAATAAAACAGTTGCTCGATTATCTAGAGATTTAACTAAGGTTGGTCCAGAATGGATTAAGGCTGTATTGAATTATAGAGCTACTAAGAATCTTGAGCATACATTAAATGTTATTAATTCATTTGAAAAAGCAAGAGGTGTAGTAGAGATTGATCCTGTTAATAAAGGGGTTATTATGGAAGGTGGTAAACCTAAGATTAACTATGATAAAACTACAAACTATAATGTACTAAATGCCATTGTTGATGATCATACATATGGTATTAGAGAAGATGAAAGCTCATTAGGTAATATTATATTAAATGGTGTAACAGATAAACTTACAGATGATCTTGAAACTAAAGAAAAAAGAAAAGCTTCTAGTAGAAAAATAATAAATAATTCTGCTAGTTATATGCAATCTCTTGTTTTAGGTTGGAGAGCTACTGTAGCTATTCCTAACTACATGGGTAATAATATGCAAGCTTATATTAATTCTAGTGGTGTATATTATCCTGGAGAGTTTCAAAAGAATAACTTTAAGATAACTACAGGAGTTGCATTAAGTAATGAAGATAAGGCTCTACTTAATTTAATAATGCCATTGCAAGAAGACATTGCAAAAGAAATGCAAAGAAAGCTTGCTAAAGAACAAGGCTTAAGTAAAACTATAGGTACCTGGACATTTCAAGATGTAATGATGGCAATGAGTTCATGGCCTGATAGACAATTAGAATATGCTAATGCAATGTCTTTCAATCAGAACTCAATGATTGTTGATGGAAAGATTGTTTCTATCCCTCAATACGTCTCTGCTCAAGATAGACTAGTTAAGTATAAGATGACTGAGTCTGAAAGAAAAGCATTTGAAAAAACTTATGATGCAAGGGTTGCTGAATTAAAAGAAACATCTTCGTTATATAAAGTGGGTGAGTTTGGAGAGAATGGCACAGTTGTTCTTCCTGGTGTTAGTAAAGAAGCCATTGCTGATTATCGTGTTAGGATTCAAGATCACATGAGAAATATTAATGGTAAGATGAGTCAGGACGATAAGTCTGCAGCTTCTCGTGATACTATTCTTAATTCTTTCATGATGTTTAGAAAATGGATCCCTAAACAAATTGGTGTACGTACATTAGGTTTACGTAAGAATACTACATCAGGTAATTGGGAGTATGGTAGGTCTCGTGCATTTATTAAAGTTTGGAGCCATTTAGGTAAAAGTACTGTTACAAAGATGCGTGACATTATGACAGGTAGTGATGAGGGTCTTCGCATTCTAGATGAAATATTAATTGCTAAGAAACAAGAATACTTTAGAAAGACTGGTAAAGAACTTGAAATAACTAAGGAAGAGTTCTATGATATGATGAGAAAAGAACTTTCAAATCAAATGAAAGAACTTGGATTGTTATTATCTGTAATGGCATTAGCCCTATCAGCAGCAGTATTGGCTCCTGATGATGACGATGACCAGTTAACAAAGAATAGATATAAGTATTTCCTTAAGATAATTAATAAAACATCTGATGAGATTAGTTTCTATTACAATCCTTTATCATTTGAACAAGTAACTAATGGTAGCTTACTTCCACAGTTAGGACTATTAACAAAAGTTCTTAAACTTATCAACGCTGTAGGTGTGGAAGGATATGCTATGGCAGCTAATGATCAAGAGCTTATAGATAAGAACTACACTCTTAAATATGTGTTTGATCCTGTGGTTGGATTGTCTCAAATTGAAAGAGATATCATACCATTACTCTATCCTGAATTAGCAAAAGACTTAGGTATCATAACTACGTCGCAAGCACGTCAAGGAAGATAAGACCCTATTGCTATATTATGCAGTATAGTTTTATATCTGCATACAACAACTAAAATTATTTAACTATTTTTGCTAGTATGAGGTTATACTCTATACCCTTGTGCTAGCTATAGACATTTATAACAATATCATATTATGGACATAATTTGCTCCACTGGCGAATGCCCTGTTATATTAGATGCTCAATGCGTATTT
>Ga0209550_10002004_pt1 | contig 19657 bp, 18 predicted proteins | sample LauGreSuBDMM15SN_2_FD_187567 | JGI IMG/M metagenome (GOLD analysis project Ga0209550, IMG submission 187567) | Freshwater lake microbial communities from Lake Michigan, USA - Su13.BD.MM15.SN (SPAdes) (version 5) | ecosystem: Environmental > Aquatic > Freshwater > Lake | place: Lake Michigan... | reverse complement strand
ATACGCAGCGAGTTGCCCGTCTGAGGCCAACTTTGCCAATGGCTCTGCTTCTAGTACGCAATCTTCATCTAAGTAATCAAAAATCGACGGTTCGAAAATGAAGAACCCAGCATTGACCCATCCGTCCATAAGCGGTTTTTCGCGGAATTGAGTCACAATCCCCTCTTTATCTACTTCCATCAAGCCAAACCTACTAAGTGGTTTGACTGTTGTCACAGTCGCAATTTTCCCATGTGATTTGTGGAAAGCAATCAGTGCATTTAAATCAATATCAGCTAGTCCATCTCCATACGTACAGAGAAAGCGTTCATTATTTAGATATCTCTTTGTTCTAAAAACTCGGCCACCTGTCATAGTAGTTTCACCGGTTCCCGCAATGGTTACGCTCCAATTTGATTCATCATGCAGCCCATGTTGTGTAAACTTTGATTGCTGCCCCAAATCAATCGTGATGTCATTATTTCTAGCGTGATAGTTTAAGAAATAGTCTTTAATCACTTCACCCTTATACCCAGTGGCTATGGAAAAGTCTTTCACGCCTTGAATTGATAGATTCTTCATAATGTGCCAAAGGATCGGGCGGCCACCAACTTCCACCATAGGCTTCGGTTTAAATTCTGTTTCTTCGCGAAGGCGTGTACCTAAACCTCCACTTAAAATAAGGACCTTTATCATGAGTCTACGATATCGCTATTAATTTTTGTTCTCGATTTATTCCAAAAACGCCATGAAAGCCGTCTCATGGCAAAGTGATAAATCACCCGAATCAGAGCCCCTAAGCCTCTTTTTCTAAAGATTTGGCCCGCAAGAGCAATACGATGCTCTGTAACGTAAGAATTAAAGGTTGGAACCTGAATAATTTCAGAATAACCTGTCTCTCCAGCAATCAACTGTGTTGAAGCAATTAACTTTTCTAACTCTAAAAAGTATGTTTCAATACTTTTGAAATATACCGCAATGGCATCAGGGATCGTAGACCGTGCTTTTTTAATTGAATCGGCATCATCACTTAGAGTTACCCCAAAGCTTCCTAATTCGAATTCAGCAATTATCTTCTGAGTAAGTTGAGTTTGAACAAAACATACAGGAGTCCCAGAGAGAATAGCCTCTGTTGCAATAGAACTATTCTCAAATGTGTAGAGCACTGAGGCCTTGGATAATAAATTTTTTACTTTATTTTTATCCTGCATTCGAGGCCCATCTCGAAATATTTCGATTGACCTCAATGCACCAACTTTACTTGGCTTACCAATAAAACTGCGATACTTTCCTGCATAAACAACTTGATAATTCTCCTTCACTGTATTAACAACAAACCCTCGGGGATCAATAGGTGGCAAAAACAAGGTGCTATTTACTTCTCTTCTAATTCTATCTTTTACATCCAGTGCAATCGTTTGGCTAAACGCCAACAAGTAATCATTTTCTTCATAAGTCGTTGGTCCATCCAATGCACCAACGTAATTCATTAAATATCGAACAATAAAAGTTGCCCCTAATGGGTTACCTGGGACAGTCTCTGAGTAAATCACAATAGGCGTTAAATTTGCATGGTAATGGCTATCGGCAACCTCCTGAGTCAATATTGGTGTTAAAAGGTTCGGAGAAACTCTTGGCAAATTATTGAAAGTTGGTTCGCACATCACAAGATACGCAATCTGACCTGACCTGTTTAAACTATGGCACAAGAAATGAAGGGCTCTAATTCCGGCAGAAGATTCAATCCAGCGAGGGGCATAAATATAGTAAGGGCTTTGCACCCCACCATACAAATTAGTAAGCATCGCATCCTTACTCATACCTTTAAGTTACACTAAAGTTCAGAAAGATTTCAAGACCCATGCCGTGAATTGCTTGAGAATAGGTGATGTATGAATTTTGGGCTTATCGCATCATTTATATTGATTCTTGGTTTTTTCTACCTTAGCGGATCCGGCTTTACGGTATTGCTTTTACCATCAAAGTGGTGGAATGGATATTGGAGCTTTACTATATTTCCTATTCTGGGAATTGTTGTGCAACTTGTTCTTGCTGCAGTTCTTATCCCGCGCGGGATAGAAATTGAATTAAGCATTTTGCTGGTAACTTGTTTGTCCTGCTTGATTTTAATTATCTACCTCGTTAAGAAGATTTTAGGTAGTTCTGTCCGCGATTTGTTCCAACGACTTACTATTAATCATAGTTCTAGATTTATCCTGCCTGGATCTCTAATTTTTGTATCGCTTCTACCTGTTCTGTTTATTAATAGTGGCGTAGTTATGAATGTTCGATTAGGAATTGATGCCGCACTTTATGCTGATGGCGCACAGTCTCTTTTAGCACATGAAAATCAGCCGACTCTTTCAAACGTCGCAAATCTTCATCCAGGATCTCTCGGTACTGCTTTGTTTTTCCAAGCATTTCGCTGGGGGAGTGCCTTTTTGCTCGCAATGAGTTCGGTTGTCACAAGTAGCCCCCACTCGTTAGCAATTGGTATGCCACTATTTGCAGTTGTTTTATTCCTTATCGCTGGACTTACCGTACGTATTCTTACTTCGCGCAAAGAAACGCCAGTAATCATTCTGGTGACAGCAATTGCACTTACAGGTGGTAATACTTTCTTTGTCCGGTTACTGACGGAGGGACAATGGCCAAATTTAGTTGCAATTCTCATTGTAGTGTTCTTAATTTATCTCATTGTTAATCAGTACGAAAATTTCGAAGACACTTCAACTAGAGTGCGCCTAAACATTTTAGGCGTTGCGGCCTGTTGTTCAGTCCTTGTTACTTATGCCGAGATTTTGCCTTTAATGCTTGTTTTAATAGTGTTTACCCATGTTGTTTCAAGCTTTGTTTTTAGAAAAGATCATTTCTTCACCTCATTATTTCTAAATCTAACCCCATTTTTATCCGCTACCTACATTTTCTTTATGTTGAGTAACCCAGCACAGATTGCTTATTTCAAATTTCTTGTTTTGCCTTCTTACGCTAATGTTGGATATCCAACTCCAAGAACAATTTTTCCATCAGACATGTTAGGCCTAACAGACTTATGGGCAAACCCAATGCAGTGGCTATCATTTGGCGAATCTGTTAAGCGTTTAGACAGCCCAGACTTGGTGGGTTTAAGTGTTATAAACATTGTGTTGATGATTTTAATAGGATCAACTATTTTGTATTCCATACAATCAAGATTTCAAAAGGAACCAAGCTTCAAAAGCAAGTTGGAGAGGAAATCCTTTTTTCAGGATAGAAAAATCCTTACATTTAGCATTCTGATGACTGGTTCTACGGCTGCCTTATTGGTGTATTCTTGGCTAAGTTCGCAGTTAATTCAAAAGAGTGACTACATCCTCATAAAGGCTTCTTCTATATTATTGGTTCCATTAATAATTGAAGTACTTTCTTTGATTTCGCTGAAAGCAACTAAAGTAGGAAATTCTCGCACTCAAACATCCACAATTCTATTGGTATTAATAACTGGTCTAATAATATTTGTAAATATACAAAATTTGACTGAGTTAAAATCAAATTCAGCGCCATTATCGACTGGAAACTTGGTTAAAACTTGGGATAAGAACTCAAAATTTGAATGCGCTTATCTATTCAATAAACGTGGGGCGAGAGCTGCGGCACTGAGATATGCGGACCGTACTGCCGATTACTACATGGATTCGATATTTAGAGACGACATAATTTTAGACCCTTGGACAAACCAGTCCTTAGCGCGACCAGTTGATCTGAAAGTGCTAGGTTCACGAAATGTGTGTCTAGCTTTTCGGCGTCCACTTCCAACCAGCACCAATACTGAAGGTCTAAAGCTTATCTTCGAAGACAATAATTGGAAGGTTTTTGATACACAGCTCACATATAATGATGCAGTGGATAAGTATGGGGTACTTGAGAATTTACAGACATCCATCCAGCCTTAGGAGTTTGATTGATGAATATTCAGACTAAAGTACCTTCATTGTTTGCCTTGCGCACAGAAGATTCGGGGCTCTGAGGTGGAAAAGAAATTAGTTAGTGTGGTAATTCCAGCATATAACGAAGAACTTTGTATACCAGAACTTGCCAAGCGTCTTTCGGATGTATTTAAGATTGAAAATGCATATGATTTCGAAGTTGTTTTCGTCGAAAATGGCTCATCAGACTCTTCATGGGAATTATTGAAGGAATTATCACTGTCCGACAATAGATTTAAGGTTCTTAGACTTTCCAGGAACTTTCGCATGGATGGTGGGTTAACGGCAGGCATAGATGCAATTAAGGGAGACGCTTGTGTCTTGATGACTGCCGACCTTCAAGACCCTCCTGAGTTTATACATGATTTACTACGTAAGTGGGAGTCAGGATATAAAAATGTTTATGGGATCGTCACAAAAAGAACCGGAACAAAATTTATCAGAAGGGTTAATTCGCAGGCTTTTTATTTCATTGCCAATCTTTTAACAGATGGAAAGATTCCAAGGAATGTCTCCGACTTCCGATTAGTGGACAAAAGTGTCTACTTAAGCGTACGAGAATTAAGGGAGAGAAATAGGTTTGTTCGAGGTCTATTTTCTTGGATTGGGTTTTCTAGTATAGGCATCCCAATGGTTAGAGCCGAAAGATTTGCTGGCGAATCCAAAGCGCACTCAATGAAAGTTATTGACTTAGCATTTAAAGGAATATTTGCCCACTCCTACAAACCATTAAAATTAATCACAATAATTGGCTTAGCTCTTTCGACGATATCTACTTTAGCTATTTTTCCACTAATATTTTTATGGATTTTTTCAGGAGTTCCATTTGCAGGCTTTGGAACTCTCGTGACTCTTATATTATTGCTAATTTCATTTCTTTTTCTTACCCTAGGAATAATTGGAGAATATGTGGGTTTAATATATGAAGAAGTAAAGCAACGCCCCAATTATATCGTTAGTGAACAAATTGGTATCAACATTGAATAAATCACTGCAATTCTCTAGTTCGCTTTCTGGTTTTTCTAAATAGAATTGAGAAATACCACACGTGTATCATCATCAGACCAATAGTCCAAACTACTCCAATATTTCTGGCAGGACTTGTCGTAGCGGCCCCTAAAAGCTTCCAGGTTATTGGCCAACTAACAAAACAGGTAGAGATTACGCCAGTGAAAATAATTCTTTGACTTTTCGTGCGTAAGATTACCAAAATAAAATTCTTTATTGCTTCTTGTTCCGATAAAAAATTCGATTTAGATGTCTGACTTTCCGCCAATATCCCGTAGCAAATCAAAACAACTAATGGGATCAGTATCGAGAGATAATATGAAAATGTCACGGATGGTGTGAGTATTGAAAGCAGACAAAGCAAAGTTAACACTTCGATCTTATCAAGTCTATTTGCTTTTAACTTAATAATGACTAATGAAAAAATCAAAAAAGTTATTGAGACATAAGTTAAAGGTAATCTCAATAAATTCGTTTTTGACTCCAAATCCAATGAAGGAAAACTACTCAACAGACGAGGGAAATCAAGCAGGACAGAGAGAAAATTTGCGAATGACCAGTTTGATGGAAAGTATCCTGGTATCGCAGTGTAACCTTGATATCCAACTAGATTATTGAAGAAATGCTTTGCATTGTTAAAGACGTTACCTAATCCGAAGAAACTAAATGAAGCTAAATAACCCAAGATTACTACAATCAGCCAGCTAAGGAACCATTTGTTTTTGCCTCGGTATATGAAGTACAGACTCAAGACTCCAAGTTGAGGTTTCCAGAGGCATAAAATAGTCACAGATACTAGGAATGCTTTATCTTGATTGTTTAATGCATACATAAAACATAGATAAACAAGTGGGACAGCAAATCCAATATTATTCCCCCTGTCTATAACCATCAAAGTCGGTGCCAGCGTGAATAAAACCAAACCCATGATTAAACATGCTCGAAGTGACTCAATTCGTTTCGTAGCGAAAAGGTGAATTATTGGGAAAGAAATGCAAATCGAAAGGGTAAAAAGATAGACAAAAAGTGCTAAATGTGAGGAATTAGAAAGAACATACAATCCCTGCATGAGTTTGAAAAAGATTACAGAGAGTGGTGGGTAACCCGTAATGCTCTCTTTCCAAGGGTTTGAAAGTGATGATTGCATCCACGAGTGGAAATCCCCAAAGCAGTGAGCCCCTATTCCTTGTTTAGCAGGATCACACCAACCGTCGTTGACATTGAATATTAAGGACTCCGTTAAGCTTATTTGAAAGTAGCTTCCTAGTAAAAAACTTAAAATGTACGAAAACGCTAATGATGTAGTAAGTACAGTAAACAATACTTGGCCCAGACTTGCGAGCGTGGGTTTCGATTTCGAATTTAGAGTTTTTTTCGGCATAAACCTAAACTCTCATGATCGGATTTAGTAGACTATTAATCCCATCATCTAAAGAAATAGATTTCGAAAAGCCAAGTTGAGTTACAGATTTGGATGAATCCAAGCTATATCGTAAATCATGACCTTTCCGATCGGTAACAAATTCGATTTGGTCTAATCCAAGCTTCAATTTTCCAAGAATCAGCTCTACTAATGCTAAATTAGTAGAGGTATCATTAGTCCCTAAATTATATATTTCACCTTTTCTACCTTTATCAATCACAAGTTTAATACCTTGGCAGTGATCATCCACATGAATCCATTCGCGTACATTAGAACCATCACCGTAAATAGGAATAGGTTTTCCATTAGTTAAATTCTTTATCGCTAAAGGAATGAATTTTTCTGGATACTGATTAGGACCGTAGTTATTACAACAACGGGTAATCCGAGCATCAAGGCCATGTGTTTGTACAAATGATCTAACCAATAAGTCTGCAGCAGCTTTACTTGCAGAGTAAGGAGAATTCGGCAGTAGAGAATCAGTCTCAACTGAACTTCCAAATTCTACGGAACCATAAACTTCATCCGTCGACACGTGCAAGAAGGTTTTTACTTTATTTGCAACAGCAACCGATAAGAGAACCTGGGTCCCTAACACATTTGTGCGTATGAATTCTGAAGGGCCTGATATCGATCTATCGACGTGAGATTCAGCAGCAAAATGCACGATGGTATCGCCTTCATCTATATGAGAGGCGACTAACTCTTCATCGCATATGTCGCCTTTTACAAAATTGAATCGTGAATCGTTGCTGACTTCTCTCAAATTATCCATTGAGCCGGCATACGTTAATTTATCAAATACTTTGACTGAGGTCACTGGCCCCAGTTTCTCTTGAAGAAGCATGCGAACAAAATTTGAACCAATAAAACCAGCCCCACCTGTCACAAAATAGTTCATGTCTGCTCCTTTCTTCCTCTGAAAGACTACTAGAATGGCACCATGAAAGGCGTAATTTTGGCTGGTGGTAGGGGCTCGCGCCTTGCTCCATTGACACTAGTCACTAGCAAACAATTATTGCCCGTATTCGATAAACCACTGATTTACTATCCGCTCTCGACGCTCATGCTTGCAGGAATTCGAGACATCTTAATTATTACCACACTGGAAGATCAGTCACTTTTCGCTAGAGTCCTTGGTAATGGTTCAAATTTTGGTATAAATATTTCATACAAAGTCCAGTTGGAACCGAAGGGGCTAGCTCAAGGAATCTCAATAGCAAAAGAATTCTTAAAGGATGAATCTTTCGCTTTCATATTAGGAGATAATCTCTTTTATGGTCAAGGTCTTGGTCGTGAATTGAGTAAATTTCATGAAATCAAAGGAGCACATATATTTGGATTTTCCGTTTCGAACCCTTCTGAATACGGTGTGGTAACAATTGATTCATCTGGACTGATAACTGAGATCGTGGAAAAGCCAGAAAATCCAAAGTCAAATATCGCTGTGACTGGGCTGTATTTTTATGATAACCAGGCTGTTGGTATTGCAGAATCTCTTAAACCGTCAAAACGTGGTGAGCTCGAAATAACAGATCTAAATAATGTTTATCTCGATTTGGGTGAATTATCGTGCACCATTCTTCCACGTGGCACTGCATGGCTTGATACTGGATCCTTCAAGGGATTGCACGATGCAGCGACATTTGTACGCATCACTGAGGAGCGAACCGGTTTACGAATTGGCGATCCGTATGATGCAGCAAGAGTTCAAGGTTGGATCGTATGACAATTCCAGTAATGAAACCTAAACTTGCGAAGTTTGAGATGGCAGAGAAATATCTGCGTGAAATTGATCAAAACAGAGTTTTCACAAACTACGGTCCATTGGTCAAGCAGGTTGAATTTCGATATGCAGATTACTTGGGTGTTAAACCTGAAAATGTTGTTGCACTTGTTAATGCAACTCTTGCTATTCAAGGTTGTGTGCAGATATCAAAAATTCAAAAGTGGGCTATTCCAAATTTTACTTTTGCAGCAACTGCGCACGCGGTCATTGTTGCAGGAAAAGAATTACAACTAGTTGAGGTAAACGGATCAGATTGGAAGATGAACCTAGAAGATTTGAACGTGAGTAATCTAGGAATCATCCCTGTTATGCCATTTGGGAGTCCCGTCAATATCGAGGACTACGCACTCTGGGACCATGTAGTTGTCGACGCCGCGGCTTCGTTAGGTTCCACTCTCACAAATGTTGATAAGCTAAAACCCGATCAATTTATTGTTTATTCACTTCATGCAACAAAGGTTCTTGGAGCCGGAGAAGGTTCAATCATAATTTGTGGTTCTGAAGAGAATGCAAAATTGCTGCGAGCCTGGGCAAATTTTGGGTTTATGGAAACGCGGGAATCTAGTTTCCTGGGAACTAATGCAAAAATGACGGAGTTTGCTGCAGCTTACGCTTTAGCCGCTCTCGATCATAAGGACGCCGAGGAGATTGAATGGACAAAGGTTCTAAGTCACAAGAAAAAATTAATGGAAGAAATAGGGATGCTAAATGTTTCAGATTTGTATCCAGGATTCCGGCCATACTGGATATTTCAAATTCAAGATAATACGAAGTCTCTGGTTGAAAACTTAAACAAGAATGGTATCGGTAACAGAACCTGGTGGTCTGCTCCAATTTCAAATATGCCTGCATTTTCTCAGATTGAAATTGTTGGAGGAAAATCAATTTCATTGGAGCTCTCTACAAGACTAATTGGACTTCCAATGTGGCGCGACTTAAGTTTGAATACAGTTGAAAAAATCGCAGAAATAGTAAATTTGAGTATCGAATAAATCCTATCTTTAACTAATTCCCTCAATTATGTAGCGCGTTTGATCTGACTGTGCCTCACCCTGACGCAAAATGAGCACCAATACTGCACCCATTGCGATCATCAGGAAGGAGCCAAACAATGTTATCAATCCGACGATCAGAGTAAAACCTTGAAAAGGTGCCCTATTTTGCGAATAAGAATACAAAATTGCGGAAAACAAAAACAGTGAAAAGAGCGCAATCGCAAAACCAAGTATGACCAAATAGCTAGCTAGTTTTGCTAAACTCATTGCAATAACTTCTATAAACATTTGTAATTTCTTTGAAAATTTGTATCCTGATTTTCCGTGAATCCGTTCTCTACGCCGATAACTTATGGCGTGAACTTCACTTCCTGCGTCAAAGAAATTCATTTGTCGCATGCTGCTAATTCTGGATCTATTAAGAACATACTTTGCTATCTTTGTGTCTAACATCCAGCAATCGAATCCACGCTTAGGTATTTTCTTATTTTGGATCCTCATGATTCGATATGTAATTCGGCTTGCTAACGACATCAAGATTGAATCATCTCTAGACTCTCGCTCAGCTATTGCAATTCTTCCTCTCACCCCAAGCGTTTTGTGCATTTCGATGATTATCTCTGGTGGGTCCTGCAAATCTGCTGCGATTGTGGCAATTAATTCATTCTTGGCATGATCTACCCCTGCAAGAATGGCATTTACCTGTCCAAAGTTACCTGCTAGTTGTATCAGCTTTGTTTCAATTCTGTTATTACTTTTTAGCTTGGTCAGACTATTAAATGAATCATCAGAAGACCCATCATCCACATAAATGATTTCGCAATTTACTTCAATTAATTGATCCAATGAATCAAGCAAGGAAGAGTTGAGCTCTTCAATCGATCCAGCATTGTTGTAAACTGGCACAATTACACTTAAAGATCGAGCGTTTACATTTTTAGAAATTTCGTGCACCCAGTCCTCGCTCTCTTCACAAATTAACCTTACCTTTTACTACTCAAATCACAAGTAATCGTGCTACGGGTAAATGATACCAATAATGAGTTAGTAATGAAAGATTAAAGAGAAATTAATCTTTCTAATAAAATCAAATACTGTGATTTTTTGAGACACTAATTGCGAACTTGTGATTATGTATTTATCCACGGAAATAATATGGGGGTTTACCAGTTAGGCCGAGATTAGATATTACAAGGGTACGACCATTCAAGTTCAATTCCCCCTCTGTGCTGTCCGCGAATGCGGAAGTTACTAGTAGGTTTTCAAGATTTTCCCCCACAAAAGTACATGAGGTTGGATTTTCTAGCGGTAACTTAAGCGTTCGATCAAGCTCTCCCTCGGGAGATATAATTTGGATGGAAGAGCCCCCGTAAATCGCAACCAAGATGTACCCCTTACTTGAAACGCTTAAGCCATCGGGAATTCCATCAGAAGGATCGAACTCATAAAAGACAGTTTTATTTGAAATTAAACCACTTTCTAGCTCAAAGTTGAATTTCCAGAGCTTATAATCTAGTGAGTCAATCAAATAAAAGTATCTATCGTCTGGTGACCAGTCCATGCCGTTAGGCAACGTCAGTTCGTCCAGCATTACTTCACATTCAAAGTTAGTGCCGAGTCTAAATAGTTTTCCTTGCCCTTTTTCAAAATCAATATTTGTGCTTCCGGCCCAAAATCTACCTTTGGCGTCACACTTACCATCATTCATTCGTTGACTTTTACCTAAAATTTCATTTGTAACCACATATCTTTCATTTTCGTTTAGCGTAGCAAATCCCTCTTTTACGGCGGCAACGTAACCAGTTTTCTCTCTGATGGCTAGAGCCCCAATCATTCCTCCGGAATCTTGAACAATAGTTTCACCGGAATAGAGATCGCATTTAATCCATTTTAACCCAGTTATATCCGTCCAGACAGCCTCTTTTCGTGTTTGGCTATAAATCGGAGATTCTCCTAATTCAGATACGACTTGAGAAATCAATTGAACTTCCATTCAGCAATGTCCCCATCCATGCATCACTTTCAAAATACGCGAGTTTCGTTAACCAGTCTAAAATATTCCAATTCACTTTACATTCCTGAATATCCACCATCTACAGGAATAATAGTTCCTGTTAGAAAATCACTTGCACTTGAAGCCAAGAAGACCGAAATGCCCTTCAAATCAGAGGGAGTACCCCATCTGCCTATTGGAGTACGGTTAAGTATTTTTGCAGTCCGATCGGAATCTTGCAAGAGTGCCTTATTCATATTTGTGTTAATATATCCTGGAGAAATCGCATTTATTCGAATTCCCTTGGCTGCTAGGTCATTAGACATTGCTTTTGTAAGTTGAGCTACCCCACCTTTTGAAGCTGTATATGCAGGAATGTTTATCCCCCCAAATTGACTCATAATTGACGATACATTAATTATTTTGCCGTAACCATGGCTAATCATGTCTTGAGATACTTTTTTGGAATATAAGAATACTGATGTCAAATTCACAGAGATTATTTCATCCCACTCTAGATCCGGAAAAATTTCACTCGAGTGTCTTCTTTGTATGCCTGCGGCATTTACCAATATTTCTACAGACCCTTTCAAAAACATAACTGTTTGCCGAATAGATTCGTCTATTTGGTCTCTATCACTAATGTCGACGATGCAACCGAAACAATTTGTCCATTCTTTATTCAAATCTTTAGCTTTGGTTAGCGTATCTGGATCCTTATCAACTAGCACTACCGACGCACCAAACTGAAGCAACGCTTCCGCGATTGCATAGCCAATTTCTCCAGCACCCCCCACAACTAGTGCTCTCTTACCTGTTAAATCAAATATCGATCTCTGCATGTCACAAGTATCTCACCTACCTCTGTTTTTAAGGATTAGGAACTGCATGCAAGCCTCTTAATTACCTAAAATATCCATAAACTCACTGTGCCTGATTTTAGTGCACGCTATGCGAAACATTGCGCCCATGCTACATTTCCCCGAGTACCTATAGAAAAATGGAGTAGTGTGGTTATCAAATCTTGCCCGATCTGCGGTTCTAGCGACGTTGTGTTTGAAACCGTACTTCAAAATTTCCCCATGGGCAACATATATTTGAGTGCTCCTGAGAATGGGGCACAATTTCTGAAGGACATCAAAATTTATCAATGTGGTTGTGGCCATCTTTCGGCCAAAAGTGACTTTTCCGCTGAAGCAATATACAAGGTCGATTACTCTTACTTAGGTGACTCAACTGTCCCTGCAATGCGAAGAGCGCATGGTTTAGAAATGATTAAGAGATATTCATATGATAGTAAATTCAATAATTTGATTGATATCGGCTGTGGAAATTTTGAACTTATTAAGCACTTCATTGGGGGGGTTGGACATCGAAGGACAGAAAATTGGGGTTGACCCCGTTCTAAGAGACCCAGAGGATGAGGAAATTTTATTCGTAAATGCCTTTTTTGAGAATTCTAATTTAGATTTTACTTCAAAAGACAATACACCGAATCTTATTTGCCTAGATAATGTTTTGGAGCACATCGAAAACTTAACTGATTTTTTTGAGAAATTTGTAAAGTTAATTAAAGTGAACGATTATGTCTATGTTTGCGTTCCTTCATTTGAATTGATGTTACAAAATAGAAATTTTGAAGAGATCTCCCATGAGCACACACAATACTTCAGTTTGAGAGCCATGAGTGATTTGTTTGCTAGATTTGAGTTTAAAGAAATTGAATCGTATTCAAAATTTATTGCAACTCGAGGATACAACTTTCACCTTTTCCAGAATGTAAGAAATAGTGAATTGCTTTCTAGTGAGCTGAGATTCAAAAGTGAGCATGACTCCGTTTGGAAAAGTAATGCAATGTCATTCTCTAACCAGCTTGAAATCTTTAAGAATAATCTGCGCCGAACTTTGCCTCCGTCATTTAAAAATACTTGGGGGGTATGTGCAAGTGAGATAACTCCTGCACTTTGCTATTTTATGGGAACTAATTTAGAAGAAATTGAAGGTATTTTTGACACCACTTCAACAAAAGAATACAAATTCATGCCTGGATTAGTCCCGCAAGTTCTCCCTTGGGAGAACTTGAATCATGTCCAAAAGGATTCAGCTCTATACATTACAGTTCCTCAGTTATCTTCAATTGTAAAGCCAAAATTATCTAAACTTGGTTTCATTAATGTTTCGGTTGCGGAAAAATAAATTAAATTATCCTGTAAATAGCCCACCATTTACATCAAGAACTGCACCGGTGGTAAATGAAGAACTCTCCATCACAAAATAATTTACAGCAGACGCTACTTCAAATCCTGTGCCAAATCTCCCAACTGGAAATTTTTCAATTAAATTTTGTTTCATTGAGTTAGAGAGTTGTTGGATCATTTCAGTTTCGATCGTTCCGGGTGCCACGCAATTGACCGTAATTCCAAATTTCGCTAGTTTTCGGGCTAAATTATATGTGAGAGATATAACGCCTCCCTTTGATGCGGCATAAGCTGCCCCGTTCGCATATCCGCCCATTCTACCTGCGTTTGAAGATACATTCACAATCCGAGGGGATAGGCCATTCTTTAGATATGGCAAGCAACTTTGAATTACAAAAAAATATGACTTTAGATTTACATCAATCACTTGATCCCAAACTTCCTCACTTAATTCTTCCGGGTCGTATGTTTCTAAAAGTCCAGCACAATTGACCAAGATATCAACAGACCCGATAGCTCCATAAATCTTGTTAATACATGAATTAATATCTTCTAGGTTTCCTAAATCGCAAACCCAAAAACTGCAAGTGCTCGGATAAATCTCCAATAGTTCTTGGGCTTTGTCGCCACTTTTTAAGCTTGACCCAATTAATGCAACACTTAAACCATCTGAAAGTAGTTTATGGGCAATTGATAATCCGATTGTGCCGGTACCACCAGTTATAATTGCTGAACGCACCATCTCCACCTCTCTATCGAGTAACTGAAATTAGATCGATGGAACATAAAGATCAGCAATTAAACTCATGCCTTCATGGTCGATCACCTGGATTGTGTCAGAAATATAACGATTTATCTCGTCGAGCTCGAACTCACTTTTACCTATAGTATAAAACCTCATGAGCACCTGCCTCTCCGTCCCAATCATGTCTTCGGTTAAGTGATTGCCTGGAAGAAAACGATTTAATATCTTAATCACATTCGGTTTCTTAGTGATTTCCTCTAACCCAATTATTTCGGACACTACTCCAGGTCTTCCAAGTACCCAGATGGTCCTCGCTACATATCCATCTAGTTTCGGATCGTTGGTGAATTCGACAGAGTTTGCCGAGATCTTCCCCTCGATTGCGTACTCGATTAGCATTTTAATTTGATCATACTCATGAATCCCTTTCAGATAAAAATGTGGACCTTCACCTTGGATTCGAAAACCAGGATCGTATGCATAAAAATTGTTGCCATCATAAAATATTTGCAGACCCAAAACACCAATATTGATTTGGAGGCTTTCGATCATTTTTACCAATTTTGAATTTTCCTTTTCTAAGAAGGAATTCAGATGTCTACTTGGGTAGTTTGCATACAGACAAACTGAATTAAGAGTTCCAGTTTTTGTCGATTTATGTCTATCGGCCAACATAGTCAAATGAACCTTGCCATGTATGATCGTGTAATAAGCAAATATGTCATCACAATCCATGTATTTTTCTACGATGATTTTCTTTGCTATTGATTTCTCTAACGCTAACTCTATTCCACTTTTAAATTCTTCTCTATTTTTACAGAGCGATATACCTACGGCAGCGCCGCTATCGATGGGTTTCACTACGACTGGAAAAATGTTTGATTCATCTGAGAGCAAAAATATCTCATTTGGATTGATGGTTGGAATAGGATTTATTTCAAACAGCTGGCAATAACTGGCGAATTCAGATTTGGACGACAAAATGCGGACGGACTCCTTATTGGCGTAACACGGGAAATTGTGTCTTTCGCATATTTTCTGGTAATAAGGAAGTAGTGGATCTGAGACACCTAATACAACTGCATTGATTCTTTCCTTGAAGATAATTTCATCAATTTCATCTTGGTTCTTAGGGTCAGCATCATAACTAACGGAAGCTATTTTTTTTGCGGGAGAATTTTGCACTGGATTTACAACAAAAGTTTTATATCCTTCCAAGTTAGCAACTCGAACAATTTCTGAAGTTTCAGGGTTGCTACCCAGCACCAAAATTCTAACCTCAGGATTTTCCGACATGCTGAGAATTCTACAGTTATGTTGTCTTCCACACTCAAAAATGAGGTATACGATGGGGTCCGATCATGTGTGTTTTCGTTACTGACCGTTTTTTCTGGAGGCATTTATGAGTATTTCTATTGTTACTGGTGCTGCTTCCGGTATTGGCAGAGCAGTTGCTCTGCGCCAGGCTAGTTTAGGTTTTACAGTTTTTGCCTTGGATGTAGATGAGATCGGGTTACTAGAAACTAAGAGCCTGGGGGAGGGCGATATTCGACTTCTTATTTGTGATGTTTCAAATCCAGTAGAGGTTGAAAGTGCATTTTTTATAATTGATCAAGCCGGATTAGAGATTAACAATTTTGTGGCCGCTGCCGGCATCGGGTTATATGAAAAATATGAAAATATGACCTTTGATCAATTGATTCGAGTAATTAATGTCAATCTTATTGGTGTTCTTGAGCCTGCCAAATATGCTTATCAAAGAATGCGCTCTGGTAGCTCCATGGTATTCGTTGCCTCAATAATGGCCGCCCATTCGCTTTTCAATTCGGTAGCATATTCGGCAACAAAAGGGGCTGTCGTAGCCGCTGCTCGAACACTTGCGTTAGAAGCTGGCGAGAAAGGCATTCGTGTTAACAGTGTCTCTCCAGGAACAATCGACACTCCGATGCTACGGAAAGATTTAACTTCGATGAATAGAAACGAGCAAACAGAATTTATTTCTAAAGTAAATGCAGCAAATGCGCTTGGAAAAATAGGAACACCTGAAGATGTGGCAGATTTGATATCTTTCTTAATCTCAGATCAGGCATCCTATGTGACGGCTTCTGACTACAGAGTCGACGGGGGTTTTGGTGCACTCAAGAAATTTTAGTTTCTTAAGAAGTCTGCTGCCCGCTCGGAGTGTAATCTCCGAAATTACTAAGTGTTTGGATTAACTCCACTCGATAGCCATCTGGATCAATCATGTAAACCAATTTACCACCTTTATTTGGTCCTAACTCAGGTGTTACAGGATCAGAAATACTTGATACCCCATTCGATTTAAGGTAGTCATACCAATCTCCAAGATGATCCACTTTAAAAGCAATATGTGCGATACCTGGGTTTCCATTTCTATGATCTATTTCTACTACTTCAGCATTTCTGTATTCGAGCAATTCGATAAAATAATCTAAGCCTGGGACTTTTAGCACAGCAATATGAAAGTCGGTGTTTTGATAACCTGTCACTTTTGAGAGATATTCAGCTTTAGGGTTCCAGGAAAAAACCAATTCGAGCTTAAGTAATTCTTGATAAAAGTGGAGAGATCTACTTAATGAACTAACCGTAAGTCCGGTGTGGTGACCCTGTACAATTTCCATAATCTGTCTCCTAGTACCATCATATATTACTGATCCGCTTTGAGACTTCACAGCAATGTCGAGGAAATTTGTTCTTGCCACAATAGTAATAGTAAGACAGCGGCAGCACGACCATGCAGGTGACTAGTTTGACCGTCATTTGTCGTCAAGGCCAATATTTGTTAAATAGTTAGGCTAGGATGGGGTTACAAATTGGTAGATATGGGCGATAATTTGAAGAGTCTAAGTTTTGCCACCTGGAACATTCTGGGTGATGACCTCGGTCGTTTGGCACGTTTAACTCTGATAGCAGATGAGATAAGAGATCTTGATTTTGTTGCAATTCAAGAGGTTGTATTGGACGAAAAGAATAGAATAAATACAGCTTTAGTATTGAGCGAGCTGAGTGGATTAAAGATTGCTAGCTGCGTTTCCGGAGAAGTTACAAATCGAGTAACTGGTCAAATTCAAGGAACAGCAATCCTGACGAAATTAGAAGTAGTAGATTCCGACATTTCAATTCTCGCTCCACCTGATTCAGCCAATGGGAGTTCGCAAGAATATAAGAGATATGCAGCGGCGATATTAAGAGCACCGAACAATAGATTGATCTTTGTTTGCTCAGTTCATCTTCCCTGGGGGGCTCATAACGAGGTGCGTAGATTAGAGCATTCGCTTTATTTAGATTTGCAAATAACTGAGATTATGCAGAACTTGCCCGCAGAATCTATTTCAATCTTAGCTGGCGATTTCAACACTAACACCAACTCAGAATCATTGCGATTTCTACAAGGTGAAACCGCATATCGTGACAAATCAACATTTTGGGTTGATGTTTGGACAGAAAAAGGGGAAGGGCCGGGTTTCACATTTGATCCGTCTGTTAATAACCCCAATCTTAACGAGACAGCATATAGAAGCGGGATTATTTCCCCTGAATTGATGCCACCACGAAGACTGGACTTTCTCTTGCTGAAAGGTTGGGTTTTTGGCAGGGCTGGGTCGCCTTTAAGGGCTAGTCTCTTGGGGAACAAGCCTAATTCAAATAATGATTTTGCATCGGACCATTTTGGAGTCCTGGGAGAGATTTGGAATCCGGATTAACCTACCGAAACTGTAAACTTGACTTTTTGAAGTGAGACGACCGCTTCTCATAAAAAAATTACTTTAAACGTTAAATTGCAGACTGCTCAAAAAGTAATTCACTTGTATATTCTGTCCTGTGTAGCAGCATCATTCCACCATCGACTTTCAGACAAGTGGCAGGGTGGTTAATTCATGGTCGAAACAGAACTAAGCTCTGGTTGCAACTGAAGTAGACATCTTCCTAGCTGTATCTTTGTTTTGCCTGAAAGGTATTCGTTGCTAACTATCTGTTTTATTTAAATTAGTTTTCAGATTTACGAACTACTGCAATAATTGAAAGTCCGAAAGGTAAATTAAAATAGTTTTCAATTTTGAATGCTAGTTTAACAATTTGATTCATAATTTGCATCACCCTTGATTGCCTGTCTATTGTATTCTTTATCTTTGAAAAACTATTTCTGCGACCGAGTAAGTATGGAATCCTTCTTAAAATGAAGGCCGGGATGACTAGAGTCTGAAAAAAGTACTCGATTGAGTCCAGGGTGAGTCCGGACTCTTCCAATGTCTTAGTTAAAGTAGCGCGCGAATATCGTCTAAAATGTCCGATTGATAAATCAAAATCCGAAAAGAGAAAATTGTGTGCGGGTACTGTGATTATCAAAACCCCACTAGGTAGCAACACTCTCTTTATCTCTTCTAAAATTTCTCCAGGTTTCTCGATGTGTTCCAAAACATCAAATAGGCCAATAGCTTTTATGCTTGAATTGGGCAAGTTGAGTTCTCTTAACGTTCCTAAGTATGAAGCAAAACCTGCGGTTGCCAGCGATTGTGCTCCAGTCTCTAAGGGCTCTATTGCGATTACAGGTATGTGCTGTTGAGCAAGAGGAATTGCAACCATTCCATTCCCTGCGCCAACCTCCCACAATAAATCAAGATCTCTCTCCTGAATAACTCTTATGATTTTAGATGCTCGTAATTCCGCCCAGACACCCTCAGCCTCACTATTAACTTGATTAGGATCCCAAGCTTCAGATGGAAATGAAATTTCTCCGGAGGTTCTCTCTAAAGGGGCAAACATCTTGTTCTCGTTTTGCTTCCAGTTTTTCCAGCCCATGGCTTCCAGACGGTTCACTTCGTTAAAGTACATGGATTGGTATTCAGGAAACATGCGTCAATTATACCTGCCAGGTCTTGAACTTTGGTTTATTTGTCAAGAAAAATGAGAAGTTTTACTCGGATATCTTGAATTTTGATTGATACTAGATCTCCATGCACTAGCAATAGCTAGTTGCATAACTATTTAAATGAACGTTAGCGAATCCTATCTTTAAATTGAAGTGGTCGCCCTTTACGTCGTGAAGACCTTTACCAGACTAATTCCCAGGTGCTGAAATAGACACTGAATAAGAATGAGTACCAAAACTAATCCAACCTAACAACACCACTAGGCGTCATCAAATGCACCGCAACAATCCCCGACTCGCCCTCATTCGCAGACGGATCAGTAAACTCAACATCTGTGCCATTTAATCCAGCGAGAATTTCTGTCTTAAACCATGAGCCTGATAGTTGATCAGTATCAGCAATCGTGATTTTCTCAATTGCAGCAACGGCTTTTCCATCTTGTGATGGGTGATCAGCGGTTAACCATTGAATAAAGAACGGAAGCTCGCGAGAATCGGTGATTTCATTAACACCAATTTGCTTCCACTTAAGATCGGTGCCATCTGGGCGTGTGCGGTGACCTTGGATTGCACTGCGTCCAAATTTCTCTTCAACCTTTGAAATATCGTCAGTTGCAAAGGCCCACGTTAGCCAGCCACCACCTTCTTGCGCTTTCTTGCTAACAGCTTTA
>Ga0209550_10002003_pt1 | contig 19672 bp, 17 predicted proteins | sample LauGreSuBDMM15SN_2_FD_187567 | JGI IMG/M metagenome (GOLD analysis project Ga0209550, IMG submission 187567) | Freshwater lake microbial communities from Lake Michigan, USA - Su13.BD.MM15.SN (SPAdes) (version 5) | ecosystem: Environmental > Aquatic > Freshwater > Lake | place: Lake Michigan... | reverse complement strand
GAACTGCCGCGCAACACCATGGGTAAGGTGCAAAAGAATGTGCTGCGGGATCAGCACAAGGGGCTGTTTTTAGCTTGAGCCTGTGCCTTTGCCTGGTGTTTGATTTTGTTGTGAGGCTGCCATCGCGCTGAGGCTGTGGTGGCGGGTTTTGGCCTTTGGACGGCGGCCTCATACTGCGGGGGTACGCACAAATCGGCCGCCGCCCAAAGCCCAAAACCCGGTGCTTGGCGGTTCCTCTTTTGTGGGCTTGGGGGCGGGCTCCAGTGCCGCTTGTCACGGCTGGTTTTCGTATTTTTTGCCAGAGCCTGTGTCCGAGTGTGGGGTGAGTCCGGCCGGCGATTTGTGCGTACCCCCGCAGTATGAGCCGGCCGGACTCACCCCACACTCGGTGCACCACCCAAGCGCTGCTCACCCACCCCGCCAACCAAACCTCAGTGCATCACCAACACCAGCCCCTTGTTGATTCATTTGTCAGGTTTTTTTGATATTTAAATCAATAAAAGTCAATAAATCCTATTTATTGACGCAAATATCAAATGCAAACACTCCAAGATCTTGGTCAAGCCGTCGCCGCGCGCCGCAAGCTGCTGGGGCTGAGGCAGGGCGATGTAGCGGCCCAGGCGGGCGTGATGCCCAAATCTATCTGGCGCTTTGAGCGTGGCCGGGGGGCGAATTCGGCTCGCGCAAGCTGCTGGCGGTGCCGGGCGCAGAGTTGGACATCCTGGCCCAGGGCCAGAGAGGTGATCTGGACGAGCTGCGCCGCGAGCGGGCGCAGCCTGCCCTGTAGCCGGATTTGGGTTAATTGAGTACTTTGGAATAGCATTGCGCCGGCCTGAGCGGGGCTGGTGCGCGGTGCGGCGGATGTGGGGTTCACATTGAGGGCCAGGGACTCATCAATTGCCACTAAACTGCGCCTTTTTTGGCCAGGTCTGTGGCCCCAATGCGCAGCACGGGGACTGGGCTTTGCCCCTTCATTCGCACCTCCGGGAGACCCTATGCTCGTGACCTCTGTGATCGCCTATATGTTGGTGACCGTGGCCATTGGATTGCTGGCTGCGCGCCGCGTGAACAACGCCAAAGACTATCTGGTCGCTGGCCGCAGCTTGCCGCTGTACATGAATGTGGCCACTGTCTTTGCCACCTGGTTTGGCGCTGAAACCGTGCTGGCTGTCTCGGCCACTTTTGCCAAGGACGGCTTGCACGGTATTCCGGGCGACCCCTTTGGGGCCACGGCCTGCTTGGTGCTGGCCGCCTTGCTGTTTTCCCGTTTGTTTTACCGGCTCAACTTGCTCACCATTGGCGACTTTTACAAGGTGCGCTACGGCAAATCGGTGGAGGTGCTGACCAGCACCGCCATCGTCATTTCTTACTTGGGCTGGACCTCGGCTCAGCTGACCGCGCTGGGGCTCATCATTCATGTGCTGTCTTCGGGCGCGGTGGCCTTGGACCACGCCATCATGATGGGTGCGGCCGTGGTGCTGATTTACACCGTGTTTGGCGGCATGTGGTCGGTGGCTTTTACCGACCTGTTTCAAAGCGTCATCATCGTCATCGGCTTGGTGTTGGTGGCCTGGCTGGTGGGTGACAGCGCAGGTGGCTTTGGCAAAGTCATCACCCAGGCTCAGGCCGATGGCAAGTTCAACATGTTCCCGGCCGACATGGGTGCGGCCGGTTGGTGGGCCATGGCCGGTGCATTTTTTGCCTTTGCCTTTGGCTCTATTCCGCAGCAGGACGTGTTCCAGCGCATGACCAGCGCCAAAGACGAAAAAACCGCCAAACGCGGCACCCTTGTGGGCGCCCTGCTTTACTTTGTGATGGCTGCTGTGCCCATTTTCATTGCCTATGCGGCTTTGATGGCCTACCCCGAGCTCAAGGAACTTTTCGAGTCTGAAGACGCCCGCGAAATCCAGCGCGTGCTGCCCGATTTGGTGCTGGGCAAAATGCCCCTGTGGGCGCAGATCATGTTCTTTGGTGCCTTGCTCTCGGCCATTTTGTCCACCGCCAGCGGCGCGTTGCTGGCGCCCACGGCCACCTTCACCGAAAACGTGATCCGCCCCTTTGTGCCGCGCATGAGCGACCGCCAGTTTTTGCTGCTCCTACGGTTGGTGTTGGTGAGTTTCACGGCCATGGCCTTGGTGTTCGCCCTCAACAGCACCAGCACCATGTACGAAATGGTGCAAGGCGCTTACAACGTCACGCTCACAGGCGCTTTTGTGCCGCTCATGGCCGGTGCCTTTTGGAAGCGCGCCAATACCCAGGGCGCTTTGCTCTCTGTGGTCTTGGGTGTGGGCACTTGGCTGGCGTTCAACAACTTGGCCCCCGACACATTGATCCCCGCCAACTTGCTGGGCCTGGCGGCCTCGGTGTTGGGCATGGTGGTCGGCTCGCTCGCGCCGCGTGTGCTGGCCAATGGCGGCCAGAGCATAGAGTCAGCGCTGCACCAAGCCGCGCAGGTCGAGCAGGCGCTGCGCAAGCACTGAGGCGGGCTTTCAAGCCCTGCGCTGGGGCAAGGTGGCCAGCAGCACGCCTGCCAAGGCCAGGCCCAGGGCGGCCAGCTGCAGGCCGTCCATGCGTTCGCCCAAAAACAGCACGCCCACCAGGGCGGCGCTCACCGGCAGCATGACGGTGAACACCCCCGCCTCGCTGGCGGGCACGCCTTGCAGCCCTGTCATCCACAGCCACACTGTCCAGACGCTGGCGGCCATGGCGTAAAACACCAGCAGGCCCCAGGTCGGCAGGGGCACGGCGCCAAAGTCAAAGCCCCAGGCCGCCCACAGGCCCAGGGGCGTCATGAGCGCCAGTCCCCACAGGTTGATGAGCGCCGTGATGCGGCGCGGCGACACGCTGGCCGTCAGCCGTTTGCCTATGACGGCATAAGACGCCTCGGACAGCACGGCGCCCACCAGCAGCAAATGCCCCAGCCATTCATGGCCTGTTTGTCTTCCTGTTTGAATCGCTTCGGGCGAATGTGGCGCCCAGGCCAAAAGCGCCACACCGGCCACCCCCAGCGCCACGGCCGCACCCACGCGCGCTGACAGCTGCTCTTTTAAAAACACCCGGCTGAGCAAGGCCACCACGGCCGGAATGGCGGCCATGATCACGCCGGCCGCCACCGCGCTGCTCAGGCTCACCCCAAAGAGCATGCACAAAGAAAACAAAAAATTGCCCAAGAACGAGGCCAGAAAAATCAGGCGCCTGCTCTGCGCCTGAAGCGGCGGCTCGCTCGTGGGGCGCGGCAGCCAGTGCAGCATGGCCAAGGCGCCCAAGCCAAAGCGCAGCCACAGCAGCAACAACACTGGCAAGGCCGCCGCCATGGGCTTGGACAAGGCCACATACACGCCCACCAGCGCCATGCTCAGGGCCAAACAGGCTTGGGCGGTGATTCGTTTCATGTTGTGGTTTTGCTTTGCCGGGACAGTGGATCTGGCCATGATGCCGCACATTCAGGCTTGCTCAGGCCGTGTTCGGCTTGGCGCTTTGTTTTTGCATGGCGATTTATAAATTTCGCAATGCAAAATTTTGCATGTTGCGCCGCACAAAAATTTCTCAATATGAGAAAGTAAATTTCGCATTGAGAAATGAAAGGCGCAAGTCTTTGTTTTTAAATGATTAATTATTTATCTTATATAAGACATAAGAGCTTTTCAGAGTCTTGTAGAAGACTTAAAGTAAAGTCATCTTGCAGCGCCGATGGATACGGACTGGCCCGGCCAGCGCCCCAGCGCCCAAGCCCTGTTTTTCATCAACTTTCTGGAGTGATTCACATGCCCCAAAACCTGACCGAGCAACTCAGCCGCGCTCAACAAATTGCTGCCCTGGAAAAAGACTGGGCCACCAACCCGCGCTGGAAGGGCGTCAAGCGAGGCTACACCGCCGCCGATGTGGTGCGCCTGCGCGGCAGCATGCCCATTGAGCACACGCTGGCCAAGCGCGGCGCCGAAAAGCTCTGGGACAAGGTCAACGGCGGCTCCAAAAAGGGTTACGTCAACTCCTTTGGCGCCATCAGCGCCGGCCAAGCCATGCAGCAGGCCAAGGCCGGTCTGGAGGCGGTGTACCTGTCGGGCTGGCAAGTCGCGGCCGACGGCAACTCGTCTGAGACCATGTACCCCGACCAGTCGCTCTACGCCTACGACTCGGTCCCCACCATGGTGCGCCGCATCAACAACACCTTCAAGCGCGCCGACGAAATCCAGTGGGGCCGGGGCGTGGAGCCTGGCAGCAAAGACTTTGTGGACTACTTCTTGCCCATCGTGGCCGACGCCGAAGCCGGTTTTGGCGGTGTGCTCAACGCCTTTGAGCTGATGAAAAACATGATCACGGCGGGCGCTGCCGGCGTTCACTTTGAAGACCAACTCGCCGCCGTGAAAAAATGCGGCCACATGGGCGGCAAGGTGCTGGTGCCCACGCACGAAGCCTGCGAAAAGCTGATATCGGCCCGCTTTGCCGCCGACGTGATGGGCGTGTCCACCATCGTGCTGGCCCGCACCGACGCGGAAGCGGCCAACCTCATCACCAGCAACCACGACGCCAATGACCAGCCCTTCCTCACCGGCGAGCGCACGCAAGAAGGCTTTTACCGCGTCAAAAACGGCCTGGAGCAAGCCATCAGCCGTGGCGTGGCCTACGCCCCCTATGCCGACCTGGTGTGGTGCGAAACCGGCGTGCCCGACATCGGCTTTGCCCGCGAGTTTGCCCAAGCCGTGCAAGCGGCCTGCCCCGGCAAGCTGCTGAGCTACAACTGCTCGCCGTCCTTCAACTGGAAAAAGAACCTCAACGACTCACAAATTGCCACCTTCCAAGAAGACCTGGCCGCGCTGGGCTACAAGTACCAGTTCATCACGCTGGCTGGCATCCACATCAACTGGTTCAACACCTTCCAGTTTGCCCACGCTTACGCCCGCGGCGAAGGCATGAAGCACTACGTCAACATGGTGCAAGAGCCCGAGTTCGCCGCCCGCGAGCAGGGCTACACCTTTGTCTCGCACCAGCAAGAAGTGGGTGCGGGCTACTTTGACGACGTGACCACCGTCATTCAAGGCGGCTCGTCCAGCGTCAAGGCGCTGACAGGCTCCACCGAAGAAGAGCAGTTCCACTGATTGCATTGAGCCGCGCCTGCCCACAGTGGGCAGACGGCATGTGAACAAAGGCCGGCCCCTTGGGGCTGGCCTTTGTGTTTGTGGGAAAATTTGTTTTTGTTTGACTCCCCAAGAGTGGGGAAGGTACACCATTGACGACACCGGGAACGACCCCTGAATGGCCTTCTCCCTCAGCGCGGCCCCGGCCGCGCTTTTTTGTTCCCCGAGCTCCACCTCTTTTTCAAGCCATGGTTCAAATCACTCTTCCCGACGGTTCCCAGCGCCAATTTCCCCAGCCGGTGACGGTGGCCGAGGTGGCCGCCTCCATAGGCGCGGGCCTGGCCAAGGCGGCCTTGGGCGGCAAGGTCGATGGTCAGCTGGTGGACACCAGTTACTCCATTGCACAAGACGCCAAGCTCGCCATCGTCACGGCCAAAGACGCCGACGGGCTGGAGCTGATCCGCCACTCCACCGCGCACTTGCTGGCTTACGCCGTCAAAGCCTTGTTTCCAGAGGCGCAGGTGACCATTGGCCCGGTGATTGAAAACGGCTTTTTTTACGACTTTTCGTACAAGCGCCCGTTCACGCCTGAAGACCTGCAGGCCATTGAAAAGCGCATGGCCGAGTTGGCGGCCAAGGACGAGCCCGTGCTGCGCCGGGTGCTGCCCCGCGACGAAGCGGTGGCCCACTTCAAGGCCATGGGCGAGCACTACAAGGCCGAGATCATTGGTTCCATCCCGGCCGGGCAAGAGGTGTCGCTGTACCGCGAAGGCGGTTTCGAGGATCTGTGCCGCGGCCCGCACGTGCCCAGCACGGGCAAGCTCAAGCACTTCAAGCTCATGAAGGTGGCCGGTGCCTACTGGCGGGGCGACAGCAAAAACGAAATGCTCCAACGCATTTACGGCACGGCCTGGGCCAGCAAGGAAGACCTGCAGCAGCACCTGACCCTGCTGGAGGAGGCTGAAAAACGCGACCACCGCAAGTTGGGCCGCGAGTTGGACCTGTTCCACATCGACGAGCATTCGCCGGGCACCGTGTTTTGGCACCCCCGGGGCTGGACGTTGTGGCAGGAGGTGGAGCAGTACATGCGCCGCGTCTACCGCGACAACGGCTACCAGGAGGTCAAAGGCCCGCAGATTCTGGACCAGGGCCTGTGGGAAAAAACCGGCCACTGGGACAAGTACCGCGAGAACATGTTTGTCACCGAATCGGAAAAGCGCGACTTTGCGCTCAAGCCGATGAACTGCCCTGGCCACATCATTATTTTCAAGCAGGGCATTAAGAGCTACCGCGACCTGCCGCTGCGCTTTGGCGAGTTTGGCCAGTGCCACCGCAACGAGCCCAGCGGCGGCCTGCACGGCATCATGCGCGTGCGCGCCTTCACGCAGGACGACGGCCATATTTTTTGCACCGAGGACCAAATTCTGTCTGAGGTGGTGGCCTTCACCACCTTGCTGCAAAAGGTCTACAAGGACTTTGGCTTTAGCCGCATCATCTACAAGCTCTCGACCCGGCCTGAAAAGCGCATCGGCTCCGAGGAAAGTTGGGACCGCGCCGAAAATGCGCTGGCCGACGGCTTGCGCGCCTCGGGCTGCGACTTTTCGTACCTGCCCGGTGAGGGCGCTTTTTACGGCCCCAAGATCGAGTACACGCTCAAGGACGCCATAGGCCGCGAATGGCAGTGCGGCACCATACAGGTGGACCCCAACATGCCCGAGCGCCTGGACGCCGAGTACGTGGGTGAAGACGGTGCGCGCCACCGCCCGATCATGCTGCATCGCGCCATTGTGGGCAGCCTGGAGCGATTCATTGGAATCTTGATTGAAGAGCACGCCGGCGCCTTGCCGACTTGGCTGTCGCCGGTGCAGGTGGTGGTGCTCAACATCACCGACGCGCAGGCCGATTACTGCCAGGAAATAGCCAAAACGCTGCAAAATCAAGGGCTTAGGGTTCAACTCGATCTGCGCAACGAGAAAATCACGTATAAAATACGTGAGCACTCGCTGCAAAAGCCCCCTTTCATCCTTGTCGTTGGCGACAAAGAGAAAGCTTCTGGCTCTGTGGCGGTGCGCGCCCGAGGCAACAAAGACCTTGGAGTGATGTCTCTTGCTGCGTTCACTGCGCAAATCACCTCGGACATTGCACACAAAGCGTGAACGACCTGCACGCTGCCGATTCGTCGGCAGCTTTAGGCCGTGTTGCCGGGGCAAGCCGCTACAGCTTTTGTGGCAACCTTTGAAGGATTGAAGCCATCGCTACTGAATTTCGTGACCGTCGCCATCGCGAGGAACGCAAGCACCGCCTGAACCGTGAAATCATGGCCCCCGAGGTTCGCCTCATGGGCCCTGACAACGAATCCCTTGGCATCATGCCCTTCATGGAGGCCCTGCGTTTGGCGGGCGAAGCCGATGTGGACCTGGTGGAGATTTCTCCCACAGCCATTCCGCCCGTGTGCCGCCTGATTGACTATGGCAAATTCAAGTACGCCGAGCAAAAGCGCGCGGCCGAAGCCAAGTCCAAGCAAAAGGTGATCGAGGTCAAGGAAATCAAGTTCCGCCCTGGCACCGACGATGGCGACTACAACATCAAGCTGCGCAACATTCGCCGCTTTTTGGACGATGGCGATAAATGCAAGATCACGCTGCGCTTTCGCGGCCGCGAGATCACGCACCAGGATTTGGGTTTGGCTCTGTTGGCCCGCATTCGCGACGAGTTGGCCGACTCCATTGTGGTCGAGCAGTTTCCCAAGCTCGAAGGCCGGCAAATGATCATGATGATCGCGCCGGGCAAGAAAAAGCAGGCGGTCAAGCCCGCTGCGGCAGAGGCCCCGGCCGAAGCGGCCAGGGCTTAAAGGTTATGTAAGGATTTGCTCCGTCGGTTTCAGGTCACCGGCGGGGTAAAAAGGCAGGCTTTCAAGCCTGCCGCAGCACGCTGGCTTTCGGGTCAGCCGCTGCCAAAAGCAGACCCACTTTGGTGGGTGTGCAAACAAGTGGCTCGGGGCCATCAAGTCTGTGGATCACCTTCGCAGCGCCTCACGAGCACAAATGAAAAGGAGCAGTCACATGCCCAAGATGAAGACCAAGAGCAGCGCGAAGAAGAGGTTTCGCGTCCGTCCCGGTGGCACCGTCAAGCGCGGTCAAGCCTTCAAACGTCACATTCTGACCAAGAAGACCACCAAGAACAAACGCCACCTGCGCGGCGCAGTCGCTGTCCATGAGACCAATATGGGTCACATGGCACAGATGCTGCCTGGCATGGGTATTTGATTTAAAGACGGACAAGGAGTACCTCTATGCCTCGCGTTAAACGTGGCGTCACCGCCCGCGCTCGTCACAAAAAAGTTCTCGCCCTTGCCAAGGGCTTCCGCGGTCGTCGCGGCAATGTCTATCGCATCGCCAAACAGGCGGTGATGAAGGCAGGCCAATACGCCTACCGTGATCGCCGTACCAAGAAGCGTGTGTTCCGTCAGTTGTGGATTGCGCGTATCAACGCTGCAAGCCGCTCTTTCGGCATGACTTACAGCCAGTTTGCCAACGGCCTGAAAAAAGCCGGCATCGAGATAGACCGCAAGGTCCTCTCCGACCTGGCCATCCACGACAACGCCGCTTTCGGCGCCATCGTGGCCCAGGTCAAAGCCAAGCTGGCAGCTTGAACTTGCCTCGCTTCTCGGCCCCTAGGGGCTGGGAGGCGCTTGCGAAAGCGGGCTGGAGCTTGTGAAGGCTCTGGCCCTTTTTCATGGGGGCATGCCCTGAGTGTGCAGTTCAGTGCCCCCAAGTTTGTTTTTTCCAGATGTGAACCATGAGCCCAGACACGGTCCTTGACGAACTAGTAAGCGCTGCCCAAAGCAGCTTTGCCGCTGCCCGCAGCCCCGCCGACTTGGAGAACGCCAAGGCGCAGTTTTTGGGCAAAGCCGGTCGCGTGACCGAACTCATGAAGGGCTTGGCGGCCCTGAGCGCGGAAGACAAAAAAACCCGCGGTGCCGCCATCAACCAGACCAAGCAAGCCATTGAAGCGGCGCTGACTGCGCGCCGCCAGGCCCTGGCCCAGGCCGAGCTCGACGCCCAGCTCAAGGCCGAAGCCCTGGATGTGAGCCTGCCCGGCCGCCAGCGCAGCACCGGCGGCCTGCACCCCGTCTCGCTCACCCTGGAGCGCATTGAGGCCATTTTTGGCTCCATGGGTTTTGACGTGGCGCAAGGCCCGGAAATTGAAACCGACTGGTTCAACTTCACCGCCTTGAACACGCCTGAAGACCATCCGGCGCGCTCCATGCACGACACCTTTTATGTCGAAGGCGGCACCGAAGCCGCCCCCAACCTGCTGCGCACCCACACCAGCCCCATGCAAATCCGCTATGCGGTCCAGCATGTTAAAAAACACCGCGCCATGCTCGATCGCGGCGAGCTGATGCCCGAAATTCGCGTGATTGCGCCCGGCCGCACCTACCGTGTGGACAGCGACGCCACCCACTCGCCCATGTTCCACCAGTGCGAAGGCCTGTGGATAGGCGAGAACGTGAGCTTCAAAGACCTGAAGGTCGTGTTCACCGACTTTTGCCGCACCTTCTTTGAAACCCGCGACCTGGTGCTTCGCTTTAGGCCCAGCTTTTTCCCCTTTACCGAGCCCAGCGCCGAGATCGACATCCAGTTCCAGCAAGGCCCTTTGGCTGGCCGCTGGCTGGAGGTGGCTGGCTCCGGTCAGGTGCACCCCAACGTGGTGCGCCACATGGGCCTGGACCCTGAAAAATACATTGGCTTTGCCTTTGGCATGGGGCCTGACCGCCTGACCATGTTGCGCTACGGTGTGAACGACCTGCGCTTGTTTTTTGACGGCGATCTGCGCTTTTTGTCGCAGTTCAACTAAGCCCCACGCCAACCGCCAAACACTTATCTGACGCCATGCAATTTCCAGAGTCCTGGTTGCGAGAATTTTGCAACCCTCCGCTTTCCACCCAGCAACTGGCCGACACGCTCACCATGGGTGGCCTGGAGGTCGAAGAGCTCAAGCCCGTGGCCCCGCCTTTCACGCGCATCGTGGTCGGTGAAATCCGCGAGGCTGTGCAGCACCCCAACGCCGACAAACTGCGCGTGTGCCAGGTGGACGTGGGGCAGGGCGCTTGGCTGAACATTGTGTGCGGCGCACCCAATGCCCGCGTGGGCATCAAGGTGCCGTGCGCGCTGGTGGGCGCAGAGCTGCCGCCTGGCGAAGACGGCCAGCCCTTTCTCATCAAGGTGGGCAAGCTGCGCGGGGTAGAAAGCCACGGCATGCTGTGTTCGGCCCGCGAGTTAAAGTTGTCAGACGACCACGGCGGCCTCTTGGAGTTGGCCAGCGACGCGCCCCTGGGCCAAGACATCCGCGAGCACCTCCAGCTGGACGACACGCTGCTCACGCTCAAGCTCACGCCCAACTTGGCGCATTGCCTGAGCGTGTACGGCGTGGCCCGCGAACTGGCCGCGCTCACGGGCGCACCCTTGATCACGCCCAGCATACAAGCCGCCGCTGTCAACGACGACAGCCGCCTGCCCGTGAAGGTGAGCGCGCCCGAGCTTTGCGGCCGCTTTTCAGGCCGCGTCATTCGCGCAATCAACACCCGCGCGCAGACCCCGGCTTGGATGCTGGACCGCCTGGCCCGCTGCGGCCAGCGCGGCGTCAGCCCCTTGGTGGACATCTCCAACTACGTGATGTTCGAGCTGGGCCGGCCTTCGCACATTTTTGACCTCGACAAAATCCACGGTGGCCTGGACGTGCGCTGGGGCCGGGAGGGTGAAACCCTCAAGCTGCTCAACGGCAACACCATCACCGTCGATGCCAAGGTGGGCGTGATCGCTGATGACGCGCAGCTCGAGTCGCTGGCCGGCATCATGGGCGGCGACGCCACCGCGGTCTCTGACGACACCGCAAACATTTACCTGGAAGCAGCTTTTTGGTGGCCCAAAGCCATTGCTGGGCGCTCCAGGCGCTATAACTTTTCAACCGACGCGGGCCACCGCTTTGAGCGCGGGGTAGACCCGGCCACCACGGTCGAGCACATTGAGCGCATCACAGCGCTGGTCTTGCAGATCTGCGGCACGCCCGAGACCACCTGCGGGCCCGTGGACGACACCCAAGTGAATGTGCCTCAGTCACAGCCGGTGACGCTGCGCGTGGCGCGCGCGGCCAAGGTCATAGGCATGCCGCTGACGCAGGCGCAGTGCGCAGACGCGCTCAGCCGCTTGGGCTTGCCGCTCACGCAAGGCGCGGGCACGGTCACGGTCATGCCGCCCAGCTACCGCTTTGACCTGCAAATTGAGGAAGACCTCATTGAAGAAGTGGTGCGCATGGTGGGCTACGAGGCCCTGCCCGAGACGCCGCCGCTGGCCCCCACCACCGCGAGACTGCGCCCTGAAAACGAGCGCAGCCCCTTTGCGCTGCGCCGCAGCCTGGCCGCCCTGGGCTACCAAGAAACCATCAACTTCAGCTTTGTGCAGGAAAAGTGGGAGCACGAACTGGCTGGCAACCCCAACCCCATTCGCCTGCTCAACCCGATTGCCAGCCAAATGAGCGTGATGCGCTCCTCGCTGCTGGGCTCGCTGCTGCACACCCTCAAGTTCAACCTGGACCGCAAGGCCGCCCGGGCGCGCTTGTTTGAACTCGGCCGAGTGTTCCTGCGCAACCCGGACACGCCTGACTCCGACACCACCGTCTCGGGCTTTGACCAGCCCCTGCGTGTGGCCGGCTTGGCCTACGGCCCGTTGGAGTCGCCCAGCTGGGCACAAACAGGCAAGGCGGTGGACTTTTTTGATCTCAAGGGCGACTTAGAAGCCCTGCTGGCGCCCACGCAAGCCGTGTTCGAGGCAGGTAGCCACCCTGCGCTGCATCCCGGCCGCAGTGCGCGCGTGAGCCTGCATGGCCGCCACATTGGCTGGCTGGGCGAGTTGCATCCCCAGTGGCGTCAGTCTTATGAATTGCCCTTGGCGCCCGTGCTCTTTGAACTGGACTTGGACGCGCTGCAGCAGCGCACTGTGCCGCAGTTCCAGGCCGTCAGCCGCCTGCAGCCCGTGGAGCGCGACATTGCCGTGATCGTCGATGAGGCCGTCAGCCACGCCGCGCTCATGGCCGCCATTCATGCCGCCCCCACCCAAGGCCTGCTGCGTTCTGCCACGCTGTTTGATATTTACCGCCCCAAAGAAGCCAGCGCCAGTCTGCGCTTGGGTGAAAAAAGCCTGGCCGTGCGCCTGGTGCTCAGCAGCGGCGAGGCCACGCTCACCGAGCAGCACATCGAGCAGGCCGTGCAAGCCGTCATTGAGCGCCTGCAGACCGAGTTGTCCGCACGCCTGCGTGCTTGATTTTTAAACCTCGCTGAGCAAACACACCATGGAACTGTCCGTCGAAAGCCTGGAAACCCCGGCGCTCACCAAGGCCCACTTGGCAGATTTGCTGTTTGAGCAGATCGGCTTGAACAAGCGCGAGTCCAAAGACATGGTGGAGGCCTTCTTCACGCTGATTTCAGACAAGCTGATTGAAGGCGAAGACGTGAAGATCTCCAGCTTTGGCAACTTTCAAATCCGCACCAAGGCCCCTCGCCCTGGCCGCAACCCGCGCACCGGCGAGGAAGTTCCCATTGAAGCGCGCCGCGTGGCCACTTTTCATGCCAGCCACAAGCTCAAAGAGCAAATTCAGGGGCCAGACGCGCCTTGAAGCGCCTTCAAGCGCCTTAATCAGCCCAGCTGCGGCACAAATTTTTCTTTTCCCTGATTGCAGCGCGTGGCCTGTTGATGTAGATTAATTGCCTCTTGCGACAAGGCCTTGATTCAATTGGAGAACTCCCTTCCCCCCATCCCCGCCAAGCGCTACTTCACCATTGGTGAGGTGGGCGACTTGTGTGGCGTCAAGCCGCATGTCCTGCGCTACTGGGAGCAAGAGTTCACCCAACTCAAGCCCATGAAGCGCCGGGGCAACCGCCGCTACTACCAGCACCACGAGGTGCTGATGATCCGCCGCATCCGCGATTTGCTCTACGACCAGGGCTTCACCATCAGCGGTGCCCGCAACAAGCTTCAAGAGCTGGTGCACAGCGAGCGCGAGCGCCGCCGCCAAGGCGAGGTCATGCTCGAAGGCGTGGACATCATTGACGGGCAGTCTCTTGCCCCCGACCCGGCCCCCGCAGACGCGCTGGACTTGGCCATCTTGGGTTTGACCTCCTTGCCCTTGGAGGGCATTGAATTCATGCGCCGCGAACTCTTTGAAATCCGCAAGCTTCTGAACGCCGAGCCCGAATTCGCCCTCTGAAGCCAGCTATAATTTGCGTCTTCGGTGTGTGGCGCAGCCTGGTAGCGCACTTGCATGGGGTGCAAGGGGTCGAAGGTTCGAATCCTTTCACACCGACCAAGAATCAAGGACTTAGTTTCGAAAGGGGCTAGGTCCTTTCTTCTTGGTGCCCTTGACTTTGCCTGTTTTGCCGACCGTTTTACCAACCCTGACGAATCCCAGGCAGGTCACACACAGTCACTGGCCTGTTTTAAGCCGATCATCTGTGCTGGTCACTGGCCTGGTCGTCGTGGGGTCTTGGACTCACGCCCGACGCGGCAGATGCGTGGTGAATTTGTACCGCATACTTTGAATAAGGATCTATACATGGCCTCAATTCTTCATCTCCATGGCGACGAGCCAGGGTTCGGCCCCGCCTTCCCTGCGCTTTACAACGTGGTTTATTGCAGCCGCGCCACGCCCGGCGTGGACGAAGCCGCTGTGCAGCGCATCATCGCCACCGCGCGCCGCTGGAACCCTGAGCATGGCGTGACGGGCATGTTGGTCTTTGGCAGCGGCATCTTTTTTCAGTGGCTGGAAGGCCCGCGCGACAACGTCACAGCGCTGATGTCGCGGCTGCGCACAGACCCCCGCCACGACAACTTCGTGCTGCTGAGCGAGGTGGAAGATGTCCGCGAGCGCCTGTTCCCCGACTGGGACATGGAACTCGTGACAAGCGACCATATTCGCGATGTGCTGCAGGATGCCCTCGACAGTGCCACCGACGCGCAGAACGTGCAGGTCCTGGGCTTTTTGCTGACCGAACTCGATGCGGGAAGCTTGCGCGACCTTGACTCTGCCTGAGCTGAAGACGCTGCGCGTCGCATGAGTTCCGTGGGCCGAGGGTCAGACGGCGGCAGAAACTGAAAGTTGAGGCATACGATGTGCAACAAGCCCGCTCCTAAATTCGCTCCAAGGCAATTGGGAGGGGGTGTTCCAAACGTGGGGTATCGCAACTGCAAAACGGGGGGTGCAAAACGGGGTGCACACCGGTTGCAAGTCGCGCTGCTGAAAGGCAGAAGTTGGCTTTCGAGCGAGTTGCAGGGTTTTTTTTGAGTGGTTTCACACCGACCAAATATGCAATGGTCTACAGCCTTTCAAGCTGTAGGCCATTTTTTGTGTGTTGTCTTGAGCAGCCTGTTTGCTGACAACAGCTGCACGCAAGCGCTGGCCTGACGAGCAAAGCTGAATCGAGTTCAGTCTCTAATTCTTTAGGTCAATAAGCTAAGATCTGATTCACTACTAGCGGTTACAATGAAATTAACACTTCAACACAATTTATAAAAAACTTGTCAAGCTGCCAAGCTTGGCTGGCCTGAGTCAATAACGTTCTTCTGCTTTGGAGGAGCGGCCCCTTACCCTTACTAAGCGAGGAATAAGCACATGCACATCGGCATTCTTGAGGACGACGCGGCACTGGCCAGTCATGTTTTAAAAGTGATTGAGTCGCAAAGCCACACGGGTGCGATTTTCCCCACCGCCAAGGCTTTTTTTTCGGCGGTCAAAAGAAACACTTTTGACTTGTTTGTGTTTGACTGGCGTTTGCCTGACCAAGACGGCTTGACCGTCTTGAAGCTGCTGCGCTCAGGCAGCTTTCAGCAAGACGTGCCAGTGATTTTCTTGACTGGCATGCACGATGAGCAGGCCATCGTGGCGGCCTTGGAAGCCGGTGCCGAGGACTACTGCATCAAGCCCGTGCGGCCGGCTGAGTTCTTGGCCCGGGTGGCGGCTCTGAAGCGCCGCGTGTACCCCACGCGTCAGCACACGGGGCCCATGGTCTGCCTGGGCTACACCTTTGACATGGCCAATCGCCACATCAGCTGGGAGGGCGGTGAGGCGCAGTTTTCGGGCAAAGAATTCGAGCTGGCTCGCTTTTTGTTTGAAAACTCTGAGCGATCGCTCTCGCGTGAGCGCCTGATGCAAGAGGTGTGGGGCCGGGAAGACGACCCCTTCTCGCGCACCCTGGACGTGCACATCTCGCGCATTCGCTCGCGCTTGAGCCTCGGCGGCGACTCCGCTTTGCGCTTGCGTTCCATCCATGGTTTTGGCTACCAGCTGCTGACCACCGCCACGCCGGAACAGACGGCAGAGTAAGGCGGCGACAATAGGTCCATGCCTGTCCAAGCCATTCAAGACATTCTTTTTTCCCAGGGTTTTGGCACGCGCCGGGTGTGTGCCGGCTTGGTGCAGCAGGGCCTGGTGAGCATTGAAGGCCGCACGCTGGACGACGCCGCCGAGCTGTGGGAGACCTCGGGCCTGGCTTTTACCGTGCAGGGCCAGCTTTGGCACTACCAGGCCCAGGCTTATTTGATGCTGCACAAGCCTGCAGGCCACGAGTGCTCGCAAAAGCCCGGCGCCTGGCCCAGCATTTACACCTTGTTGCCCGGCCCCATTCGCCAGCGCGGTGGTGGCGCGGCGGCTGGTGTGCAGGCCGTTGGCCGGCTCGACCAAGACACCACCGGGCTCTTGCTGTTGTCTGACGATGGCAAGTTCATTCACCGCATGAGCTCGCCCCGCCACCATGTGCCCAAGGTGTATGAGCTTGTCACCAAACACCCGGTGACCGCCGCGCAAGTGGCCCGGCTGCTGGCTGGCGTGGTGCTGGAGGACGACCCCAAGCCCGTGCGTGCCGCGGCCTGCGAGCAAACAGGCGAGCACCACATGCGACTGACCCTGACCGAGGGCAAGTACCACCAGGTCAAGCGCATGCTGGCCGCCGTGGGCAACCGGGTGGAGCAGCTGCACCGCAGTCGCATAGGCGGCTTGGCACTGCCGGCCGATCTGGCGCCCGGCCAGTGGCGCTGGCTCAGTGAGGCGGATTTGCAAAGCATCAGCGCCTCTTCTCTGGCCAAGGTGTAAAACCCCTAGAGCTTGTCGTCTGGGCTGTGCCCAAGAGCGTTAACTCAGGGTTGCGCCGTTAAACTTAAATTCAAATATCCCTTGGCAAGCGGCATTTGGCACACCAGCCATCAGGTACCTCAGTGAAAGACGTTTGTGAAGTATGTTTTCCAGCGAGCTTGGCTCGCTTTGGTTTTGGCTGGGCTGTGCAGCCTGGGGCTGCCGGCCCTGGCGCAGGCCTTGCCGCCTTTGTTTGTGCTCAATTCACTGGACAACAACGTCAGCGTCATTGACCCCAACACCTGGCTGGAAACCCGGCGCATTGCCACCGGCAAAGAGCCGCACCACCTGTACATGACGCCAGATGAAAAGTCGGTCATCGTGGCCAACGCCATGTCTGACACGCTGACCTTTATAGACCCCAAAACCGGCGAGGTGCAGCGCACAGTGCGCGACATCATTGACCCCTACCACCTGCGCTTTTCCCCTGACATGAAGTGGTTTGTCACGGCCGCCAACCGGCTCAACCATGTGGACATTTACCGCTGGGACGGCCAGAGGCTGGCCTTGCAAAAGCGCATCAACACCGCCAAAACGCCCAGCCACCTGTGGGTAGACAGCAAAAGCAGCACGGTCTACGTGACCATGCAAGACAGCGACGAGCTGGTGGCTATTGATCTGGCCACACAGGCCTTGAAATGGCGCATCAACACCGGCCCCATGCCCGCTGACTTGTACGGCCTGCCTGGGGACAAGCAAATATTGGTGGCCCTCACGGGCGGTGACTCGGTAGAGTTGTTTGATGTGTCGGGCAAAGAGCCTGTGCGTGTGCGCAGCATACAAACTGGCAAAGGGGCCCATGCCTTCAGGGCCTTGGGCGACGGCCGCCATGTGCTGCTGAGCAACCGCGTGGCCGACACCGTGAGCAAAATCAACCTGCAGAGCTTGCAGGTGGTGAGCACCATCAAGGTGCCTGGCGGGCCAGACTGCATGGACGTCTCGCGCGACGGCCGCACGCTCTATGTCACCTCCCGCTGGACGCGCCGGCTATCGGTGCTCGATTTAGAGAGCGGGCGCATGCTGCGCCAAGTGAAAGTGGGAAAAAGCCCGCACGGGGTGTGGACGCTGGACCATGCGCCGCGCTGAGGCAGTCGCCGCGCATGACAGCCTGAACTGGCGCCGCGCCTTCAGCGCCGTGCTGCTGGCCGCCACCAGCTTCTCAGCCGCGGCCTCCCTTTGCACCCCTGAACGCGCGGTCTACCTGACCCTGGACACCGGCCACATGGGGGTCGCGCCTTTGATCGCAGAGGTTTTGGCACGCCAGCAGGTGCAAGTGAGTTTTTTTGCGGCGCACGAGCGCACCCAAACCGGCGATGGCAGCTTGGGGTCAGATTGGGCGCCCTGGTGGAAGGCCCGCGCCGCCGAGGGCCATGTGTTTGCCTCGCACACCCACGACCACACTTACTGGTTGGCCGACTTGCCGCCTCAGGGAGGCCAGGCCCGCTTCAAGGTACGGGCCTCGGCCGGGCCCCAGCAAGGCCAGGTGCACACCTGGACGGCCAGCCAATACTGTGAAGAGCTGCACCGCGCCAGCCGCCGCTTGGCCGAAGTCACCGGTCAGCCGCCGCTGCCGCTGTTCAGGGCGCCCGGTGGAAAAACCTCGCCAGCCCTGCTGCAGGCTGCCAAGGTCTGCGGCTACCAGCATGTGGGCTGGGCGCCGGCGGGATTTTTGGGTGATGAGCTCTCTAGCAGCACCCATCCCAACCCACGCTTGCTCTCCAAGGCCTTGGCTGAGATTCGTGCGGGCGACGTGCTCATGGCGCACCTGGGTATTTGGTCGCGCCAAGACCCGTGGGCGCCAGCCGTGCTGGAGCCTTTGATTGTGGGACTCAAAAAACGCGGCCTGTGCTTTGCCACTCTGCGCGAGCATCCCACCTACCAGCGCTGGGTGGCCAGCCAAGCTAGCCCGGCAGGAGTGCGCTGATGAACGATGTCGTTTTGGCGGTGAGCGAGGCCTTTGGCCAGGTACAGGCCGCCGTGTTTGAAGTCGTGGCTCCCTGGCTGTTTGAGCTGGGCCTGGGCCATTTGCTCGAAGACGGCTACGCCGCCACCGGCTGGTTGATGCTGGGCCTGGTGCAAATTGCGGTGATGCTGCTGGTCTTGGCCCCGCTGGAGCGCTGGCGACCGGTGGAGCCGGTGACCGACCGCGCCACCGTGCGCGTGGACATGGTCTACACCCTGATTCACCGCTTGGGCGTGTTCAGGCTGGCCTTGTTTTTTGCGCTGGAGCCGGTGTTCAACCACCTCTTTGGCCTGTGGCGCACGGCAGGCGGGCAAACCTTTCACCTGGACCAGCTTTGGCCAGGCGTGACCGACGGGGCGCTGGCCAGCTTTTTGATTTACCTGCTGGTGTTTGACTTTTTGGCCTACTGGATACACCGCGGCCAACACGGCGTGCGCTGGTGGTGGCAGCTGCATGCCCTGCACCATGCGCAGCGCCAAATGACGATGTGGAGCGACAACCGCAACCACTTTGTGGACGACATCGTGATCGACGTGCTGCTGGTGCTGGCCGCCCAACTCATTGGCGTGGGGCCGCAGCAGTTCATGGTCTTGATTATGCTGAGCCAGCTCAGTGAGAGCTTGCAGCATGCCAATTTGCGCTTGAGTTTTGGCCGCTGGGGCGAGCGCATGTGGGTCAGCCCGCGCTTTCACCGCTCGCACCACAGCGTGGACCATGGCCACCACAACTTTGGCGTGCTGCTGCCTTGGTGGGACATGCTGTTTGGCACGGCCCGTTTTGAGGGCGGCTTTGGCCCCACCGGCCTGCCCGACCAAGTGACGCAGCAGCGCGACTACGGGCGCGGTCTGTGGGCGCAGCAGTGGTTGGGCTTGAAGCGCCTGGTGGGCCGGGGCTGACAATACAGCCTTAGGAGCCCCGCCATGAACCCCATGATTGATGCCTTTTTGCGCGCCGCGATGTATTGCCTGCACCCCCGCGTGATTGCGCTGTCTTTTTTGCCCCTGGCCGTGATGGTCGCGGTATCGCTGGGCTTGGGCTACTTTTTCTGGAACGACGCGGTCGACTCCCTGCGCCTGCAACTGACGGGCTGGGCCTGGATGGAGTGGCTGGGCCAGTGGCTGGACCGCATGGGCTTAGAAGGTGTGCGCCTGGTGCTGGCGCCGGCCTTGCTGCTGTTTGCCAGCATTCCCTTTATTGTGGTGGCCTCGCTGCTGATGGTGGCGGTGTTCATGATGCCCGCCATGGTGTCGCTGGTCAGTGAGCGGCGCTTTGCCGGCCTGGAGCGCAAAAAAGGCGGCAGTTTTTGGGGCAGTCTGGCCTGGTCGCTGGGCTCCACGCTGGCCGCCTGCCTGGCCTTGCTGTTGTCGGTGCCGCTGTGGCTGATTCCTCCGCTGGTACTGATTTTGCCACCCCTCATTTGGGGCTGGCTCACTTACCGCGTGATGGCTTACGA
>Ga0209550_10002002_pt1 | contig 19672 bp, 39 predicted proteins | sample LauGreSuBDMM15SN_2_FD_187567 | JGI IMG/M metagenome (GOLD analysis project Ga0209550, IMG submission 187567) | Freshwater lake microbial communities from Lake Michigan, USA - Su13.BD.MM15.SN (SPAdes) (version 5) | ecosystem: Environmental > Aquatic > Freshwater > Lake | place: Lake Michigan... | reverse complement strand
CTTTGGCGAAGCGATTGTCGAGCTCGATGATGAGGTGGATGCCGGCTTTGACAGCGGAGACGAGCTGGCCGGAGGCACCCTGCGGGTCGAGCACGTTGCCGTAGTAGCCGACGGGGAGGAGGCGGGCACAGGCACGGGCAAGCCATTCGGGGGTGGAGTATTGAGCTTGGCCTGCAAGCAGCGCCTGGCCGGTGGAGGCGGAGGCGTCGAGGAGTTCTTGCAGGTTGTCGTTGGCGTATCCGCTGCGGACATCTGCGATCATGGTGTTCATATATATGGGGGTTGTTGTTATGCGGAGAATGCAATCTGGCGGAGGATAAAGCTGCGGAACTCCCACTTCAGGACGTCCTCATCGGTCGGGTGCGGGCACCACTTAGATGGCTCGGCCATCTGCTCGGGCGTCCCGGTGATCCAGCGGCGGAACTGCGCGAGGACGTCCTCGTTGTCGCGAGTGATGCCGCTGTTGTTGTCGAACCGGAGGCCGCGCTGAGCCAGCTTCGTGCGGGCTGCGGCGATCTCCTCGGCGGTGAAGTTGTATTTTGAATAGACGCCGTCGATGACGATGGGGAGGTGGTCGAGGTCGCGGAGCCAGAGGTAGCGTTTCATGAGGCGGAGTTCAGTTCCTGGTGGGTGAGGTGCCACGCATTGCAGCGTGGGCAGTGGTAGGAGCGGAGCAGCTTAGGCCGCTTCGTCCGGCGGCTCATCGCCGCATTGATCGCTGTCTGCGCATCCTTCTTCCTCGGATAGATCGTCTTCTCGCATGCGCTTCCACATCGGGGTGAGGAGGAACGAGTGGGCGTCTTCGTAGGCAATGCCAGATGCGGCGCAGTCGAGGAGGTGTTGTCCGTGGTCATAGGAGGTGTTGGTCATGGTCTTGGTTTGGTTGGTTGGTTGGGTTACTTACACCCTGAAAAAGTGTGGAGTCCAATGGAAGTCTAGCTCGGCGCCGCACTGCACGACCTCGGGGATACTGATGTAACCCCACTCGCCGGTGCTGGGATCTCCGAAGAGGTTGGCGCGACCGAAGCACTGCGTCATGAACTGTTCGGGCGTGTCGTCGGGTGCGCCCTTGTCCAGCTCGGTGATGTGCCAGTCGGCGGAGCCACGGAAGTAGTGGAGGTGAACGATGGGTTGTGGCGCAACCTTCCCGGTGCGGGGCATGGTCTCGATGATGCCGGCCAGCTCGATCATCTTGTCCTGAAAGAACTCGCCCTCCTCGCCCTTCATTAACTCAGCGACGTGCGCCCATTGCTGATTGGACATGAAGGGCTTCATCTTCTGGTGCGCGGCAGCGTAGTCCTTGGGCTTGGGCTTGGACTTGGGTGGCTCGGCGAGGGCCATGGCTACGGCCGCCTCCGTCATGTCCATGAGGGCAAGCGGATCGATGGCGGCGATGGCATCGAGGATGCGGTCGCGCTCGGCCTCGATGTCGGCGCCACGCGGGATCTCGGCGTAGGCGGTCTCGATCTCCATGTCGGGGCGCGGGTAGTGGGTGGTGCGGGCAGCGATGCGGCGCTTCAACTCAGCGGCGGCGGGGGCGCTGAGTTGTTCGCAGTAGTAGGTAAGCTGCGCTTCCTGCAAGGCGAGGAGATCGGATACGGTGGTGGTGATCATACATTGATAGGCCGGACGTTGCCGGAGCTGAGGTTTACGAAGTAGCCGTGGTGACTAAGGCCGCCACGGCGGAGGAGTTGCCAGAGGATCTGGCCGCCGAAGTTTGCGAGGGTGGAGTTGATGAACAGGTCTTGCTTGTGGAGCGCCTCGGCGAGCGAACAGGACGGGAGGTTCTTGGGCTCCTTCATGGTCTTCATCTGGGGGAGCACGTCGAACACAGTGGGCAGGCCGTGACCACCGAGCACCACCTGGCCGGAGTCGGCGGTGTTGCCAAGGTCGAGCCAGTAGCCTGCCCGCCCTGAGATGGACCGCCGGGTGGATAGATTGTCCACGCAGCCGATGATGAGATCATGCTCGGCAGACTGGTGGGACTCCAAGCGCTCGACCTTGGCGGTGACATCCAGCCCGAAGAACGCACGGGTCCGCTGCGCCAGCACCGCCGCCTTGGGCTGGCCGAGGTCGGCCTCGCAGAAGCACTGACGGCCAAGGTTCGCCTCGCTCACGGTATCGTCGTCCATGATGGTGATGGAGAGCGGGGCGCCGCCCAGCTTGGTGAAGGACTGCGCGATACGGCAGAGATGGGTGAGCATGATGCTACCCGAACCACCGGCCCCGACGAGCAGCACGTTGATCTTAGTAAGACCGACTAGCTGGGATGCGTGCCAGGCACTCGGAGAGGGTGCCAGCTTCTTGGAGGGTCGTGACATTGTAGGGTTTGGTGGGAAGGCCGTCTTTGGTTTTGAATGAGGTGTCGTAGAACAACGCTTCCCAATCGGCTGGGGTGCAGCCCTTGGGGTCGCCGTTGCCAATGCAGAGTTGGTCGTCGTGGTGGATGTGGTTCGCGCCGTCGAGCGGGCCGAAGCGGAGGTGGTAGAGGGGAGTGTCCGGCTTGGGGGTGCCCGAGTCGAAGGCCCACATGTAGCAGCGGCGATGCTTCCGGTGTGCGCACCAGACCATGCCGGGGAGCCAGCAATGCTTGGGCTTGCCAGCGATGAACAGCTTCACCTTGGCGGGCGGTGTCCACCACACGCGGAAGTCGCGGCTCTCGGCGACGTAGCGGTCTGCGGTGAAGACGAACGACGAGGCATCATCCCTTGCCCCGGCATCCCTCGTGCCTGCCAACTCCTCACGAAACGCGGTGAGGTCGAGCGGGCGGCCGGGCTGAATTGCACCGCCGACGACGTTGTGGTCGGTGGCTACGGCGTCTTTGTTGGATGCCGAGTAGATGAGGATGGCTCGGGTGAGGATCAGGTCTGGGCTATCAGAGAGTTCGATTTGCATAACAGGGGTTCAGACCAAAGCGTCGCGGTTCCAGCCAGTGCTGGAGTTTGCTGATAGGTTCGAGCCAGGCATCGATCCGGCTGAACACAGCCTTCAGCTCGGTGATGTTCTTGGCGTGATCCGAGAACAGATAGTTATTGGATACGTCGTAGTTGCCTTCATGGATCTGTTCGTGGAGGCGCTCGATGGCATGTGATACCACGTCCTCCTTGGGGTGCAGGATGATAAACGGCTCGGCCCGTTCACCGCATGGGTTCTTCCGGCTGGCGGCGAGCTCGCCGAGTATGGCGGCGAGTGCCTTGTTCTTGATCATGGAGAGCGCACGCTTGGTGTTGATCGGATGCTTGGCTGGGTTGATGAGATAGGGATATCGCTTAGCTAGCATCTGCCGCGCCTTCTCGATCTCATCGGGTTCGGTTGCCGGGATCTCCGTCTCATCCTCCTGACCATAGCGAGTGCCAGGTTCAGAGAGATGGTCGAGGAACAGCGGCCACCTGCTGGGCGGTGAGATGCCGTCGTGATTGTTGAGCAGCCACCCCACCCACTTCAAAGCATCCGGGTTCTTGATCGAGGTGATGAGACGATCAAGCGAGTGGGTCATGTCGAAGCAGCGGTCCCACACGAACAGACCGTATTCACCGCACTCTTGCTTGAAGATCTGAACGGCATCGAACTCGTCATCGAACCGAGTAAGCACCGGCCCCATGAGTTTGGGCAGTGCATCGTCCACGATGTAGTCCGCCGACGACGCCACGGTGTCGAGGGTGACGACGCCGGCGGCGAGCAACTCCGTGATGGTGTCTGCCGTCGAGGAATCACGCTCGATGACAGTGGCAATGGCGGGGTGAAGCGACGGGATTACCAGGCCGGAGGACGTAGGAGCGCAGCGGGCAAGCGGCCGGACGGGGTGCGTCCGAGCGCATTGACCAGTGCGATCCCCGTCTTGGTGGACGAGGTTAAGACGATGGGCTTTCGCTCGAGGGCCTGCCTTACGGTGATGTGTCGGCGATCGGGTGGGCATGACATGGTTATCCTTTCGTGCCAGCGCTCACCTTGACGGTGAACACCAGCTTACCATCCTCGGCGGACGGGCCTTCGATGATGGCGTTGGCGAACTGCGGGTAGGAGACGGCGAGCACGTCGAGCGTGGCTTGCGGCTTGAGGTCAGGCGTCGGGTCGGGGATGTCTGATCCGTTGTAGCGGAAGACGCGGGGGAGTTTCTTGGTGGTGATGGGCATAAATTAGATTCCGAGGTCACCGAGGTCTGACTGAACCGACATGGCAGGCACGAGCCCGGCGGTGGAGGGTGCGGCGGACGCTACTGGTTTGGGGGCGGGGCGATCCAAGCGGCGGGTGACGACAGGCTTCTCGTCCTCGTCCTCGTCGTCATCGTCGTCATCCTTGGCGATGCTGGCTGGAACCGATGCCGACTTGCACTGCACGGGTGTCTTCTTCTTGGCGGCGGCGAGCTCGGCCTTGAGCAGCGCCTCCTTCGCCTTCTTGGCCTCGGCGATCTGGACGTCGAGGGCGGCGGAGGTGGTGGTAAGTGCGGCGATGGCCTTGCATGAATTAGTGATCTCGGCGACGAGACCCGCCTCGACCTCGGCAAAGGGACCGGAGACTTGGAGTTGGTAGTCGTCCTTCTCGTCCTTGCCCTTGAGCAGGGCAGTGACGGTGATGTTGTCGGTCTGATTGTCGGATGTGATGATGAGCGTGACGATGTGCGTCAGCAGGATGGGTTTGAATGATGAGAGCATGGGTGGGTTATGAGGTGGTGAAGCGATGCTTTATCCAGTCGGGAGTCTCCTCTTTGTAGGAGCGAAGCTGGAGCGGATAGGCGCTGGTCTTACGCTTGGCGACGACGCCCTCGTAAAAGACAATGCCGAGTTGTTGGTTGGCCTCTTGCAGTTCACGCCACAACGCGGGGCCGTCGTCGTAGGAAGGGATTGAATACACGGTGTCTCGCTCGGCGCAGTGGTCGAGGGTGGCGGGAGGGAACACGAGGTTGAGCTCGAGTGCCCTGATGCGGTGCGACTGGGCAGCGGCCGGGGTATCGATGACAACCAGACTCCCCTGCCCTCGCCCATGTCGCCGCTCCAGCGCTTCGCAGTCCATCCACTCGCCAACTCCGAAGGACTTGCGGATGGACTGGATGGCGGCGGCGAACTCACCGCTGATGGACAGCGGCTCGTTGTAGCGGTTGAACATCGCGCCACTCGGAACGTGGAGCATGGCACGCCAGCCATTGAACTTGGGCTCGAAGCTCCAGGTGCCGTCGGCGTAGAGCGTCGAGCACAGGGCGAGGAAGTTCATGCCGCCTTGCTTGGGGCGGGCGGGGTAGAAGTGCGGCTTCATGGGGTCTGCTCCTCGCGGAGGAGGCGTCCCGCCTCGATGATGCAGCCAGCTTGGGTGCGGCTGATGTCGTATTCGCAGGCGATGTAGCCGTCGCCGTTGCCTACCTCGTCGACGAGGCGTGCAGCCTCGAGGCAGGCGGCCTCGCCGTAGCGAGCGATGGCTGAGGCTTGGCCTTTTGTGATTTTCATGGGCGTCCTCGGCAGTCGAGCCACCCCATCGCTTGGGGTGAATCATCCTGGCCCCATTCCGTCACGTTCTCCAATGCCTCGTTGAGATCGGGATGGGACTTCCGATACTTGGCGACGACGGTGCACAGGGTGCGGACATCCTCATGGAAGTCTTGGCCGAACTCGGGGAATGCCTGCTCGAACACTGCAACGCGATCGTCGCTGCGCACCCAGCGGTAGCCGTCGCCAAGTATCTTCGCCAGCTCAAGCGATACGGGATCTGCCGACAGGTATGAGTCGGGTTGATGTTCACGCAGGCTCGGAGTGGTGATGCCGACGACCATCTCAAGCGGGAGTGTCTTGTAGTGGTATCTCATAGTGGTTGCATGGTTATTTGCAGTAGATAGCGGCGAGCATCGCAGGCCAGGCCGCCTCGAAGGAGTTGCCGGGGATGGCGGTGAGGTCGGGATACTTCGCCAGGATCTTGGCGGTGAGCACCTCGATCTCACCTTGCGTCTGCAGCTCGCGCTTGGTGATCTTGAACGAGCTGAGCCCGTCCTTCGCTCTGAAAAAGAGCGTGTGCGGCCAGTCTTTCTCTGCCTTGCGGCGGTGCTTGGCTTCGTCCTTCTCCCGGATGGCAGCCTCGACCAGCTTGCCGATGACGGTCTCGAGGTCGGGCTGGTAGCTGAACTTGCGGCCGTCTTCGGTGCCGAGGTCAGAGACGATGGGGGGCAGGCTGTCGGCGTAGCCCTTGATCTTGTTTATCGCCGTTTCGAACACGGCAAACGCAGCAGCACCGGTCTTCACCGGGTGGTAGCTATCGCAGCCACCGTGGCCGTTATTCGACGCGTCTATGGCGGCGACACCATCAACGACGATGATCGCGTTGTAGGCGTTGGTCTCCTCGGACATCCGAGGATAGTGTGCGAACTTCTTCAGTTCGATGATGGGCTTACTCATGGTTGGTAGTCTAGCTTGGTTGATACGATTGCCGGCATGGCGTGCTGAATAGCGACGTTCTGCTCCGGCGTGAATAGGCGGTGGCGATCAGCGTGGAACGCCTTGTCGAGGACGGTGACTTGCTTCACCGAGATGGCATTGAACACGGGGCCGTCGCCCTCTACACCGAGCATGATCTCGTCGGTGGAGCGGGCCAGCTTCACGATCTCATCAACCACGAACTGAAGCACGCGCTCAGGTATGGCGCTGGCATCGATGGTGATGGTGGTCGCGGTGCCGAGGTAAACGTCTGCATGATCGCCGAGAAGGACGCGCACCTGGGCTAGGTCCTCCGGCATCTTGTATGCGTTCTTCACCGACACCAGCGCCTTGCCGCTGGGGCAAAGGATCTGGAACGTATCCTCGGGCTGGGACTGACCGTGTGCGGTGCGGAACAGATGCGAAACCACGGCGTGCGAGAACTTCGTCTTGCACTGGTCGAGTTGCAGGGTGTGCGCATCGACTGCGGCCTTCGACTGGATGGCCAGCGTCACCTCTTGGGCGAACTCGCCGAAGGGATCGGGGAGCGTGGGCTTCTCGGCCTGCGCTTTCTTGGGGGCAGCTTTCTTCAGGCCGCCGAGGTTGATGAGTGTGCTCATGGTTTGTTTCCTACGGGTAGAATCTTCAAGCTGTGCACCAGGTGTCCGATCTCTCGGCTTATCCTCGATGCCTGCTTCTGGGTAAGCGGACCGTCGCCCTGCTCGACCCAGGCTGGGTTCCAGTTGTCGGGGTAGTGCTCCGGCTCCCCGTATTTGAACTCCAGCTTATCTTTGATCCAGATAATGTATTTCGTTTTCGTGTTCATATTCCGAGGAGTGCTAGGCTTTCGAGTTGGATGGGACGGCGGGTCGCAGCCGGACGGTGCTCGTCCAGCCAGACATCCGCATCGTTGAGAGCGGCGCGGACGTTGCCGGTGGCGGCGACGGCGATGAACGCAGCCTGATCGGGCGGCAGGCCACGGTCGCAGAGCAGGTTGGCGATGTCCTCTTGCGAGGGCGCATCCACCTTGTGCTTCTGGAACCGGGTGTGGAATCGCTCGCTGAGGTCATCGACCTCGACGTTGGAGGTGCAGATGATGGCACGCTTTGGAGGTAACTCGTCCAAGAGCGAGAGCATCAAGTCCTGCGCGGGTCGGCTCATGAGGTCGGCCTCGTTCAGGATCTTCACCTTCCAGCCGTCGCCGAACAGGGAGGTGGAGTGCATGGCGCCTTGCCACTCACGCACCAACTCGATGGTGACGTTGCGACCGTTCACCGATTCGAGATCCCACTTGGAACCGATGCTGTCTGCGATGGCGTTGGCTAGTTCAGTCTTCCCTACGCCGGGCGAACCGTAGAGGAGGAGCTTGAGCGGGCCAGCGTAGCCAGGCTGGATGCGTTGCTTAAGGACGGCGGCGATGCGTCCGGCGGGGCCGATGAGGTTCACGCTCCCTCCTTGATCTCGATGCCCTTGGCGATGGCGGCGAACAGGTGGGCCAACTCAGCGCGGACCACGGCGCGGATGGCGTCGGTGCTTAGGGGCGCGGCAACCTGCTTGGGCATGGCGGCCAAGACGTGAGGCAGCACGCCAGCCACGATGGCGGCGGTCATTGGGTCGAGCCCGACACTTTGATGGACGGGCGGTGTGGCGACAGGCGCAGGTGCAGGTGCGGGTGCAGGTGCAGGTGCAGCAGGCGGTATGATCGCCACAGGCTTAGGTGCGGCGGCCACGGTAGTGGCAGGTGAACGCTCGGCTTGGCCGGCCGGCGGGGATGGCAACTCGTCCCACTTCTCGCCATCGATGACATCGATGACGCTGGTGACGAGCTCCACCCTCGTCGCCTCGGGGATGGTCGTGTCGCCGATGTAGGCGGCGAGGTTGATGCCACCCGTCTTGCTCTTGATGAAGAGCGAGAGGCGGTCGAACTTAGGTGTGCCTTGGATGGGGCGGATCTTGCTGGTGACTGCCTGAATGGCAGCGCTGAGGGTCATAGTAGCGGTCATAGTTTTGGTGGGTTAGATGCCGAGGGCGGCGAGGGATTCGATGGGTGAGTCGGACGTATCCGAAGTGATTGCAGCAGCGCCACGATTGTGGCGGCGCGGCGGTGTCGGGTGCTGGCAGCTATTGCCCCAGCTACCCCGCACCGTGGTTGCCTGACCGGCCGCGTCTTTCATGACGTGGCCGCTGAAGGCGAAGCGGAACCCCATCTCCTTGAGGGTTTCGCGGGTGGGCTTGTTGGTCTCGCCGGCCAGTGACGGCCCGCAATACCAGACCCATGCTCCATCGAGGAACATGTGCGGCACCAGAGCAGGGAGTCTCGCCTGCATCTGGGTCATCACTTCATCAATGGGAAGTCGGGGACGGGATGGTTTCATGGTTGGTTATGCTGTCTCTGTCTCGAGCACCTTGGGTCGGATGTCGTAGCTCTCCCAGGTGTAGATGGTCGGAGCACCCCACGAGTTGGAGTCGAGGCGCATCACCGGCTGGCCGGCAGCAGTCCACTCCTCGAAGTATTGGGTGCGGCGCTCATGCCCATAGCTGCCTTCTTCGTCGGCCTTGTGCTTGACCGTCATTATGGCGCGGGCTTCGTGCATATCACGGGCGATGGCCGAGAACGAGCAGCCGTCCTTTGCCCCCATCGCCAAGTAGTCGTCGCGCCAGGAGCAGTATGCCTCGGGCAGCACGTCCTTCACCGCCACGATTTCACTGATACGGGGATCGTAGGTTGCCTCTATTGCCTTCAGCTTGGTGAGTGCAGCCCGCAGCGCCAGCAGATCGCAATTACGCAGCGCGTTGTTGTCTGTCCGCACCTGATCGATGGTTCGCAGCAACTTCAGCGCCAGCTTAAGCTGGTCTTCGCCACCGTTGTAGTCGAGGCGAGCGACTGCCTCAATCTGGAGGCCGTAGTAGGTCTCCCTGTCCTTGTCCCCTTGTAGCTTCACCGAGATGTCGCGGGTGGCGCTGTATCCTGTGGTCATGCCGACCAGGATCTGGGGGTGGAGGAACTGGCCCCAGCTGTGGTGGCTGCGGTCCATCTGGCAGAGCCGGTAATACAACCGGCCGGCGGGAACTTTCTTTTCTTGGTAGTTATTCATCTTTGTAGGGTAGGCGCATGGCCTTCATCATGGGTTGCTGTTGCTGAACAGGGGGACGCTTGCGGCGTTGCCCCATTAACGAACAGGCGTGACCGAAGTCTCGGGCCTCGCCGCGTTTCACCATCAGCTCCGCCTTGGCGCGGAACGGCATGGTCTTGGGGAGCGGGAAGAACGTGCTCATATATCCAGCCCTCCCGACTGCTCGATGGTGAGATGCGCTGTGAGCGTGGCCTTAGCCTTTTCGTCCCAAGCGTTCGGCCACCAGTCAATCGCTGGCTCCCGGGCAAACGGCCCGCCGGGATACCCGTCGCCTTCTTGGCTGACCTCGACGCCTTCGTCTCGCGCCGCACTCAGGACGGCCCGCCAGTCCTCGACCTGATACTTCTCACCCTCGACAACCTCGAACAGTGACAGACGACGCCAGCTCTCGCGGTCGCCGCTGAATATCTGGCGGATTAGTTTTAGTTTCATTTGTCCTTTTTGTTGGTGCCGTTGGCCTCCTCGATGTCGGCCTTAGTTATGTAAACGCTGGCCCATGCCAGCAGTCCCATCAGGGCGGTGCAGATGATGGCGGTGATCATCGGGATGCCTCCCGCACCTCGTCGTTAGACAAGGGGTCGTCTGGGTGTGTCACTGCCCACCCTTCGGCATACGCCCATGCCTGGATGCACTCACGCAGCGGCGAGTGGTCCGTGTAGTTCGCACACAGTTCGCCCGGGCCATTGCCCAGAACGAGCTCGATGGTGCGCTTGTTGGTCCACCCCACGAATCTCAGCGCGGGGTGCGAGACCTGCAGGTCGCTGACATCCACGCCAAGGATGTGCGGCAGAGCAGTCACCACGTCCGGCGTGGCGTGCGTCTCGCCGCCATCGTCCACGCTGACCAGCGTGAAGCCGGACGCGATGAGGTGGACGAGTAACCGTGTCACCTCCTCCTTCTGTGGGTGCTCATTCATGCTGCACCTCCGGCCGAATGGATCGGCGCGTTGATTAGCATCTGATAGGCGGCGGCTACTGCCTCCGTCGCACGGAACGCTGTGCTCAGGCCGAACGCAGTCCGGCCATCTTCTGTCCGCAACGTGCAGCATAGCGCACGGATCTTTCCGAGGCCGGGAACGTTGTCGTTCAGGACCTCCATCTCTTGCTTCACTATCTTCATGTTATGTCTCCTTTGGGTTCTCCCGAATACCGTCGGGGCGGTTACTTACACCGTGGGTTACTTACACCACGGAAAGGGTCAATGGTTTTCTAATTAAAAACCACGGTCTCATCAGGTGCTACGCCTCTCGGCGTTTCGACCTAGCTCCGATACAATGATACCGACCTTCGAGCCTCCTCACTCGTCTGGAAATCTCCGAACTCTTTCTTCTGCTCCGGCGTGAGCCCAGAGGTGACGGTTAAATCGTCATACTCGGTCAAGCGCAGCTCCTCGTCCTCCTCCTCCTCCGGCACATCCGGCGTGAGAAGATACTGCACCTCTGACAACGGGACCGACTGGCCGCGATCGTCGCGCCAGTAGCCTTGCCGCTCCATCACCAAGATGCGGGTCTTTAGTGCGGCCAGCACCTCGTCGAGCGGGGCGGCTTCAGGTCTGAGCGGGAAGTTGGATGCGCTTCCCTCGATGATGGGAGTGATGTTGTAGTTCATATGTTACTTTAGTGGTCTCTTCGACCTACGACGGGCCATCGCCAAGCTATACTTTAGCCCAGCCTTGATACCCTGTTCAAACGCGGCGATACGTATCGCCCGGCGCTTCATCTTTACTCGATGAAGCAGTTCACCAACCAGCTTGCTGGCCCCTTGCGCTTTCAGCTCGCGGGGAAAACAATCACCAAGCGTAAGCAGGCCTGATTGCACGGCGTCCTCCTTGGTTACCAATGATGTCACGCAGCGATAGCGTTGTCCGAATCACCAGATTCGGGCTCTCGCCCACTTGCACCGGCTTACTCACCTCCGGCGCAGAATACCGCACTACGGTGCGGCGACGTTGTTCTTCTACGATGCGGTCGAATGCGGCCGCTTCTTTTTCGATGTTTCTCATAACAAAAATGGCGAGCGGAGGACCATTGCTCCGCGTCTCCCTCTAAGGTGAGGGTTCTTTTCGTGACCGAAATCAGAGGGGACTCGAAATCCACCCCTCGAAACGAGGTCACACGGTAACCGTAACGGCTTTCGTAGGCCGAGACACACACGTCCATCGCCAGATGGATTACCCCGTGGTGTTTCGTCCGATTCTCACGGACTCATCAGTCGGCTCTATCAAAGGTAGCCCCAACTCTGGAGCACCTGCACGGCCAGCATCATCCGAGGCTCGGTGACGACTAGCCCTTTCCCTGTTATCACCAGGTCACGCTCGGCTAGGTCAGGGAATAACCCAGCGAACGTCTCGCCGCACTCCACTTTCTCCCAGAGTATCCGCCCGCTACGGTTCGACCGTCGCGCTGCACGCTCCACGAGATTGCGAAGTCGGAGAGTATATGACATCTCACATACTTTTCGTGTCTTCATAGTTTTCGGACTGCGCCGAGACACAAGGCCGCCGTCGGCCCTGCTTGTGTTTCGCTGGATTCTCACCAGCTCATCAGTCGGCTTTAACCTTGAACTTGCGCCGTCGCACGGGCCAGCTGCGCCAGCAACCCACGACTCTCCTTACTCGTCGCCATCTTCTTCTCGAAGCGCGCCGTCGTGGTTACCTTGCTCTTACCCTGACGCACCGTGAGACTCACCAGCTTGTGCGCTGGGTCGCTCATAACAGGCGCCATCAGTGACGTCTTGTTCTCCTCGCAATACTTGCGACGAGCCTCCTTCACCTTTGCCAGGTCCGTCACCTGAGTCGGCGTCAGACGGAAATCCACGTTTGGCTGATAACCCTCCGGTATCTCCTTCTCATCTTTCGCCGCCGCCAGAACCACGCCAAACTGCACGCTGTCGCACTCAGGCAACAACGCAATCAGTTCTTTGCGCAGCTCCGCCGCCTCGCCGCGCTTCACCTCTAGTGCCGCAGCCTTCATCAGAATCTGCACCGCTGCAGTGATACTGACAGGCATGGCTACGTTTTTGACTTCGATGGCCTCTGCGTTCATTACTTCGTTCATTTCATTCGGACACGGTTTTACTAGACGCCACGCCCATAAGGCGGTCGTTTCCAGCGGGCTCTTCACCCTTGCGCTGCACTTCATTGCGACCGCTACACGCGGCGCAACTCCATGCACAGCCTCGTGGCACCATCCCTTTCGGGCATAGCTTACCCACGAGTAACGCACCTTCTTGCCGATACACTTTATACATTCGCACAAGCACTTACTTCCTTCGTTCAGCTTCGACAGCACCCTTGCGGTTAGCCGCCTTCATCGTCTACCTACCTATGGATTGTCTCGCATAGTTACCTCAACGATTTAAGCTCGTCTCGAATGTTCCAGACACGACATTTCCTTCGTGTCCTGACGTGGTTGGGCATGAAGAACCCAAGTTCCTTCCAGCATCACTCTCTTGGCGCACGATGTTACATCGGTGCGGCCCCACCCGCTCGCTCAATACGCAAATGCGTCCTGAGACAGAGACTAACGATGGTTGAGCTGGAATCAACACCACACCCTTTTGAGGCATGGCTTTGGCCTACGTTCGGCCGTCGTCGTTCGGAATTAATCAACATGGTTGATACGTCCTACAAGAGCCCGACCTGATTTTTTAACTAGGTTACTCACCCGACGGTCTCTGGAGGCTGACCGCTGCCCGTCTTGAGTTGTTCTAACTCTACCCAACTCCCGACACCATACAAACTTACGGAATCCAAGTGAGACAACACCCATTGTCTCACAAGGTTTCGAGCGAAGGAAACTAAGGCGGGGTGGTTTGGGTTTTTGAAATTGCGCGTGAAATACGTATTAGACCCCTCCCCTGAAAATTTTTTGGCTCCGTGTATGGGAGGTTTGAGGGGATCCTGGGCGAGCGGGACGTGCGATGGATGCGTGGTCGAGGTCGGTGGCTAACGTGGGCCTGCTCGATGGCGTGGCGTGGATCTGGATGGGCCTGATTCGCGGCCTGATCGAGATGGAGGATTGATATCCTAAAAACAGCGCAACCACCAAGAATGAGTATCTGCAGGCGATGTCCCCCCGCAAGGGGGGGCCTTTCGTCCTGCATTCTACTCTTATTTTGGTGACTGTGAAGCAAATAATTTAACTAAAACACATAATGCTTGCAGACAAGGGGTTAAGATACAAAATAAAAAAACACGACGTATTCATTAAAATGATACATGATGCACTTCTGCATCACTTTGACTCGGTGCATCAAAAGTGCATCACTTTTCCAACGATGCACACGGTTGATTTGCATGGGTTTACTGATTTTCGCTGCTCTTGGAAAAGTGATGCACGAGAATTATGCATCATGATGCACTTTTGATGCACTTTTTGCTTCACTTTGCCTCAAAATGTGATGCACTCCCACTTTGAAATGAGTAACACAGCCATCACCATCCGGATTCCCGATGATTTAGCCGCCTTGTTTAAGGTGTTCAAGGACAGCAACGACCATAAGAGCGACAACAGCGCTGCGATCGCGCTTTTTCGTGCAGTTTTGGTGCAGCAAGATGTGCATCAAAATAGTGCATCACTTCTGCATCACGGAAGTGCATCACTCGCCCAGGAATTCGCCGAGTTTAAGGCCGAAGTTACCAAGTTTATGAACGTGTCCTTGGTCAATCAAGTCACGCAAATGGATATCGCTTCCTTAGAGGAGAAGCTGGTGTTGCACACGCATGGCGCGGACGGAAAAACGAGCATCCCCACCGATGCCGAGATCGCCCGGTTGGACAAAATCAAGATGCAAGCCTTCGTGGCGAGCAGGGCCGCCAAATAAACGCGAGCTTGACCGGTGTAAGTAACCAGCTACGGTGAGCCCGCATCCCCAATATGCCTACAAAAAAATCCACAGTTAATGCCGCAGGAAACTATACCAAGCCCGCCATGAGGAAGGAGCTTTTCAAACGAATCAAAGAAGGAACCAAGGGCGGCGATCCCAATGAGTGGAGCGCACGCAAGGCCCAGCTCCTCGCCTCGGAGTATAAGAAAAAGGGTGGAGGTTACAAATGAAAGAGCCGCAACGATCCTTGAAGGCGTGGAGCGACCAAAAATGGCGCACATCCGACGGTTCTCCCAGCCAGGGCAAGAAACGCTATCTGCCTGATGCCGCATGGAGCGCCCTGAGCCCGAGCGAGAAAGCCGCGACGAATAAGGCCAAGGCCAAAGGGAATGAAGCGGGCAAGCAGTTCGTCGCCCAGCCGAAGACCATCGCGAAGAAAACATCTTACTACCGATAACATGCCTAAATCACCAAACCTATCAGTCGGCCGCGGCGAAAAGCTACCGGTCTCCCAAGGCGCAGGACTCACCGCAAAGGGTCGTGCCAAATATAACGCGGCCACCGGGAGCAATCTCAAGGCCCCTGCCCCGAATCCCAAGAACGCGACGGACGCCGCTCGCAAAAAGTCTTTCTGCGCCCGCAGCGCCAGCTGGGACGGTGAGCGCGGTCTGGCGGCTCGCAAACGCTGGGGCTGTTAATGAATCACCATAGCCACAACGCCTCCGTTCCCGAGCACCGCTACGGGTTCGTTGATCGCTCGATTCTGCGCAGCCTCGATCCAGACGAGGCGGGCAAGTTTGAGCCGGCGGTCATATTTGGCGTCACCTCGATTCCCTCGAGGGCGCTTCATTTCTCGATTCTGTGCGAAACAGGGGCGCAATGGGCTCGCATTCCACTGCACATGCTACGTCACGAGTTCCCTAGCGTAAACGCTCCAGTCCATGAACTTAACGAACTTCAGATGTGGGACTGCCACGGTTGGGATTTCTCCGTAAACCGCTACGAATATCTGCGCGATATGTCGTGCGAGTATCGGACGCGGGATGGGCAACTCGTCCCGGCAACTTACTGGTTCACTTTGGATCACACCGACAACGGCTACTCCAATTTTCCATCGGAGCATAAGTGCTACCACCTCCTGCTCCTCGATGACGGCTCCGGCCAGATCGCAGCGCAGCCGAATAACCGCATCCTATGGAAAGACGATTCGTGGGTGAAGCCGGGCCGAGACTTGGACTACTCGATCATGGGACCGGAGACCTGGCACGCTGAGACTAGCCGCAAGAACGCTCAGGACACGGCGATCACCAAGGACACATGAATCTCTCCCGCTACCTCGACTGGTGGTTCCTGGTGCGAGCGGCCGCAGCCGACACGCCACTGTGGCGCTTGGCCTGGGGGATGCTCAGGGCGCTGGCGAGCGGCCGCGTCTCGCGCTTTCAATGGCGCCAACGGATCCGGACATGCGGAAAGTGCCCGATCTACCGGCCGGCGACGAGAACGTGCGGACCCAGATCGGGACACTTGCTTGGCGTAGCTGGGGAGGTGGGCTGCGGATGCTACGTCCCCTTCATGGCACGGACGAAGGCGCCGTATCGGGGCGGATGCTGGGGCCGGGCGTCACTTGGTATCGGCTGGGGCGAGAACTAGCCCTTCTGCATTTGGCAGCGGGATTGGCGCGAGCATCCTCACACCAGTTCCAGACGGTCATCAGGCTGTAACCAGTCTCCGCCGCGATGGCCTTGAGCGGTAGCCCCAAACGGCGCATGGCGATGGCGCTGTCCTTGATCGACTGGGCTGGCGCCTTATTGCGGAACCGTTTCGGCTTGATCATAGAGGCAGCTTGCTGAGCTCGATACCGTCGAACCAGCGGTGAACGGGATGCTGCTGAATAGGGAACTTCCCACCAGCAAGGACGTGCTGACGAAGTGCGGCGATGCCGCCATCGTTGAAATAGCCGGGGTGATACTTCGCGCCCTGGAAGATTCTAAGCGCGGCGTGGCTCATGTCATTGCGCGGTCTGGAGTCGGGGTCGCCGATGCAGGGATCTTCGCGGAGGAAGACAGGAAGTTGAGCGTGATCCTCTTCCGATTCGTAGGTCAGCATCCGGCGGTCATACTTGAAGGTGTAGTCGCAGTTCTGAAGCATCATGCCAGCCGTGCAGTCCTCCATGCCGAGACCATCGCAGATTTCGGGAAAGCCTCCGATGGCGACAAGTGCCGACACTGGCGCAGCGAGCGAGCAACCAAACAGCCACGATCCAGCGGCGGTGACGGGCCGGTTGTCGCGGCCTAAGTTCCAGCGGGAATCCACCCCACCAGGGAAGTCCTCGTAGCTGACGACGCTGCCGTTCTCCACGACGAGCTTCTTCATCTTCTTGTAGGCGCCGAGGACGATGTAGCCCTCGCGCATGGCCTCGCGGACGGCGTTGAGCCAGCCAGGTAGGAGCACGCTGAGGTCATCCACGAAGGCGATCCAGCCGTCGGGCGCGTGGCAGATGGCGGTGTTGCGGGCGTTGCTCGCGGCGAAGTAGTCCTGCTTGGTCAGGCGGTGCGGCCCCTGCCAGACGGTGGGCTTGGGCGCGACGTGGGTAATTGGAATACCGATGACCCATTGCCGTTCAGACGCGAAGAAGTCCACGACGACAACCTTGATGCCAGTGTAGTCGCCGCCGGTCTCGCGGTGGAGTGAGTCGAAGAACCAGCGGATTTTCGGGTCCGGACGGTTGGTGAAGTAGCAAATCGTGAGCGTATTCATTTCTGCAATACTGCTCCGGTCCCGAGGGTGTAGAGGAAGTTGAACTTGAGTTCGCGCACGCGCGCAGCGGCTTCGGTCGCCCAGTCCACGTCGTCCATGATCAGGATGCCGCCGGGCCGGATACGGGTCGCATAGTTGTCCACGTCCTTCACGGCCTGCGTCGAGTGGTTGCCGTCGATGTGCAGCAGATCGATCACCTCCGGGATAGCATCGATGGCCTTGTCCGAGGTGTTGCGGGCCACCTGAATGAAGCCCTCCGCGATCTGCCGGTTGGCGGCACGGATGAAGCTCTGGTAGATAGCCTCGTGATCCAGCGCATCCCACCACTCCTTGTTATCACCGTCCATGCCTTCCAGCGACGCGGCCTTGCTCCAAGGATCGATGCCGATGACGTAGCCGCCGACCAAGCTGTGCGCCAGACCGAGGGGTATCAACGAACGGCCGCCGAAGACGCCGATCTCCACCGAGACCTTGGGGCGCAGCCCGATGACGATGGCGGCGAGAGCCTGGGCTTTCTCCACATCGCACCAGCCTTCCAGCACATAGGGCTTACGCGTGGGTGAGAGCAGAGCTTCGATCTGCATCATGACTTCCGTGGCGGTGGGTTTCATTGTTGGGAAAGGATGAGGTCGAGGGAGTGCTGGGCAGCGATGAGCCATGCGCCTTCTGACGCATCATCGGCGATGACGAGGAACCGGCCGCCGACCTTGGTTGCGGCCAGGGTTCTGCCGTTGTGAGTGACGCACCAAGATCCGCCTATTTCCGTGAGCATCTGGCCGCCGCCGAGCGCGATTCCTTCTCGGTTACTTAAACCCACTGCACCGATGTCTGCCGCCTCGGTCTGAGCCATCTGAGAAAACTCTGCCGGAGTCAGGTCGAGGGGGGCGAGCATGGTGGTGAGGGTATTCGGCGCTGGTTGTGGCAGCTCGCCGCTACGGCAAGTGTTGCGGTTACTCGCCAGCGTGAGGTCGCGGGCGAGGCCGAGGAGGATGTCTAATTTTTCTTCGATGGTTTTAAGGCTCATGTTTTAGGGTCTTGATTTTAAGTTTAAGGAGGGCGGCTTTCTTCGTGCGCATCCAATCGCGAGTGAGTGCGGAGGACTGCATCTGCGAAAGCCGCAGGTGGTGGCGGTCGATTATTTTTAAGAGTTGCTTGCGTGCGTAGCGGTAGGAGTAATCACGGTCGGAGAACCGGCCAGGTAACCGCGGTTTCCGCATTTCGATGCGGAACACAGAGGGCTTGTTTGAGAGGGCGAAGAGCCCCGATCCCGTCAATGCCACCGGTCTAATCATGGACGGGTCACTCGCGTCCACGACGATGAATCCGGCAGCCAGCTTGCGCTCACTAAATAGTTTACTCTTGGGGTCCTTCACAGCGGAGAGCGCTGATCGTCAGCGAGCGGGCGGCCTCGACGGGATTCAACTCCAGCTTCCAGTCGAACGGGATCTCGTCGTCCTTCACCGTGGCGGTGCCGCCAAGCTGGAAGACGAGGTTGTGAACCACGCGATTCACCGCGACGAGCTTGCGCACGTTGAGGCTGAGCTCGCGCTCCAGCTGGGCAGCCGGGGAGGTAGCAGCGTGCATCAGGCGGTGGCCCGCGATGAGCGTGGTGAGCGCCTCCTTGTCGGCGTGCTCCATCGGGATGAGTGACGCGATGCGAGCGACGAATTCCTCGTCGGCGGGGATGACGGTGAAGCCGTGCTTTCTTTCAGGTTCTTGTTCGTTAATCATATTAGTTAGCGGGTTGAGTTGAAGGTTGGGTTTCTGGCGAAAGTGCGACCTCGATCGGCTTTATTTTGTGCTGCTGGACCAGTAAGTCCAGATCCTGTGGAGGGCAGATGTAGGCCATCTGCGCCTTCCGGCTGCGTTTGTTCAGTCGCTCGATCCCGCAAAACATCCTGCGGGAGCCGATCTGCTTCACGATCGCCTTCCAGCGACCGGTCCTTAACATTGGAATCATTTCGTTTATTTTCATGGTGGAAAAAGTTTCTGGCCCGGCCTCCGTTTGCGTCCTTGCCCATCCAGTCGCCCAAGTGCCCCACCCCACGGAGGCGGCCCTTGACGTGGTAGGTGTAGGTCAGGCTGGTCCGGCTTATGACCATCGAGTCGACCAAATCCGTTGCAGCGGTCATGTCCGTGCAGGATGCGAATTCTAACTGCTGGCCAAACAGCGGACTGCCTGGGCGTAGGTCTGTCATTATAACGGTATATTCTTTCTTCATGGTCGTTCAGCTAGGAATTGCTCGACGCAGCGATCGCCGCTGCGGGTGCGCCGGATTCCACCATTGGCTGCCGGTTGGATATGCCCTTCGGTGGTAAGGCGGGCGAAAATGGCGGTGGCGGACTTTGTTCCCACTCCGGTTTGGGCGCCGGCCGCCCTGCGGATCGCGTTGGCATCGCCAAACTCCGAGGATGAGGAGGGCACGAGGTCCAGAACCTCGCCGTCGCAGACATCCAGCCGTTGCCGCTTTGTGGACTTGGGCTTCTCCACCGGCTTGTCGGCGGCGCGCGACTCCCAGAACAGGAGATTCGTCGCCTCGGTGTGGCCCGGCATCGTGAT
>Ga0209550_10002001_pt1 | contig 19674 bp, 17 predicted proteins | sample LauGreSuBDMM15SN_2_FD_187567 | JGI IMG/M metagenome (GOLD analysis project Ga0209550, IMG submission 187567) | Freshwater lake microbial communities from Lake Michigan, USA - Su13.BD.MM15.SN (SPAdes) (version 5) | ecosystem: Environmental > Aquatic > Freshwater > Lake | place: Lake Michigan... | reverse complement strand
GGCTCCGATACACTAGGTCTTGATTTGTAAACACGATTACCCTGGGCGTCATATGTTTCCTGTAAAAATAATACAGGACATCTTATATTTTGACTTCTTTGCCAATTTAAAAATTCCGTATAATCTTCTAAATTTTCAAATTCGATGGGATTTACTCCTGGAACTTGTGCTAACTTGGAGTTATATAAATAGAATCGCGAACCCTTTTGAATAAGTAAATTTGGACATCTAGGACCATTCGCAGAATTATTTGTTAAACCTTCTGAATATTTAGAATCGTCGCTTCCTTTTGCGTAAAAATACAAACCGATTAAAAATACTAATATAAATAAATAGGTCAATAGTGTCATATTATATTATACAAGGATAAAAATGTTGTAATTTATTTTCTATTTTTATTATATAATGGTTTATCTTGATGAAATAAATAAAAATAATTATAAAAATGGAGCAAAAAACGGAAAAACCCGCGTCGAACAATTGGACCATTATATAGCTAACAAAAAAAACAAAATCTTTATATTAATTTTTATGGAAGGGTGCGGCCCATGTAATGCTACGCGTCCAGAATGGAAAAAAATCGAGCATGTCTTAGCAAAGGATTTTTTAAACAGAGACGATATTGTTATTGCGGCAATAGAAAATAATTTGGCGGATGATTTAAAAAACCTAACAACTAAACCGCAAAGTTTTCCAACCATGCGATTTATTTGTGATGGCGGCAAAACCGTTGAAAATTACGAAGACAGTGCTATAGAAAATAAAGACCGCACCATTGATTCCTTTGTGGAATGGGTGAAGAACAAAAGTGGCGAAAATAGCATCACTACGTCAGAGCCTACGCCTTATACGAAAGGAGGCGCTCATAGTAAAAGAAGAAGTAAAAAACACTATTCTAACAAATCAGGTAAAAAGAACCGCACCAGAAAATGGTCGTTAAAATATAAGCGCAGCATAAATTGCAGACGACCCAAGGGTTTCTCTCAAAAACAACACTGTAAGTATGGCCGAAAGAAATAATATCCAAATGTGTAAAAATATAAAATTGATTTCTATTTAATGAATTAAATGTAAATCACTATAATAAATTAACAATGGAACACGTATTCAGAATTTTCGATTTTAACGTATATAATGCAAAGGATTCTTCCCTGGATTCTTCGGACGACGAACAAAATGTTTATACAGATACCAAGACGTTTCGAATCCAAATGTTCGGCGTAGATGAAACAGGTAAAACATATTCATTAACCGCCGACGGATATCATCCATTCTTCTATGTAATGGTAAATGATAAATGGACGATAAAAATGAAGGAAGAATTCGTTGCACATTTAAAAGAAAAAATGGGTAAATTTTATAAAGACACTATTACCGAGTGCAAAATTGTAAAACGAAAAAAATTATACGGGTTCGATGGAGGGAAAGACCATAAATTTATATTTATTGAATTCGCCAATGTAGGCGCGTTTAATAAAGCGAAAAATTTGTGGTATACCGACTACAACAACGGCCACGTTTTATTAAAAAACGGTTATAGATTCCTCAATACAGATATGAAATTATATGAAGCAAACATTCCGCCCTTATTGAGATTCTTTCATATAAAAGATATTAGTCCGTCTGGATGGATTGCAATACCAAAAAAATCCGCGTGTGAAAATACAGGCGAACTAAAAAATGTAAATTGCGACGTCGAATTAACCACCCATTATAAAAATATCGTCCCTTTAAATACAAAAGAAACCAGAGTACCGTATAAAATCATGAGTTTTGATATTGAAGCGAGTAGTAGTCATGGTGATTTCCCTGTCCCCATAAAAACATATAAAAAATTGGCCACAAATATTATTGAATATTTCGAGACGTTAAAAATGGAAATGACACATGAATTATGCAAAAATATTTTACGAAGGATTATTTTGGCGGCATTTGGGTATGAACAAATGGAACAAATCGACTTGGTGTATCCCAAAATCGCCCCAAAATCTAAAGAAGAAGTGCAACAAATGTGCGAAAACTGGTTAGACGCGCAAGTCAGAAATTTAAAATCCACCAACGATTTTAATCATGCCCACACATTAGAGGCGCTTTTTGAGCGAATGTCTGCGGAGGAAGAAGAAGACGGCTATGAGCATAAATACATAAAATCGTATACAAATAAAAAGGCAACCATTGTGGATATTATTTGCGATAAAAGTTTTGAACGCGAAGGTAAACTGAATGAATTGAATGTATCATTAAATTCCAAATTTCCGAAATTAGAAGGCGATAAATGCACCTTTATTGGTTCAACCTTTATGAATTACGGCAATACTGACCCCCATTTTAACCATTGTATCGTTTTAAATAGTTGCTCGGACATGCCTATTGAAAACTCGGTGGTAGAATCCTATACTACAGAGCGCGAGGTATTATTAGCTTGGCAAAAACTCGTCCAAAAAGAAAATCCTGACATTATTATCGGTTATAATATATTTGGTTTTGATTACCAATTTATGTTTCATCGTGCAGAGGAGAATAATTGTGTGGAAGAGTTTTTGAAATTATCTCGTAACAAGGACGAAATTTGTGGTGTGAAAGATAAAGATAGCGGTAAATGGAACATCGAGGAAAGCACGTTGCAAATTGCGAGTGGTCAACATGACTTGAGATTTATAAAGATGAATGGTCGTTTACAGGTTGATTTATACAACTTTTATCGTCGTGAAGCCAATTTAATATCCTACAAATTGGATTACGTGGCTGGTAATTTTATAGGCGATTTTGTAAAGGGATTAGAAGAACACAATGACGATAGTCTTACTTCTTCGTGTCAGCAAACAATTATTAAAACATCGAATATGACAGGCCTTTTGGTCGGCAGTTATGTTCATTTTGAAGAAATTGGGCATTCTGTAGATTATTATGCGGACGGTGCCAAATATGCAGTTACTTATGTAGATAAATCCAAGGGCAAGTTTATCATTGATGCCGTCGTAAATCCAGATATAATAAATAAAAAAGTGCGGTGGTGTTTGGCAAAGGACGATGTGACGCCCAAAGAAATTTTCAAGAAAACCAATGGAACCGCACACGACCGCGCGGTGATAGCGAAATACTGTATTCAGGATTGTAATCTAGTGCACTATTTGTTTAATAAATCGGATATTCTTACTGGGTTTATTGAAATGGCGAAAATTTGTAGTGTGCCAATAAATTTCCTTGTTATGCGTGGCCAGGGTATTAAATTAACGAGTTATGTGGCGAAAAAATGTCGCGAGAAAAAGACGTTAATGCCTGTAATAGAAAAGGGTGATTTAGACGAAGGTTATGAGGGTGCTATCGTGTTAGACCCAAAATGCGATTTATATCTCGATAATCCTGTTGCGTGTGTGGATTATGCTTCGCTGTATCCGAGTTCAATGATTAGTGAAAATCTGTCACATGATACGAAGGTGTGGACATTAGAATATGATTTAGCTGGTAATTTGATTGAAGAATGGGGTGAAAAAGATGAAAACGGTGTCTATATTTATGATAACTTGCCTGGTTATGAATACGTAGATATTAAATATGACACTTATGTATATCGACGAAAAAACCCCAAAGCCGGCGCTGAAAAAGTTTTAAATGGGTATAAAATGTGTCGTTTTGCGCAACCGTTACTAGATAAAAATGGTGAGGCAGAAGGAATTATGCCCTCTATTTTAAAAGAATTATTAAAGGCTAGAAAAGATACTAGAAAATTAATTCCGCAACAAACCGACGAATTCATGAAAAATGTATTAGACCAGAGGCAATTAGGTTATAAAGTAACCGCCAATTCACTTTATGGACAATGTGGGGCCAAAACCAGCACATTTTATGAAAAAGATATTGCGGCATGCACCACCGCAACAGGTCGTAAACTATTGACGTATGCCAAAAAAATAATCGAAGAATGTTATGGAAACAAAATATGTGAAACGGAAAAATATGGACCAGTGTTGACCAAGGCGGAATACATATACGGCGACAGTGTTGCGAATTATACCCCTGTATATATATCCAAACTTCAAAAAGACGGAAATAGAATATTTGATATAGTAACCATTGAACAATTGGCAGAAAAATATGGAAATAATAAATGGGTTCAATGCGTAGAACTCGGTAAACAAGAAAAAGAAGTTTGCGAATTAGACGGCATTGAAACCTGGACAGAAAAAGGGTGGACTAAATTAAATAGAGTAATTAGACATACCTTAGCACCTCATAAGAAAATGATGCGGATTTTAACACATACTGGATTAGTAGATGTAACCGACGACCATTCGCTATTGTTGCCTAATGGTAACGAAATATCGCCAAAAGATGTGCAAGAAGGTTCAGAGTTAATGCATAATCCACTTTTCCAAAAAGTGGAGCAAAAGTATAAGATAACCGATATTTCAAAAATGAAAAAATATAATTCAATGATTGATGCTGCCATTTACGTAAATTTCTTAAATAGTTGTAATGTTCCGTTTTGTATATCATATGATTATGACGAAATATGTATTTCTACAAACGTTGTTTCAGAAGAGCGTCATGATAAAATTGTATCAATGGGAGAAATTTCATACGAAGGTTATGTGTATGATTTAACAACAGAAAACCATCATTTCGCAGCTGGAATAGGAAATATAATTGTGCATAACACAGACTCTGTATTCTTTACATTTAATTTGCAAACACCAGACGGTAAACCAATCAGAGGCAAAGAAGCGCTCGAAATTACGATTGAAATTGCACAAGAAGCAGGCCATTTAGCTTCTAAATTCTTAAAAGGTCCACACGATTTAGAGTATGAAAAAACTTTCATGCCATTTTGTTTATTATCGAAGAAAAGATATGTGGGTATGCTCTATGAGACCGACCCCAATAAAGGCAAACGTAAGGAAATGGGGATTGTATTAAAACGGCGTGATAATGCGCCGATTGTGAAAGATATTTATGGAGGTATTATTGATATATTAATGAAGAAACAAAATATTCAAGAAGCGATTGATTTCTTAAAATCGTGTTTACAAAATATAGTTGACGAAAAATATGCCATGGATAAACTCATCATTACAAAATCTCTGCGGTCTGGATACAAAAATCCGCAATCCATCGCTCACAAAGTGCTAGCCGATAGAATCACAGCACGTGACCCAGGTAATAAACCCGGACCTGGAGATAGAATACCATTTGTATATATTTCCACCAAAGACAAAAAGGCGCTCCAAGGGGAGAAAATAGAAACGCCGACATTTATTGTAGAAAATAAACTAAAAATAGATTATTCGTTTTATATTACCAATCAAATCATGAAACCTGTTCAGCAAGTATTCGCGCTGGTTCTGGAAAAAATATGGGAAAGCAAGAAAAACACCCCACAGTTAATGAAATTTAAAAGAAATGTAGAAAATTTGCGTAAAGAATATGGTAATGATTCTGAAAAATATCATGAAAAAGTAGAAGATTTGCGATGTAAAGAGATAAAGGCGATTTTGTTTGATGAATATTTAAGGGAAACAAATAATCAAAAAAACGGTAATCAAAGCATTACGAAATTCGTTGTCGCAAAATAAGTATTTTATTCTTCAATTTACTAGTAAATAAAAAATTGCATCAATACAATTTTTTATTTTGTTATTGTTTTTTGTTTTTGTTTTTGTTTTTTGTTTTTTTTTGTTTTTGTTTTTTGTTTTTGTTTTTTGTTTTTTTTTTGTTTTTGTTTTTTTTTATATTTTTATTCGTTATTTTTATTTATCAGTTATCTAATATTTTCGTAATGGTTCTCTTTTGGTAGATTTCTTAGCAACCCAACTGTTAAACATTTTAGATACCATGGTTCCAATGTCTTTTACACTAGTTTCTAAATTCCATACACGTTCGGTAAGTTTATCTACTTCACTCTCATCATCCAATGATAGTTCATCATCTGAATAAATTTCTTCGTCTACATAATCTGAATCGTAAGAGGCTTCTTCGCTACAAGCTTCGTGAATTGCCCCTGAACAAATATCTTGGTATTTCTTAGAGTCAAAACCTTTTACATCATCCCATGAAGTAATGAACCCCTCTGCTTCTAATTTACATAAAATCGCTGTTTCGGTTCTCTGATGAAGTGAAGCCATTTGTTGTACACTTAAATCTAATAATTCATATTCTCGTTGTAATGATAAAATTTCTCGAATCGTCCATCTATTTCCGTGTCTTTCGCACATGGTCATATAACAATTATTACCAGTTTGTTTTTATATTATTTTAGATTATATTATAAATAATGATCTTCTTCTTTATATGTATATTTTATTGATCCCTATTATCGTTTGTATAATAGTGTTTTTTGTATAATTGTCACTACTTTTCTGGACGACGTAATATATGACAACATAACCACGTTCCTAAAACAATCCACATATTACCAATGACATTTGCCCCATTATATATAGCCCATCGGAGACCTTGACAGTGAGGCGCTGGTGCCAAAAAGGGCGACATCATAAAGCCATACATTGTATTTGGAACACAAAATGTAATATAACATTGTGAGGCTATATAGTGTAACAAAATCCATGCCACATATATCCCTGAAATATTTATTATGACTAGACTTGAATTATATATAGCATATCCATATAGTTTCATTTTACCGCAAAAATCAGGTAATAAATAATCAAAAGAAAACATTGATTGTATACATAATTCTTTGTCTTGTTCTTCGTGAATTTCTTCATTTGTCATATTCTCAGTATCCTTTATATTATTACGATGTCTAACCATCATAATATTATTATCAAATTTATCTTTATGTAATTTACAATAATAATTACCGAAACCCTCTACTATTATTTAGAGCATTATTCAGTAGAGAAGAAATTAACGAAACATCACTGGTATTATTGGTTCCAAAATTGCCTGATATATCTCGAAAAATATTGTTGTCAAAATAAAAATCGAAAACTATCGAAGAATTTGGTGCAGCATTTCCATCTCGAATAGTTGTCAATGGTTGGGTTATTTCCTCATTATTTGCAGGTGCATCCTGGTTTTCGGACTCACTTTGTTCTCTCGATTCGCTTGGATGATCAGTTGTGTCTCTATTCATATTTGGTTGGTAGTTCCGAATATCATATCTACACACAGGACATCGACAATTCGTCCTAAACCACGTGTTCAATTCATCTCTATTAAATATGTGACTGCAAAAACGAATAACACTTACAATATCGGTGTCATTGAAATTTTCAAGTGATATAGGACAGGCTCTATTCATAGGAGAGACAATATCTCCATATTGAACTGTTCTGGTAGCCGTTTCGATTTGCGTTTGGGTAGGAAAAATGGCTATGGGTTGAAAAAAATTTTGCCAAAATTGAGAGACATCTGTATTTCTATTTGCATTTACATTTGTTCTGGTCGTGTCAGTTCTTGTATTTCTATTTCTATAAAGATGGTCATTTTGATTGTCATTATGATTATCATTATGATTATCATTATGATTATCATTATGATTATCATTCTCATTTGTTAGGAAATCGTAAAGCCCTGTATTTGCCGTAACCCTTCTTACATTAGACCGCATATGTGATGGCGCCGTAATATGTTGCCTAAAATTAGGTAAGCTAGATGAGGTTGGTCTATAAAATTGGTTGCGTCGATTCGTATTCGTATACAATATTTGTGTCAATAAGTTACGAATTTCACTATTCGTCTCATTTAATAAATGAATCGACTCTGATAAATTATTTATTTGTCTTATATTATCATTATACATACTGTTCAATATACCTATAAGTAACAAGTTCTCATTACTTATATTATATTCTCTCGAATGGTTATTCGTAGGGTAGTTATTCGTAGGGTAGTTATTCGTAGGGTAGTTATTCATACTATGTATTATAATATAATATATATAAAAAATATGTTTAAATATATTACTCTATTATAATTAATCAGTTATAATTATGAATTTTGAAAAATATAAAAACAATGGCTTAAGTGGTCTTGCCAATCTAGGAAATACTTGTTTTGTAAATTCGTGTATACAAGTTTTGTCTCATACATACGAATTTAATAATTTTTTAGAGGAAGACAATTATAAAAGAAAATTAAAAAATAAATGCGATTCAGCATTAGTATTAGAATGGGATAACTTGCGAAAAATAATGTGGACCTCCAATTGTGTTGTGTCACCTGGTAAATTTATAAAAACAATTCAAAAAGTAGCCCAAATAAAGGGGATGGGAATCTTTACTGGGTATTCACAAAACGACCTACCAGAATTTCTTTTGTTTTTAATTGATTGTTTTCACACGGCATTATCTAGAGAAATAAAAATGACTATTTCTGGGAATCCTGAAAATGAAACAGATAAAATTGCGATTCAATGTTTCGAAATGATTAGGAACATGTATTCCAAAGAGTATTCTGAAGTATGGAACTTATTTTATGCAGTGCATGTATCAGAAATTACTCATTTAGAAACTGGAAAGCAAATGAAAATAACTCCTGAGCCTTATTTTATGATTGATTTACCTATACCTCCTGAAAACAAATCCCCAACCCTCATCGATTGTTTAAATCATTACGTAGAGGGAGAAGTATTAGAAGGCGACAATGGTTGGTATAACGAAAATATCAAGGAGCGAATAAATATTAGGAAAAAAATACAGTTTTGGTCTTTTCCAAATATTTTAGTAATAGATTTTAAAAGATTTAATAACCGCTTTCAAAAAAACCAAATTCTTATTCAATTTCCATTTGATTTAGACTTGTCTAATTATGTAATTGGATATAAAAAAGAAATGTATAAATACGAATTATATGGTGTTTGCAATCATAGTGGCGGCGTAATGGGTGGACATTATACCGCTTATGTTAAAAATGCCAATGAGAAATGGTATCATTATAACGACACCAATGTAGCTGAAGTTGGCTTGGTTGAATCCATTATTTCTCCAAAAGCATATGTGTTATTTTATAGAAAAAAGTCGACCTAGTTATAGACCCTTGAAGATAAAATTATTATCTAGTATTTTTAGACAATAATTTTTTAGCCAACAAATTTTTAAACCAACAAATTTTTAAACCAACAAATTTTTAGATAATATATTACAATTATATTTTTATATTTTTTATACATATTTATATATTAGAAATGGAAGTAGTAAATACCACATCAACAACTGACCCAGTCCATATGTATAATTATTTAAATAGTTACATTTTAAATCCGATGGTTTTCGTTATCTTATTCATAATCATCATTTCATATTATGTGTTTTCATCTGTTGGCGGCGATTCGTCTAGTTTAGGAAATAGTCAAAGCACTAGTGGTAGTTCTGATAAAGGCTCTACCATAATAGGAATAATTATTATTGCTATATTGCTGGTTCTCATTGTTATTAACGCATTTCAATACTTTTTTAGTATTAATGTAACCGCGTATGTTCAAGGGCTATTTACACCTAAAACATCCGTTGATATTGTGGTGGACCAAAGCACGTATCAACCAGCACCTGTTCCTGAAATCAAAATAAAAAAACAAGTATTCAATATACCAGGAAACTATTATAATTATGATAATGCTAAAGCATTATGTAAAGCATATGGTTCCGATTTAGCGTCATATGACCAAATAGAACAAGCCTATAACAATGGAGCGGAGTGGTGCAATTATGGATGGTCCGCAAATCAGTTGGCATTATTTCCAACACAAAAACAAACCTATAATACTTTGCAAAAAACACCAGGACACGAAAACGATTGTGGTAGAGCAGGAATCAATGGAGGATATATAGCAAATCCAAATGTCAAATTTGGGGTAAATTGCTATGGTTATAAACCAAAAATGACAAATGAAGAAGAAGAATTAATGAAAACTGCTACTCCATACCCAGAATCGGCCAAGGACATTGCGTTCCAAAAAAGAGTCGATTATTGGAAAAATAAAGTAGATGAAATCTTGGTATCGCCATTTAATTATAGCACATGGGGGTCCTTTTAGTCACATCAACTCATTCTTCATAACGTACAATGTCGTCTTCCCCTAAATAATTACCTATTTGGGTAACAATGATTTCAACTGCACTGGTTCCCATATTTTCTATTGAATGCGGTGTTTTTTCAGGAATGCAAATAGAATCGTTAGTTTCTAACGTGTGTAAATCATTGTGTTTTTTTATTTGTACACTACCTTTTACGATGACCCAGTGTTCACTTCTCTCATGGTGACTTTGTAATGGTATTCTTTTTCCTGGATAAATACATATTTTTTTAACTTTATGGTTGCTGTGATCATCTTCATATAACAATGTAAACCATCCCCATTGACGCTCATATTTTTTACTCATTATACACTTTATAATGAATAAAAAGGAAATCTTTAAGATATTTTCTCATCTATCATAATTTATGTCTATTATTTGTCTAATCCGTATTTTCTGGATTTGCTATGCCTAGTTCATATAAGACATAGGAGCTCTCATAAAGAATACATGAATGCTCATAAGTATTTTTACTTTGTAATATATTCAAATAGAAATCTATCGTATAATATATAAACGCAAATAAGGTTAAAAACCGAGTTAATCTATATGCATTTTGTAAAACAAAAAATGGAAATACGATAAATATAGTGTCTTGTTTTACACTTTCTACAACGGATGGTTTTTTTTGAATCAATCTTCTACAAATAGGACAATTTCCAGATGTTTCATACCAATAATGTAAACATTTTTTATGAAGCCAACCGTTGCAAAGACACATTTTTATATAATCGGTTTGCTTAAATAATTCTATGGGTGTCGTTTCGTTTTCTATAGATAATTCATAACAAATGAAACATTCGTTTTCTTCTTTTGTTGGCTCATTTGTCATTTCATTTATTAGTTCTTGGGTTTTTTCAATTTCATAATGTTCCATAGTTCGGAATAGCATTATTATTATATACTATAACTATATAGTATACTAAATTCTAAGTGGTAATTTTTGTTTAGTATTTTTTATTTTGTTTTATTTTGTTTTGTTTTGTTTTATTTTGTTTTATTTTTATGTCTTTTTGTTCCTCCTTTTTTTGTATTGGTTTTGTTGTTATATTTATTTTTTTTGGTAAATTTATATTTATTCTGTTTTTTTAATGTATTTTCGTGTTCCTTGACAAGTCCTAATAATTTGTCATGCAATTCATCGTCGATTTCATCGCTTTCTTCATCACTGTCATCCTTATATTCACCTCCTATTTTGTTACCATAACTTAGAGCCCAGTTGGGTATCACCAAACTATCGAATAAATCAGAAACCTTATTAGAATCTCCTCCGCCTCCAACTCGAGTGTTTAAAGTCATGATTGGAGAGAACCCTGTTTTCATCATAATAGAGTTCACATTGAACCCTCCAGAATAAATTCCTTCTGCACTATCCGTATTAAATACTAATTCATTCGCTCCTATTTGTCCCATATTTGTCATATTATTCATATAAATATATCTATATTTATTAATTACTAGAAAAGCGCTTTATTTCAGGAACAGTTTTAATTGCTCTTTTTTGTCTTATGTGTTCCATTATTAGGTTCACTTGAGATTCATTTTTTATAACTTCGCTTAATGTCTTTTCTAAATATTTAAATGTTAGCGGTTCTTGGACCTTTGTGTTGACAAATTTAAGTTTGCCATCACTAATTTTAACCGTAGCATTAGAGAGATTATTGGTGGAAGCATAACTAGTAATGTTTTGTTCCAATATATTACGTTTGTCTCTTAATTCTTTGGATTTTTCGTTTAATTGTTTTAATTGATTATCTAATTGAACCCATTGTTGTATTTGGTTTTCAAAGCTCATTATATATTATTTTTATAAGATAATATATATCTTGTATTCTATCTTATTACACCTTTTAATATTTCAAAATGTTTAATGTCTTCTTCGTTTATGAGTTTTACCTCCCTGTTTTTTACGTCTAAATGATTGTTGCATACCTAAAATTCCAAATGGAACGATGGCTTGGTTAATCACTTCACCCCAAAGACCACCACGTCTTCCTCTACTTCTACCTGCAGTGCGTCTTCTACCTGCGGATTGAACCAACGATAAGTTTTGCGCAGAAGGGGTGCCTGTTTGGTTACTCGATTGCCCTTGAGCGCCTACATATTGTGAACCTGCTCTCCCTGCATAAGGTCCGGTTGCATCAAATGTTCTAGCGAATTGTGCATTTCCAGATCCGTTTACATAAGTGCCGTATGAAGCGCCTGAAGAATAATTACCGCCTCTTTGATGGCGACTTCTACTAAGACCGCGACTTCTACTACGACTACGACTACGACTTCTACTACGACTTCTATTTGCCATTTATATTAAATGAGAATAAAATAATATACGTCTAAATAATTTTTGAAATCGCCTGTTTATTTCGCAATAAACTAATCAAAATAACGAGTATCGCTAAAATCATTATAAAAATGAGAAATACTAACGCTACCGTTATGTAAATATATGGATTGATTTCATATAAAATAAAATCAATGACCGGTTTTAATAACATTTTAAATTCATTTTTTATATCGTCCCTCTTTAAAATATCTAAACATTGTTGAACCAAAGAATCTTTCATAATAAATAAAAATAAAAATTTTCCAAATATTTTGCGTGTTATTTTTTTTAAATTTTTCTATATTTTCAGTAATATGGAAAACATTATTGAACCAAATGAGAGATTTGATTTTACAAAACTTACTTTAGCACATCCAGTAGGTATTCAGGGTGGCGCATATTTTACTAAACTTGAATATAACAATAAACCTTTATATATTCAAACGAATAAAAGTCAAACACGACAAGGTTTTGTTAAAACAGGTAAAAAATATTACTGCGACTTAATGTTTGATAAAAACTCCGAAGCACTCATACATTGGTTCGAAAATTTAGAAGAAAGGTGTCAAAAACTTATATTTGAGAGAAGATTGACCTGGTTTCAAAATAATTTAGAAGAAAGTGACATAGAAACGGCTTTTAACTCTACAATTCGTGTTTATAAATCTGGCAAATATTATTTAATAAGAACAAATATTAAGAATAACCATAATAATTTACCTGCTATTAAAATTTATAATGAAACTGAAATACCATTGACGATGGAAGATGTAAAACCAGAAACAAATATTATTTCGATTTTAGAAATACAAGGCATTAAATTTACATCTAGAAATTTTCAAATTGAAATTGAAGTGAAACAAATGATGGTGTTGGATAACGAACCTATTTTTAATAATTGTTTAATTAAAACAAATAAAGCGAATCAAAATAATTTAGAAAGATTACCAGAGATTAAACCTTTAGACACCGAGACAACCTTAGACACCGAGACAACCTTAGACACCGAGACAACCTTAGACAATGTTACCATTTTACAAAATGACAAGAAAGAGGAAACTTTTGATAGTAAAAGCACTATAAATAGATATGATATGTCACAATTACAAGACACCGAAAAAATAAACAATTCCAATAATTTAGATAAATTTGATGCGCAGCCTGAAACACATAATGTTGATGATAACCAAATAAATCTAGAAAAGAATACACCACACGAACTAGGAGAGTTAAACGAGCAAAGAGACAATGAAGACGTTACTGAAATGTTAGAAGGTTCAATATCTCATAATATTCATTCAGAACTTTCTGAAAAAGCGGATGGTATTTCTTTAGAAATAGAAGAGTTAAATATATATGACGATATTTTAGATAACTTAAGTAATTTAGAAACAATTCAATTAAAAAAACCTAACCAAGTGTATTTTGAATTATATAAAGAAGCTAGAAATAAGGCAAAAATAGCTAAAAAGACAGCGCTTTTAGCATATTTAGAAGCAAAGAATATTAAGAAAACATATATGTTAGAAAATATATATGATAGTGATAGTGATATTGACGAAGAAATTGATGAAGTTTCAGAAAGTGAATTAGAAGGACTTTAATTTTAATAAAAATGTTTTACCCAATGTTTTACTCAAATGTTTAGAATAATTAATATGTATTCTAAAAATTATTTTATCATTAATTTTATATAATGACAGTCTCTTTGAAGAAGTTATGGAATGACTATGGAATTGGAGCCATTATTGTTTTATTAATTATCGCATATTGTGTTAGTTTATTTGCTGGTTATTTAGGTGCAAAGGGTATGGTTGGATCGGAGTCAAATGCTCAAATGCAAAAACAATACAAAAATACAAATGCACAAATGTCAGCAGGAGTCCGCGCATCGGACCCTAATGGAAACGAGGTCTTTGCGGCGGCAAATGGTGTACAAACAAGCATGCCAGGTGTCCCTTCATCGTGCTCTAAACCAAATATTCAAAATCCTGCCGAACTTTTACCTAAGGATTCTAATTCCCAATGGGCTCAATTAAACCCTTCTGGTAAAGGTGATCTTGCCAACGTTAATTTATTAAAAGCTGGTTACCATATTGGTATTGATACTATTGGCCAAAGTTTAAGAAACGCCAACTTACAAATTCGTTCTGAACCTCCTAACCCACAATTGTCAGTAGGACCATGGAACCAGTCGACAATTTCTCCAGACTTTCAGCGTGTGCCTTTGGAGATTGGCAGTGGCGCACAATAAATAATTTAGAACAGTTGTTTACCATTATGGTCTCATTGTTATAATTTCAATGCATTCTCAAAATCTTTATATTCATCGTTTTTACATATATAAATATTTTGAATTCTACTTTTTATAAAAGTAGGTTTTGCTCCACTTTTTATAAAAAGTGGGTTTTGCTCCACTTTTTATAAAAGTGGGTTTTGCTCTACTTTTTATAAAAGTAGATTATATGGAGAAACATGGTATATTTTTTTATATTTTTATAGGATTTATTCTTTTTCTTTGTTTAGCTATATATTATCAATCAGACGCATATAATCTTAAATGTATCATAGCATCGGAAGACGGAAATCGTTATTGCGTTAGAGAAAGGGAAAAACTAGAATTAGCCGCAAATCTTTTAGCACAAGTTACCCAAAAAATGAAAGATATGGTTACCTATATGAATTCCAAACATCCAGAAGATGGACGCACCAAACGGCTTGTGGAAGGTTTTAATCCAAAAAAAATCAGCGAAACATTGCCCACCAGCGAGTTAACTGCTTATAGTGAAAACAAAGGAGAGAAAATCGCCTTCTGCTTAAACACTACCAAAGAAGGTAATAAACTAATCGATATTAATACGCTGACATTTGTTGCCTTACATGAGTTATCACACATTATGACCGAATCTATTGGACATAAACAAGAATTCTGGGAAAACTTTAAATTTTTATTACAAAATGCAAAAGAAGCAGGTATTTATGACCCAGTCGATTATAAGAAATCACCACAAGAATATTGCGGTATGACTATAAACGATAACCCATATTATGATTTGGCATAAATTCAATTACCGTTATAATGATTGACAGCTTCTATTATATTATTTATACAGACTAATTTTTTTTGTATAAATGCGATTCTGCTTTCATTTCCAGGAGTTTCTTTCAATTCATCTAATTCACATAATAATTTAATAGCGCTGGCTATGCTTTTTTTACGTATTTTCTGGCAAAAATTCTTTGTCAAATATGTCATTACAAAGTAAAAGAATAAGTTTTTAATTTATTTACCAACGATAATAAATTAAAAATAATAATAGATTTATATATATGTCAAAATCATCATCTATAAATTCATCAGACACAACAAAGAAAGAATCTTTAGATACCCATATATATAAAATAAAAAAACTAGTAAACGGAGATATAGAAACTATATATGTTTTTAATGGTAGAAAAAAAGCAGAATCAGACGAAGAATTATTTAAGAAAATATTCACTGACGAAGAAAATGAACAAATTAAGAGACAACGAGTATCTGTAAAGTTTTCGGACCAACAAATTCATTTTGACGATTCTATTGGTACTATTAAAATTAAAATACTGAATGAACTCAAAAAGGAGGTGTCCTTAGATGAAATGTATCTCTATTGCCAGAAAATAGAAACGTTAAATGCGGTCTCTGTGTATCAATCACTTACACAAAAAAACAAACTGGAATTAACCAAACTCAGATTAGAACAATTCATGTCCAATATTGTTAGTGATGAACATGGCAACCCAATTAAAATACCAGAAGAGAAGGATTTTTATACATTTGATGATATTTTTGAAATGAAATTCGATAATAAAAAATATATTGTAAACAAAGTGTTAGGTCAAAAATTCTTTATTGTTGAAAATGAATATCCGTTTGTATGCAATCCTTATATGGTCAATGACTATGACAAATTTCTAGAAAAATCTGCTCGAAAATCATTAACCACTTTAAATAGCCATTTATTATTAAATAGTGGAAACATTGTCGATAATAGTATTTATTTATGCTTGGCGGAAGACGTCAATTCTTATATGGGTAGAAAAGAGTTATCCGAAGAAACTACTATGAAAATCTATTATCCATTTTTATATAACAAAAATATTAATAATTTGGAAGACATTGAAAAACAGAGAAATAAATTAATTCAAGGGAACCAAAAATTGCTGAACGAGAAAACGCTGAATACATTTAAAACAATTGACATGTTTTATGATGTGTATCATTTCAAAAAATCCGAATTAAATTACATCAGCAAAGGAATTAAATATATTAAAGCGGTTTTACGACCAGAGTTCTCCATTAAAATTCCTCTGGAAGTGATATTTAAAGTGGTTCATGCCACTTCCGAAAACCCATTGATTAAATATAATCCTTCGTCTAGACAAGAAAACGTTTATAGACTTTTTACAGACAAAATTGCCACCGACGGTAGAAAAATCCCTTCTTTAAAAAAAGCGACCATTTTCAAATTAAAAAAAACAATTGCTAGAAGTAAGTCTGTTGCGGTGTATATAGAGACTACGAATATAGAAACGACGCATTCTTTAGTGTGTGAGTTTGACGAAGAAGGTTATATAACCATCATTTCGGAATTTACTACTGGTGTTACTATACATGATATAAATCAAATATTTAAAACCGCCGTGAATCCAATTATTACAGAAATAAAAAAAAATTTAGAACAAAGTGGATACAAATTAAATGTATTTAATAATGTAGACGACGAAAACGTTGAAATAAAACAACTTACCTACGAAACACAAATAAAAATTACAAAGCCATTGGATATTGATGCTTACCAGGGTTGTATTTCAAGTGTTTTTATTAATGAAACCAATGCCTTCAAAGGAAATACAATAAAGTTGCGTTTTAAGCGTGTAGCAAATTACAGTAATTTTACAAGTCAAGAAGCGTTTATCTTAGAAAAATCCGAGCAGGGGTTAAGAGGTGACCAAATTATAGAAGCTCTTTTGGAAAATTTTAAAGATGACTTAAATCGTAAAGAAGCCGAAGAAATGGTGAGAAAAATTGCGAATGAGCTGGAAATTGAACATGGTGTTAGAAAATCTGATATTAAAATTAAGAGCAGTCCAGGATTTAAAACGAATATATCACTTGAAAAGGAAACTGGCATCATAACAATTGTCACTGAAAACATTAACAATATCAATTATTTATATTCTTTACCCATTTATTTAGACACATTAGTTCGATTGACACAAGATAAGAATTCTACCGCGTATCCTGTGAAAGAGATAAACCATTTATGTTTAACAAAGGAAAAACATGATATATTTGTGGATGACATTATTTCGACATCGGAAGAGTCGGCATTAAAATCCGAATTTCCTTCTCTCGAGCCAGGTGACGAAGAAGTGCAATACAATAAATTTCAAACTGTGGAAGTGAATAAACCAAAGGGTGCAATGAGTTTATTTTTTGATGATGACGATGATGATGACGAAAATGAATCAAGTAATGAATATGGGGGTGGTAAGGATATGGAAATAGAAATTTCAGGAGGAGACGATGATTCAGATTCATCTATTTCAAGTGAGAATGACAGCGAATCTAAGACTCTAACATATAATGGTGTTACAGTTCCTAGTGGGTTAAGCAGCGGTGATTCTATAGAATCGAATGAAGCATCGAATGAAGCATCGAATGAAGCATCTATTGACGTATCTCCTGAAGAATCTAAAATAAATGATAAATCTGACGCCAAATTGGATTCATTTGATATAGTTTCTTCTCCAGAAAAATCAGAAGAACCAGAAGAAGAACCAGAAGAACCAGAAGAAGAATCAAAAGAACCAGAAGAAGAATCAAAAGAACCAGAAGAAGAATCAAAAGAACCAGAAGAAGAATCAAAAGAACCAAAAGAACCAGAAGAACCAGAAGAACCAAAAGAACCAGAGGAACCAGAGGAACCAGAAGAACCAGAGGAAGAACCAGAAGGAGAATCAAAAGGAGAATCAAAAGAACCAGAAGGAGAATCAAAAGAACCAGAAATGGACGAAAACTCTTCGGATGAAGATGAAGATGACGTAAGAAATATTGATGGAATGAAACTAAACAAACCATATTATTTTCAAACTCTTATCGAAAAAAAGGACCCTGTATTGATTTTAAAAGAAGACACTCCACAATTTAATTCTTATCCTAGAACATGCAGTTCGAATATGAGAAGACAACCTGTTATTTTAACAGACGAACAACTTGCCAAAATCAATAAAGAACACCCTGGGTTTTTACGCGACGAAGATGTTGTAAAATATGGTTCGAATCCAAAAAAACAATTTAATTATATTTGCCCTCGCTTTTGGTGTTTAAAAAACAATACGTTTGTTGACCCTAAGGATTTAAAAGAGGTCGTTGGAAAAGACGGCACAAAAGAATTGGTGCATCCTACCTGCGGTAAAGTATTACCAAAAAATGAAAAGAAAGTGAAACATGGTTATTACATATATGAATTTTATACACCAAAACCAGGTAAAAAAGACCAAAAAAAATATCCCAGTTTAATTCCTGATTCACATCCAAACGGTTATTGTCTTCCTTGTTGTTTTGATAAATATAATACAGAAGGCAGAATGAAGGCTATGGATAAATGCATAAACAAAGACAATAAACCGGAAGAAGGTGAAGACGAAGAAAGGCGCGACAATGGCGAAGAAAAACGTGGTGCTCCGACAAATATCAGAAAAAAAGTAATCGAAGACAAGGAAGAAGATGAATATATTAAAGGACCTGACAAATTTCCTCTTGAACCTGGACGATGGGGCTATTTACCTGTAGAAATTCAATTAATGCTACGTGAAGTAAATGCGGATTGTCAAATAAGTAAAACAAATACCAATCTAAAAGACAATCATCCGTGTTTACTTCGGCATGGTGTAGAAGTGAATAACAAGCAATCTTTTATAAGTTGTATATCAGATGCTATCTTCTTCGGTAAAAGAGTCCTGGATGAAAATAATAAACCCACGAATCAAATGGCAAAAAACTTGACAATTAAGGAAATGAGAGAACGTATCATAAAATCTATATCGATTGACACATTCATCACGTATCAAAATGGTAATTTGGTAACCGATTTTAACGATTATAATAAAACCGTTGATGTGAATGAATATAAGACCACGAAATTATTTGCAAAATTAGATATGAAAAAAGAAGACGACAGGTTATATTATTCAAAAGTTGTTTCAGCATATGAAAATTTTATTCGTTTTTTAAAAGATGATGACGCGTTGATTGACCACACCTATTTA
>Ga0209550_10001999_pt1 | contig 19686 bp, 18 predicted proteins | sample LauGreSuBDMM15SN_2_FD_187567 | JGI IMG/M metagenome (GOLD analysis project Ga0209550, IMG submission 187567) | Freshwater lake microbial communities from Lake Michigan, USA - Su13.BD.MM15.SN (SPAdes) (version 5) | ecosystem: Environmental > Aquatic > Freshwater > Lake | place: Lake Michigan... | reverse complement strand
ACCCAAGCTTGGCTTGACCAAAACGATTTTCGACATGATCGACGAACATTCACAGCAGGTCGTTGATCTGGACGCCCCGCGCTTTCGCGATGCGGATTGGGTTATGCTGAACACGCAAATGGCCAAGGATGCCATTCATGCCTCGGGGATGGACCTTGTTCCATGCTTCAACGACCCGATGCCGGGTAATTTCATGATCGGCCAGGATGGCTCGATCATGTTGATCGACTATGAATACGCATCCATGAATGATCGATGCTACGACTTGGGAATATGGTTTGGTGAGATGTTCTTTACCCCGGAACAGGAGCTGTTACTCATCGAAGAATACTTCGGCAACGTTCGACGCGATATCGTATCGCGCATTATCGTGCACAAGGCGCTCGCTGATGTTAAGTGGGCGCTGTGGGCTATGGTTCAGCGTCGCGTGTCGCGTCTTGACTTCGATTTTCACAAATATGGGATGTGGAAGCTTATGCGATTTAGAAGCATCGTAGGCCGCTACGACTGGCCAAGCCATCTACGTAGTCTTTAGGCCCGGGATGTTCACCGAACCCCTCTTCGAACGGGTGAAGCGAGCGGTGCCTCCCATGAAGGGGTCTGTCAACTGGGATAGTATCATCCCCCTTTTTTGGAGCACGCGAAGATGGCTGGGAAGAGCGAGTGGAGTGCCCCCATCGGGTCTCTCCAGTTGAGATGTTAGCGCAGAGCTGGTCTTGGGCTTATCGGCATCATGGTTTCTGGTGCTGGAAGACGCTAGCGCGGGAGCTGCGGGTTTTGAGTGCGTTACACCGATGCTGACCTTAATCCGTCGGGGGCCCAAACGTTGTGATCAGTTTCATCACTATTGACCCGCAATCGGAGCCGGACGGGCTTTCGAGTAGCTTAGCCCCTGTCCAGCGGGATCCAGCGAAACGGCGCGCAAACGCCTTAATCGCGCACTTCCCGCAGCTGCGCGCACGCCTACTCAGGCCCCCGCCAAGAGAGTTCGGTGCCAGGCCCGTTTCCTCCAGCGCCTTTCGGACATAACACACCCGCGTTAACTTGCACATGAATTGCACATTGTAAATTTCAATTTACTGTTTTTAAAAGATAAAATATAACTCCGGCGGGGATATTTGGGCACGTATGAAAGGGGGAGGGCGTTAGCTTAGGTCTATCCTGTCGCGCTGCCCCAACGCAAAGCGGTGTAAGACCAGCGGGTAAAGCCGGTGCTCTTGCACCAAGACCCGCGCGGCCAAGGTGTCTGCCGTGTCGCCTTGCAAAACCGCCACGCGGGATTGACCAAGGATTGGGCCTGCGTCCAGCTCTGGCGTCACCTCGTGCACTGTGCATCCTGCTTGCCTATCCCCCGCCTCTAGCGCGCGTTGGTGGGTGTGCAGGCCGGGGTATTTGGGCAAAAGGGACGGGTGGATGTTCAGCATCTTGCCGGCAAAGTGGCCGATGAAAGTGGGCGACAAAATGCGCATAAAGCCTGCAAGGCATAGGATGTCGGGTTGTGCCGCCAAGACCCGCTTGAGCAGGTTCTCTTCAAAAGCTGCGCGGTCGCGACCAAAGTCCTTATGATCCACAGCAGAGGTTGGAATGCCCTGGTCTGCCGCCCAAACCAGCCCGGCTACCGCAGGATCATTCGAGGCGACCAAGACAGTCCGGCACGGGTGATCCCCCTGCATCGACCCGACCAAGGCCCGCATATTAGAGCCACCCCCCGAAATCAGGATGGCAACGCGGATCACAAAAGCTTGCCTTGGTAGATCACGCCCTCTCCGGCGACGATCTGCCCCAATGGGATCACGGTGTCGCCCAACTCGGCCAGAAGCGCGCTGATCGCTTCGGCCCGTGCGGGATCCACCACCAAGATCATCCCGATGCCGCAGTTGAAGGTTTTCAACAGTTCCGCTTCGGCCATATTGGCGGTGGTGGCCAGCCAGCGGAACACTGGCGGCAATGTCCAAGCGCCAAGGTCGATCTGGCAGGCAAGGCCCTCGGGCAGAACGCGGGGTGGGTTCTCGGTCAGCCCGCCGCCGGTGATATGGGCCAGCCCATGCACCCCGCCCGCCCTGATCGCTGCCAGCGCCTGTTTCACATACAGCCGCGTTGGTGTCAGCAGGGCCGCGCCCAAGGTGCCCTCGCCAAAGGGGCAGGGCGCGTCCCAGCCAAGGCCCGACACCTCCACAACTTTGCGCACAAAGGAATAGCCGTTGGAATGCACCCCGTCCGAGGCAAGGCCAATCAGCACATCGCCTGCAGCCACACCGCGCGGCAGATCGCAGCCCCGCTCCATAGCGCCTACGGCAAAACCTGCCAGATCAAAGTCGCCGCCATGATACATCCCCGGCATCTCGGCCGTCTCGCCGCCCACCAACGCACAGCCAGACCGCTCACAGCCCAAGGCGATGCCCTCGATGATCGCGGTCGCTTGGTCGACATCCAGCTTGCCGGTGGCAAAGTAATCCAAGAACAACAGGGGTTCGGCCCCTTGGCAGACCAGATCGTTGACGCACATGGCGACAAGGTCGATGCCGATGGTGGAAACATGGCCCGTATCAATCGCGATGCGCAGCTTGGTGCCCACGCCGTCGGTGGCGGCGACCAGAATGGGGTCGTTGTAGCCCGCAGCCTTTAGGTCAAACAAAGCGCCAAAGCCGCCCAAGCCCCCCATACTTCCCATGCGCTGCGTGCGCTTGGCGGCGGGTTTGATCCGGTCAACCAAGGCGTTGCCCGCGTCGATATCCACACCCGCGTCTGCATAGGTCAAGCCGTTGTGCCCAGATGCCATCTTGTCCCTCAAGGTTCGGATTTGGCCCCTCGCATAAAGCATCCCGCCCCCCCCCGCAACCGCACTTGGGCTGTGCAACCCTGCTTGACCCCAGACCCCACCTTGGCCTAATCAGAGCCATCGGTGGCCCCGTGAACGGCGGGCCTGTAGCTCAATGGTTAGAGCAAGGCGCTCATAACGCCTGGGTTGGGGGTTCAAGTCCCTCCGGGCCTACCACTTTCGGCAAAAGGGGCAGGGCAACCGACTAGTTCTGCAGTTCTGGATAATAGCACGGCACCCAATGCTCGCGCAGCAAGGTGGCTGTGGCGAGATCGGGCACGTCTAAATTATAGGCGCCTTCGCACAGCCCGATGTCATGCAATTGCAGCGTCAATAGGTTGCGCGCGCTGCAGGCCTCTGTCCCCGCTTCTGGGTCGTTTGACCCACGGCACGTTTCGTTGGCATCCGCCCAATCAGCAATCAGCCAGTCCATCTCTAGCGCCTGATCTGATCGCGCCCCAGCCGTCCAATAGCTGTAAAGCGACTGCATCAGCACATCTTCGATACAGGCAGGGTCATATCCACAGTCACGCCGCGCTTGCAGGGCAGGGCGTGCGATTGCCTTGGCCGCAGCGTCATGCGTCTGGCTCACCTGCGCAAAAGCGTCCGCCGCCGCTGCTTCCAGCGTAGACAATTGGACACTGTCGCAAATGGCCAGTTCATCTTGGGTGGTCGCCTGCCCACAGTCAAAACTGGGCCCTTGCGCCCAGACGGGCGCGGCCAACAGCAGGGCAAGGCCAAGGATCCAACGGGCTTTCATGAAACTCTCGCACTGAAGAACGCTCAACACCGCTTGATGATAACGCCTACGGCCTATTTGCGAAAGATGATTTGCGCCCCACATCGCGCCGTTCGAAAGCTTTGGAAAGTGGAGGCGGGTATCGGAATCGAACCGATCTACATGGATTTGCAATCCAGCGCATAGCCTGCCTGCCCACCCGCCAGAGTGGTCGAGATCACCTAATCCAACAGCTCTGTCGGTGCAAGAGGGGAAAGCCATAAATGGCCCCCCTCTGTCGCAACGCCTAGTCGACGTGGAACTCTGGCCCTGCGATATGCACGGCCAACAGGCAGCCGTTGGGGGTGTAGGAATTATGTTCCGACCCGTCGCGATAAAACACCAGATCGCCCGCCTTCAGCACACGCCCGTCACTTTCGTGCAACTCGCCTTCAAGGATCAGGAACTGCTCATGGCCGTTGTGGCGGTGGCTGCGGCTGGTCATGCCGGGGGGCATTTTATAAACGTGAAAACCGGTGCCTAGGGGGATGCCCGAGTCCAATTGCAGCACGCCGTCGCCCAAGGCCAAGCCATCGGGATAGACAAAGGGTTCAAAGGCATCGGTGTGGATATTGGCGACTTTGCGGTCAGCGTCATTGATCGGGCGCATGGCAGCTCCTTGTGGTGGGGTTATTATTCTAGCCGAAGCGCCTCCAGCGCGGGCCAATCGGGGGCGGGGATCACTTGGGCCACCTGCCTTACATCTTGGATCCAGCCGAACAGCGCCAGAAAGGGCGTAGGGCCGACCTTGGTCATATGGGGGCGGTGCGCGTCGTTCCAAACGGGGTGATGCGCGGGCTTGGTGATCAGCGGGGTGTGCGGGCCAAAGCGCCAGCCATGCGGGCCAGTCAGCGGCGCATAAAGTTCGGGCGCTGCGTGATGATGGTCGCGGTACAGCACATGGGGGGCTATCAAGAAGATGCCAAGGTCGTAATCCTGCGCGGCCACATTCCCTGCCTCGCCGATCAAGCTGGCATAGGCATGGCCCTTTGCAAAGTCCGTCCCGATCTCCTCCAGCGGATAGCCGTCATAGGTGATCCACGTCAGATGCGGCGCTGCCCCTTCAATCGCTTGGGCCAGCGCCAGATGTGTTGCGCGCAAGGGGGCCAAGGCGGCGGAGAGGTGCTGGTTGACAACCGCGTTGGCCTGCGGCGTCACCCGCACATCGCCCCCACGCCACTGGTTCAACCCTGCACGCACTTCGGCCACGCCGCGCCCGGGCAGGGTTGCAATGTAGCGATCCGCCTCGTCGATCAGGCGCGCCACATGGTCTGCTGCACTGGCTTTATGCATCACATCCCCCACGCCAATCTCTGCCAACATCGGTGCCGGATCTTGCCCATCACGGGCCGAGGCAACGCGGTAAACTTCTAGCACCGCAGGGCTGATCTGCCCTTGGGCATACATTTCCATCGCCGCTGCATAGCGCGCGCGGCCTGAGCCCTTAGCCCCCAATGGCAAAGACAGATTGCTCATTCGTTGGCCCTATAGGCCAATCGCCTGTCGCGTTCAGCGCGGCGTTCGGCGCGGCTCATCATCACGCCCGCCGCCAGCACGCACAGGCCCACCGTCAGGACGATCAGCGTGGCCAAAGCGTTGATATCCGGCGTCACGCCGAGTTTTACCTTGGACCAGATTAAGATTGGCAGCGTTGTCGTGCCCGGCCCGGTGGTGAAGTTGGTGATCACCACGTCATCCATCGAAATCGTAAAGGCCAAAAGCCAGCCTGACAGGATGGCCGGCGCAATCACCGGAAGGGTGACATCGCGCAAAACTTGCCAAGGCCGAGCGCCCAAATCCATCGCGGCCTCTTCAATGGCGCGGTCTGCCGACAGCATCCGCGATTGGACGATGGTGGTGACAAACACCATCGAAAAGGTGATATGCGCCAGTGTCACAGTGGTGAAGCCACGTGAAGAAGGCCAACCAACATATTGCGCCATCAAGATAAAGAAGATCAGCGAGGAGATGCCAGTGATCACCTCTGGCATCACCAAGGGCGCTGTCACAAGGCCGGAAAACAAGGTCCGCCCGCGAAACTTGGTGAACCGCGCCAAGGCAATGCCCGCCATCGTGCCCAAGATCGTGGCGATGGTCGAAGACAACAGCGCAATTTCCAGCGACAGCCACAGGGCCTTGCCCACCTGCGCGTTTGACAAGAGCGTGGCATACCATTTCGTCGAAAACCCGCCCCAGACCGTGGCAAGACGCGATCCGTTAAACGAATAAACGATCATCGACAGGATCGGCACGTAAAAGAAGGCAAAGCCAAAGCCAAGCATGGTCAAAAGAAAGGTGTTTGACCGCTTCATTCCGACCGCTCCCGTGCTTGGGCGCGGGCTTCAAAGCGCGAATAGACCATCATCGGCCCAACCATCAAGATCAGCAGCGCCACTGCCACCGCCGAGGCCATAGGCCAATCGCGCGCCGAGGAAAACTCGTCCGAAATCACCCGCCCGATCATGGGCGAGGAGGAATCGCCGACCAACGTTGGGATCACCAGTTCCCCCGCCGCTGGGATAAACACCAGCATCCCACCGGCGATAATGCCGGGAATAGATTGCGGCAGGGTGACATCGCGAAAGACCGCAAAGGGGCGTGAGCCAAGGTCCATCGCGGCCTCGTCCAAGGTGGGGTCCAGCCGTTCCAGATTGGCGTAAAGCGGCAAGATCATAAAGGGCAGATAGGTGTAGACCATCACCAAAACCACCGCGAAATTGGAATGCATCAAGGGCACATTGGCCACATCCCACGCTTGCGGGACCACCCAGTTCCAAGCCCCCGTCAACAACTTGTTGAACCACGAATTTGATCCCATCAGCCCCATCCACGCATAGACGCGCAGCAGGAACGATGTCCAAAATGGCAAAATAACCAGCATCAACAATATGTTGCGCCACCCGCGATCCACCCGTGTCAGCCCCAATGCCATCGGATAGCCGATCAAAAGGCACAAAATCATCGCCCCCGCAGCATTGGTCAGCGAGGTAACAAAAGCGCGGATATACAGCGTATCGGTGAAAAGTCGCGCATAGCCGGTCAGGTTTATCAGCGGGTTTTCCCCGCCAAAACCAAAGGGCGGCGCGGTCGAGGTGCGGGTTGCAAAGCTCATCCCCACCACGATCAGGAAGGGGATCAGGAAAAAGATCAACAGCCAGACATAGGGCAGTCCAATGACCATGTCCGACCATCCCCTGCGGTGAAACCAACGCGCGATCATGGGTTAGTCCGTGAGAAGCAGAACAGAGGCGGGATCAAAGCTTAGCCAAACCTTGTCATACCAATCGGCCAGCCGTTCGTCATCGCTGGCCCGCGCAGCATTCACGGCGTGCACCGATACCAAAGCGCCCGAGGGCAGCGCGACGCGGTACAGGCTGTCTTTGCCGAAATAGGCCAAGTCCTTGATCTCGCCAGCCAGCACATTGGCTCCTTCAACCGGCGTGCGGTGAATGGTGATCTTTTCGGGCCGCAGCGCCATGGTGACGCTTTGCCCAACGCTTAGGCCCCCAACAGCGCGGGCCTGCACCGTTTGGCCCAAGGCGGGCACATCAACGGTGATCTGCGCGCCGATGGCCACCACTTTCGCCTCAAACGCGTTGATCGAGCCTAGGAAGTTGGCCACAAACTTCGAATTGGGGTATTCGTACACCGCCCCCGGTCGCCCGACTTGGCGCACAACGCCTAGGTCCATCACAGCGATGCGGTCCGATAGGGTCATCGCCTCTTCTTGGTCGTGGGTGACGACGATAAAGGTCACGCCTGTGCGTTCCTGAATAGACATCAGTTCAAACTGCGTGTGTTCGCGCAGCTTTTTGTCCAATGCCGCCAAGGGCTCATCCAGCAGCAGCAACTTGGGTTGACGCGCCAAGGCGCGCGCCAAAGCCACACGCTGTCTTTGCCCGCCCGAGATTTGGTGCGGTTTGCGCGTGGCAAATTGGGTCAGTTGCACCAGATCCAGCATCTCGCGCACCCGTGCTGTGCGGTCGGCCGGTGACATGGCTTCGTGTTTCAGGCCGTAGCCTATGTTCTTTTCCACCGTCATATGGGGAAAGAGCGCATAGCTTTGAAACATCATATGCACGGGCCGCTCCCAAGGCGGCACCGCCGCCATATCCACCCCGTCGATGAAAATGCGCCCTTGGGTTGGCGCTTCAAAGCCCGCCAGCATCCTTAGCAAAGTGGTCTTGCCACAGCCTGATCCGCCCAGTAGCGAGAAGATCTCGCCCTTTTCAATCTCTAGGCTGACGTTTTTGACGGCCTGAAACGAGCCGAATGATTTTGACACGCCGTCAATGCGAACAAGGGCTTCGGTCACCTTAGCCTGCCTTGATTTGGGCCCAAGCGCGGGTTAGCAGGCGTTCTTGCTCTTCGCTCATGGGCTTGGGCGTGTACATCCGCGCCAAGGTTTCGGCATCGGGGTAGATCGCAGGGTCTGACGAGATCGCCGGATCAACCAGCGCTGTCGCGGCCTTGTTGGCATTGGCATAGCCCGTGTAATCGGTGCATTTGGCCACAACTTCGGGGCGCAGCATATAATCAAGAAAGGCATAGGCGCTGTCCGTGTTCTGCGCGTCAGAGGGCATGCACCAAATGTCAAACCAGGCCGGCACGCCCGTTTTGGGCACAAAGTATTGCAGGTTCAACTCTACCCCCGCCTCGGCCGCGCGGGCTTTTGCCACGCCGTAATCGCCCGACCAAGTATTGGCCACGCAGATTTCTTTGTTGGGCAGAGCGGTCAGGAAGTTGGTGTTGTCAAATGTCGTGACATATTGGCGAATGTCTTGAAAGGCTGCGACCATCTTGTCGTATTCAGCGGCCCCCGCCGTTTCGGGCGGAATACCCAGCCACGACAGAACCATAAAGCCAATGTCTGTCGGGCTATCAAGCAGACTGATCCCGCAATCGGCCAGTTTGGCGGCGTTTTCGGGTTTGAAAAGCACATCAAGACTGGACAGATCCACCCCGGGAAGGCGCTCATTGACCATATCCATGTTATAGGTGATGCCCACAGTGCCCCATGTATAGGGCACGCCGTGCCCATTGCCCGGATCAAAGCCTTCGTTGATCTTCAAGATGGCAGGGTCCAGATTGCCCCAGTTCTTCAGGCGCGAATGGTCAAGTTCTTGATAGATGCCCGCTTTCAAAAACTGCGGCAGTTGCAGGCCGGCTTGCAACACCACGTCATATCCAGTGGATCCAGCAAGCATCTTGGCCTGCATCTCTTCGGTGCTGGCGTAGAGGTCATAGACCACGCTGATGCCGGTCTCAGATTGAAAATCCTCAATCGTCGTCTCGCCGATGTAATCGGCCCAGTTGTAGACGTTCAGGCTGTCGCCTGCGGCATAAGACGGGCGCACAAATGGGGCGGCCAACCCCAAACCAAGGCCAGACAGGACACGACGACGGTTCAACTTCATTTCACTCTCCCGGGTGATGGCCTTTGGCCTTTTTTCTTAAGCTTGCACATCCACTTGGCTTTCGCCAAGCATTTCCTGATTGCGCTGCGCGATTTGCCCTTCGTTCGGGGCCTTATCCAGTGTCATGACAGGCAAAAGGCGGCGCAAGCCATCGTGATGGCGGCGCAGGCCATATTCAAAGTCTGACAGATGAAAACCTTCAAAAGCCGATGATTGCATCGACTCGTTCGACCAGATCGACAGTTGCTGATCCTCGGCCGACGTTTCGCGGTCAATCCGATAGGCCAGATACCGCGCAACGCGCTGGGCGCGGGTTTCGTTCGGGCGGCGGTAGATGCGGCCTGTCACACGGGTTTGGCCGGGGCCAATCGGGATTTCTTGATAGAACTGGAATACTTCGGGGGTAAAGGAAAAGACCGCATTGGGCCAAAGGCCATAATAGGTCCAAGCCTTTTGCAGATGCTGCGGCAGATGCGGGGCAGGGGGGGCCAGTTTGGCATAATTCTTAACTGACCAAAGCCGCCCCGGCACATCGCCAAAATAGCCCAGCGACAGGCTGGTGCCATCGGTGAGCGTCAGGTCGCGGTAGGTGCGACCATACAGATCCTGCAGGCCGGGATGGGCCATGGGGACGTGGTAGCCCTCGTTGTCAACATCGCGCACCGATTTCCAGTTCACGGGCAGGTCGGTTGACCAATCTGGCACGGGCACGGGCAGCAGGTTTTCCAGATCATAGGCTGCAAAATCGCGGTCAACCATGGCAAGCAGGGTCGCCACCGCAGGCTGCGGTCCGGGATGAAAGCGCAGGAAGAGAAAGCCGTGGAAAATCTCTAACTCGATGGGCTTTAGGCCAAATTCGCTGCGGTCCATCGCACCGAAACTCGTGGGGGCGGCGGCTCCGCGCAAGGTGCCATCGGTGTTATAGACCCAGCCATGAAAGGGGCACACCATGGCCCCCTTGCACTGGCCCTGCGCCCCATCCACCACCCGCGCGCCGCGATGACGGCACAGGTTGTGAAAGGCCCGCACCACCCCGTCTTGGCCGCGCATGACCAAGCCCCGTTCGCCCAGCATATCAAAGGACAGCCAATCGCCCGGCGCCGGGATGTCACAGATATGGCCCGCCAATTGCCAATGGTTCAAGAAAACATTGTGCTTTTCCATCTCGAACAATTCGGGGCTGTGATAGGTCCAAGCGGGCAGGCCACGGCGGTCCCATTGGTTGGGGACGGGCAGGGTTTTAAAGGGAAGATCGTTCATGGGGGCCTCCTGAAACAGCTTGTGGCACGAGGTCGCAAGATTTTGACTGGCCTGTCAATCAAAAACGCTGTGTGGGGCCATAGATTGCATCTTTCCTGTTTTCAGCGGCGCTAATTGGGGTAGGTTGCCCGGTAATCGGAGACGTGATGACCCAAGCCCAGACAGAACCCCAACCGCGCAAGATGAGCCGAGACACGCGCCGCGCCCAGTTGATCGAGGCCACGATCGAAACCTTGGCCCTGCGCGGCTATGCCCGCACCACCCTGACCGAAGTGGCGCGCACCGCAGGCCTTAGCCATGGCTTGGTCAATTTCCACTTTGACACCAAGGAAAAACTGCTGTCGGAAACCCTAGCCCTGCTGGCCGAGGAATACCGCCAGAATTGGCAAGCCTATCTGGAACGCGCAGGAACTGATCCTGCCGCCCAACTTGCAGCGCTGCTGCTGGCCGATTTCGACCCCGCCATCTGCACCCCCGCACGCTTGTCGGCGTGGTGCAGCTTTTGGGGCGAAGCGCAAAGCCGCCCCCTGTATCAGGCACAATGCGGAGCCAATGATGCGGCCTATAACGCCTGTATCGCCGATGTTTGCGGCCAGCTTTTGGCGCAGGGCCGCTATCAGGGCGATCCGGCCCGTGTGGCGCGGGTGCTGCGCGTGACGATCCAAGGGGTCTGGCTGGATATGATCACCACGACCCCCGACTACACGATTGAAGAGGGGCTGGCGACGATCCACGCCTGTGCCACCGCCTTCTTCCCTCGCCATTTCTGCGCCGCAGGGCTGATCCTGTAACGCCGCCCCCTTGCCCAAAGCTGGGGGCTTTAGGCCCGCAAAACTCCTAGAGTGATTAGACCAAGATGACGCGGCGGGGCGTTGACTTCGTACCTGCCACACGCCCAAATGTCGCAAAAGGGGGGCAACATGACACCGTTGGAAAAGGTCAAAGCATTGCCGTGCTGGCGCGGCCCCATCAGCGCTGTGCCCTTGGGTGGCGGGATCACCAATGTCAATTTTCTGGTGCAAGACGGCGCTCATCGGGCCGTGGTGCGGATTGGCGATGACATTCCGGTGCATCACATTTTGCGGTTTAACGAGCTTGCGGCGAGCAGGGCGGCTTATGCGGCGGGGATTTCGCCAGCCGTTTTACACCACGAATCCGGCGCCTTGGTGATTGACTATATCGACGGGCGCACGATGACGGCGCAGGATCTGCGGCAAGATGATCTGTTGGATCAGGCCTTGGGTCTGGTCACGCGTGTGCACCGCGACATACCGAACCATTTGCGGGGACCAATCCTGACTTTTTGGGTGTTTCACGTCATCCGCGATTATGCCCGCAGCTTGCAAGCGGACGGAAGTGCGCATTCTTCCGCATTGCCAGACCTGCTGGTCGAAGCAACCGAGTTGGAACGCGCTGTCGGCCCGATTGACATGGTCTTTGGCCACAACGACCTGCTGCCCGCCAATTTCATGCATGATGGCGCGCGTATGTGGTTGGTGGATTGGGACTATGCCGGCTGGGGATCGCCCCTGTTCGACTTAGGCGGCTTGGCTGCGAATTGTGCTTTGTCGCAGCGCCAAGAAGAACGGATGCTGATAGGCTATTTCGGCGCGCTGGATGCTGCCCTATGGCGGCGCTATCTGGCGATGAAAGCCGCCGCAGCGCTGCGCGAAACGCTTTGGTCGATGGTATCGGAACTGCATTCCGCGCTAGACTTTGATTATGCGGCCTATAGTGCCGCAAACCTGTCCACCTACCGCTTGGCGCTGGACGCCCTGCGCCACGCTTGAGGATATCATGGACCTACCCACAACCGCCAAAGCCGTCATCATTGGCGGCGGCATCGTCGGCGCTTCAACCGCCTATCACTTGGGCAAATTGGGTTGGACCGATACGGTTTTGCTAGAGCGCAAAAAGCTGACATCTGGCACGACATTCCATGCCGCTGGTTTGGTGGGGCAGTTGCGCACCAGTGCCAATATCACGCAGTTGTTGGGCTATTCGGTCGATCTCTATAAGCGGCTCGAGGCCGAGACGGGCCTGCAAACCGGTTGGAAGATGAATGGCGGCTTGCGGTTGGCCTGCAACGCCGAGCGTTGGACAGAAGTGAAACGCCAAGCCACCACCGCCCATTCCTTTGGGCTTGAGATGCACTTGCTCACCCCGAAAGAGGCGCAAGATCTGTGGCCCTTGATGACGATCGACGATCTGGTGGGGGCGGCTTATTTGCCAACTGACGGGCAGGCCAATCCGTCCGACATCACCCAAAGTCTGGCGCGCGGCGCGCGGATGACGGGGGTGAAAATCTTTGAAGACACGCCCGTCACGCGGATTGTGGTGAACGAGGGCAGGATCACGGGGGTCGAGACGCCCTTTGGCACGATCCAATGCGAAAAGGTGGTGATTTGCGCCGGCCAATGGACGCGCGAATTGGCGGCGACTGTGGGGGTGAATGTGCCGCTGGTGTCGGTGGAACACCAATATATGATCACCGAAGCCATCCCGGGGGTGACCAGCACCCTGCCCACACTGCGCGACCCGGATCGGTTGACCTATTGGAAAGAAGAGGTCGGCGGTTTGGTTTGGGGCGGGTATGAACCCAACCCGAAATTGTGGGCCAAGGGTGGGATTCCAGTGGGCTTTCACTTTGAAACCCTCACCCCCGATTGGGACCATTACGAACAGTTCATGGACAACGCCATTGCCCGTGTGCCTGCCTTGGCCAAGGCGGGGGTAAAGCAACTGCTCAACGGGCCGGAAAGCTTTACGCCCGACGGCAACTTTATCTTGGGCGAAGCGCCGGAACTGGCGAATTGCTTTATTGGCGCGGGGTTCAACGCCTTTGGCATCGCTTCGGGCGGTGGGGCAGGGATGGCCTTGGCGGAATGGGTCGCCAAGGGCGAAGCGCCCTATGATCTGTGGCCCGTCGACATCCGCCGCTTTGGCGGGGTGCATCGGTCCATCGACTATGTGCGCGACCGCACGGTAGAAGCTTATGGCAAACATTACACGATCGCTTGGCCGTCAGAAGAGATGACCTCGGCCCGCCCCACACGGCGTTCGCCTTTGTATGCGCATCTGAAAGCCGCAGGCGCGTGTTTTGGCGAAAAGCTGGGATGGGAGCGGCCGAATTGGTTTGCGGCGGATGGCGAAGCGCCGGTTGACCGCTATTCCTATCAGCGCCCCGGTTGGTTTGATGCGGTCAAGCGCGAGCATATGGCCACACGGCAGGCGGCAGTGCTGATCGACCAATCCTCCTTTGCGAAGTTCACCCTGAAAGGCCCCGATGCGGCCAAGGCGCTGAACTGGATTGCGGCGGGCAATGTTGACAGGGCGGTGGGCAGCTTGACCTATACGCAGATGCTCAACGACCGGGGCGGGATAGAGGCGGATGTCACCGTGGCACGTGTGGCGGGCGATGAGTTTTACATCACCACCGGCACCGGCTTTGCCACGCACGATGCCCATTGGATCACCAAGAACCTGTGCGGCGATGTGCAACTGGTGGATGTCACCTCGGCCTTTGCCGTGCTTAGCCTGATGGGCCCCAAGGCGCGCGCAGTTTTGGAACGGGTCTGTGCCGATGATTTGACCAACGCTGCCTTCCCCTTTGGCCGCGCGCAGCGCATTTCCGTGGCGCGCTGCCAAGTGCTGGCCTTGCGCGTGACCTATGTTGGTGAATTGGGGTGGGAGTTGCATCTGCCCACAGAAATGGCTGTGACTGTCTATGAGGCCCTGATGGAAGCTGGCCGCGATCTGGGGCTGGTGAACGCAGGCTACCGCGCGATTGAAACGCTGCGGCTTGAAAAGGGCTACCGCGCTTGGGGGTCTGATATCGGGCCAGACCACACGCCGGTCGAAGCGGGGCTGACTTGGGCTGTCAAACTGAAATCTGGCTTGCCGTTCAAGGGGCGTGACGCCCTGACAGCACAGTTGGAAAGCGGCGTGAAAAAGCGCCTTGCGACCTTTAGCGTGGATGACCCCGACGTGATCTTGCTGGGGCGCGAGACGATCTATCGCAACGGCGAACGGGTGGGCTGGCTGTCCTCGGGCGGGTTTGGCCACTGGGTGGGGCACCCCATCGGCTTGGGCTATGTGCGCCGTGCGGGGGTGGATGCGGCCTATCTGGCGACTGGGACATGGGAGCTAGAGGTGGCGTCCGAACGTGTGCCGTGCAAGGCCATGTTTGAGCCGCTGTTTGATCCGACAGGTGCGCGGGTAAAGGGATAAGGAGCGACCTTGCCCCCAGACGGTCGCCTTGCCAAACGGCGACCAAAGGCGTAATTTCATAGCCTAAGGGCTGTGTGGTAATTGACCGCCAACACAGCACAGCCCGGTGCATTTTTTGATTTCGTTTTTTGCGCGCACAGGATTTTTCTATGACCTTAACCGATTATACTCTGCCCTTGACCGATTTTATCAATGCCTTGCCCCAGCCCGCCCCTTGGGGGAACCGGCCCTTGCCCAAGATCATCTGGATGTTCTGGCACTCTGGCCTAGAAGGCGCGCCCGATATTGTGCACCGCAGCCTGACCACATGGCAATATTTCAACCCCGACCACGAGGTGCGGTTTTTAGACTTGGCCGCTGCGGAAGCGGTGCTGGGTGTGGATTTGAAGGCGTTGTTTGAGAAACTGACGGTGGATTTGGGTTGGGCGGGCAAATCGGATTTGATCCGTTTGATGCTGCTGGCCAAGTTTGGCGGGGTTTGGGCCGATGCCACGACGTTTTGTTTGAAACCTTTGTCAGATTGGCTGCATCAAGAGATCCATACGAATGGATTTTTTTGTTTCAGGTGGGCTAATAAGGCCAGTGATCGGGAAATGGTGAGCTGGTTCTTGGCATCGATCCCAGGGCACCCGCTTATTGTGCGAACTCTGTTAAGCAGCGGAATGTTCCTATTTCGAAAACGCACCCGCATTATAAAGATCGCCAATGCTGTTGAATTTCATGTGGCTTTGAATATCAAAGCTGGCGAAAGGCGCGGTGTGGAAGCCCTGAATTTGGGTGAGGAGTTGTTGTGCAAGACAACTTATTTTTGGATGTTTTACTTATTCAAGTCAGTTTTGGACGACCATCCAATAGAACGAGATTTTTTGAGAACGCGGTCTAATGTCTTTGTGCAGAAGAAAACGCCACTAGATGCTTTTGTTTCCTCCTATGTTTCCAAACAGACCTACAAGCCAATTGCGCAGGAAATGCAGAAAAAGCGCATTGCTTTACTTTTTGATGGCTCTTCTGTGCGGCAGGATTTTGCGGTGAATGCCAAGCATCCCCATTGGACAACAATTCGAAAAACCCTCGCAATCAGCGAGCAACGCAAAATTATCTTTATACACATTCCGAAATGTGGCGGCTCATCGGTTGACCGTTCCGCAATATTTGAAGGCGGAATTCCTCGCTACGGGCACCCAAGTTTGGGCCGGTTCAAGATCATTCTTGGTCCACGCTTCTCTGAGTTTCGCCTGCTGACCCTTGTTAGAAACCCTTGGGATCGATTGGCCTCAGCTTTTCATTTTGCGTCTGTAGAAGCCATAAAAATTCGAGGGGAAAATGCGAGGATCGCTTTTGATCTTCTGAATGAATTTGGAAATGACTTAGGCCGGTTCCTTTCTGCCTTCTGTGAAGCCCCACAGAAGTTCAGCAAAGCCCTTTGGTTCCGCCCCGCTATTTCCTTCTTCAACCCCTCCCAATGCGACATCCCCTATTTCATCCAAAAGCTTGAAGACAAAGCCAACCTTGCCCCTCTGCGTCAATTCCTTGGCATGCCTGACTTTCAGTTGCGTCACGAACGCAAGGGAACCACAGTGCCTTTAGAAAAATCCGCCTTTACCGACGAAATCTTTCGCAGGGTCGGCGAAATCTATGCCGCTGATGTGCAGGCATTTGGCTATCAGGATACCAAGATTGCGCAGCTTAAATACTAACGCGCAGCCTACGCATCCGCACCACTTGGCCTATCAGCCCCAAGGGTGGCACGGCGCGCATCAGGTCACGCAGCATCAAAATGTCGCCCCAGACACCCGTCCAAAACCCGTATTTGGCCGATTTAAGCGGGCTTTTAACCCCGGGCAGCCGCACCACGGCCAAAGGGGCACGCGCTTTCAGAACCAGCGCATTCAAGAACACCTCAAAGCCAAACTTCGGCAAGCGCTGCAACACCTGTTCTTGCCCCGCGAGCAGACCGCGCCGCAATGCGCGCTCGCCCGAGATATAATCCAGCCCAATCGCCCGCCACAGGCCGGGCGCATTGTCGCGCAGCGAGATCGACATGGCAGCGCGGCCTTCGGTCACCGGCGTGATCAGCGCGGTCAGATGGGCGGGCGACAGGCCCACCAGATCGGCGTCGATGAGCAAGATGAACTCGGATTGCGTGTGCGCAAAGCCATGCGCCAAGGCCGCTGTTTTGCCGCCATTTTGCGCCAAGGTGATCAGCCGCGCTTTGGGAAAGCTGCGCACCACATCCGACGTGCCATCTTTGGACCCGTCATCCACCACCAGCACGTCGTCGATCAGCGGATGATCAAGCACCGCCGCCAGCACAGCCCCGATGCGGGCCTGTTCGTTATAGGCGGGGATAACACAGGTCAGGGTCATGGGCGCTTTCTCTGCCAAAGCACCAGCAAAACCACAACCAACCCCACCACCAACCCCAGCGAGACGCGCCAGATCCATGTGTCTATCGCCGTATAGGCTGACCCGATAAACCAGCCAATCAGCGTGAACACCGCCGTCTTGGGCAAGGTGCCCACCACGTTATAAGCCATGTAGACGGGAAAGTTCATCCGCGCCGCACCCGAGGCCAGCATAATGGGCAGCCCCGCTGAATGGGTCCATTTGCCCACCAAGATCGTCCAGCCGCCCTTGATGGCAAAGTGCCCTTCCAGCGCGAGTTTGCGCGCCTCTGTCATGCCCAAACGCGCCAGCCAGCGGTCAGGCAGCAGGGCAGGGCCAAGGCGTCCGATCCAGTAATACATCGCATCACCGATCAAATCGCCCAGAACACAGACGGCATAGACGGCCCAGATATTCATATAGCCCAACTTGGCCAGATAGGCTGCAATCACCGTGACAATCGGCCCCTCGACCACGGCCATTGGGCCCACCAGCCACAGGCCATGGGCCTGCATCAGGTGCAACGCAGCGTCTTGGGTCATCAGGGCTTGTCCTTGGCAATTTCGGCCGCGGTCATCGCATTTCCGCGCCATTCAAAGGAATTGCCAGCCCAAGCTGAGCACCACAAAGCGGGCAACATCGCATCGCGGGCGATCCATGCGGCCAGATCAGCGGGCGCGCGGGGCCAATCGCCCGCAGAGGCCAGCAGATATTCCGCGCCATACCACAGCGCCAAAAAGGCGGGCAAAACCCACACAGGCGCGCCCATGCCCACCAGTGCCAGCACCGCCAAAAATGGAAACGCCGCTCCCGCCAGAAGTTCTGGCAAGAACAGGGTCAAAAACCCTAAACGCCGCACCTTGGCCCAGCGAACCTGACGGTTCCACACCACGTCCCGCTTGCGCGCGCCAATTGGTTGCTCGAAAAACTTGCCCGGCAGACGCACCACTTTGCCCTGCGCCCGCACAACCTTGGTCGAGGCCACATCCTCAGCCATCTCACGCCCCAGCACAGCGATTCCGCCCGCAGTTTCTAGAACCTGCCGGTCCCAAAACAGCATCTTGCCCTGCGCGTAGCCTTGCCCAAGTCGCGAGGCTGCCATTTGCCAGCGGGCCTGAAAGCTGTTCAAAAACGCGCATTCAACCCGCGCCCAGAACCCGTCTGGCCTGATCCCGATGGGCGGAGACGACACCAACCCCGTTTGCGGCGTAAATTCAGCCATGCAGCGGCGCAGCGCATCTGGGGGCAGGATGACATTGCTGTCTGACATCAAAATGTGGTCATAGCGCGCGGCCTTCCAGCCCTTGACCAGATTGTTCAGTTTAGGGTTGCCAGACACCTTGTCATCCCCCGTCAACACCCGCGCTTGCACGGCAGGATGCCGCGCCATCAGCCTTTGCACCAAGGCCACGGCAGGATCGTCAGGGTCAGCGGCGCAAAAGATCAGCTCAAAGGTCGGGTAATCGGCGCGAAAAGTCGACTCGAGCGTTTCTTCCAAAAAGTTTTCAATCCCGCAAATCGGGCGCAGCACTGTGACGGCTGGCAGCACCGCAGGCCCGCCGGCAGGCTTGCGCCACAGGGCCGCCAGCGCCAAGCCCACGCCCAGCCATTGCACCAAAAGGCACAGACCCGCGAATAACGTTAGAATAAGCGCCAAGCCCATTGTCACGCCCTTGCCACAATATTCCGCCGCCTCACTGTTGGGCGGCCTGTGCAAAGCCCATATGCACTGGACTAGCGGTCATTTCCAGCGGAAGCCGTGACGCTGCGCTGGTTTGAACGCCATGCGCTTCCCAATCGATCAAGAGCAATCGTCCGTTTGCGGTTTCCACCAAGGCTGTCGCGTTTTCCACCCAATCGCCGCAATTGGCATATTCCACGCCGTGGTCGGCATGCAGGGCGGGCTTGTGGAAATGGCCGCAGATGATGCCATCAGCCTTGTGCTTGCGCGCCACGTCGGACAGACGCTCTTCAAACGCATCACAGGCGCGCACGATGTCGTTAAAGCGTTTCACCACCCGTTCGGCCAAGTTTGATTTGGGAAGGCCGCGACGTTGGCGGCGGGTGTTGATCCAACCAACCAACCCGCGCATGCCGCTATCAAGCCGTGTCGACAGGCGGGAAAGTTTGGGAAACCGCGCATCGAACAGATCCGTCTCGTCGCCATGCACCACCAAATAGCGCCGACCATCGGCGGCTTTGTGCACGATACGGTCGTGAATCTCGACGCCCAGCATCGATTGCCCGATGAAGCGGCGAAAGAAGGCGTCATGGTTGCCGGGGGTAAAGACCAGCCGCGCCCCTTGGCGGGCGCGGTCAAACAAGATCGCCAGCACCTGCTGCTGCGCCGCTGTCCAATGCACGCCCAAGGGCAGCCAAGTGTCGATGATATCGCCGACCAGATAGATCACATCCGCCGTATGGGCCTGCAAGAACGACAACAGCAGATCATCGCGGCAGGCGCGAGAGCCAAGGTGCAGGTCTGACAGGAATAGCACCGGAAAATGTCGGGCGGCATGGGTGGTGGGGGCAGGGCTGACCAAAGCACCGGCAGGCAGAAAATCGGCAGGGTGAATGCTCATCTGATCGTCCCCTTCCGGCCCGCCCTTTTGGGCTTTGCTTTCTCAACAGTGGGCTCTGACGCTTTCGTCGCCGCCTTACCCCTCTTTTGAGAGATGGCCTAAAGGGTTTCTGCAACGGCGATGTGACAGTTATCCCCATTTTTGACGCAATAACTTGCGTTAGATCAAGCAGCACCCCCAAGGGATGCGCATTAACGGGCTGTGGTTGTCAGGGCA
>Ga0209550_10001998_pt1 | contig 19691 bp, 14 predicted proteins | sample LauGreSuBDMM15SN_2_FD_187567 | JGI IMG/M metagenome (GOLD analysis project Ga0209550, IMG submission 187567) | Freshwater lake microbial communities from Lake Michigan, USA - Su13.BD.MM15.SN (SPAdes) (version 5) | ecosystem: Environmental > Aquatic > Freshwater > Lake | place: Lake Michigan... | reverse complement strand
TCTGCATTTTCCGTAAAATGGCGCATCTTTTATTGCAATTGGGGATCTCTTGAGTACTAAGTCTTACAACGAGTCATCGATTCGGGTGCTGAAAGGCCTTGAACCTGTTCGCCAGCGGCCTGGCATGTATACCCGCACTGAGCACCCCCTTCACATTATTCAAGAAGTTCTCGATAACGCAGCCGATGAGGCCTTGGCTGGCTTTGGTAAGCATATTCAAGTCACGTTGCACACTGACGGCAGCGTGACAGTCGAAGACGATGGGCGCGGCATCCCGGTTGGCTTACACCCCGAAGAAAAAGCCCCGGTCGTCGAACTCGTGTTTACGCGCCTACATGCCGGCGGAAAATTCGACAAAAAGGGCGATGGTGCCTACGCCTTCTCGGGCGGTTTGCACGGGGTCGGTGTTTCGGTCACCAACGCCTTGTCAAAGCGACTTGAATTGGTCGTGTGGCGCGAGGCGGCTGCGCACCGGATGGTATTTGCCAACGGCGACGTTCTTGAGCCGCTTGTCGTGGTCCCTGAACTCAATCGCAAAAAGTCAGGCACGCGGGTGCGTGTATGGCCAGACAACAGTTTTTTTGATTCCGGCGTCATCCCTCTCAATGAACTGCTGCATTTGCTGCGCAGTAAAGCGGTGCTGATGGCGGGGGTCAAAGTCACGCTCGTCAACGAAAAAACGGGCGATACCCGCCACTGGCAATATGAAGATGGCTTAGCGGGCTATTTATCCGAGGCACTTGAAGGACTTGAGTTGCGTGTACCCATGTTTCAGGGCGAGCAATTTGCGCTCGCCGATCATGAAAGCTTTGCGCAAGGCGAGGGGGCCCAGTGGGTGGTTGTTTGGGCCGATGAGGGCAACGTCGTGCGTGAGTCGTACGTCAACCTGATCCCCACCCCTGCAGGCGGTACCCACGAAGCCGGGCTACGTGAAGGTTTATTCAGCGCCGTCAAAGGGTTCGCCGAGCTTCATAGTTTGTTGCCCAAAGGTGTCAAACTATTACCTGAAGACGTGTTTGCTCGGGCAAGTTTTGTGTTGTCTGCCAAAGTGCTCGATCCGCAGTTTCAAGGCCAGATCAAAGAGCGACTCAACAGCCGCGACGCCGTGCGTTTAGTGGGTGGTTTTGTGCGCACCTCACTCGATCTCTGGTTAAACAGCAATGTTGAGTACGGTAAAAAACTGGCCGAACTCGCGATCCGGCAAGCGCAGGCGCGGGCAAAATCTGCGCAAAAAGTTGAAAAGCGTAAAAGCTCAGGTGTTGCCGTGTTGCCCGGCAAGCTGACTGACTGCGAGTCGTCCGATTCGTCGCGCACTGAAGTCTTTCTGGTTGAGGGTGACTCGGCCGGTGGCTCAGCCAAAATGGGTCGAGATAAAGAATTTCAGGCAGTGTTGCCCTTGCGCGGTAAAGTGTTAAATGCCTGGGAGGTCGATCGTGATCGCCTCTTTGCCAACAACGAAATCCACGATATTGCGGTGGCAATTGGGGTTGACCCACATGGCCCCAAAGACACGCCTGATTTGTCTGGGCTGCGTTATGGCCGCATTTGTATTCTGTCTGATGCTGACGTTGATGGTTCGCACATTCAGGTGCTCCTGCTGACCTTGTTTTATAAGCATTTTCCGCGGCTCGTTGAGTTGGGTCACGTGTACGTGGCGCGTCCTCCCTTGTTTCGTGTCGACGTCCCAGCGTTGGGCAAGCGCCCCGCTCGTAAAATTTATTGCCTAGACTCTGGCGAGCTTGAGGTGGTTCAAGACAAGCTGCGCAAAGAGGGCGTGCGAGAAGGCTCTTGGGATATCAGCCGCTTTAAAGGCTTAGGTGAGATGAGTCCAGTGCAACTCTGGGAAACCACCATGAATCCCGACACGCGTCGGATGTTGCCGGTTGGCTACGGGGCATTAGCACCCTCAGAGACTACCGCGATGTTTGACATGTTGATGGGCAAAAGCGAATCGGGTGCTCGTCGTACTTGGCTTGAAGATAAAGGTAATCTTGCAGAGGTTGATATTTAAATGACTGACGGTACTCAACCTGGTTTGTTTGATACAAAAGATGATGGTGAATCCCTAACGCTTGGTCTGTATGCCGAGCAGGCGTATCTCGATTATGCGGTCTCAGTGGTGCGCGGTCGTGCCTTGCCCGATGTGGGTGACGGCCAAAAACCGGTGCAACGCCGTATTTTGTATGCGATGCAGGCGATGGGGCTGCAATCGGGTGCCAAGCCCGTCAAGTCGGCACGCGTGGTCGGTGATGTGCTCGGTAAATATCACCCGCATGGCGATCAAGCTGCCTATGACGCGCTAGTGCGTATGGCGCAGCAGTTCACCCTGCGCTACCCCTTGATCGATGGCCAGGGAAATTTTGGTTCACGCGACGGTGATAACGCTGCAGCGATGCGTTACACCGAGGCGCGACTGACTTCTTTTGCCCGCCTACTGCTTGATGAACTCGACGAAGGCACGGTTGATTTCGTACCCAACTACGATGGCAGCCATCAAGAGCCCGACATGTTGCCCGCGCGTTTGCCGGTCATGTTGCTCAACGGTGCCTCGGGTATCGCCGTTGGCATGGCCACAGAAATCCCCTCACATAATTTACGTGAGATTGGGCAGGCCTGTGTGGCGCTGCTCAAGCAACCCAACTTGTCAGATGCTGCCTTATTTGAAATGGTACCTGGGCCTGATTTTGCTGGCGGCGGACAAATCATTACAGCTGCCGCAGACATCGCGCAAATTTATCAAACAGGACGCGGCTCGATCAAAGCGCGCGCGCGCTGGCAGTTTGAAGAGATGGCACGCGGTCAGTGGCAATTGGTTGTGCATGAACTGCCCCCTGGAGCCTCATGTCAAAAAGTCCTCGAAGAGATCGAAGACCTCACCAATCCAAAAGTCAAAACAGGTAAAAAAGCGCTGACGCCCGAGCAGCAGCAGACCAAGGCCCAAATGCTAGGTCTGCTCGATGCCGTGCGTGACGAGTCGGGTAAAGATGCTGCGGTGCGTCTGGTATTCGAACCAAAGACGTCGCGTATTGATCGCGACGAACTGGTCAATACCTTGCTGGCTCAAACCAGTATGGAAACCAGCGTCTCAATGAACTTAGTGTGCATCGGCACAGATAAGCGCCCGCGTCAAAAAGGCCTGCGTCAGGCGCTGCTCGAGTGGATTGATTTTCGCACCAGTACCGTCTTGCGTCGTACGCAGTACCGCTATGACAAGGTGACAGATCGCATCCATGTGCTCGAAGGCCGCATGTTGGTCTATCTCAATGTCGATGAAGTCATCAAAACAATTCGAGAGTCTGATGAGCCACGCCCAGCGCTGATGCAACGTTTTGCGTTGACCGAGCGTCAGGCCGACGACATTCTTGACATGCGTTTACGTCAGTTGGCGCGTCTCGAAGGCTTTAAAATCGAGCAAGAGCTCGCCGATAAGCGTGCTGAACAAGACAAGCTCAAAGAGCTCATCGATCAGCCAACGGCGCTTAAGCGTACGGTTGTACGAGAGATCGAAGCCGATATCAAGACCTATGGCGATGAGCGTCGCACATTGATCAAGACAGCCGAGCGTGCGGTGCTTGAGGTCAAAATCATCGACGAGCCCGTCACGGTCATCGTGTCGCAAAAAGGTTGGCTACGTGCCCGACAAGGTCACGGTCATGACGCGGCTCAGTTTTCATTTAAAGCCGGTGACGATTGTTATGGCATCTTTCAATGTCGCAGTACTGATACTCTGATTGCGTTTGGTGACAACGGACGCGTGTATTCAGTGCCGGTCACGACCTTGCCTTCTGCGCGTGGTGATGGCGCGCCTGTGACGTCGATGATTGATCTTGAAACGGGCTCGCGCATTGAGCACATGGTGGCAGCACAAGCAAATTCTGCTTGGTTGCTAACCACACAGCAGGGTTTTGGTTTTATCGCCAAAATTTCTGATATGACTAGCCGACAGCGCGCTGGTAAACAATTCGTGACGCTTGAACCCAAAGACGGTTTGCTGCGCCCGGTGCCGATGTTTACGCAAGCCGTACGGGTGGCATTTTTGTCGAGCCGCGGCCGCATGCTGTTGATCGAAGCCTCTGAGATTAAGGCCTTGGTCTCAGGCGGGCGGGGTACGATTTTGATGGGGCTTGATGCGTCCGATATTTTGGCCCAGACGGTACCAGTGTCAAAAGCCGGTTTGCGTGTCACTGGAACCTACCGCAATAAACAAGTTCAAGACGTCTTGTCGGGCGCAGAGCTTGCCTCGTATTTATCAAAACGTGCCCGCAAAGGAAAATTATTAGCTGTTCGCAGTAAAGAGCCTGTACTTTCGCCGGTTCTTTGAAAGTAGAATCCTGCAGTAGTGTTTTGCAGTGGTATTACCTTTGTCGATGCTGTCACACAACAGTAATGTTTGACAGCGGTAAGGCCTACGTGGGTGCCGTCATACAGCAGCACCGTTATTGAGCAGTACCGCCTTTTTTGACTCATTTTTAGGTTAAAGCGATTATGTCGTTTCAAATTACGATTCAGCCCAGTCAGCACCAGTTTGCCGCAGAGGCCGATAAAAGCGTGCTTGATGCTGCTCTGGCAGCCGGTATCGTCTTGCCCTACAGCTGCCGCAGCGGCGCCTGCTCAACGTGTAAGGCTAAAGTCTTGTCGGGCTCGGTCGAGGCAGGCTCAAGTCCAGCCCAAATCCTCAGTGCCGATGAAATTGAAGCGGGCTTCACCTTACTTTGTCAGGCTCGGGCAACCTCTGATCTTGTGATTGAATCGCGTGAATTGCGCTTGGCCTCCGATATTCAGATCCGTAAGATTCCCTCGCGTGTGACAACGATTCAGCGCCCTACTGCAGACGTGGCGCTGTTGACTTTGCAATTGCCTGCAACTGAAACTTTTCGGTTTCACGCTGGGCAATATATCGAATTGATTCTTAAAGATGGTAAGCGCCGCAGCTACTCAATGGCCAATGCGCCGCACTCGGCTAGCGCTCTAGAACTGCATATTCGTCATCTGAACGGTGGTTTGTTTACCGATCACGTGTTTGGGGCTGGTGCAACGGCGATGAAAGAGCGCGAAATTTTGCGACTCGAAGGGCCCTTCGGTTCATTCTTCTTGCGTGAAGATAGTCAATTGCCAATTGTCATGCTTGCCAGTGGCACCGGCTTTGCGCCGATTAAGTCAATTGTCGAGCACATGGTGCAGCAAAACATCCATCGCCCCATTACGCTTTACTGGGGTGGTCGGCGTCCCGGCGACCTCTACATGAACGAATTGGTCGAGCAATGGGCCAAGACTATCCCAGATTTCTCTTATGTACCCGTGATTTCAGACGCCTTACCTGAAGACGGCTGGGCTGGCCGTACCGGCTTCGTGCACCGCGCGGTGATGCAAGACTTTCCGGATCTGAGTGGCTATCAAGTTTACGCGTGCGGAGCCCCAATCGTGGTTGATTCGGCGCGCCGCGAGTTTGTTGCCGCTTGTAAACTGCCCGAAGACGCCTTCTTTGCCGATTCATTCACCTCAGAGGCAGATCTCGCCGCGGTAAAATGATGTTGAGTATCAATAGTGCGCGGTACAAGTGTGATTAAAGTTATTCAACCTTAGTGTTTGACCTTTTAACGGAACTGACAGCGTGATTTTCTTCTCCCGTATTGCAATGATTTTTGGCGCCAGCTGTTTGCTCGCAGGGCTGGCGCAGGCCAATCCGGTCGAGGTGCAGGTTTGGCATACTTTGACTTCAGTGAACAAATCTGAATTTGAAAAGATCGCCAGGCAGTTTAATAACGAACAATCTGCCGTTAAGGTTGTTCTGAAGGGGTTTGATCATCAGGCCGCGTTGCGTGCGCAAGCGACTGCGGCCATGACTTCGCCCGGTGCGGGCAAGCCTAACCTCGTGCAGATCGAAGACAACCGCTCGCCCGAATTGATTGCTCAGCATAAAAATATCGTTCCACTTTACGATTTGTTGAAGCGCTATCCGATTGCAGATCTCAATTGGTTCTTGTCCCAAACAACTGGTTTCATGCGTGACGCGCAAGGGCGGTTGATGGCCTTTCCTTATATGGCCGAAATCCCCGTGATGTTTTATAACGTTGAGGGCTATCAAAAGGCCGGGCTTGATGCAGCCAAGCCTGCTCGCACTTGGCCCGAACTGCAAAATCATTTGTTGGCCTTGCGCGATAAGGCGCATTACGATTGTCCGCTTGGCATCAGCCATCAGGTGAACACGCATCTTGAAAATCTAGCGCCCATTAACAATGCGGTGTACGTCACGCCTGCTAACGGGCTAGATAGTAAAGCGAAGCAACAGCCCGAACTCAATTTGGCTGACCCCATCTTTATGCGCCATATGTCAATCATGGTGAGCTGGAAGCGTTCTGAGCTGCTGACGCAATATAGCAACGGCACCGAAGCAGACGCGCTGTTTGCTAAAAATAAATGTGCTGTCATTACGACCACCTCTGGTGCTTTAGGTCAGATGCTCGATGCTCGTGGTTTGAAGTTCGGCGTGGCGCCCCTACCGTTTTATGATCAAGTCAGCCCTAAAGCAGGCGCACCTTTCGTCAGTGGTGGAGCCTTGTGGGCGGTATCAGGTCACACCAAAGAGGCCGAGAAAGCAACGGTTGCCTTTTTAGAGCACCTCTCTAAGCCCGTGGTTGCCGCCAACTGGCATCAACGTACTGGTTACTTGCCCTTAACCGATGCAGCCTTTCGCGCCGCAAATGTATCGCTTTACGACAAGGTGCCTGGTATTCGATTGCTGGTTGATTCAATGCGCACAGTCAAAGATCAAAATAGTCGCGGATTTCGCGCACGCAACTATCACAGTATCGAGCCTATTTTAGTTCGTCAGTTTGATGCAGCGTTATCGGGCAATACCCCACCCGTAGCAGCTCTAACGATGGCGCTCGACGAAACGCGTTCGTTGATGCACGATCCAGCGTTGGCCAAGACAGCGCCCGCAGCGCGAAAAAAATAATCACGGTCAGCCAAGTGTCGAGTCACTGACGAAAAAAGTCGCTGATTAGTCGAGTCACTGACGAGTCAAGCAGCTGATTAGTCGAATCGCTCATATGCCTAATGCGCGAGCAGCACAAAAAAACGAGACCTTCAGGTCTCGTTTTTTTGTGCGCCTTTTTCGTCTATGCGTGAGTCACACAATTGTGCAGACGGTTGACACCGGTCAAGATCACTCCTTGTTAAATAACTACGGGCGAGTGAGTGATGACAATGCGTGGCACTTGGTTGATGTTTGTCTTTGTATTGCTCTCTGGGTGTATGGGTCCGGTTGGTCGGCCTTGGCCGAGCGAACAGCCTGGTGGCACCAATATTCCCTCTGGCAAGCTTGACTTTGGCTGGAAGCTGTCAGGTGATCGTGCGGTCGCACCTCTGCAAGTATTTTCGGATACGTCACGTACTTGGTTGCAATGGTTGCCAGGTCAGATGCTGCCGATCATCTTGGGTGCGACTGAGCAAGGCGAGCAGGTTCTAACCTATCTGCGCCAAGGGCCTTACACCATCCTTGAGGGGCATTGGCCCGCGTTGCTTTTTCGTTCGGCACGTCAACAGGCGCGCGCAAGGCGCGTAGACGCTTCGCTTGCCGCATCGGGCTCAATGCATCATCTTGCGGCGCAATACCCGTTGGCCCCGCAACACCCTTTGGGTTCACAACCGCAATCGGGTGCGCAGCAGCAATTGAGTTCTCAACACTCTACGAGTGCGCAGCAGCAATTGAGTTCTCATCACTCTACGAGTTCACAACAGCAATTGAGTTCTCAACACTCTAAGAGTGCACAACAGCATTCAAGCGCACAACAGCAGCGTAGTTTGCAGCACCGGCCGAATTCGCCACAGCAGTCGGCTCAGCCGTCGCGGCCATTTTTTTCTGTCAGTCATACTGACCTTCATCTTCGACAAGCGTTGAGTCGTTGGGCCGGCTTGAGTGGTTGGCGCTTTGAGCCCGAGCATTGGGCGGTGGATGTCGATATCCCCTTATCGGCCTCAGCAAAGTTTTCAGATGATTTCGTTTCGTCGGTGCAAGCGCTGCTGGCCTCGACCGAGTTGTCAGATCGCCCCTTGCAACCGTGCTTTTATTCTAATCAGGTGTTACGAATCGTGCCAGTCGCCGAGCCTTGCGATCGTACCCTGGGCGACGGCACCTCGACATGACTAGGCCTTTTCTCCCAGCTGCTTTATCTGTCATCCTGACTGCTGTGGCGCTCAATGGTTGCGCACTTCAGAAACGTCTCAAGCAGGTTGATACAGAGGCTTCACAGACCCGCCAGACGATTGAACGTAAGCAGTCAGCCTTTGAGGCTCGCACCAATAATCGAGCCCAGAAGCTCAAGGCTCAGCAGGTCGAAAAGCCCTGGCTTGCGAGTCGCGCTGTTCCACTGTCGCGCGAGGTGACTTTGCCGGCCGCACTGCGCGCCAAGGTCAACACTACCATGCTGTATCGCGGTGGCAAAAGCGATCTTGTGTTGTTGGCCGAGAGAATCACTCAGGCGACTGGTGTGCCGGTACAGATTAAGCCTGAAGCACTACTGCCGGCCGAGAGCTTCTTGCCTCGACTTAGCCTTAGCGCGATCACACCTGTTGTGGTGATGCCTCATCAAGTCTTGCTCGAGATGGGTCCGCAACCGCTTCCCAAAATTTTGGATCAAATTTCAAAGCGCTTAAACCTGAGTTGGCGTTTTTACAATGGTGCAATCGAGTTCTATCGAACGCAGACCCAAGTGTTTGATGTGAGGTCGCTGACGCTTTCTGCTCAGGCTGACGCACGCCTAGGTAGGGGCGCCAACGCCAAGACAGGGGGCTTTGACAGTACCTCGAGCACGTCGCTCAAGAGCACCGAGCAACATGCGCTTGAGGCAATCAAGTTACGCCTCGAACCGTTCTTAACGCGTGCGGGTGTCGTGGCTGCGCAACCTGGCGCGTTGAGTTCGTTGATTGTGACCGATACCCCCGAGGCACTGCAGGCGGTCAGCCGCTTCATTGAGCGCGAAAACCGCACGTTAACGCGTCGGATCCGTTTAATTTTTGAAGAAATTTCTCTGCAAATGCACGAAGATCTAGAGTTCGGTCTCGATTGGGATGCGTTGTTTACGCAAGGCAACTTTGCCGCGGCCTTATCTGCCCCTGTTGCGGGTGCGAGCGTTGGGGCAGCCCAAGCCGCACTAGATGCCGCCCTCGGCCCAGTGCAGTCCTCCAAGCTAATCGTGAGTGCCTTGGCCAAGTACGGCACCGTCGTACGTCACGTGTCGATGCCGGTGCTCACGCTCAACAGACGTCCGGTGACTCACGCGATCCGAACAACTTTTTCGTATATCGATCAAGTAAAAACGTCAGGTGGTAGTGCGTCGGGCGTACCCGGTGCAGGTAGTGGCCTGCCCTCGATGTCGGTGAGTCAAAAAGAAGAAACTGTTGGGTCGTTTCTGACGCTTGTGCCAGATGCCCAAGATGATGGGCAGATTCTACTGTCGCTTGCCTATGACAACACGGTTGCGCAACCACTTAAAACACTCACGATTGGCGAGCAAAGCAGTCGTATGCAGATTCAACAAATCACCATCGACGGCAATGGCACCGTACAACAAGTTGCACTGCGACCTGGGCAGCCCATGTTGGTGTCAGGTTTTGAGCAACGGCAAGGTGAGGCAGACCGAGCACGTTTAAGTGCGGAGGCGCCAATCGTCTTCGGTGGAAGCAATCGTGTCAAACACAGTAAGACGATCACGCTGATTGTGATTACTGCTCAAGTAGAAGAGGGCTTTTAACGTGAATGCCTCGACTGAACGCTCGTCAATGCATCGAGTCAAACCCCTTGCAAAAACAGTCGTTGTGCGTAATGCCGTTGGCCAACCGGTGATCTTTGGTATGGATTGGACTGCAGTGGTGGGCGGTCAACCCTTAAAGCTGGCAAGAAAGCATGCGCGCCTTGTACATGCCACACACTACTTGCTGATTGGCGCACCCGCAATGACCGTTGGGTGCGCGCAACTCGAACGGCAATACTTCGCACAGTCTTGCGGAATCTATTCGGCAGCCGCACTATTTTCTGTTGCTTACCCTAGCTCGGCAGTGGCCTGCCTTGTACGTTTTGAAGAGGGCGGCTGCTGGATGGTGGCGTCGCATTCGGGTTCGATCATCTCTGCAACAGACCGTTGGTTTGTAGATTCCCAAGCCGCTCTTGACGCTCTGAATACTATCCGCCTGCGCTTTCCAAATTTGGTGGTGTATGAAGAGCTGGTCGCAAGTTCGGCGCAACTGCCAGTCTGGCTGAATGATAAGTGCTCAGAGCAAGCGCGAGTGTCTGCGTATCAGGCTGCGCGGCTGGGTGGCAAGTCTCGTGTTGCAGCACTAGCGTTAATTGTGGCGACAGGGCTTTGGGTCCACTTGGTTGAGCAGCGCTCTGAAGAGGGCACGACTGTCACTCAGGCACACCCCGGCCAGCGCTGGCTCGACACGATGGGACAGTACGCCCAGCAACATCCGGTGCACGGCTTTGCAGATCTGATGCGAGTGATGACAGCGTGGCGTCGCGTACCGTTTGATCCTGCAGGCTGGCAACTCTTGCGCGTGCAGTGCGAGCCCGTGTTAAGCGATTGGTCGTGTGCGGCACATTATCGTCGTCAGCACCGCTTTGCGTTAAATCAACATCTTGAGGCCGTCAAGCCAGGCGATTGGGAGTTTCACGCTGTGGCACTTGATCGCGCCACGCTGACTTGGAGTCTGCTGCAAGCTGGGCAGCCGTTAGATTTTTCTCAAGAACCGTTGCGCGTTGATTGGATGACAAGCTTGCAGCGGTTGAGTCCATTGTTTGAACATATTCAACTTGGGCTTGCCGCTAAGCTGCCAATGAATGCACCGGTTGATGCGCAAGGGCGTGTACTTGAACGACCAACGGGGTTACCAAATTGGCACCAGCGCTCGCTCGCCTTAAAAGGGCCGCTGCGCGCGATGACTGCGTTACAAGAGTTGACCGCGCCGGTCCGTTGGCGCAGTGCGACGCTTGAGGTCGGCAATATTTCAGGGCAAGAACTGACGCGTAGTGCCTTGGTCGTACAACTGATCGGAGACCTGTTTGAACATATCCCATAATAAGTCTGTGAGCGTTCTTGGACGATTTTTATGTGTTGCCGCCATGGCATTGTTATTCAATGGCGCCGCAGTCTTGGCACGCGAACAGGCCGCGCAGCAATCGACGATTGACGAGTTATTGCGACTTGACTCGCAAGCAGCCTTATTGTCAGCTAGAAAAAATATTTTCGGGATGACGCAGCACCCTCAAGCAGGTTCTGTCATAGACGCTGCTCGCCCTGATAGCAATCAAGTTTTAGCCATTTACGGCGTCGGCAAACTCTTGACCGCCGAGGTGCTCTTAGATTCAGAGCCCCATGTCTTTAAAAATTCGCGCGCTCGGCCCGTGTGGGGGTCATCGTTGCAATACAGACTTGAACGAATTTTGCCACCCTGCGTGTATTTAAAAAAATCCGGTCAAGTTCAGGTCATCTGTTTGCGCAAAGGCCCTTAAATGATAGTCACTGCACTGCTCACGTGACTGCAAGAGGATTCTTTCACAATGCTCAATCGATTCGTCAATCGAACACAAACTGAAATCGCAACTCACGCACCAGCGTACGTTGCGATCCCCACACGCGAAGCCTTAATGCAGTTATCGCCGGCTTTTGTGCGCTCGCTGGCGCAAGAGCTTGCTGTGCTCGGCTTACAAGGCCGGGTGTGCCCAGTATGTTTTTCGGATGGCAGTGCTGGTGTGTTTACCCTGCTTGAGTATTGCTACGACGATCAGACTCGCGCAGTGCTTGACTTGCTCAGACGTCGGGGGTTGCGTTTGAACGAACCGCAGCTTTTCGTGCTGCCTCCGGCACTGTTGCTCGCGATTGATAAATCTGCAGATGAACATCACGCGGCAACCCTTAATGTTTACACAGACCGACAGACCCAACAGGGTGCGCTCTCAGCGGCGTTTGATGCTGTCTTACGCTGGGGGGTCGTGCGTCAGGCAAGCGACATACACTTTAACGTCAATCGTAATCGCTATGCGTCACCAGTGTTCTTTACGTTAGCGGGGCGCTATGTGTCGCCACCCGAATTCTCTAACCTGCCCACGTCAACCGTACTAGACATGCTCGCCGTCGCGTGGATGGATGTTGAAGGTGGTAACGGCGCCGTGTTTGATCCGATGATCGAGCAACAAGGGCGTTTGAGTCGCACCGTCGATGGTCAAAGGTTGTTGCTTCGGTGGGCCTCGCTCGCGACTGATGTGGGCCCCTCGGTATGCCTGCGGCTGTTAGTGATGGACGAGTCCAAACTGACCCCGGATCTTCAGGCGCTCGGGTACTTGCCTGAGCAGATTGCGCTCTTTGAAAGGCTTGAGCTGACCGATGGTGGGGCTGTTGTGTTGGCTGGTACCGTGGGTTGCGGAAAATCGACCACGATTGCAACGCTGATGCGGGCGATTGCTGCTGAGCGCAAGGTCATTACCCTTGAGGATCCGGCCGAGTACTTGATTCCCAATGCGCTGCAAAATACAGTCTGCAGAAGTTTTTCAGAGCAAGATGAACACGCCTTTGATGCCAAGCTCAAAGCGATCAAGCGTTCGGCCATGAACGATTTACTGATCGGAGAAATTAGGGATCACACGACAGGCCGCGCGTTCATGGATTTGGCTGCGTGCGGCGTGAACCTGTACACAACAGTGCACGCGGGGTCGGCGTTGTTGATACCTGATCGGTTGGCGTCAAGCTTTATTGGCGTTGCCCGAGATTTGTTAGCGACACCAGGTGTGCTAAAGCTGTTGGTATTTCAGGCGCTGATGGTCAAACTATGCCCCAGTTGCTCACTGACCATTGAGCAGGCGCGGCAGCAACCTCAGTGGCCCGGCGTTGCGACGCAAGCGGGTAGTCATGACCGGCTAGAACGTTGGTTCAACAACCTCGAGGCAAACTTCGGGGTGTCGCGCAGTGCTCTCAGATTTCGCAACGAGCAGGCCTGCTCAGCGTGTGCTCATTCAATTTCGAGTTTGCGCGGTACGGCAGGGCGCACTGTTGTCGCAGAAATGATTGAACCGGTACGCGAGCCAGAGTTTCTCGAGGGTGTTAAGAAACAAGACGGTGTTGGTCTGTATCGCTGGTTTTCCCAAAGAAGTCAGCAGGCTCTACTTGCCAGCGAACCGCAACGTCAATCGGCTCGGCAAATTGCGCTGTACAAAATGGCACAAGGCCTTTTGGATCCTCGCGATGTACAGGCACGTTTCGGTGGCTTGGATGCGACGGTCTTGCAGCGAGGGATGCATGCTTAAGGTGCTGACTAGACTGAAAGAGTATTGTCTGGCGACGCAAGTCTCAGACTGGCGTATGCGTGTTGCAGCGAATCAGTTTCGTTCGTTACGCGCTGACTATTACGATTACCTCGCCGAGATGATCGCGATGACCTCAGGGGCCAAAACGCTGCTGAGTATTTTTGAAGATGACGCACAACGCTATCAGGGGCTTGGCGCGCGAGGCATTCTATCGCGTCATTGGGCGCAGCAGTTTCCTAAAAGTGGTGGCGATCTGTTTACCACTTGGTTTGGCTCGTTGCCAACAGAAGATCTGGTGGCCGTGCAGGCTGCCCAATATGCCGGCTCGGGAGCCTTGACGCAGACGTTACGGCAGTTAGCGGCAGTCGTGCGCACCACTGACGCAGCGAGTCAGGCGTTTATTCAAACAGTATGGGTCGGTTTGGTTGGCGTCGTGGTGGCAATTTGTGCGGTATTTTCGATTCCTGTTTTGACTGCCGACCACTTAGCACGTGTGTTTTCTGAAGTTCCACCCGAGCTCTATCAGCCTTGGTCGCGTGCACTGTTTGCCACCTCTGAGTGGTTAAAGCTCTTGTGGCCCTTATTGTTGTTTTTGGCTGTAGGCGGTGTGACAACGGCTGTTTGGTCGTTGCGCCACTGGTGCGGTGCGGCTCGCCGCTTCGCCGATCAATGGGGTATTTGGCGCTTGTATCGAGTGGTACAAGCAGTCAGATTTTTGTCGCTGTTGGCGGTGTTGCTCAAACCCCGCGGTAATACCAGTGCGCGCTTGCGCGAAGCACTCTTGATCCAGCAGCGCGGTGCTTTGCCCTGGCTCAATCATCATCTCGAAAAAATGCTGGTGCGTATTGATACCGGCGCCCTGGCGATCGAGGCACTCAATACCGGCTTAATTGATCGAGAAACCTGGTGGTACTTCACCGATATGGTGCATACGCTGGGGCTTGATGAAGGCTTGCAACGAACCAAACATCGATTAGCGGTGCACACCGTGCAGCGCTTGCAAAGGCAAGCCATGACCCTGCGTTGGTTGTTACTGCTCACAGCGGTTGCGGTGGTGTTCGCGATTGCGTTTTGGCATTTCCGTGTGTTCGACGAACTCAGACAGTCGTTGAGTTTGTATTACGCGCGTTGATGATTTTTGTTTGACCGCTTCAACCTCAGACAGTTCTTGAGTTTGCATTGCGGCCGTTGATACTTCTAGTTTGATCTATTTAATCTGTTTAATTTCGGAGTTCGTAAGATGAATAAACTCTTTTTGAAGCAAGCTGACGATTTGGTCGTCAGCTTGCTACGACCATTTGTTACGTTGCATGGAAAACGCGCACGCCGCTTTGCCGCGCAACGAGGGTTTTCGTTGATCGAGATTTCGATCGTCACCACGTTAATGATGTTGATCGCAATTATTGGGATTCCGGCGATTCAAGGTTATGTGATTGAAAACAAAGTACCGCGCGTCGCCGAAGAGATGCAGCGTTTTGTGGCTCGAATGAAAGCCAATACCAATGGCTTTGGCGCAAGCCCGTACTTGGGGCTAGATAGCGGCGCGTTGGCCAACGCCTTGCGTACCTCGAGTGTGGTGTCGGTGACGGGCTTTGGGCCTCGCGCAAGTGTTGCGCATGGTTTGGGTGGTACGGGGCATTCTGGGCGAGGAGTGATCTCTGTCGAGCCGCAAGCTGTGGCCGGAGGGTCGAGTGGTTCGGCTTTTTCTCTGACCTTGAATGATGTCAATCAGGCGGCTTGCCCTGCACTCGCCTCGATTTTGCAACGTTTGGCCGAGGTGGTGACGATTGCTGGGGCCAGCGGCCCGATGATGGTGAAGAACACCTTGACCGAACCCAATATGCCCTACAACCCATTGTTGGCTGACGCACAGTGTGTCAGCGGTGATCGCAACACGTTTGTCTTTACGATACGTTAGCCATGAGTGACGCCAAGCGTGAAGGCGGTTTTGCCTTACTCGAACTGATCATCGCCATGGCACTGGCGTCGTTGCTCGCGCTTTGGGGCGGGTCATTTTGGATGCAACAGGCTGAGGATGCGGCAGCTCAGTCCACCGGGTTGTGGTTGCTGACACTTAAAAAAGCGGTTGATCAGATGCTTGTTCGTCAGGCTGATCTGCTGGTGGGGATTGTCCAAGCCGAGCCGGGGGGTTCAGGCTATCGCGATATCTGGCACCCTACGATTGCAGAGTTGATAGCGGCGGGGCACTTGTCAACAGGCTTTCCGAGCCGACCTGCCTTGGGGTACGAGGCGCGGGTGCGCGTGTTTACGCCTCAAGGGGCGTGTCTGACAAGAGGGTGCAAAATTGAAGCCTTGGTCTGGGCGCAACCCGGTGCAGGGCAGCTGCGCCAGGCCAATGACACCAACCGGCTCGGAAAACTGTTGACAGCTCTCGAAGGGCAGGGGGCCTCGGTGCATCCTTTTTTGCCCCAGCGTATCAAGGGCTCAGTCGTTGATCGACCGAACCCCCCAAGCGCTGAACTTGCCCCCTTACCAATCGGTACGATTGCAGCCCTAAGTTTCTACGATTCGACGCAGTATGCCCATTTTGTTCGACAGCAAGACCTGCGCGATACCGTGCTTAAGGGAAAGCTTGAGGTGGCTCAAGAGATCAGCACGCCAGCAGATGTCGTGGCGGGTGCTTCAATGCGTGCTGGTTCTCGGATCTCGGCTGGCGAGTATCTGCAGGTCGGTGCGCTGGCGATCGAGGGCAATCCGTGTGAAGCGTCTGGTTTGATTGGTCGCGGCGTAGAGGGCAACCTCTTGGCCTGCCATCAGGGGCGCTGGCAGGTTTCTGGTGCAAGTTTCGGTGGTGTATTTTTGACACATAGTTGGCGTTCTTGCCACGGCAATCAACATTTGGCAGAGTTTTTTCTCTGGAATCAGAGTGACGTCAGCATGGTCAATCCCAAAACGGGCCAATGCAATTGCCCTGCTGGGTTTTCGCCGATGCTGCTTGCGGCCTGGCGCCCCCAAGAGCAAGAAACCGGCGAATATCGCAGCTTTTTGTGTCTACGTTAGCGCGAAGGGCGGGTTCGAGCATAGCCTTTATACTAGGGGCTTAAATTCAAAGGGTTGCATCGTTTTAGCGGTGTGATGGTCTTTTTACTTTATTTCTGTGCTGCGCGATGAAAACGTCCGAAATCCGTCAAAAATTTTTGCAATATTTTCAGTCTCAGGGGCATACAGTTGTTACCTCTTCGTCACTGGTGCCCGGTAACGACCCAACCCTGTTGTTTACCAACTCGGGCATGGTGCAGTTCAAAGACGTTTTTACTGGTAAAGACTCGCGTCCTTATACGCGTGCCACGTCTTCACAACGTAGTGTGCGTGCGGGTGGTAAGCACAACGACCTTGAAAACGTTGGCTATACGGCACGCCATCACACCTTTTTTGAGATGTTGGGCAACTTCAGTTTTGGTGATTATTTCAAGCACGATGCCATCAAGTTTGCTTGGGCGATGCTGACACAGGTATACGCTTTACCCAAAGAAAAACTTTGGGTCACCGTTTATCAAGAGGACGACGAGGCTTACGGGATCTGGCAGAACGAGATCGGGGTCCCAGCCGAGCGCATCATCCGTATTGGCGACAACAAGGGCGCGCGTTACGCCTCAGATAATTTTTGGCAAATGGCTGAGACGGGCCCTTGCGGCCCTTGCACCGAAATTTTTTATGATCATGGCCCTGAAATTTGGGGTGGCCCGCCCGGCTCGCCCGAACAGGATGGCGATCGATATATTGAGATCTGGAACCTCGTCTTTATGCAGTTCGAGCGCGACGCAGCGGGTACGTTGACACCTCTCCCTAAGCCTTGCGTCGACACCGGGATGGGGCTTGAGCGTTTGGCGGCAGTGTTGCAGCACGTGCACTCAAATTATGAGATTGATTTATTTGTCGCGCTGATTGCTGCCGCGTCACGTGAAACGGGTTGTAAAGACTTGGCGCACAACTCGCTCAGGGTGATTGCTGATCATATTCGTGCCTGCAGCTTTTTGATTGTCGATGGCGTGATCCCAAGCAACGAAGGACGAGGTTATGTGTTGCGGCGTATCGTGCGCCGTGCCTTGCGTCATGGCTACAAGCTGGGTCAAACCAAGCCGTTCTTTTATTTGTTGGTCAAAGATCTCGTCAAAGAGATGGGCGAGGCTTACCCCGAGCTGGCAAAAACGGCGACCCGCGTTGAACAAGTGCTGCGTCAAGAAGAAGAACGTTTTGGCGAGACCCTCGAGCACGGCATGAAGATTCTTGATGTCGCACTCGCAGCCTTACCTGTGGTGAAACCGGGTAACGAAACTTTGCCAACGCTTGATGGCAACACTGTGTTTACGCTCTATGACACCTACGGGTTTCCTTTCGACCTAACGGCCGATATTTGTCGCGAACGTAATGTCGAGGTCGATGAAGCTGGCTTTGACAAGGCGATGGATCGCCAACGCGATCAAGCACGTGCCGCCGGCAAGTTCAAAATGGCCGAGGGCTTAGTCTACCAAGGGGCCTTGACCCAGTTTGAAGGGTATGAACACCTGCAAACTGAGGCAAAGGTGTTGGCGCTGTATATGGGCGGTGCACCCGTTGAGCAAATTTCGGCAGGTCAAGACGCGATCGTGGTGCTTGATACCACGCCGTTTTACGCCGAGTCGGGTGGGCAGGTTGGTGATACGGGTCAGTTGCTGGGTGCTAACGGTGCGGCCACTTTTGCCGTGCTTGATACACAAAAAATTCAACCCAACGTGTTTGGTCATCATGGCAAGCTCACCGCAGGTGCACTCAAACTTGGGCAAGTCGTGACCGCCCAGGTGGATACTGAGTATCGCGCCCGCACCGTTCGCAACCATTCGGCCACACACCTCATGCACAAAGCCTTGCGCGAAGTGTTGGGAGGCCACGTGCAGCAGCGCGGTTCTTTGGTGGATGCTGATAAGACTCGCTTTGACTTTGCACACGACGCACCGATCTCTGATGCTGATATCGCCAAAGTCGAGGCCCTGGTCAACGCTGAGGTGCTGGCAAACAATGCCGCGCAGGCCCAGGTGATGTCGTATGACGACGCAGTCAAGGGTGGCGCAATGGCCTTGTTTGGCGAAAAATACGGTGACACCGTGCGCGTGCTTGATATTGGTTTTTCACGCGAATTGTGCGGCGGCACCCACGTTTCCCGTACTGGCGATATCGGTTTATTCAAAGTGGTCTCTGAAGGCGGTGTGGCCGCCGGTGTGCGACGCATCGAAGCCGTCACGGGCGGCAATGCGTTAGTCTGGGTACAAAATCTGAATGCGACCGCACAACGTGCTGCCGCGGCACTCAAAACACAACCAGCCGAACTGCCCGAGCGGATTGCATTACTTCAAGAGCAACTCAAGGCAGTTGAAAAAGAACTCGAGCAAGCGCGTGCCAAACTGGCTTCAAGCGCCGGTAATGCGTTAACGGATCAGGCGCTCACACTAGCCGCTGGGTTCAAGCTGTTGGTCACCGAGGTGCAGGGCGTTGATCCCAAAGATTTACGCTCGATGGTTGATCAACTCAAAGGTCGCCTTAAATCTGCCGTGGTGTTGTTGGCCGCGCGCTCGGCCGATGGCAAAATTAGTTTGGTGGGCGGCGTGACCGCCGATTTGTCGGGCAAGATCAAAGCCGGCGATCTGGTTGGTTTTGTGGCGATTCAGGTTGGTGGCAAAGGTGGCGGACGCCCTGACATGGCGATGGGCGGTGGCACCGATTTAGCGGCACTGCCTGGCGCTTTGGCCAGCGTGAAAGCGTGGGCTGAGTCGCGTGCTTAAAGTGATGTCCACATCTTTACTGCAGGTCGCTCACTATCTGAGGGCTAAGTCTGATCGGATCGTGACAGACTGGTGGCTCGTTAAAGGCCAAGCATGGCCACTTCCAGGCAGCTTGGTCACGAATTTAAGGTTACATCATGACTGACTCTTCTGCAGGCAGCACCCCTGAGTTTCAGCACACCGTTGACGCGGTGGGGCTGGCTTGTCCGCTGCCAATTTTGCGGGCAAAAAAAGCGCTTGCCACAATCTTGCCGGGCGAGGTCTTACGTGTGATCACCACTGATCGCGGTGCGGTACGCGATTTTCAGGCCTTTTGCAGGCAAACCGGCAACGAGCTTTTGACTCAAGTCGATGAGGTTGAGCGGGTCACGCATTACCTGAAACGGCGCTTGAAGCCGGTGGCGACAACGGCCTAGTCCTTTCGATCAAAGCCGCAAGCCACACCCCCCTCGCCATTTGGGTAAAGTCGGCAGCATCACAGCTCTAGTTTTTTGAGAAAAGGGTGCTATACTGCGAGACTTTCCTGAACATTTTCAAGGTATTACCTATGGTCGTGATTCGCCTGGCCCGTGGCGGCTCCAAGAAGCGTCCTTTTTACAACCTCGTAGCGACCG
>Ga0209550_10001997_pt1 | contig 19697 bp, 16 predicted proteins | sample LauGreSuBDMM15SN_2_FD_187567 | JGI IMG/M metagenome (GOLD analysis project Ga0209550, IMG submission 187567) | Freshwater lake microbial communities from Lake Michigan, USA - Su13.BD.MM15.SN (SPAdes) (version 5) | ecosystem: Environmental > Aquatic > Freshwater > Lake | place: Lake Michigan... | reverse complement strand
GCGGGTTTGCGGTTAACAAAATGTGTACGTGGCAGTTTACGCAAACGCTGCCAGAGGATGCTGACATTTTTAGTAAATATAGTGAAAACCCGCCAAGTGTTTATGGGTTCGGACATGCTCGCTATATTGAACATGTGGTCGATTGTTTGCTGAATAACAAGAAACCATTGGTAGACGGGTGGGAAGGTAGGCGCTCACTAGAGTTAATTACTGCCATATATGAATCAATTGAAAGTGGTACAGAGATTGTTATGCCGGTTGTGCCTCAAAAATCTCGGTTGGGCATGGCCTGAGGTAACAAAAACCACTTCAGATTGGATGCACCCACGCGCTCGTTGTACGATGCTAGAAACCAATTGCTAATGTGAGTCATTCTCGTCAATGTGCTCATATGTGGTTAAAGCTATTGAGCGTTTGCTCTTTACGTAATTTATTTGCTCTACTTTGTGGTTCAAGTTACTTGGCAATGGGCGGTCTATTTATTAAGGCTAATGCGTCGTGAACGTTATACTTCTGAATACATACGACTCCCAAGGTGGTGCCGCCATAGCGACCTATCGACTTCATAGGGGATTGCGAGCAATTGGAGTGAATTCACAGCTTTTGGTCCAAATAAAAAAAACGGATGACCGCTCGGTAATTGCACCCTCTACCTTTCTCGCAAAAGCGCTAGCAATATTCAGTTGTTATTGGGAGATTGGGCTGAAAAAGCTTTACCATTTACGAAAAGACATATTTTTTTCACCGGCGTGGTTATCTTTCAACGTGATCTCTAAGGCGGATGCCCATAAGCCAGATATTGTTCATTTGTTTTGGATTAATGGTGGTTTCATAAGCCCCGAGACCCTAAAAAAATTTGACAAACCAATTGTGTGGACCCTGCATGATATGTGGCCATTTACCGGCGGATGTCATTATGATGAAGGATGCGGAAGGTTTCAACTATCATGCGGTAGGTGTCCGTTACTTGACTCTAATTTAGAACATGATTTATCAGGACGTGTTTGGAGCCGCAAGCGAAAGTCGTGGGAAGGAGTTCCCATCACCGTTGTAGCGACTAGCAGGTGGCTTGCTGCTATGGCACGTGCTAGCTCGCTTTTCAGTTCTTATAGGATTGAGGTTATTCCTAACGGGTTGGATACTGTTAAATACCGACCACTTGACAAACAGGCTTGCCGTGCTGCCTATGGTTTACCCTTAGATAAGAAATTAATACTCTTTTCGGCTTTTCGAGCAACGACTGATAAGCGCAAAGGCGGCCATTTGCTTTTAGAGGCACTGACGTTTTTAGCTAAAACAGACTTTGCTAGCCAAGCTGAGTTAGTGATTATCGGCGCTTCTGAGCCGGAGGTGCCACTAGATTTGAGGATGAAAGTACATTACCTGGGAAATTTACACGATGAAATAAGTCAAATCCTACTCTATTCTGCTGCGGACGTAACTGTAGCTCCATCCATGCAGGAGAATTTGTCCAACACAGTTATGGAGTCATTGGCTTGCGGGACACCTGTGGTTGCTTTCGACATCGGTGGCATGCCGGATTTGATTGATCATCAACAAGGTGGCTATTTGGCACAACCCTTTTCCTCGTCTGATTTAGCGAATGGGATTATTTGGGTCTTAGAGAGCTCAACGCGTAAAGCTGCACTCGATCTATATGCTCGAACGAGTGCAGTCAAAAAATATTCTTTGAAAACGGTTGCAGACCAATATTTAACACTCTATTCGGACATTATTAAGTGAAGGTTTTATTATTAGGTGGGGCGGGCTTTATCGGCTCGCATCTGAGTGACGCATTAGTTACAGCAGGTCATGAAGTAACTGTTCTGCACCAACCTAGGACGAGCTTGGAGAATCTTAGTAAAGTATTGAAAAGTATTAAGCTCATTGAAGGGGATTTTTGTAACTCAGATCTTGTTTCAAAAGCTGTGCACGGCATGGATATTATTGTTCACTTAATTGGTCCCACGTTACCCCGTAACTCGTTTATTAATCCAACCAACGATATTAAAAATAATATTTTTCCTTCACTTTCTTTATTTGAATTTTGCGCAAGAGCTGTTGTGAAAAAAATTATATTTATATCTTCTGGTGGCACGATTTATGGCTTACCTCAGCATGTTCCAATTAATGAAGATCACCCGCTCAATCCAATTACACCCTACGGAATTTCAAAACTAACCATTGAGAAGTATTTAGGTTTGTATTATCACCACTATGGTTTGGATTATACGGTCCTGCGTTTAGCAAACCCGTTTGGCGAGAGGCAGAGTCCGCTTGGAGGTCAAGGGGTGATTGCCGCTTGGATGCGAAAGGTTCTACAAAAAGAACCGATTGAAATTTGGGGGAACGGTTCGACAATTCGAGACTATATTTATATTCAGGATGTAGTTAAGGCAATTGAATTATCGATGTTTACACAAACAGATATAAAAATATTCAATGTCGGCTCAGGTATTGGGACGTCGCTATTAAAACTCCACCAATTCCTAGAGGTTCAAGTTGGGAGAACTATTCCGATTGATTTTAAGAATAGTGCAAGCGCTGATGTACCAATTAATTTTTTGGATTACTCTCTTATTAAACATGTGTTGGGATGGTCTCCCCAAGTGTTAATAGAAGAGGGAATAAAAAGAACATGGAACTCTATTGCATTGCCTCGACACGATTCGTTAATGTGATTCAGGAATCGCTTCAATACGTCACGATGTACGGCGTTGCGCCTAGCGAGTAGAAAATGATGCCCCCTATACAGTTGGATTTTGCAGGCATATCTCATGTCTTAGGGGTTTGCACAGTGATACAGATAATGACCCGCATACTTCGCTCGAAACAAACCAACATGTTTATCGTAACATGACAGCCAAACGGGGGATATGTGGAGGTTCGGAAAGGCCTTGCCAACCTAAACATTAGAAGTTATAAAGAAATTGGGGCTGGGCGTGGTTTTGGTGCAGCGACAAAGCGAATTGCCACAACAACGGTGTCGGCAATTACATAATCGTTGGTCATTAGATTGCTTGAAGACTATAATCTTTATTTACTCAAAAAGTGAACTGTGATGAAAGTTACTGTCCACCCAACTGCGGTCATTGATACTGGTGCAGCTATCGGGGACGGTAGCCGCATATGGCACTGGACTCATATTTGCGAGCGCGCAAAAATCGGTGAAAACTGCTCGCTTGGACAAAATGTGTTTGTTGGCAACGACGTTCAGATTGGAAGCCGTGTAAAGATTCAAAATAACGTCAGCGTATACGATGCGGTCACTCTGGAGGACGATGTTTTTTGTGGGCCTAGTGTAGTTTTCACTAACGTGCATAATCCTAGAAGTGCAATCGTTCGGAAAAATGAATTTCGTCGAACGCTTATTAAAAGGGGGGCAACATTAGGTGCGAACTGCACGGTCGTTTGTGGAGTCACGATCGGCGAGTATGCTTTTGTTGGAGCAGGTGCGGTCATTACTCATGATGTAAAACCGTATGCGTTAGTAGTTGGAGTACCTGCAAGACAAATTGGTTGGATGAGTCAATATGGCGAGCGCTTGAATCTACCACTGAGTGGTACCGGTAGTGCCTTGTGTGAACATACGGGCTTACATTACAAATTAACAAATAATTTCTGCGAAGTTGAGAGTCAACCTTACCTGCCGTTGGATGAACAAAAATGTAAATAACGCGATTGCGGACTTTACTGACAGCAAAGCGCAATACCATTTAGTAAAGATATAATTGATGCGAGGCTCAAAACGGTTCTAGCTCACGAAAAATTGTTACTGAGGCGAGAAGTTATCAAGCCAGAAGAAAAGCGTGTAAACCATATAAGCGTGAGACACTACCTTACGGAGATAACTTTAACCGACGCCACTTCACTTGACTAACGCTACAACTGAGCACTCTTCGGCTTCTGCAATATGCGTGCGATCTGCTCGGCCCTAAATCCTGCTTTCCTCATCACTGCGCCTTACCGCCATAGCGCCATTATTCCTAATTCCGCTTGGTCTAAAAATCACAGGACAGTTCAGATTAGGTTAGCACCTCTCGCCTGCTTCGCATTTGTACAATTAACTAACTACGATCCGTTGCAAACAACCGCCGAGGGCAATATGATTGGTGCACTGAAAAAAAGACTACACATGGAGTCTTTCATTACGACACCACTTTCCATAATAACCAACCCAATGTATATTATTAGAAGTGGCTTGTACAGGACAATTAAGGAATTCTCTACATGCATTGAGGGTGACATATTAGATTTTGGTTGCGGAAGCAAACCCTACCAGTCTTTGTTTCAAAAGGCGAAAAGCTATATCGGTGTCGATATCGAAGTGTCTGGGCATGATCACAAAGAGAGCAAAGTTGATTACTTTTATGATGGTAAGAAACTTGGTTTCGTAGATGGAAGTTTTGACACCGTCGTTTGTTTTGAAGTTTTTGAGCATGTATTTAATATTGACGAAGTGCTCACTGAAATTCATAGGGTATTAAAGCCGAACGGGCAGCTTTTTATATCCATACCGTTTGCTTGGGATGAGCATGAAACTCCATATGACTTTGCCAGATATACGAGTTATGGAATAACTCATATATTAAATAATAATAATTTTGAAATCATAAGGCTTAAAAAAACTACAACATATATTTTGGCTATATTTCAAATGTTGATAGCCTATTTATATCAATATTCCTTACCTAAAGGACGTTTATTGGGAAGAATCTCACAACTTTTAATTATTTTTCCACTAAATGTTATTGCACTGTTACTCAACGCCTTACTTCCTAAGCGTTATGAATATTTTTGTAATGCTGTCGTACTTGCTGGAAGACTTGACGCTCAACCAACTAAACAGTAGCTTTAAGTAAGGCAAGTGCTAAGTCAGCGGTCGCAAGTACGTAATCTCCTAACTATAAATATGAATGCAAAATTAAAAAAACTTATCCGGCCAATGTATTTGTCAATACGAGATGTCATCCGGCGAAAGGTGATTGGAGTTGAACCTACCTTACCTGTGAGTAGTGAGAATAGGCATATACAGTTTCAAAGGCTAGGCTCTAAATATGGCGGATGGACATTTGTAGAGACTAGTTCGCTTAATAATTCATTGATTGTCAGTTGCGGATTAGGTGAAGATGCGTCATTTGACATTGAATTTGCATCAAAATATAACGCAAAAATCATAATCGTAGACCCAACGCCAAGAGCTATAGAACACTTCAACGGCATTATTAGCAGGATAGGAAAGGGAAAGGAGTCTGACTACCGACAAAATGGTTGTGAGTCAATCGAGTCTTATGATTTAGCGGGTCTGTTTGAAGAGCAACTACAACTTTGCGGTAAAGCGCTCTGGAATGAGGTCAGTACTTTGAGATTTTATAGTCCACCCAACCCCTCACACGTATCCCACTCGGTGCTTAACTTTCAAAATAACTATGCCACAGACACCCCTTACATTGAAGTCCAATCAATCACAATCGATCAACTAATGAACGATTTCAACATAGATGTCATTGATTTAATAAAACTAGATATTGAAGGCGCAGAAATAGAAGTTATTATTGACATGCTTCAAAAAGGCATTTATCCCAAACAGTTTCTTGTTGAATATGACGAATTATCTAAGCCATCTAGGAGATCAAAAGAGAGGATTGAATTAGCCCACAATGCTTTAGTAAATTCAGGATATATTCTTTTGTGTAAGGATGGAATAAATTTTACGTATTTGCACTCCCCTATTACTACTGTGAATTAATTAATTTTTGCTTCACCGTTAAAAAATAGCAATTAGGATACTTAATCGATCCAAAAGTTATATAATTTAACACTTTAGTTGAATTGCTTAACTTTTGGTGTCCTAATTTAGAGATATTGGCTTTGAAGACTTTTAATAGAGTCCTCTAGGTTGAATTTAGCTAAGCAGCGTAGTTGCCCAGCTTTAGCAATTTCAGCTCTTTTAGATTCGTCAGATAGGAACAATTCAACAAGATCAATGCAATGGCTAGCATTATCGTAACAAACCACCTCCTGTCCAGGACTAAAAAGTTCAGAGGTAGCTTTTAAATTATCCGTAAGTAGCATTGCACCAACGCCTGTGGCCTCATAGAGCCTCATATTACCCGCCTGCCCATTAGCCGCGTCGATGTGTGAATTCAGTACAATTTTACTTCCGGCTAGAATTTTGTACATTTCCAAGCCGTACGCTACACCACGAGACTGACTTGTAAGCGCAATATTGGCTTGCAAAGACTCTATTAGCTTTGGAATATAATCAAAATCACCTCGCCTAATGCTTGATAGAAAAACCTTGGCAAGCGATTTAACTCCAAGATCTCCAGATAGCCAGAGTTCAATATCAATTTTTTTAGCGATCTGATTAAGTAGGGTTAAACGATTATTATGACCTTTAGCAAGCATCAATATCTGACCGATAAAAGAGAAATCATAATTTGGAAGAATATTAAAATTAATTCTTTGTAATATTGATTTCTCAAATCCCATTTTAAAAACAGCAGAAGGTATCCCTACCTTTTGATAATAATCGACCGTATACCCAATGCCAGATAATACAAGGTCGCAACCAGAAAAAAAATTAACGTCATGCTTTGCTATGCCGTCCCAAGCGATGCAATAGCGAATACCGTTTTGAGCAATCAGCTCTTTTCTTACCTCTGGACCGATATCGAATGTATGGCACATCCAGATCTCAGGTCTAAATTCCGCCATTTGCGCTTTCAATATATCAACCATCCAAGTATCTGCATGGTATGTAACGTTGTTTTCTTTTGCCCAAGTTTTTTGAAGTGGTTCGCAATTTAACACTATGTCCATCGTCTCAAAACGCTGTGTCGCATCTAAATGTTTCTTCCAAAAGTCCGCCCAAGCAAAGCAGTCATCCATCAATGCACGGTACTGAACCTGATAAGTTTCATCTCCTAAATGTGGCCTACTTTGATAAAACCTGCGAAGGTAATCGGTGTAAAAAGTCGAACATTTAAAAAATCGAGTCATCGTATCTAATCTCTAAGCTTACGTGCAAACCAAAATAGATTAAGTGGCGTCCAATATTTTGAACTACTTTGCCAATCCACTTTACTAGTAATAGCTATATTTTTCGCGGTAGCAGACCAAATCGGATTTTGCAATCCCCAATTGAACAAGTTTCTGCACCAATTTTTAAGTGGACCATTCAGCCATTCTGGCATCGGACTGTTAAAGCCAATTTTTATTTTTGAAGCTCTTATCGACTCGGGCATTTTGTCTTTCATCGCTTCTCGAGCGATGTATTTAGTTTGTAATTCTCCGATTTTTGACGAGGAAGGAAGTGACATCACGTAACAAACCAAACGGTAGTCCATAAACGGCATTCGAACTTCAACCCCGTGCGCCATAGAAACACGATCGAAGTTTCTCAGTATCGTTGGCAAAGTACTTGCATGAAACATTTGATAAAAATCGGCATTTGTTTTGTCCCATTGCTTTGGCAGGTCGTCATATTCCCATGGTAACGAAAAATCACTATCCGAACATTGCTCCTTTTTATTCACTTGCTTTACTCTTAGACTACGCACTCGCCTTCTTAGTTTTCTCAATATAGAAAAACTAGGATGGAAACGAAAAATACTGAGTGCGTCCCTTACTAGTTGTGCGAGGCGACCCTCAGCCTTAGCTAAGCCAAGATGAGCTTGCATCTCGCGGAATCTACGTATATTTTTGAAGGGCGAAAGGAGTAGGCTGGGTGCATCATGGAAATATAAAAAATCAGCTTGTTTATATCCACCCATCAACTCATCAGCACCGTGCCCATCTATAGAAACAACCACGCCACATCGTCGCATTTCGCGGTAAAGCAACCAAGGGGCAGAGGGCAACGAAATATATACATCATCGAAGTCAAACAAAATCTTTTCAATTTCTTCGGTGGCATCTTTATCAGTTATCTCTAGTATGGTTCCCTTTACATTGGTGTAAGTCAGCACCTGTTCGGCCTCTTTACGCTCGTCGTTCAAGGCATTTGGGAATGACGCTATGAAGGCATGCTGCCAATCTGTTGTGGCGCGAGCATCCAAAGTATTCGAACCAATCTCACGCATTGTGCAGAGTACCGCAGTGGAATCAAATCCCCCGCTCAGACAGGTCCCAAGAGGAACATCGCTCCGCATCCGCAGCCTTACGGCGTCTCGAAACAAATCCTTATATTGCTCCACCTGCGCCTCAAAAGTTGCGGGTGGCTCTATTAGATGGTCGAGGGTATTCCACCACCGCCGGATATTGATCTCACCATTAGAGAATACTGTAGCGCAATGCCCACCTTGCAGTCGATAGACGGACTTGAGTAAGGTTCTCTTTGTTCCTTCGACTCTAAATGGATCGGCAAGCAATACCTTTGCAGTTTCAGAGTCTAGTGTTGGTATAAAATCGACTAACGATCGAAAAGCCTTTAGCTCAGAGGCAAAACAAAACTGCTTCGCCGATAAGTAATAGTGCAGTGGCTTAATTCCAAAGCGATCACGTGCAATAAAGAGTGATTTATTTCGGTTATCCCAAATGGCTAATGCCCACATGCCATTGAAACGATGCATCATTCCTTCGCCCCACTGATCGTAGGCAGCTAGAATCACTTCAGTATCAGTATTCGTTTTAAATACATAACCGAGCTCAATCAGTGATGCACGTAATTCTATAAAGTTATATATTTCACCATTATAGGTAATGGTAAATCTGCCTGAGCTGCCTTCCATTGGTTGCGCTCCTGCTTCAGTCAGATCCAGAATTGCCAACCGACGATGGGCTAAAACCAAGCCGTTCAAATCATCTCGCCATATTCCGCTCCCATCTGGCCCACGATGACTTAGCGAGTTATTAAAAACTAAAATATCAGATTCTGCCACAGGCTTTCTGTCAAAATTCCAAATACCAGTAATTCCACACATTTGACTATTTCCGCAGCAAAGCACTCGGTTTAAAAAATCGATATATTCTTGAGATGTCGCACCAACGAATGTGCCCATCCGGAAGTAGGCAAGAAATGCTGATATTAACCGCTCCGACGAGGACTCCGAAAGAAAGATAATAAATAATTATAAAGATCAAACTTGTAGGCTGAATATCAAACAGATTTATAATCGCTGCGAAAGTAAAACCAATAATTACCGGAGAATAAACCCATATTAATATCTTCACGTAATTTACCTTGCCAGTAAAATAGCCTTTGATCGCTGCAGAAAGCATTGCCGCCTGTATCACCATTGCCACGAGCCCAGCCCACGCGGCCGCCATAAATCCAAAGTATGGTAAAAAAATTAGAGCGAAGACTACTGTAGTTACACCGGTCGCCAAGGACAGTCCTGCTGTAAAACGGGTTTTGCCATGTCCCAGCATAAAAAAATAAGTGGAATTTGTCGCACACCCAACAACGCCTCCAATTACAAGAAAAACAAGTAGCGAGCCACTTTGATTTGCGACATCAGCTCCTAGCCAAATTACGAGTAATGCCTTACCTAATGGGATCATAGGGATTAGGATACTCACGCCTAACAATGTTGTTAACCAGGCGGCCCTCAGGCAGGCGATTGAATCGCCATCGCCTTCATTTCCGCTTTGTTTGCTAAAAAATGGGAATAAAACCTCTGAGAGTTTATACGTAATTAAGTACGCGGCCTGCTCCAACCTAATCACGGAAATGTAGATACCAAGGAGCGCTGGCGAAAGGTAAACTCCCAACAAAAACCGTTCTCCCTGATTGGCGAAGATACCTCCCACTTGACCTATCGTCTGCCAACCCCCAAAGTGTAGGGCGTTGTGCCAAGCGAAACGATCAAATTTTGGCCTCACCACTACCCAGTTTGCAACGCTAGCGATCCTTAATCCTAGCCAAACAAGACCAATAAAGTTTCCTATTGCTAGCCCAGCAACAAACCCCTTTAAACCATACCCGTTGAACAACAAAAACAGCTGAATTAATGAAGAACCGACGACCGACACAAAGTTTGCAATTGCCACCTCTCTATAAGCCTGAAGTCCTGCTGCAAGAGCGAGATAGACGCCGCCAATTTGCTGGATTACCCAATTAGCGGTCATCCAATATATTGCAATTCGGAGGCCATCGATATTTGAGATTGGAAGCGAAAACACCGTCTGCAATATATTCGGGGCCAATAAAATCATCAAGGCTGCACCAACACCTCCAACAATAAGGGCCACGAGGAGTCCCATCTGAACATGCTTTCGCGCTGCCGCTATATTGCCAGATTCCGTGTGTCCAGCTATGAACTTTGGAAGCCCCTCTGTAAACCCAAGCCCTCCCATCGCAAGGGGTGCCAGTATGATCGTTAGAAGGCCAAAATAACCATATTGCTCTAGCCCCAACTCTCTAACTGCGGCCCCTGTTACGACTAAACCACACACCATCGAAGCGGCAATCGTCGATACATTCCACAGTGCATTCAAACTAATTTGCTGTAATCCCACTGCACTCCTCTATTAACCGTTTGCTAAGGGCGAACTATTTTCAAAAATTCTTGAGAAATAAACTCAACTTGCCCCTCAGTTAACTCGGCACACAAAGGGAGACTTAATACTCGCTGAGCGGCGGCCTCAGAAACAGGAAAATCGCCGGTTTTGTGTCCAAGATAGGCTAACGCTGGCTGTAAGTGAAGGGGGACCGGATAATGAATGGATGTACCAACCCCTTTTGATTTCATGTAGTCCATAACTTCCAATCTGTTGGACACCTCCAAAACAAACAGATGATGAGCAGACTCTGTCCCTTCTATAGATTGCACAATTGATACTCCAGTCTGTGAAATTAGAGATTTATATTTTTCAGCATTTTTGCGGCGAATTTCCGTCCATTTTCTCAAGTAACTTAGCTTAACTAATAACACGGCTGCTTGAATTTCATCCATTCGATAGTTGTAGCCCACCATATCATGCTCGTATTTACTCATTCTTCCATGGTCAAGCAATTTACGAACCACTGCCTCATGTGCACGCGACCTCGTAAAAACAAAGCCGGCGTCGCCATATGCTCCGAGGTTTTTCCCTGGATAAAAACTAAATGTTGCCGCGTCGCCGAATGTTCCAACATATTGACCGCGATATTTTGCAAGATGTGCTTGTGCACAATCCTCAATTACAAACAATCCGTATCTCTTTGCAATATTCATTAGAGGTGCCATATCAGCGGGGTTTCCGTACAAATGAACTGGCATGATTGCACGCGTGCGGTCAGTAATCGCCGCCTCTATTTGAGAGACATCCATATTGTGCGTATTCGAGTCAATGTCGACAAATACCGGTTTCGCTCCAGCATGCAATATTGCCTCGGCGGTCGCAAAAAAGGTATTAGGGACGGTAATTACCTCATCCCCAAGCTTGACTCCCAACGCCTGCAACGCCAGATGAATTGCAGAGGTGCCATTGCTACATCCAGATCCAAAGTTCGCTTCGTGCATGCTTGCAAACTTATTTTCAAATTCTGAAACAAACTCTCCTTGGATAAATGAGCAGGATTCGAGTACCACCTCAATTTGTTCCAAGATTTCTTTTTTTATTTTTTTATACTGCCCTGGTAAATTTACCAATGGGATCATACTATTTCCTTTTAAATATATATATTATGCTAGTAGTATATTAGGAAGGTATAAAACTATAATTAATTATTCTAGCGCTATTTACTTGAAATTTGAGAAAAAACGTTATTATATTGGATATACATTTACATGAAATATTGTATCCTGTTTCCAAACAAATAAATACTAAATTTATATTATAGTATATAGATGTACGTACTACTGCTTGGTTCTGGCGGATTCATGGCCTGAACAACATCGCCGATTTAGGGGGCTACCGGACGATGACCAGGGTAATCAATGGCGGCCTCAATGGATAAGACGTGCGACTGGCTTATTTCCAACCTGACCAGGCGGTGTTGGCATGAAACCGCTTGCCATTATTCCTTTGCCATACCGCCCGCTAGGCTTGGCGCCACTGATCGCCGCACTGATTGGCTTAGGTTGACTGAAAGGTGCCAGCCACGTGCGGTACGTGTGTGATGCCACAAACACCAAGCGGGACCTGCAGCGGTCCGGAGCCAAGGAGACAGGTCGAGGCCACCGCTCAGATGGTAGCCAAGTACGTCGACCCGTCAAAATCATTCGGGACACCGGCAACACTATCAGCAAGGAGATACCAATTTATTTCATACTTGAATCTGTTGCTGTTTGCGTGCCGAATCGCAGTTTTGTCCGCGTGCACGGTGCTGGCGGTGCCGCTGCCGGTCGTATTCCCGAACCCGCCGGGGGCCCTGACGTGTTCCCCCTCCGGAATTGCGCTCTCTACAGTTGCAGGCACGGTTGCCAACAAATACGAGCGATGCCACGAAAACGTCTAGCAGTGGCAGCGCTGCCAGCCCGGGTCGCCTCGCTGAAATAGCCAATGACCAACATACAACTTCGCTCGTTGCGCCTCGATTGCCATCGACGCGGGCAGGGCAACAGTTTAGAATAGTGGGCTATTAGGTGCGCACGCTCAAAACTACTGCACCCATCACCCGGAGATACTCGCGAATGCAAAATAGAATCCAACACCCTTGCCCAGTTTGTGACTCATTAAACGAGCAATTGTTTTGTGATCCTTGGGTGCATGAATCAGATCCGGCGAAACTATACGGTGCGGCATCAGGGATACCCGGAACCCAACGTCTAGTTAAATGTGCTGATTGTGAAATGATATACGAAACTCCTAGACATGATGCGAAGACGATCGTTCAAGGGTATATGTCCTCTTTGGAGGCCGGCCATGATAGCCAATATCCTATGCGAGTAAAAAGCTTCTTTTTGACACTGAAAAAGCACTCAGGCCGAATCCCTCCCCCGGGTGCAAAAATCTTGGATATAGGAACAGCCGGCGGTGCTTTTCTAGATGCAGCAACTCAATACGGATACCGTGCTTATGGCATGGAGCCTTCAGCTGACCTTGTTCATAGAGGAAAAGCAAGGGGTCTCAACATTGAACAGGGCACTATCGAAAGTCATAACTTTGAGCAGAATAGTTTTGATATGGTTTGCTTGTGGGATGTTATTGAACATCTTCCAGACCCAAAAGCAGCGTTAACCGAAGTTAAAAAGCTTCTAAAGCCTGAAGGGATTTTGCTCATTAATTATCCTGATATTGGTACATGGCAGGCAAAAATCGCCGGCAAGCGGTTTTGGTGGATATTGTCTGTTCATATTCACCACTTTACGCGAAAGTCGATAGCTGATACTTGCAGGCGAACTGGCTTTGAAGCTTTCCACTTCCAAAGATATTGGCAAGTGCTTGAATTTGGATATCTTGAGAGAATGGCGGTTCATTACAAAATACCGCTCACAAAGCTTATTACTCGCTTAACCCCAAAGTTCATTCAGCGTATACCAATCCCCTATTACGCCAGTCAAACAACGGCTCTTGCGAGGATTTCAAAATGACCACGTATATTTTTGGCGCGGGCCCAGCTGGAATGGCTGTAGTTGACGGTCTCGTTGATGCAAAAGCAGGCCCATTTGTTCTGTTGGAGAAGGGACCCTCACTAGGAGGACTTGCTCGAACAATACATTGGCAGGGTGTCGGAGATCATGATCTTGGACCACACAAAATATTTTCATTAGACAAATCTTTAGTCGAAAGAATAGAAACGCTTCTGCCGACTGAAGCTTGGCTTACACGCAACAAATTAAGCACTATTTATATGAATGGACATTATTTGCCCTACCCTCCCTCGCCGTTTTCTTTGGCGGGCGTGTTCGGGATGCCGGCATTCATTAAGATGGTTGCAGGCTATGGATTAGCGAAACTTTCAGGCTTAGTAAGCACCTCTAGCCCTCAAACCTTTGAGGAAGATTTAGAAGGTCGATTGGGGAAACCACTTTACGACATTTTGTTTAAGCCACTTGCAGAAAAGCTTTGGGGAGACCCAAAGGAGCTTGATGTAAAACTCTCAAAGGGCAGAGTTCAAACTCCATCACTTCTAGAGGTGTTTGGTCGCTTGTTAAAGATTCAAAAAAGTAGTGAATTTGAGGCGCTTACTTTTCGCTATCCCAAGGGGGGGCTTGGAAGCATATGGCGAGCAATCGAAGCCAAGTCTGATGGCCATGGAAATATCCTTCTAGGGCATACAGTTACAGGGCTAGTGGTTGAAGGCAAGAGAGTTCGCCAGATTCAATTTTCATCGGACGGAATTGATGGCGTAATGAATTTGGGGCTAGATGATCAGGTTGTATCTACTTTGCCTTTAGCGCACACAATCAAGATTTTTAACGATGCGCTGCCCTCGCATTTTGCAAAATTAGCAGAAAACGTAGTTGCTTTAAATGACTTGTTACTTGTTTTCCTTCATGTCGACAAACCTAGTTTGTTGGATGAGTCGTGGGTGTTCATTCCAGATCCAAAGATTGCTTTTCACAGGCTAAGCGAGCAAGAATCCTTCGATCCTGCCATGACACTAAACGGTAGCATTGTGTGTTGTGAAATTATGAGCAGTCCTAGCCGTCCGCTGATTAGCAACACTGATCAAGAACTAACGTCTCTCGCGATAAGCGGCCTCCACACCATGGGATACACTGGCTTCAAGGTCCTGAATCAACGCATCGTTAGGCTACCAAAAAGTTACCCTGTATTCCGCACTGGATTTGAAGCTGGTTTGGCAGAGTTAATTGGGGGGCTAGATCGATTCGACAACTTCCGTTCAATCGGGAGGCAGGGCGCTTTCAATTACATTGGTACGCTTGATGCGATGGATATCGGATATGGTTTTGCGAATTGGTTAGCTGAAGGAAAAACTAAGACCTGGAAGGATGAGCGTGAAAGAACCAATCACTATCCAGTCTTGGACTAGTTAATGAAGTTAACGCTAATCTCTCCGCGCCTTGCTCTCCAAAAAGGTGATTTTCTAGGCTCCGGGGTTCCATATTGGCCTTTGGAACTTGCGACCCTTGCTGCATATGCTCGTCAGGTGGGTGACGTGGTAAAAATGGTAGATCAATTTGGTGAAAATCCTTCTTTGTTATCTGATGCTGGTGATCACTATCTCCAAGGGGTCAGCATTGATGCACCGAATTGGTTTATGGATTTAAAATTCGCTGATGTGTTTGTTCTTTATGCAATTTCTTATATGTCGCATGCGGAGTTGCTTACAACTGCGAAGTGGTTGAAAAGTACCTTCCCATCAAAACCAATAGCTGTACTAGAGAATTCGCAAGCGGTCACAGCATACTCACTGTCGCGGATGGCGATGTCGTTTCTTAAGGCGGGGGCGGACTTTCTAATATGTGGTGAGCCGTACTCTAATTGGCACTCAATTAAAATATGCTTTTATTCAGATAAGTACGACCCTTCCTCAACGCCAAACATTATTTCACGTCAGTCAGGTAATAGACAGGTTAAGCGTGCTGATAAATTAGATCGTTACCCAACTCCGGCTTGGGATTTGATCAAGCTTGATGCCTACTGGCGATTACCATATTCGCATGGACCCAAGACAGCCAAGTTTTTACCAATACTTACATCTCGCGGTTGCCCTTATCCTTGTGACTTTTGCGTTGTACCAGAAACCAATAACAGACGTTGGCGTGGAATCGATCCGGAGCATGTTGTACAAGAAATTATAGAATTGCGTGATAAGTATGGGGTTCACGACTTTCAAGTTGAAGATCTTAATCCGACCGTTCAGCATTTGCGCTGGGAACGCATATGCGAGTTGTTGATTGAGCGAGAAGCTAATATTCGCTTCTATTTTGTAAGTGGAACAAAGGCAGAGACACTCCACATCGATAAGATTGCATTGTTCGCGAAGGCTGGCTGCCGATACGTTTCTATCAGTCCGGAGTCAGGTAGTCCTGTTTTGATGAAAGTTATCGGAAAAAAATTCAATCAAAAGCATGGGGTCGATCTTGTGAGAGAGTGCCGCAAATATGGCATTCGAACACAAGCTTGCTTTTTAGTTGGGCATCCGCACGAGACAGCACAAGATTATCTTTCTTCGAAAGGCTACCTTATTAAGCTTGTACAGGCGGGGCTAGATGAAGTTGCGATATTCGTGGTAGCCCCATTCGCAGGTAGTTCGCTATTTGCCCAGAACACAATTTCGGTGGAAAGCACCTCAGCCTTACCCAGTTTTTCCCCAAAAGGACGGTCAAATTACGAAACTCTAGAAGCTCGCCGAAAAGCATTGATTCGGTGTTTTTTTGCCGTAAAACTTAGGAAAGGAAGCGATTTATGGATGCAAGGGTTGCGTTCTATTTTCGGTACTCCTGAAACGAAAATGGAGAACCTTCCCCGCAGAGTTACGTACATAACTTGGCTTTTGTTCAGAAAAAGATGCTTTTCTTTACTTCGAGACCGTAATGCCTAAGCCACGAGTGCTTCTAATAATTCCTTGTCTTAATGAGCAAGAGTCTATTGAACCCTTGTTAATTGAGATCTCTTCTTTAGAATCTAACTACTCCACGGTTGTTGTTGACGATGGATCTAAGGACTGCACATACGATAAGGCTATTAATTTATCACCAACAATCAGATTGCTCCGAAATTTAGGGATTGGTGGAGCTGTTCAGACAGGTATTAAGTATGCGTCGAATAATGGGTTCGACTTCTGCGTTCAAATTGACGGGGATGGTCAGCATCCACCTTCTGAAGTTTCCAAATTATTGAGCTCCTATGAGGATGCGCCAGCTTCTGTGGTGATTGGCAGTCGCTATCTTTTTAACGATAGTTTCCGGTCAACACGTGCGCGTCGCTTTGGCGGGAAAGCGATAGCATGGTCACTGAATACATTATTTAGAGGGTGCAACATCACTGACCCAACTAGCGGAATGCGATTGATGGATCGGAAAGCAATCCAATTTTTTTCTGGATCTTATCCGCATGACTTTCCAGAACCGATTTCGCTTGCATGGGCTTTACGAGCGGGGCTGACAGTAAAGGAGTGCGGGGTTCAAATGCGCTCTAGACGTAATGGTCAAAGCTCGATTGTCGGTTTTAAGCCAATTGCATACATGCTGAGAGTTTTGGGTTATGTCTTTTTGGCGCGAATTGTTGGGTCCAAGTCACGCTAGGGGACGCACATGCACTCAAGTTTACAAACGGTTGTCATCGTTTCAATATTTGCACTTTGCTATTTGTATTTCACTGCACGTGAAACCGCTAGGCAGCAGTTGGATATATATGACCTAATTATGCTATCTACAGTGGCAATTATTCCATCGGTTTTCGTCTTGTTTCCCATGTTTGCCGAGTGGACTGCAATAGTTTCTGGTGTTGCCTTCCCATTTGTAGTCATGTTTGGAATCTTGTTTGCCATATTATTTACTTTCATCCATCGACTTACAGCGAAAATACACCGGCTCGAACACAATAATAGACTCTTGATTCAAGAGGTAAGCATCATAAAATCCGAGATAGTTAGCGCTTCTAAACAGATTAAGGGAAACAATTCAGAAGGACGTACTAGTGAAAAATAAATGACTCATGACATTGAAAATTGCTGCGAGTTCCTTCTCACTTTACATTGTTTTACAGTCAATTAATGTCTCAAGCATCACGAATGTAGTAGGGTAATATAGATTTTAAATTTGTGATTCTTGCGATGATTATTTTTGGATGGCGCAAGTTGTTTCATCACTGCGATGTATCTAAATTGCAAACGAACTCGGTAAAGCACTCCCGCTTTTTGCTTCTACTAAAGCTCATTTTGTTGGACTTTGGTTTAATCAGATATTGCCAACCTGCCTCGGTAGTGATGCGGTAAAAGTGGCTATTTTGAACAACATTACCAGTCTTGGTGTGGCCGTTAAGGCGGGGATAATGGATCGCTCCTCAGGATTATTATATTTAGATTGGCAATAGCGATTACATTACCGCTAAATGCCGAGATCATACCGCGTGAACAAGATACTCAGTTTGAAGTATTAAGGCTACTGATTTGAGCTCGCCTTTGATATTTGGCTTTTCACAAAGGACGTCCACTTTGGCTTAAGATATGGGCCTCATCAATTGTCCATTTGAACGGTATCGTCGCTTATGTACTACTAGGCGCAGCCCTTGGGTTTGACGTGAAAGCTCTTAATTATGTGTTGATTATTGCATTGGTTCTCCTCGTTACGCTGCTTCCTATATCGTTTGCTGGAAGGGGACCAAGGGAAGCTAGAGCAGTTTGGCTTTTTGGACTGGATAGTATGTCGAAAGACAATGCATTGGTTTCGTCAGCCGCGTATGGACCTATGGTAATCCTAACCGGGCCACCTGGGCTGACTTGGTTTGCTCTTGGAAAACGCTTGGAAATAGAGAGTTAAACGTATGCCTAGTTTCCCTGCCAGTCGAACAATGCAAAGCGCGATCCGGAAGGCACAGCGGCTAGTTCCAAGATCATTCGATCGGTACCTTGCGTTTTTAATCTATTTAATTTTTGTCTGGGGCTTTGCGTACATCCGACGCGATTATCTTTGGATAACTGGCGATGATCCAAACTTGCTTGAGCAATCATTGCTCATCACAAAAGGATTCATCCCCAATATCGATTTTTTCTCGGGGTATCCCGGTTTAAGCCTTCACATCCATGCAGTGATAATTGAAGCCTTTGGACTTGCTCCTTTATCTCAACATATCTACGTGGCACTGCAGGCTACTGCGCTCGGAATAGTGTTCTTTTGGATCGGTAGGAATGTTAAACCATGGCTAATACTTCTACTATTGTCATTTACTTACTCACAAGGGATGTTACTTAATCCAACGCCAAATCCTGGGTACCTATTTGAGACGGCGTTCATCCTCGGGCTGAAAAAGACGATTGATTATTTTAAAAGTGCTTGCCTGTTCGATGCCTCAGTTGCTGGGGGGCTTTATGCGATTGCATTTCTTGCAAAGCAATACGGCATTTTCGGACCTATTTGCTTTTTCATAGCCTCGCTTGCATTGATTGATATTCGCTCTATATTTGGGAAGTTAATATTTGGATTTGCTCTTTCAGTCACGTCGGGAGCGATTCTATATGTCTATTTTGGCAGGCTTATTCCGGGGAATGAGCAGTATGAATTGCTATTAAAAAATGCTTCATTTTTTGTTATTCCGACTGCGGTGGGTTTGATTTCTAACCTTGGTATGAGAAATTATGAGTCATCTAAAAAGTCGTTCACTTTGGTGCTTGCATTTCAGGCCAACCTGATTTTAGTTGGATCGTTTCTTAGCGTGGTGTTGTCCTATTTTTTTGTTGTGTACGGGACTTCCGAAATATCCAGCGTCATAAAAGAAATAATGATACTTGCGCCCAGAAGGATTAATGGTTATTTGGTTGCGGTCGATTTTTCATTCAGTCAATTGCCGCGTAGTTTTTATGGGCTACTAGTCCTATTCTTGCCGCTTATTGCTGTTCAGTTATATAAAAATAAGTATTTTTTCGCTATATACCCGGTTAGTGGGGTGATAGTGAGCTTTCTGGTTTTTAAGTCCGGGAATCTGTCAGCTACACCGTTTATATCAATTGCTTTCGTTTTGGTTACGTTCTCTGCTATCTTTTTGTTGAAGGGTGACGACAAGAAGCGCCTCGTGGCAGTTCTCGCGGGTCTTGCGCCTTGCTTTCTAATTCTAACCCCATATCCAAATTACGCTTATCACATTCCGATCGTGGTTTTCTTCATCCTCCTTTGTTACCCTTGCCAAATAATTCCGCC
>Ga0209550_10001996_pt1 | contig 19700 bp, 18 predicted proteins | sample LauGreSuBDMM15SN_2_FD_187567 | JGI IMG/M metagenome (GOLD analysis project Ga0209550, IMG submission 187567) | Freshwater lake microbial communities from Lake Michigan, USA - Su13.BD.MM15.SN (SPAdes) (version 5) | ecosystem: Environmental > Aquatic > Freshwater > Lake | place: Lake Michigan... | reverse complement strand
TTAGCATTGTGAATAACATTGAATTGAGTAATTAAATCCATTTCCTCAAGATATGCAATTTTCCAACCTTTTGAAATGAGTTGACTTTGAAGTTCCCGCTCAAACTTCGGGCTCCTGTTCGACTTTAGCCTTGAAATATAGACATTCTCCAGATTATTCCGTTTTGTCAATTTTGGGAAAAAGAGGTTTTTAAGAGTCGAAATATCACTCATGTTGGGTTTGCCTACATTCTGCTGTCGTATTGGCATCGTTAAATTAGCGAATTTTGAAAATCTCGGAAACTGTTGAAAATCTATTTCAAAAATTGATAAGAAATCCAGAATATATCTAGGGGCGTTCTGATAAACAAACATCTTAGTGTGATTCTTTTGCTCAACAATGTTGATGACACTCGGTAGATCCTCAATAAGCCAATGGTAGAAGCCGTTTGAGGGTAAGACTATTCCGACTGTATCAACACCATAAGTGCGAGGGGTTGTAATCGGGCGAGGAATAGTTCTTTTTGTCAAGTCTGAAACTGGCCAGTTGCTAGTTTCCTGAATCACTGAATAATTCGTATCAAAACAATGTCCAGACTTTAGGTCGATGACTACGTTTTCCAAAGTAAAGCTGGTCCTATCATTTTTGGGAATTGAACTCTTGGGTTTAATGTCAGATCTAGAGATTTCTTTCAACGATATCGTGCTACGCACAGACCAAGGTGCTTTAACTCCAAAAATTCGACTAACTCGAACTACAATTGGTGGGAACAAATTGAAAATATCTTGAACCTGCATCTATTTGAATTTCTTTTTTATGTTGATTTTGGTCCAAGCGGCAGTAGTCCACAAAATGCTTACAGGAATTATAAGGCGGCTTTGAAAATTTGCCTTCCGGGATAAGTGCTTCTCCCTATGGACCTTTGAAATATTTTGGTCGGCTGCTCCACCAGGTCGAAAAACTGCATATATTTTTTCTGTTGTCATGGCGTCATGAATTTTCATTAGCTTAAGAATGAAATCAAAATCAGATGCTAAGCGATACTTTAAATCAAAGTTTCCAATTTCTTCAAAAACTCTCGATTTAAAGAGCATCGATTGATGAGACATCCTTAAATTAAATGCAAATCTCCATCTAGAAATTTTCTGGCTTCTATATTTGAATGATCTTGATCCGGTTTGTTGACCCAGCTTATATCCGCCAACCAGTAGGGAAGCGCTGCTCTTTTGAATTGTTGTCAGCGCATGTTCCAAGACATCATTTGATGCGAACGTATCCCCAGCATTCATGAACCAAATATGAGATCTCTTTACTTTAGTTAATCCAAGGTTCATTGCTTCGTAAATCCCCAGGGCTTCTTGCACCTGAAAAACAACTCTCTCATCTTTCTTGGACATTGAGTTTGCGACTTCCAACGTATTGTCCGATGAATGGCTGGCAACGATTATTAACTCCCAGTCAGGGTATGACTGATCTATCAGGCTGTCGAAGGTTGACTGGAGTCCTGGTGCATCATCTTTAACCACGGTGATAACGCTTATCATTTTTCTAACTCACTTACCCATAGGCTTTATCGACAAGTACTAGCATAGCGGTATGGCACGAATAGCAATCGTAACGAATTCCTTATCAGGTGGCGGCGCTGAGCGCGCAATGAACATTTTGGCGAATGAACTTCACCGACTGAATCATGAAGTGACTGTGTTCGCCATTAATGATACAGAACCGGATGCAATCACTTTGACATGTAGCGTTGTAGAAATTGGACGGCCTTGGAGGGGATCGGTTCTTGATACAGTAAAGTCTTGGATGATATTCCAGGAAAAGATTAGAGAAATTCAACCTAACATTGTTATCTTGAACTGCGACCTTCCTGAATTCTATGGGGCTCTCACTCCCATGAGGGCCACTTTGGTTGCAGTCGAACACGTTAACCACCCCTGGCGAAATAGGGAGCTCTTTGGCAGGCTTATAAGGTTCATTCTCAAAATCAGAGGAACAAAGTGGGTGGCAGTCTCTGACCATTTGGGAATTTGGCCAAGTAATCATTCCCCACATAAGGTGATCTTTAATCCGATTTCTGAAATTGGTAAATCTGAATCCAGGAGTGCTGCACCAATAAAGAGACTTGTATTCATAGGGAGATTAACTTTCCAGAAGAATCCGGATCTCATCATCCAAGCTGCAAACCGTGTACAGCTACCTGTTTTAGCTTTAGGTGATGGAGAAGATGGCTTACGTTTATTTGAACTAGCAAAGGAACTTAAGGTAAATTTCTCAGCGCCCGGATTCTCTACCTACCCATGGCGTGAGATTTCAGATGGAGATCTGTTGGTAATTCCTTCTAGGTACGAAGGTGACGGACTCGTTGTCATTGAAGCCCTTCAAAGGAATATCCCCTTCATCCTTTCCGACATTCCAGAGTTTCGACGATTTGGATTGCCGAATCTGAATTATGCGTCAGGAGTTGATAAATTTGCTGCAGCGATCATTGCTCATCAACAATCAACGGCAGCATTTCAGGTGAGTTCGGGCATTGCAGAATCAATCTTAAGTGTCCGCAAAATAGAATTTATTGGTAACGATTGGGAAAAGTTTATAGTTGAATTATTGGATTGCCCCGAAAAATAACACCCACATACTTACCCTCATACTCAAATATCTTAAACTTAGATTTCGTATCTAAGACATATTCTTTGAACGCATAGTTGTCCTGAATATCGTCCATAATTAGGACAGCATCATCACTTAACCAGGGCTCAATTCTCTCTAGAAAGTCTAGTCGTGAAACTTTTCTTTTGTCTGAATCGTAATGGATGATGGAATACTTCTTGATTCCAGTTAAAAACATTTTTAGGTTTTCGAAATCACCATCAGTTTGAAGTTTCCAGTTTTTCAGACTTCTTAGCCTGTCAGGTACGAGGATTCCGATATACACTTCTGGATCTTCTATCCTAAAGTATGGTAAATCGCTTGAATCTAGGTTGCCTTTCCCATTCTTATCGAGTGCTTCTAAAATAGCGTATGAAGACCAGCCTGCGGCAACTCCTGTCTCTAAAACAAAATCGGGTTTCAATAATCGGCACAGGAAATAAATCAAATCAATTGAGCCTCCTCCGCCCAAATCGATACCTTTTCTTGCTAATTCTTGAACAGTTGAGACTGATTCGGAGACAATCCTTTGACTTGTCAGGAGAGTTTCATTTTGTAATTGTGCATCAAGGTCGGACATAAAGGAATGAGTGTCTTCTGATCGTGATGCCGCCCACTCTCTTGCTCCAGAAGCTTCACTTCTTCCTATTTCGACAAGTCTTAACTTTAATTTGGTCCAAAGAATCCTTGACGAACGATTCCTCGCAGCAAAGGTAAGAATATTTGAAAGAGTTTTGATTGCTTGTTTCACTCTGGCAACTTTCCCATACTTGATAGCTTAGAAATGCTTAGCGCCATCTTATCTTTCTCTGATATTTCAAAGTCACTTAATGGCCAATTGATATTTAGTTGTTCGTCAAAAGGTGTGACTGCGAATTCCAGATCGGGTTGGTATTCACTGTCTAAAAGATAGGCAACGGTGGATGAATCCTCGAGTGCTTGAAATCCATGTCCTATCCCTTTCCCAAGATAAATACTTGTTCCTGATTCGGGGGTAAGGTCTACAAACCCCCATTTCAAGTAGGTATCGGAATTCCTTCGCAGATCAACAAAAAAATCTCTCACCGTTCCAGAAATGCAAGTTACTAGTTTGCTTTGTCCTGCAGGGGCAATACTGTAGTGAATTCCCCTAATTACGCCTTTTTTTGAAGTTGATACATTTGCCTGTTTTGGCACAAAAGAAATTGAATCCGGTAGTGATCTCGCGCTGAACCACTCCCTGAAAGTTCCTCTGTCGTCAGGGAAAATCTCATTCTTTCCGATCCACACATTTCGAATAGGAGACTGGTTATAGATCAATTTCTGCCTCGACTTCCTGGTGAATCTTGTTTATCGACCGATGAATAGCCTGGGACCATTCTTGCATAGCTTCTATCCCTACAGCTCTTAATTTTTCATCAGATAGGACTGAGTACTTTGGTCGTTGCGCGAGTGTTTTCAATGAGTCAGTATTAATTGGCTTTACTCGCTTTGGATCTAAATTACATAGGCGTAATATTTCTCCCGCAAAACCATACCAGCTGACGCTACCCGTATTTGTAATGTTGTACGTCCCCTTTGGTACATTACCTTCAATTAATTCATACATCTTTTGAACAAAGTCAGTTGCTGATGTTGGTTGACCTACCTGGTCATCAACAACAAAAATTTCACTTTCTGAAGTAATCGCTTTCCGTAAAATTGATTTTACAAAGTTTTTTCCATACTGGCTATACACCCAAGATGTTCTAAGAATAAAGGATCCTTCTGCATACTCGAGATGCACGTAATCATCACCTACTGCTTTTGTTTTACCATAATAATTCAGTGGCTCGAAATTCGTAATTTCTGAAATTGGTGACTTTGCAACTCCATCAAAGACATAATCTGAAGAAATGTGAATGAACTGAGCACCAACACTTCTGGCCGCAACTGCCAAATTTCTTGGACCAATTGCGTTTATAGTAAATGACGCATCAGTTTCAATTTCTGCACGATCAACATCTGTCCAAGCTGCGGCATTCAATATGTAACTTGGCCTTAATGACTCCACAGCGGCTTTTACTTGATTTGAATCAGATATGTCTAGCTCCTGCGCACTAAGTGATTTGAATTGAATTGATTGGGATTTCAGAAAAGCGGCCGCTGTTCTACCAATTTGACCGTTTCCCCCGGCAATCAACCACATCATAATTTGATTAGTGGTTCCCACCAGGAAGGATTATCGCGATACCACTTAATGGTGTCTTTAAGGCCATCAATGAATCTTACTTCCGGTTTATAACCAAGTTGAGTTTGAATTTTTGACCAATTAACGCTGTATCTAAAGTCGTGACCTAACCTATCTTCAGCGGGTTGAATCATGGATTGGTCGCAGCCCATCTCTTCCAAAATTAGTTTTGTAATCTCAAGATTAGTTAGCTCTTCTCCACCTCCAATATTAAACACTTCGCCCGACCTCTCTGAAAAAAGTACTCTATGAATTCCTTGACAGTGATCATCAACGTGAAGCCAATCTCTAACATTTAAACCATTACCGTAAAGTGGTACTTTCTTGTTTCTTAAAATGTTGGTTACAAATAGTGGTATTAATTTTTCTGGATAGTGATTCGGGCCATAATTATTACTACATCGAGTAATGCGTGTGTCTAATCCATATGTTTGGGTGTAAGCGCGTACGAGTAGCTCTGCAGATGCCTTTGATGCGGCATAGGGAGAGTTCGGGAGCAAGGGATCATTTTCAGTCCAAGATCCTTCACTGATGCTTCCATAAACTTCATCCGTGGAGATTTGTACATAACGTTTGCCTTTCATAGATTTCATGACTTGCAACATGCTATTTACGCCCTCAACATTTGTCTTTATAAAGATTGAGGAATCAAAGATAGAGCGGTCGACATGAGACTCTGCTGCAAAATTGATTACGGCATCTGATTCAGTGAGCAATTCGCAGAATAAATCTTGGTTACAAATGTCTCCTTGAACGAATTGAAATCGATTAGATTCTTCATTTGGTAAATTGAATCTGTTACCTGCGTAAGTCATCTTGTCCAGTACGACTACTTTTTCAATCCCTTGAAGGGTGCCATCTAGAATTCTTCGCACATAATTTGAACCGATGAAACCCGCGCCACCGGTGACAAGTAAACGCATTTCAATGAACTCCTCTCATGAAATACCTCGGCACCTCTAGGTGTCCTGTACGCTCTCCTAGATGAAGGGTATCGTTTTAGCCGGCGGAACAGGCTCCCGACTTTGGCCAATAACTAAGGGTGCCAGTAAACAGCTTCTCCCAATATACGACAAACCATTAATCCATTATCCAATCGGTACGTTAATGCTGGCTGGGATCAGAGACATATTTGTGATCACTACCCCTGAAGATGCACCAGCTTTCAAACGATTACTCGGGGGTGGTTCAGAGATCGGTGTGAACTTTCAATATGGAATTCAAGAATCACCCCGTGGAATTGGCGAAGCTTTCGTAATTGCCGAGAATTTTATCGGTGACGACGAAGTTGCTCTGATTTTAGGAGACAATCTTTTCCATGGTCATGGTTTAGGCACCCAGCTTAAAGAAATTCGTAATATCCATGGTGCGGAAATATTTGCGTATTCTGTTTCTGACCCGGAACGATATGGTGTTGTTGAATTTGATGAATCTGGAATTGCAAAATCAATTGAAGAAAAACCCTCCCGGCCAAAATCAAGTTTTGCAATACCTGGGTTATATTTTTTTGATAATAGTGTCATTGAAATTGCCAGAAACACTCACCCTAGCGCCCGAGGTGAAATAGAAATTACTACTATCAATCAAACATACCTTGAAGCAGGTTCTTTAAGAGTAAGGATTCTACCAAGGGGCACAATGTGGCTTGACACTGGAACTGTTGAGTCCTTAAACGCAGCTTCGAATTATGTGAAGATTATTGAAGAAAGGCAAGGGCAAAAGATATCCTGCTTGGAAGAGATTTCATGGAGAAACAAATGGATCTCCGACTCAGAACTTGAAAAAATTGCTGCAGTTTTTAGGACTAATGAGTACGGGAACTACTTGTCCAAATTAGCTGAGGGTACAAAGTGACTAAAGCATTTTGTACAATCGTGTCATCAAATTATCTCCCTCAGGCTGAAGTTCTAATCAATTCATTTAAATTACACCACCCGGATGATCAATTTCATCTATTGCTGCTTGATGTATGTGAAATTGAAAGTTCAATTAGTGATGGAGTCAGATATTGGATACCTGAAGAAATTGGAATCAGATTAGAAGATTTACAACGGATGCGGAAGGTTTATGATGTGGTTGAATTTGCAACAAGTTTAAAACCATTTATCCTTCACCATCTTCTGCAAACTGGAGCTTCCGAGGTTACGTATCTTGATCCAGACATAAAAATCTACAGTCACATCGATACTTCAATCAATGCTCAGGAAGGATCGGTCATTTCCCTGACCCCCCATAGATTAACACCGTCTAGCCTTCATTCCTTGAGGAGTCTCGAGAAAGTCTTTTTAAAATACGGTTCCTTCAATCTTGGATTTATATCCGTAAGAGACCTAGACAAATCTGCAAGTTTCTTGCGTTGGTGGCAAGAGCATTTACTTACAGATTCGACTAGACGACCGATCTCGGAAGTTTTCACAGACCAAAAGTGGATTGATCTTGTCCCAAGTTACTTTGCCTATAACAAAGTTGAAGATTATGGGTTCAATGTTGCTCCGTGGAATCTAGATGAAAGGACACTCTCTTACTCTTCGGGAGATTTGATTGTTAATTCGACAGCAAAGGTTAAATTCGTTCATTTTTCACAAATTTCCGGGATGCTGGCTACAGGGAGGCTTTCGCACGAGTGGCAGTCTAAAATGAGTAGCTCCGGAATGACACCAGAGACGAACAAGATTTTTCTTGGACTTATTGAGAGCTACTCCGCTGAACTTAAGGAATTTTCTAAATCAAGCAAATTAGTGGGTAACTATAAATTGCTCAATTCGCCTTATGCGAATTTCAACTACATCTCCAGGGACTACCTTAGTAACAAAATATCAAGGGATCCTACCCATGCTTTAAGAGTGCCTTACTTTAGGGTATTCTTTTTAAATTCAATGTCTAAGTATTTGACTAAGCTGGATTCATTTAATGGACTAATTTGGGGAATCAAGCACGATTTGCAACGTATCAAGAAGAAATTCAAACTAGTCCGGTTTTCTAGGCAGTAGGCAGCCAAATGGAAATGCATCGTTAGTCAAATCAGTTAAACCAACATTAACGATAACTTTACCTTTACTGAACTTTTTCAACTCGCGCAGAAAAATTGCATGAGCAAAAAGTACGTCAGACATATTACGAGTCAAATAAGGAATTGTCTTAGCGAATTTTCCCTCGTCTTCATCAGAATAAGAATGAAGCCCATCTGTGTGTATAATTACCTCACCAATTTGATTGTGAAAATGATGCCTGTAAAAACTATTGTCTATACCAGTCACAAATATAGGTGAATAGCCAAGAAAGTCTGCCAATTTTAGTGCTGATACAAGTACACCCTGAGGATACGTGTTGGCCTTTAACGGTGAATTGCTTCTCCAAAGGCCAACAGCTTGTATTCCATTCAAAAAGAGGGTTCTACCAGGCCAGTTCAAAGGTTTAGCAACAATTGAAGATTGGATTAATTGAATCTCTGGGTGTGATTCTAAATACGCCAATATACTTTTCCTTGAGCCAAATTCTTCTCTTTGATACTCAGGATCTAATAACACATGGAAATCTGGGATTACATCCCTAGAGACTTCTGTCTTATCATAATTATTCATAGAGATTACTCCTGCATTTTGTAATCTCAGTCTTTTGGCTTGATCAACTGTCAAGGTTGCAGAGGAAGGACCATTGCCAATAATCAAGACGGGTAAGCCCCTCTTAGTATTCTTCATTTGTCTTAGAGGTTTTAGGCGATTTCTTGATTTTTGGAAATAAAGTATCTCCTGTTTTAGGAAGTATGCGAACCCAGCGAGCCACTGCCAAGCCTTCCCAAGGAGCGCACCGCTAGGCATGTGTTGATATTGTGGCGCGTTCCGCACGAATGACCGCAAAATCGATGGGATTTTCACACTTTTGCTCATTCCTGTTTACACATAACGAGTCGGTCTTGTACCAACAATTTATTCTAACCTAAGATTGCATCGTGACATCGGAACCAATCCTTGTAGTAGCTTACAATAAGCCTGACCTCTTATCTGATTCTCTTGCTAAATTGAGATTGTTTACTCAAGGAAAAGTTTATGTCCATCTCGATGGGCCTCAGAATAACACTCGCTCTCAAGAATTACATATGGAGTGTAAGTTGGTCGTAGAAAACGCATCATTGAAGAATTCAAGAATTGTTTCCAAAATCATGCCCGCCAACTTAGGCGGTCAGTTCGGAGTACTGGCTGCAATCGACTGGTTATTCGAAAATGAGGCATTTGGCATTATTCTTGAGGAAGACATCGCATTTGGGGATGGAGTGTTTCAGTTTGTATCGCGTTATAAAAGGGAGGTCACGGGGGGTAGAGCATTTGCTCTCTGCTTTTTCAACCCTGGGATAGACATAAATCAAGACTTTTTGCTAAATCACTGGCTGCCATGGGGGTGGGCAACTAGTTCAGAAAACTGGTCAGCAATTGCTAGGGAGATTCGCGATCCAGATTTGTCTGTTAAAAGAGGTTCTGCTGGGAGTCCGAGCTCCCGAATCGCAGTCAGGCGCTTCCTTAATTCCGTAATTGTAAAGGTTAAAAGTGGAGAGGTTAAAACTTGGGATGCTCAAGTTCATGCCGCAATCCTAAATCACGGATTCCGTTCTGTGTTTCCTTCAGAATCTTTAACGAAACATCTTGGAATTAGACCAGAAGCTACGCACGCAGACTTGGTTGACTGGTGGCAACACATTAATGTTTCAGAATATAAGAATAGAAATCTAGTTCACTTGAAGGATTCAAACAACAAAGTATTTGAAAAATTATGGAGAATGTCCTGGAGGGCACTCTTAAGTAACGTTCTACATAGTTTTCTCATTAAGTTTGAGAGGAGAGAAAAGTGATTCAAACATTTGGAGAGATATTTAAACTCTTAAGCAAGTCTGAGAAGCGAAAGTATCTCCTCCTGGGCTTGGCTAATACCATGACCACACTGTTGGATTTAGCAGGAGTTTTGTTTTCAGGACTTACAGGTGTCATTGCTTATTCATATTTCTCAAGTGCACCTATGCCCCTTGCTGTGCAAAAGTTAATTTCTAACTCTCCCCTCTTGCATTTTAGTCTAAAAACTCAGCTGATAATCGGTGGAATCTGCATTATCATTTTATTTGTCGTTAAGAGCTTCTTGAGTTTATTTCTGACTTACCGGAATCTACAGTTTCTTCGCCAATTAGCAGTTGCATACTCTCTAAAGATATATCGAGATTTTGCCAAAAAAACATACTTCGAGATCAGAAAACTTTCTCGAGATTCATTTAGTTTTGCCTTAACTGATGGTGTATTACAGATTTTTATCGGGATGCTCGGAAGCTATATCACTGTGTTCGCAGAAGTGTTCTTCTTGTGTCTGGCTTTAGTGGTTATGTTCATAATTGATCCAATTCTCGCACTAATTTTAATTGGAGTATTTGGATTTTTAACATTTTTTAGCAATAAAATAGTTTCAAAAAGAATTATATTGAGTGGCAATGAAAATGTGACTCGCTCAATTGAAGGAAAGAGAATCGCATCTGAAACTAAGCTCTTATTCAGAGAATTAAATTTAAGTGGGGAGTTTCTTGGTTTCTCGCAAAAGTATGAGTTAAATAGGTCAAAAGCTTCATCGGCTGTGATGAAGATGAATTTTTTGCAGTTGTTTCCCAAGTATTTTTTAGAATTTGTTGCAGTTTTATCGGGAGTCATTCTTCTAGTGGGAAATGGAAACAATGCCGGTGCAAGCCTTGCTGCTGGAAAAATTTCAATCTACGTTGCGGCGATGGTGCGTCTTGTACCTTCTGTACTCCGAATACAAACTGCTCTTGTATCGATACAAAGCGGACTAGGAGGAGTAGATACCACCTTAGCGGTCTTCAAAACAATTCCAACGCTAGAAATTCACGATGGAAAAACTAATAATGATTGTTTAGAAGAACAACCAACTGGTTTAATTGTTAGAGAGTTAAGCTTCAAGTTTCCTGGGGAAGATGACTTTTTATTTGAGCGCATCAGCCTGGACTTACCTTCTAACACCATGACTGCATTAGTTGGTATGTCGGGTACCGGCAAATCAACTTTGTTAGATCTCATTTTAGGGTTCACGGAAAGTACCAGCGGAGAGATACTTATAGACGGATTTCCGGTCCAGAGGTACATTGCTGAAAACCCAGGGGCAATCGCAATCATCCCCCAAGACATTGTTTTAATGGATGGAACCTTAGAACAAAACATTGCTCTCGGTGTTGCAGCTGATCAAGTGGATTATGCTCGAATTAGTCTAGCTATCAGAGCAGCTATGCTAGAAGGTATGCTCGAGTGCCTACCACTCGGTCTGCAGACTCAGGTTGAAGAAAATGGAGCTCGGTTTAGTGGCGGGCAGAGGCAAAGAATCGTGATTGCGCGCGCCCTGTATACAAATCCCAAGTATATTTTCTTGGATGAACCCACGAGTGCTCTTGATGAAGAGACTGAACAAAGTTTTGTTTCAATGCTAGAAATTTTAAAGCAAAATTCAACGCTTTTAGTTATTTCGCACAGAAAAGCAAGTTTAGCAATTGCTGATAAGTGTTACGTACTCGAGGATGGAAAACTTAAGGTTCTAGAAGATAAGAATCAGAGTTCGAGAGTGATCAAATCTTTAGAAGAATCAAACGAAATTTTCTAGCCCCATGAATGTTTTTGAGATTCGATGAGAAAAAAAGTTGTGGTTGTTCATCTTCATTATCTTGAGGTTTGGACTGATTTGGTTAGGAGCATTTCAATCATCGACCCAGATGACTTATTTGTAACCACAACTGATATCAATAGTGCAAGGCAAATGGTGCTAAGTGATTTCCCCGATGCGAAAATTTACGGACTCGATAATCGTGGGCGAGATATCTATCCATTAATTTACTTGAGTAAACTTGGGATTTTTGATGAAACGTCAATTGTGTGGAAATTGCATTCTAAGCGGAGTTTGCACACTTTGCGAGGGGATAAGTGGCGAAACGAACTTATAGAGGCAATTGCGAGTGACACAAAAAGAGTTGAAGCGATTATTTCCAAAATTGAAAGTGGCGTCGCCTCCGTCCTTGGTTCCGATAAGTACTTAACTAGACTAAGCTATGATAATTTCATAGAGCATCGAGATGTGTTTCAAAGTTGGTGCACCGAAGTTGAAGTTGAAATTACGGGTAAAGAGATAGATTATATTGCTGGAACAATTTTTGCTTGTGACTCGCAAGTTTTAGCCCAACTGAGAGATATCTCCTTAGTGAGTAAAGATTTCAAACTTGAAACCAACAATCTCCTCTTCAGCCGTTGGTTTGCAATTAAACTATATAGCCTTAATTATCTTTCTAGGATTCCCGCATTCAAGAGAATGCGTAATACATTGGACGGGAAAACTCGACCAGCTACGCAGGAAACCTACGCATTCGAGGCTTTTTTTGGTATCTTGGCTCAAAAATTTAATGGTACAAAGGGAATAGGTGTGTAAGGACAGAGTGTCTCAGATTTAGTGAGAAAAAACTCGGTTATTAAAGGTAAAGTGCTGTCATGAAGATTCTTGTAGCTGGTGGTGCTGGATTTCTTGGTTCACATCTATGTGAAGCGCTGCTTCAAAAGGGTCATGAAGTTGTTTGTCTGGATAATTTCTATACAGGAAGCAAACAGAATGTCGCTCACCTCCTGACTGACCCAAATTTTGAGGTAATACGACACGACGTTACATTCCCAATTTTCTTGGAGATAGAGGGAATTTTTAATCTAGCATGCCCGGCCTCACCTAAGCACTACCAAAGTAATCCAGTCCAAACACTCAAGACCAGTGTCCATGGAGCAATAAACTTACTTGGGCTAGCCAAACGAACTGGTGCCAGAATTCTTCAGGCGAGTACTTCTGAAATTTATGGAGATCCGAATGTCTCCCCACAGGTTGAGGAATATTGGGGAAATGTAAACCCTATCGGGATTCGATCATGTTATGACGAAGGCAAAAGAGCCGCTGAGACACTATTTATGGACTACTACCGACAACATCAGGTAGATATTCGTATTGCAAGAATATTCAATACATATGGTCCAAAAATGGCAATAGATGACGGCAGGGTAGTTAGTAACTTCATCGTGCAAGCGCTCTCAGGGCAAGATATAACAATTTATGGAGATGGAACACAAACAAGAAGTTTTTGTTATGTATCCGATTTAGTTGATGGTCTCACCCGTCTATTTTTTAGTAGCTCAACTATTGGACCAATCAATCTTGGTAATCCGAGTCCAATTCCAATCAAAGAACTAGCATCAGAAATTTTGCAACTTACAAATTCAACGAGCAAGATCATTTTTAAAGAGTTGCCATTGGATGACCCTATAATGCGGGAGCCAAACATTGAAAAAGCTCGTCAGATCCTCAACTGGAACCCTCAAATTGATCGAGAAAAGGGATTGGCGACAACTGTCGAGTATTTTAAGAAAATTTTATCTCCGTGAAGAAGTTCAAGGAGTTATCAAGAAAAGTGATTAGCTCTTTAGCTGTAAACATCCTTCCGCCCATAATTCTTAAAAGTTTACGCTGGAATAAGTTAGCGCCACATCCCTACTCTAAATACAAAGCAAAAAATGGAATCGATAAGCAGATGCTGGAATTTATAGATTATCGTGATGGTTTTTTTGTTGAAATTGGAGCAGGAGATGGTGTTTATCTTTCAAATACACATCACTTTGAAAAAAACTTAGGTTGGCAGGGAATTCTTGTTGATCCAGTCCTTCACCATCACCTAAGTTGCTTAACAAATAGACCTCGGAGCATTTCTCACCTTTGCGCTGCTACAAACTTTGAAAACAATTCTGAATACATCAAGCTTAAATACGGAGGTTACTCAACTCTTTCCCAGGGTGTCCAGTCAGATATTAATGATGCCCAGCAACATCTTGATGACGCAGCGAATTACATTCCTTTAAGGAATGTGGGAGTCGAATTCATCGCACCTTTACGAACTATGACTCAGATTCTAGATTCGTCAAACGCACCGAAGGTGATAGATTTCTTTAGTTTGGACGTGGAAGGGAATGAACTTGAGGTTTTACAGGGAATTGATTTCTCAAGGTACCAAATTAGATGGTTGCTTGTAGAATCGCGAGATATCGGGAGAATTTCGGAATACCTCAAGCCTTATAAATACTCAGTTAAAAAAAAGCTCGCGAGCTGTGACTACCTATTTGAATTTTTTGGGGAGCAATAAGATGAAGATTGATTGGACTTACAAAAAATTTTACATTGGTAGCATCTCGGTTTTGATCAGCCTGCTGTCTTTTTTGCTATACCTCCCTTTCAGTTTTCTCGATTTCGATGGAGGGCACGACGCTTACATGACCACTGGGGCAGTAGCTCTAAAGGAAGGGGTAGCTCCATTTATAGGCGTAAATTTGCTGTACGGCATTGTGACTCCATATCTACAAAGTTTGGCCTTAAATTTAAGTACATTCCCAACTTTGACATTGAGAATTCTTGACTCTGTTTTATTGTCAGCCGCAGCAGGTATTAGTTTTTATGCGGTTCAAAGCCATGCTAAATTCAAGGGCGTATCAATACGTGGCAGCCTGTTGGCCGTTTTCATTTGGCTAGGAACTGCATATTTCTTTTTTGGCATACCTCAACTCCCATGGTCATCAACTTTCATTTTATTTATCTCGGCGCTACTTGTATTTATTAATACTAAATTAGTAAGTACTGAAAAACGAAATCAGCCAGTAAAGTGTTTTCTTATAGCTGGGTTTGTAGCCGGCATAGCTCCCTTTGTAAGAATTAACGCAGGCTTATCTATCCTTGCATTTCAGATTTTTTTTGTTCTGCTGATAGCTAATCGATTGAAACTCCACTGGCATGCTCCTATCGCATTTTTTGGGAGTTTAACGATAAGTTTTCTAGCAATACCACTCTATTTAGTAAGCCAAGGATCTTTTTTAGAATTCTTTGAGCAATGCATTCTGATCCCTCGAAGGACTATGTACTCCGCAACGATAATGGGACCGGAAGGTTGGAACACAGTTGCAACGACAAAAAACTATTTCATAAAGAGCCTGCCCCTCATAATGTTTTTCTTGATTTTAAGTTTCTTGATTAAGAAATACTCATGGAAGTTCCATGCTTCAGGAAAACGCTACAGATTACTTACATTCTTAATGGTTCTGACAATTTCTGGAATTGTTTTAATCCTTAGTAGCGCTCAACCAATGGAACAATACTCTCGACTCATCGTAATTCTCTATGTTTCTGCTTTCACTTTTTCTACCGCAAATATTTTGAACTTTTTAAGAAAGACATTTTTTCAATTACAACCTCTTAGCTACAAGGATTGGCAATTGTTCACTCTGTCCGGGATTTCAATCTCGTTATTGACTCAAACTTTTCCTACGAATGACCCTCGACACATTTGGTGGAGTCTTCTCCCAGGATTGTTCGTCTTGATGAGTTATTTGATTGATGACATCGGATTAAAAGACCTCAAAAATCCCATTTCTTTATCTATAGTTGCCTTGATATTGGCAACCCTAGTCATACCTTTGGGTTCCAACCTCAACCAGCAACGTACCCAAATAGACTTTCCTACGCTTGCTCTTGGTATGCGTGTTCCGGAGGAAGAACGGCTACAAATGAAAGCTGATTTTAACTTGTTACAAAAACACTTGGATGTAAAAGATGTCGCATACTTTGAATGCGGAGAAGGTGAGACTCATTGGTATGCAACATTTGATCAGCACTATCATTCTCAAGATTTGTGGTTCGTAGACACATCTTTTAATCCTGGTCAACCTATTCCGTCTTGGAAGCAAAATTTGCGAGAAAACAACATCGTTGTTATTTGTGGTAATTTGAAAGATCAGCAGAAAAGCCAAGAGAAATTGCGGCTTTCCTTAGTTGAGTCAGGCGAGCGACTTGGAGTCTATGTTTTCAAAGAAAACAACTAGATTAGTTTGCCCACGAGAATACATCGTCATACCGGAGATTTTTTTATTTCTGGTTCGAGATTTCACTCGTGCAATCACTAATTAGGTGCACTTACCATGACGTTCATTCTCTTTAAACCTGAACCGTTTAACTTCTTGCGTAGCATTTTTACTGAGGGTTAAATATGAAATTTGCACTCCAGATTGTCTCAAAACTAGATCTCGCAAAACCCAAAAGTTCAATTACTTCTATTTTTGAATATCTATGTACATGCCCCACATGTACGTCATGCCTCGACCATGTCTACCGGTACCGAAATAAAGAAATCACCATTTTGCTTTAAGAATAGATGTATCTCTGACTCTACTTCTGTGCCCTCTTCAACATAATCTAGGACTTCTAAACAAACTACCCCGTCAAACTACTCACTGTCGATTGGAATTCTTCTTGCGTCAGCCTGTATGGCGTGAAGTTTTTTTGCTTTACATAATTCATAGGACTCATTTACAAGCAGATTTAGAATCGACTACTTCCCGTTATCAAGAGTTAGAACTCTGGTCTATCTTCTTCGTTGCCGTAATTTCCATAGACTTGTTCTCAGCACCTTTGGAAGAATTGACCGGTAGCCTCTTAGCACTAAGCCAATTATAAATAGTTTAATTGGTAATTGTCTCTTGACTTCTTGGTTCAAAAGCGAACGTGATCTAACGGCGTGGAAATCTTTCCAACCGGGGCCAAATAGATTTAGTTGTGCCAAAATTGCGTTCTTTGTGAGCCAACCTTTAGGGATGTCATTGCCAAATGGCCCAGCTGAAAAGGATCGGAATTGTTTCATTGCGCTTGAACCTGGGCTTAAATTTGAGGCGTAGCTAAACTTTGGGACGCTTTCTCCTTCAACAAGATTAAAGGCTTCATACTTATCTGTGGCAATGATTAAGGATGCAATCTCAAACGTATGGCACTCGGCAGATAAATAGATTGGGTACATTCCATTGTTAAAGAGTGCTCTAAGTATGTGTAGGTCAAAACCTTCTAAATCTATCTTGCAATATAGAGGTGGTAGAGATTGGCTAGCAAACTTTGTAACTAATGAGACCACGTTAATTGCCTCCAGTTCCACCACTGTAAACTTCTCGAGCATCTCGATACTTGGCTGTTGAAATTGATTTAACCCTGGATTGGTTTTATGTAAATAGAAATCTACTTTGGGCACATCATTATCCGTCAAGACTTTGTTTACAAGAACCAACTTTCCATTCAAAATCTGCTCCGCAAACTTATTCTTGATAATCAAGGCTAAGCTTGGGTCAGCTTCAACGGCAATAACTCTGGAAGTTCTGTTCAAGTAGTATTCGATGTCTTCTCCGGTATTGGCGCCAAAGTCAAAAATAATGTCTGAAAAATCAGGGCCACTTCCAGTCTCATTACTTGATTTGAAGTTCACTAAAGGATCGTACCCTCCTTGCCAAATATTCTTTGGAAGTGCCTCAATTTTGGCACTAATTCGAACTGAATTGATTCCTTTAGGTATAGTTCAGTCATGAAAATTTTAGTAACTGGTGGTTCTGGATTTGTTGGCTCTCATTTAGTCTCACGCCTAGTTGCTGATGGCCACTCAGTTACCGTGATTGATGATCTTTCCACCGGCGTAGAAGATAATTTATCTTCGGTAATAGACCAAATCAGATTTGTCAGAGGTTCCATACTCAATCAAGAAGAATTGTCATTTGCCTTAGCTGAGACCGAGTATGTTTTCCATCTCGCAGCTGCTGTTGGAGTTTTCAACATTGTCAATAACCCACTAAAGAGCCTGCTCACGAACATCCGGGGCACTGAGAATGTTTTGGAATTGGCAGCAAGCATGAATATTCCGGTTTTCTTAACAAGCAGCAGTGAGGTATACGGGAAAAACACTTCAGATTCTCTCAAAGAATCTGATGACAGAATACTTGGAACTCCCGTTACGCTGAGATGGTCTTACAGTGAAGCAAAGGCGATAGATGAATCTCTTGCTTATGCCTACCATCTTGAAAGAAACCTAGAAACTCGTATTGTTAGATTTTTTAACACCGTTGGCCCAAGGCAACTCGGAGCTTACGGAATGGTCGTGCCTCGATTTGTGAGAGCAGCACTAAACAATGAGCCAATAACAATCTATGGTGACGGAACTCAAACTCGCTGTTTTGCCCACGTATATGATGTTATAGATGCAGTCATGTCGATTGCTTTTGCGGGGAATACAATTGGGAAAGTTGTTAATATTGGAAATGATTTTGAAACCTCGATTAATGACTTAGCGAGAAAGGTGATTAATGAAACAGGCTCAACGAGCGAAATCGTCTACGTTCCATATTCGGAGGCTTATGGCGATGGTTTTGAAGATATGGAACGGCGTGTTCCAAATATACAATTAATCCAGCAACTGGTTGGTTGGAAGCCAAAACGTGATTTATCGACGGTAATTGCAGATATTTCTGCCGACATGAAGAAGTAGATTAGAGCGAGCTAACCCCAGTCTGTTCAGAAATAGAGTTAGTACAATCAAGAATCTGGACTCCTCTGGTGATCAATTGCCTGACATCCATTCCAGGTTGATTTGTCGCAAGAATTGCAACGTCGCACTCCCACTCCAGATCAACGGGCTCTGAGCCTTCCCAAAGGGGCACTAAGGGATCATGCCAAGCAATTACGGCGCCTAGCTTTTTCAATTCATCTCGGAGGGCTAATACGGGAGATTCGCGAACATCTCCAACTCCAGGCTTATATGCAACACCCAGGATAAGAACTCTTGGACTAGTTGCTGACGAATGCACCAAACTTAAGGCACGCTTTGCGACATATCTGGGCATTGCATGGTTGATTGAATCGGCAGTCTCAACAAATGCTGCTTCACTGCCATTTTGTCGTGCCCACCACGTTAGGTAAAGAGGATCGACGGGAATGCAGTGACCACCCACTCCTACTCCTGGCCTAAATGCAGTGAAACCATATGGTTTGGTAGCTGCCGCATCGATAACTTCATGCACATTGATTCCCCCTACTGAGCAGAGTTGTGCAAACTCATTCACCAATGCAATATTCACTAAGCGATGAGTGTTCTCCAATAATTTTGCAGCTTCAGCAACTTCGGGCGAAGACACGGGAACTACGGCATCACAAATAGTTTCATAAAATTTGAGAGCTCGAATCTGTGATTCTTTGTTAATTGCACCAACTAGTCGTGGGGTGTTCTTTTGGTTCCAGATCTTGTCACCCGGGTTAACTCGCTCTGGAGCACAGGCGTAGTAAACCACTTTGGTTTCATCAGGTTTAATCTGATTGATTATAGGAATAATTACGTTACGCAACGTTCCTGGGTAGGAAGTTGATTCACTCACAACCAGAGTTTCATTCGAAACATAGGGCGCGATACCTATTGCGGCATTCCGCAATAACGAGAGATCCGGTTCTCGTTTATCATCCAGGGGTGTGGGAACACATATGGTTATAACACTTGCTCCCGCAACTGCAGATAAATCGGTGGTGGCTTTGTAGGTACCATTTGAAATGGCCGACTGTAATTGATTGTCAGAGATGTCCTCCACAGGACTTGAGCCACCATTGATTTGGGCAACCTTCGCAGCAAAGTTATCGATCCCAATCACCGTCCAGCCAGCATCAACTGCGGCCATAGCTAGAGGCAAACCAACATAACCTTGGCCGATAATGGCCAGGACTTGGGGTTGAGGAACACTCACGGATGGAATCCTAACCTCTCAGCACCAGTTTCAGCGCATACCTAAACTATCGTCCTTTATGCCCTTCTAATGTAAAATTAGGGAAAGATAGGCCTGTGAGTACAGATGCTTTGAGCCCCATTAGGGTCATGCGAATTATCGCCCGAATGAATGTGGGTGGTCCAGCGGTACAGGTTTCAGGGTTAATGCGAAACATGAACTCATCTGAGTTCGACCAC
>Ga0209550_10001995_pt1 | contig 19723 bp, 22 predicted proteins | sample LauGreSuBDMM15SN_2_FD_187567 | JGI IMG/M metagenome (GOLD analysis project Ga0209550, IMG submission 187567) | Freshwater lake microbial communities from Lake Michigan, USA - Su13.BD.MM15.SN (SPAdes) (version 5) | ecosystem: Environmental > Aquatic > Freshwater > Lake | place: Lake Michigan... | reverse complement strand
GTGCCAGAATCGGCACCCGAACCAGTGCCCGTACCAGTCCCCGAACCAGTCTCCGAACCAGTCCCCGAACCAGTCCCCGAATCGGTGCCCGAATCGGCGTCTGAACCAGTCCCAGAATTAGTGCCTGAACCAGTGCCAGAAGTTGTCTTGGAGCCAGTCCCCGAACCAGTCCCCGAACCAGTCCCCGAACCAGTCCCCGAACCAGTCCCAGAATCGGCACCTGAACCAGTCCCAGAATAAATAATAAAAATAAATAATAAAAATAAATAAAAATTGATACTTTAATTATTTTTGAGTATTAAGTTACTATGGAAAAACTTAATATTCAACAACAAACAATAATTGAAAAATATTTAAAAGGTGAGAATTTATTTATAACGGGAGCAGGTGGCTCAGGTAAAACCTTTTTAATTAAATTAATTGTTGAAGATGCTATAAAAAAACAAAAACCATACAAAGTGTGTGCGTTAACTGGTTGCGCAGCAATTTTATTAGAGTGTGGGGCAACCACATTACATTCGTTTGCGGGTATCGGATTGGCAACTGACCCAGTAAATCAAGTAGTTGAACGTGTTGTAAAAAATAAATATCGTAAAGCAAATTGGAAGAACACAGAGTTATTGATTATCGATGAAGTAAGTATGTTGTCGTTGAAAGTATTCATAATTTTAGATTTGATCGCCAAACGCGTAAAACAAAAAAGAACTACGCCCTTTGGCGGAATTCAAATCATCTTTTCAGGCGATTTTTATCAACTACCACCAGTAGGAAATGAAAACGATCCTGATTCGTTTAAATTTTGTTTCGAAACACCATTGTGGGACGAATTATTCCCAAAAAAGAATCAAATTATGTTACAAACTATTTTTAGACAAACGGATGAAAAATACGCAAAAATATTAAATCGTTTAAGGGTCGGCGAGATTACAAAAACAGGAATCGAAGAATTACAAAAATGCGTGAATAAAAAATTTGAAAATAACGACAATCCAACGATTTTAATGCCTTTACGTAAATATGCGGATATTATAAATAATAAAGAATATAACAAATTAGATAAAACAAGCGAACATACGTATGAGCTAAAACCAGTTGAAACAATAGAGAAACAGCCTACTTATTCTGTATGGCCAGACGATGAAAAACTGCATGAACTACAATCATTAACAAATAGTATAATGGTAGATAAAAAAATTACTTTGCGCATTGGAAGCATTGTAATGTGTGTTGTAAATTTAAGTTTAACAATCTATAATGGAAGTAAAGGAATTGTAATTGAGTTTAAAGATGGGAATCCAGTAGTAAAATTTAATGAAGTCACAATGTTAATAACCCCTTATGTTTGGCAAAGTGAAAAAATTCCAATTCTTGGAATAAAACAACTACCATTAATACATGCGTGGGCAATTACAATTCATAAATCTCAAGGAATGACGCTTGATAAAGTATATATAGACATTGGGAATGATATATTTGAAAGTGGCCAAACGTATGTAGCATTATCACGGGTTAAAACATTAGACGGATTATTTTTAAAAAATTTAGACATTTCTAAAATCACAATCAATAAAAAAGTAAAGATGTTTTACACGAATTTAGAACTCAATCATAAAGAAGGTCTAATTGAAGAGTGAACGACCAATCCATGGTATTAAAGTCTACTACGTCTCCATATTCATCTAATACTTTAATATGTAATTTTTTAATGTCTACGGGACCATAATATTGACGACTGGCATTTTGTATCGCATCATTTCTAGCCGTATTAAAATAATTTTTTTTATCAATTTGATGAACGTAATCAATTCTGGCAATAATGTCTTTGGAAACTATTGAATCCGAAAATGTGGCTATAAAATTATTTGTTCCAGCATTTGTAAAATCATTGATGCAAGCATATAAATATTTTGGCGAGTCTAAATCCACAATACCTTCTGACGTGACCGATTCGCCTGGTTTTAAAATATATTCGCCATATCGAAATCCTAATTTCCAGCCAAACTTTAAGGGCAGCGGTCTCTCTTCAAACTCGTTCGTATTCGTAGTATTAAACAATAATGTGAATGAATCCGTAGAAGTATTTTCAAATACACTTTTCCCACTAATTATATTCATAGTATACGATACCCCTGCCATTAATTTTTGCGAAAGAATTGTTTCTATATTTCTTGCTGGAAAATTAACCAGCCGATTGGAACAAGGAGTACTATAATTTCCATAGCTTATATCAATAAGCGTTACATTCGTTGTAGAATTATTTTTAATAAAAAAATAATTATTGGAAGCATGAATGGTATGTATCGAAATTGGAATGTTATAAGCAGTAAATTCCATAGCAACAACACGTTTCAATGGCTCTGGTAAATCAATGTGAAAATTGGAACTTTTGCTATTATAATAATTATCACGAAATCGACTATCAATGTTAATTGTTTTTTTTATGATTTTATTTGCTTGTGTTGCTTGATTTGTTTTTATTGCTTGAGTTGAAGCAGATGGTTCCAAGGATCGTGGTGTTAAATCTAAGGCGTCTAAGGATTCTAACTTTTCTAAATTTGTTAAATTTGTTAAATTTGTTAAATTTGTTAACATTTTTTCAACTAATAAATCATTTGTAAGCTCGGGTTGACAATTAAAATCATAAGAAATAATATTCATATATAAAGTATAGTTATTTTATATATGAAATTTTAACATTATTCTTCATCCAATAACATAATTGCCATTGCCGAATAATTATGTAAATCAAGTAATGTATCGCGAATTTTCTCGTCATTTACTAACTGAATTTGTGTCTTAGTAATTTGTTGTAATCTCTTAATTTTATCACCCATTCGAACTAATACTCCAATCGTTCCATATTCTGCAAAAGCATCTCCATAATCATTATTTTTTCGTTTAAAAAGTTCTAATGTTTCTGCGTGAATTGCTTTCATCTGTAAAACTCTCGTATTCGTATTCGTAGCCATTGGAGGTAGTTGATGTAAAGTATTGTTTAAACTTTAAATCAATTTTAAAGGTTAACAATTTACAATTTACGAGTTCTAGACTTGGGTCTACGCATTTTGCCTTTGCTCCCGCCAGCAGTTACACTATAATATTCCTTTATATCATCGACATGTTGCTTAAGAAACTTTGATTCTTGTATAACACCAGCGAGCTCGAAATTAACCATTCTATCTTTAAAAATATCTAAAAAAGTCAGAGATGCAATAGTTTTTGCGGTTTCCATATTAATACTTTCATTAAAAGTGGAGTTAAAATAAACTATTAGCTGCTCTAGTATTACAGAACATAAATTTAGATAGTCAACGTTCACGCTGACATTCTTCTTAAGTTTAAATATGTCTGAATCAATAGAATTAATAAACTCAGTTTTTCTTGTATCTGTTTGGAATATATTCTTAATAGTACTTGAATTCTTTGTTAAAAGATTATTTATATGTTGTATAAATGGATCTAATACTAGGTGTTCATTATTAGGGTTAAAAATAAATTCATGAATTCTATCAAAAATTTTATTATCTGAAACTAAAACTGGATAGTGTATAATAACATGAAGCAAAAGCAAAAATTTTAAATTATCATATAATGTGTTTTTTTCATAAGGTTTTTCTTCTTCTTCTGGTTGTACTCCAATTTCTTTTGGTGGCACATAATGTACACGCGAAACCATTCGTGGCTCCTCAAGTACGGGTTCTTTTTCATCTGGGTCTAATAAAAATTCTCTTGATAATAAGGGAAATTTATCACTTCTTCCCAATCTTCCCAAACTTCTCAAACTTCCCAATTTTCCCAAATTTTCAAATAATCCTTTTCCTTTCCTGTTAACTTGTCTCATAGAACGATTCGTTCTCGCTCTTTTCTTATTACTACGTTTTTGTGAACGTCGTTTATTCGCTAAACTTTGTTTTCGAGCCATAACCATGTTTATATACTATAGAAAGATTATTAAAAAATGGAAGCAGTAATGTTTGTATAAAAACATTTACAATTTACGAGTTCTAGACTTGGGTCTACGCATTTTGCCTTTGCTCCCGCCGCCAGCACTTAGAGCAGCTTTTTCTTCTTTCATTATTTGTTCAATAGAATCAAGGTGAGTTTGAATAACTGGATCTGTGGATGGACTCACTATTTCAGGATTCAAACCAAAAATTATATTTAATGTAAACATTGCCGCGAATAAAAAAAATTTTTCCTGATCTTCATATAAAGATTGTAAATGTTCAGGATTGTTCATCATCTTCATTTTAGCAAATAGAATCAAATCAAGCAATAGTTTATCAGTAGATGTAATCAATTCACTAGAATTTGTTATTACATCAGCATCGTCTTCTAATGATTGAATATAATCCGTATACTTTTGTAATGTTTCATTGAATGTTTCATCGTTTAATCTGTTAAACACGTCGGGAGTAAAATAGTTAAAAACCTCATCAATTACATCATCCTGTATGATTTGTTTCAATGGAGTTACGACTACCGCTGTATTTTTTTTATCCATAATATAGTCATTCAACTCTAGATTTCTTTTCAAATCCGTGGTAGAATTTAAATCAACTACATATAATTTTAACATTTGTTTTAAATCGTCATCAAACTCTTGATCATTATAGGTTTGACTGCTTATAATGAATTCTATATTATCAGAATCAACATTAGCTTCTGATGAAGATTGTTTTACTTCTTCGAATAAAACTGGAACAACTCTAGTTCTCCCAAAAATCCCAGATCTCCCAGATCTCCCAAAAATCCCAGATCTTCTCCCAAAAATCCCAGATCTTCTCCCAAAAATCCCAGATCTCCCAAATAACCTTACTCCTCCGTTAACTTGTCTCATAGAACGAATTGTTCTCGCTCTTTTCTTATTGCGATTTTTTTGTGAACGTCGTTTATTCGTTAAACTTTGTTTTCGAGCCATAGTTATATGTTTATATACTATAGAAAGATTATTAAAAGATTGAAGGATTGACAAGGATTGATAAGGATTAACCACAACCGCAACTTTTATTACCAATATTAAACATTGAGTGAAGAACAAAAGTATTAGTAGTTGAATTATGAATTGATTTATTAATTGATTTATTAAAAGTTGGTTGCGATGGTTGCGATGGTTGCGATGGCTGCGATGGTTGCGATGGCTGAGAGATAGTTCTATAAAAATTCATCCTTAATTGTCGATTCATATACTAATAAAAAAGATTATTTTAATTACAAAAAGAAGTACAAGAAATAGGAATCAACGTAGACATTGTTACACTTTTCGCGAAGTGAATGCCTTTTTTTTTAGCTAAATACCGAGCGTAAGAACCATGTTTTACATCCACACCCGAGCCACCTGGATCCATGCCTCCGGGTTTATTAGAGGTGATGGTTGTTCTGGTTGAACTTCCTCGGGTTGGTACATTTGTAGAGGTTGGGAGTTTTGAAGGCAACGCGCGATCGCTCTGACCACGTAAATAATTTGGGGAACCCCATGTACTAGTTACATTTGTTAGCGCAATTGGTTGCGAGTGTTGAACTACATTTTGGGCAACAATGAGAGAAACATACGCATCCATGAATTGCGATCCTGACATTCGACACTGATTTTGTATTTTTCTCTCTGTTGCTAACTTGTAGAAACTACTATTGTTTATACAATGAGTATTACAACGAGCAGTACTAGTATTCGTAGTAGTATTAATAGAGCAATCATCGCAATTTGCCATTCTATATAATTATATAATTATATAATTCTATAGAATTGAATAGAATTGAATAAAATTCAATAGAATTGAATAGAATTGAATAAAATTCAATTAAAAAATTGAAAAATTAATATAGCGATTATTATAATCAAGAATGAATATTCAATATACATGCCCTAATTGTAAAAAGAATTATAAATTATATCACAATTATTCAAAACACACATTAATATGCTCTCAAAAGTATAAAGAAATTAAAAACCAACTGCCAACAATAGAACAACCTTCAACAATTCAACAAACCTTAGAGTATTTACTAAAGTCCGTTGCGGAAATGAAAGAAACCATTTCCATTTTACAGCGAGAAAACGCGCTTAAAAACCAAAAAATATCTATTTTTGAATGGCTTACAAGAACTTATGCAAACCCAATTTGTTTTAGAGACTTAGTGAACACGATGACCCTAAATTGTTCTCACTTTTTTCAAACAAAAGATTTGAATGTATTATTTGAAGAACTAGCACATACCTTTGATGCTAAGAATCCTCAAGGATCGCTGAAAGCATTTGATATAAAATCAAATGTGTTATATGTATACATTGACAATCATTGGAAATTGTTTGATACCTATGAAAGTAATTTATTAATTATAAAACTTTCAAAAGTTGTATTATGTAATTTATCACAATTAAATAATAATGAAGACTATCCTAAACTAGTTCCCTTAATTAATTCAATCAATATTAACAATAAAAATTTTATCAATAAACTACATAAATTTTTATATCAACATCTTAGCACCTCAATTCAATTAATTGAATTAGTGTAACTTAACTAATTTATGTAACTTATCAAACACTTAATTATAAATTTTATAAATCTTATTAATTTTGTCAATGAGAGTAATATTTCTTGTGTTATAAAGTTCTTTTTTTTTTATAGGTAACGCATGAGATTCGGTCGCCCCAATTAAAGCATACTTGGAAGCATCTAAATGAAGAATGCCATGTTTAATAAAACGATTTTTTATAGGTCCATGTAATGTGTAAAAAAAAATGTGGGTAGCTTTCTTACTCATAGAGAATATACTATCTATACTATAGTATATACTATATATTAGATATTTTTAAGTAGTTAAACAATTTTTATTGTGTATTGCGTATTGCATATTGCGTATTGCTTAATCATGGCGACGCGACTTGCGATAGCGACGCGACTTGCGGAAACGCATGGTTCTCGCAACCATACCACGTCTGGTACCTCTGCGTCCGCGTCTGGATCCTCTGCGTCTGCGTCTGCGTCCGCCCATCGTATGATTGCCGCCGTTTGTGGGATCATCTTCGCCGCCATAGAACATTCCTCCTCCGTCTGAGTCACTCATTCTATATATATAGGCTAATATTAAAATTTTATTTTAAATTTTTTATTTAAATTTTTCTTCAAACATTGTTTTTGTAAGGATTGGAATATTTAAGTTACGAGCCATTTTTGTTTTTGTAGTTTCTTCCTCAATAGTTTCCTTAACAATCACTGCGAAAGTATTTTTAGTAACTGAATTTGTTAATACTCCGCCATATTTCTTGATAGTTTCGATGACTTCTTTATCCCTAAAGTTAGTCAATACAATTTGTTTATTGTAAAGTTCATGGGATTTAATGGATGAGTCGTCCACGGATGAGTATGAGTCCACAGAGGATGAGTCCACGGATAGTATTTTAAGTTTATCTTGTAACTTAGCATCTTGAATAAATGTTAAGAATTCTGGAATATGTAGTATAAATTTATCGGCGGTGGTAGTTGCTACACCTTCTACATTTAATAATTTTATTTTTTTAATCGAATTGTTTTCTGTGCTTGTTAAGATTTCTGGAATCGCATTCAAAATTTTAGTAAAGGTAATTTCACCGAGTCCTCTACCAAAAATGTTTGAGGCAACCATGAGCTTAACGAGCGAGGATGCTGTTACTTGGGATTGGATATTTTCATATAATTTTTTTGCGGTTTTTTCTTTAACTCCAGTAACGCTTAAGAAATCAGATTCTTTCATTGCTAAAATTTTAGGAACGCTATTGAATCCACTTGCCACAATACGTTTTATAGTACCTGGACCAATACCAGTAACTTCTAAATGTTGAAAGAAGAGTACTATGTTTTTTTCTTGAACAATCGAGTTGGTTTCTTTGTCTTCTAAAATAATATCAACATGGGTTTCATTCCATAAATACTTAACCTCTGGAAATTTAACATATTCCGCTGGAACCACAACATTTACAATATGCGGAATTACATCCCCGCTGCGTATAATAGTAATAATCGCACCAACGCCTATTTTGTGTTCTTCAATAAATTTAGCATTAAATCCAGTCGCATATTCAATTGTTACACCGCTAAGTGTTATTTTTTCAATTTGAACACGCGGCTTAATATACCCATCCTTGCTTGGAGTCCATAACACATCAACTACTTTTGCCTCTGCGACTTGTTCTGACATTACCATTTTAAAGGCAAACGCATACTCTGGGTTTTTTTTCGGTCTTGGATAAATCGCATCATTCATAACAATAATACCATCAATTTCATACGGATAGTCTTTTCTCCATTTAAGCAATGCGTCCGAGGCAATTTCGTTTGAAATTGTAGTCATACATTGAAAATCAACATGCTTAATACCAATGCTTTCAAAGTGTTTCATTTGTTCAGAAGGCGTGCGCGATGGCTCAATTAATTCATACGCTACAAAATCAATATGGCTTAGAATGGCTGGATCAATGGTTTTTTTATTTACAACCCCCGACACAAAATTTCTCGCATTCGCAAACGTTTTATAATACGTGTTAAAAGTTTCTTTTGTTAGAATGATTTCTCCACGCATTGCCGTATTTTTATATTCTTTTTTAAATAAATAAGGTATTAAATGACTTATGTCTTGACCAAACACTCCATTTCCTCGCGTGAATAATTTAGATCCTGTCTTGTCATTTACATACAATGCGCTAATCCCATCTAATTTCGTGGAAATCACAAAGGGTCCCTTATATGTATCCGTCCATTTGTGAAGTGCGTTTGTAGTTGGTTTAATTTTATCCATAGACCACAATTCGTAAGGAAGTTTAACTTTATTTTTAGTAATTGATAAACTACATGTTGTATGTCCCGCGTTGACCGCAAGTTCATTGGTTGGATATTTCTCTAAGAAATATTCGTGAATAATATCATATTCACTATCCGTTAAGACAGGATCCTCCTCGCAATAATATTTATTGTTAGCAAAATCAATCATTGCAGCCAATTGTTCTTCTGTTAACATTTGTAAGAGAGAAATCCCTGTTTGCTTAAAATTTGCGAGTTCTGTTTCTATTGAAAACGAATCTTTTGGTTTTTTAAGTGTTTTATTTTTGGGACTCTTTGTTAAAAGTTGAAATGTCTTTTTAGAAGCAACAGGCACGGGCACGGGCAAAGGCAAAGGCATCTCGTTTAATTTAGGTAATGAAGTGGCTCCTGTTCTATGTTCTGGTGCGACATATTCAATTTTTAAAAAATGTAAGATGGCTTCTTCTGTTAAAAATTCTTGTGTCAAGAGTTCGCCTTTAATTTTATCTTTTATGTGGGATAACCCATGTTCATTTAATGTGAACCCTAATTCATTTGCGGTTTGTCTTACAAGAGTATTAAATAGTTTACTGCCAGTAAAATATAATAACGCAAATGGATATTCTTTTGGAGGACTATACAAGAAGTCGATGCGACGCATTGGCATGGTTGGTTTTATCTTAACAAGAGTTAAACATTTTACATTTCCTTTTGACAATACTTCAGTAATTGTGCCATCCTTAATTAGACTTTCTAAAATGGTTGTGAAACATTTGGAATGATTGTTTTTATTTGTAATAATAATATCAATATCACTTGAAACGGGTAGACCGCGTCTGAAACTACCTACAATTTGAAACTCGGCATCGGAATCAATGGACATTAATTTTTCTCGAAACATTGCTTCAAACTCAAGTATCTCACTTCGTGGAATTTTTTGAAGAATATCGTCATAATACGTTAACCCAATTACTTGTTTACTATTTAATAGTTCTTCGATCGGTTCGTATGCTTTTAATTGTTCTATGGTTTTAATTCCGAGGCAAACAAGTTCTTTTGCTTTCGCTGGACCGACGCCATAAATATTTGTAAACAGATTCATAGGATCCTTTCTCTCGGACTCTAATGCTTGAACTTTCCCAGTTGTTATATATTCTTCAAATTTACTAAGAATGGTAGCGCCAATGGTTTTGAGCTGCTTTATGTCATTCATTGTATAAATCGGGGTGGGGTGTTTTAGAATTTCAAAGGCTGCGTTAGAATATGCTTTAGACCTAAAATGTTCATTTTTTTTTGCCATAAAATCACTTAGTTCATTCAAGATAGAACTAAAGACTTCGTTTAATCGTGGTTGTGGCATTGGCTCCATTATTGAGTCTACCTCTGCGGAAGTCATAAGTTTCAATTTTTTTGCTTTAAGTGTTGTATTTGGTTTCGGCGTTAAGACAAAGGAGTTTAGCATAGTGAGTTCGCGGTATTCTTAGTTAGTAGTTTTTATTTATTAGTTTTTATTTCTATATATATAATGATTTTTTCTTATTAATTATACAATTTCAATTATTTAAAGTCCAAGTTCCCTGATTCCAATTTGCTTTAATTTTATATAAATCCAAATTTGGATAATATTCAACGATTCTCATTGTTCCAGTATTATAATAATCAGTTGGTCCAGTGTAACTATGTCCATTATAATTATCTAATAGTTTATTATTTGTATCATTATTAAATATATAATCTTCATTGGCGACGGCATTTAATTTATATTTCATACATTCTTCTTCATTCGTATTTTTTGTGCTTAATAAAAAATCTTTAAAGTCATTAATGATTCTCTGTGAATATATACCAATATTCATTGAAAAAGGATGAACTATTTTTATTGATGTAACATTTGTTAGATCTAATGAGTTTATTTTGTTATAAAACTCTTTACCAATTCTACAAGTATCGTGTAAATAGACATAATATTCATTTATATCATTATAATATAATTCTAATAATGTTATTAATCCTGTAAAATCTATACTATTGTGATTTGCATGAATATAGGTAATATTTTCATTTTGAGTAATTTCATAATTACTTAAATTATAATGTCCTCCAATAACAACAATAATATCACAATAATTAATATCATTTTCTTTTAAACTTTCTAATAAATGTTGTAAAGCAATATTTGATTTGATGTGTGAATTAATTACTATTTTCATATTATATATAGTATATTTAAAAAATAATGTATTTATATTAGTTTAAAAACTAATGTATTTATTAAATGGGCATTTGACATAAATACGCGCCAATAAAAAATGATAAAATTGAATGTTTAGAATTATAATAATTCTGTTTATTATAATTGTTATAATTGTTAACATAGTAATGACAATCATTGTAAAATCAGAACTGACAAAACGATGTCCTTTTTCTAAAAAAATAATTTATCCAAAAACATTATTATGTGTGTTCACGAAGTATCAATATGAAAATTTTGTGAATTATATAAATTCTATTTTTCTAGAAATACTTCCAACAGAGTTAATTGCCATAATAATTCGTTTTACAAACTATGAAAAACAAATACAAAGAACAGGATTACTCGCATATACAAATTGGTCAACCCAAAATAAATTACGTCATCTACAAGCCTTTACTTCTGATGAGTCAAGCGAATCTGATTCATCCGACGACGACGAATCAAGTAATTGAGTAACCATAAGCGACTGATAACTTGGAACCCAAGCATCGCTAACCGCACCACAACAACCAGAATTTTTAATAAGTGATGCCTTCGATTGTTCCTTCGATTGTTTTTTTGATTGTTCTTGTTCAATCACTATTTTAGTTGTTTTTTTAACTTTATAGTATAATAAATAAGACATACAAGAAAATCCCATGAAAATAACTATATATATATATATACATAGTTATTCATTTATATAGTTAAAACACCTTAATGTAAAAATAAAGCATAAACCCAAGAAGGGTAGTCTTAAAACTACGAATGTAAAATAATTACAGCATTTACTATTTAAAAGTATTTAAAAGTATTTAAAAGTATTTAAAAGTATTTAAAAGTATTTAAAAGTATTCTATAGTAAATGTCGCCTATATCTCAGACGAACATTTATTTTAGTTTTAAAATCGTGAATGTTTAAAATTAAATTGAAAGTTAATACTTGTTCTTTTTTAATTCACAAACCAAAGAATGTTGTTCTTGTACAAAACAATCTATGGGCTGGTTATTTTTGGAGCAGGATTGATTCCGTTTTCAAAAGTAAATAATAAATTGGTTTATTTATTGGGAAGAGACAATCTATCAAAAAAATGGTGTGATTTTGGAGGAAAAAGCGAAAACTATGAAACACAACTGGAAACGGCAGCAAGGGAAGGGTATGAAGAGTTGAATGGAGTTTTGGGAAGTAAAGAATATATTAAAAAACAAATTATTACGACAAATTTGCCAATGTTAAAGACAAACAATCAACGTCATGCTTGTTATTTAATGAGAATTAAGTATGATAAACATTTGCCTTTGTATATGAATAATAATATCAAGTTTATTAATAAACATGCTCCAACAATTGTAGGTATGAATGGATTATATGAAAAATCTAAAGTGCGATGGTTTTCACAAGAAGAATTAAATTCTACGACTGAGTTTAGAGACTATTTTAAAGAAATAGTTTGGAAATTAGATAAAAAATATAGCAAACTATTAGAGTTAGAGAATGATTCGATCGTATAATCAAGAAGAGTTTATAAAAAAAATTATGAAAGAAGAGAGAATCGAAGAGATTTTATATGGAGAAATACATACGCCATTCCATTTTGTTGAAACCATACTATCTATTATTCCAGAGACTATGTTTTCTAATCCAGAGTTGAAATGGTTGGATCCAGCGTGTGGTTCGGGTAATTTTATGATTGTTTTATATTATAAATTATTGAAAGGCTTAGAGCAGAGTATCTTAGAGATTGAAGAACGGAAAGACCATATTATAAAAAATATGCTTTTTATGGTTGAAATTCAAGAAAAAAACGTAGCTCTTTTAACGTTCTTGTTTGGGGCAAGTGCGAACATACGATGTGAAGATTTTTTAACGTATGGAATCACATATTCTTTTATGAATCCTATTGTTCCCTTTGATTGTATACTAGGAAATCCACCATTTAATTTTGGTAATAAGTTAAAGGTCCCGTCGAGCAGTAATCATAAAACGGCAGATGGCACAACGATTTGGCCAGACTTTGTGAGAAAAAGCCTTTCCTTTCTAAAAGAAGGGACTGGTAACTTATGTTTTTTTATTCCATCATTATGGTTAAAACCAGATAAAAAAAACATGTATTCTTTACTTTTAAAGTATAAGGTAGAATGGGTCACGTGTTATTCAAATACGGAAACAAATAAAATATTTAAAGGAAAAACACAAACTCCTTGTTGTTTTTTTTTACTTACAAAAGAGAAAACCAATCAGTCAATCACGATTTATGATAGGGATGTTAAAAAGTATCTCTCTTATACAATTCATGTAGGAGAGAACAAACCGGTTCCTGTATTTGGGCAAGAAGTTTGTAAAAAACTACAGCAAAAAAAGTATAGCCACATAAACGTGATTAAAACAAAGTCTCCTACTTGTCCAATTCAAAAGGAGAGAAGCGAAGAATTTAAGTATGAAAATGTTAGGAGTTGTGTATTAATCGGTGAAAAGAAAGTCGCGCCAAAATTAATACTTGAGTATAGTAATGAAAAACTAGACTTTACGAATACTCCAAAATTAATACTCGCACATAAAATGTATGGATTTCCATATTTAGACAGCGAAGGCAAGTATGGAGTATCTAGACGAGACAATTATATAATCATAAAAGAAACGATTGATGAATTGATAAAACTACAGAAATTTCTCTCTACAAAAACCGCGCTCTACGTGTTTGAAGCGACGAGATATAGAATGAAATTTTTAGAAAAATATGCCTTTGATTTATTGCCAGACATCACACAATTACCTGACTTTCCTGATGAAATAAATGATAATACCATTGCTGAATATTTTGGGTTTGATGAACACGATAAAAAAAATATTAATGCTTATCAAAAAAAAAAATACAATTTTTTTGTAAGTGAAGGTAATTAAAATTGAAAAGGAAAGAAGGTTGTTTGGGTTTTAATTCGTAGATCGAACGTTATTCTCTGGCGTTAGTATGGCTTTTATTCTAGCAGTTACGCATTTTAACAATTCTACATTCTTAGAAAATGAACGATGGAGAGAAAGCAACCAGTATGATGGGTGTATTTATAATTCGCCAGTAAGTATTAAATCTACAATTATGCTATGTTCTAAGATTTGTGTCATTGAAATGAACAATGAAACAAATAAAATACTTGGCATCGGACTAATCAAAAATAAAATTATACCAAAACATCACAAAATTTATTCAGACAATAATTATAATCGATATACTTATTGTGGGAAAAAACGAGTCGATGCTTCGTTACTCGATGAAAAAATACTATGTAACTTAGAAGAACGATTGTTTAAAGGAAAAAATCATTTAAAACGTTCACAAGGCATAGTAGAAGTGCCAATGGATGTTAGAGAAAACTATTTTAGTTCTATTAAAAAGGTACTTGGAGTAAAAAGATAATTGTTTAGTTGGTTAGTTGGTTAGTTGGTTAGTTGGTTAATTGCTTTTTTTATAATATATTTATTATTTATACATGGACAACAAAAATAGTATTGATATAGTACTTGTAGATTTTTTGAACTCGATTAAAAATAATAGAACCTTTGAGTTAATATTTTATATTCCAGCAATCGTAGTTGCAACAATTGTTGCAATAGCACTCAAACCAAATAAACTAACATTGTTCATTGCGGCATTTCTATCAATTAGCTATATTTCAACCATTTTAAGTCATGCGGAATGCAAACAACCAACCTCAAAAGAAAATGTATTTTTTTTAATGATAACCTTTTGTTTTACGTTACTATGTATTTTATTTTATTATAGTATTAATACGATTTATTGGAGCTATCCAAAGTATCATTCCTTGTTAGTATTAACACCAATTATTTATTTTATTTTTATTAAAGTACTTTTTTATAGTTTAGAATGCAATGAATTTACAAATTATCATTTTGGAATTGATCTAATAATAATAGTATTAAAGTTTCTATTTAAAATAATAAATATAAATTTATAGTAATGAATCCAACGGATACCGAGATTGATACAAGCATTGAAGCCTATAGTCTTGATGAATTGTATGAATTAGTTAGTTTACCAAAGTCTTCAACCGAAGAAGAAATTGAGGAGCACTTTAAAACAATTATACAAGGGTCACTTCAAGCAAAAAATTATATTCTTGCTCAATTTTTTCATAATGCGAAAGAAAAGATGATAAATAGCTTAAGCCAGTCGCAAAGCCAGTCGCAAAGCCAGTCGCAAAGCCAGTCGCAAAGCCAGTCGCAAAGCCAGTCGGAGTCTTTAAATCCAAACAATATAAAAATAATATATACAAATGTTGCTATAAATAGTAAAGACAGACCGAATCAGATACCTTTAATCACAAATCCATCAAAATTAAATAGTCCTGTTAATTTTATAGTAAGTTTAACAGAACCATTAATAAATGTAATTTCTATAAAATTAGAGTCAATTAATATTCCAAATACAATTATGACATTTGATCCATTATATTCTAATAATACGATTTATATTTATACAACAGATAGTTCCGCGAATGGCGTTCCTGATTTTACAAATAGTACTCCTACAATTGTGAATATTACGCCAGGAACCTATACAAAGCCAATTGATTTTATAAATCAAATAAACTTAGATTTATCTTATTGTGCTCCACCAGAATTAAAATATGATTCCTCAGGTAATAAATCTACTGGAACACAAGCACCCTATAGTGGAAGTTTAGTGTTACAAGCACATTTAGTGGCACCCTTAACAAAAAATCCTAGAAGTATTTTTATTAATGGTTCTAAGTCCTTTGTTAAAATTGTATACTATGAGCTTAGAGAAAGGAATAGTGGTTTGCCATCCGTTGGAGTATTAGACAATGAGGATAATCCGTGTTATATAAAAAGCGTATACAATAATAATTTAGGATATTTTATGGGCTATAGAATTTATGAAGAAGTGAATGGAAAAATATTAAATTATATTGAAAACACAGAAAATGGGATTAAATATGTAGAATTTGGTATTATTTTAGCTCCAGCACCAGAACCGCTAGTGGTTCAAACTAAATTAACAAGCATATACAATAGTTTATTACGATTTGACTTGGAATATAGTTATCTCTTGTATTCAGACGCAATTTATTCTTTTATTACAACAAATGTAACGACGACCTCTGAGTTTAAATTTTATAGTATTAGTAGTGTTCCATTAAATTTATATGCTACAAAATATGTATATTTATGTATAAATGATTTTCAAAACAATCGAGCCTCTGGAACCATTATTCGGGTTTCGGATCCAATTACAAAAATTTATCCTTTGCCTGAATATGTTAATAAATTAACTAATTATCCTCAAGATCCTGATGTAACCGAGATAGATATTAATGCTGATATCTATTGTGATCTTATTGGTAAAACAAAAGTATATGTTCCCTCGTGGCCTCGTAAAATTACACAAAATCAAATGTATTCTTTAAATGCTATTTTAGAAAACAATCGAAAAATAAGAACAAATATAAACGATAATTATATTACAGATGTTCTAGCAACAATACCAGTTGATCCAGCAGAGCAAAGTATTTTGGTGTCATTTACAAAATATAGACCAAGATTTTATTTTGGACCAGTGAGAATTGAAAAATTAGAAATAAAATTAAAAGATGAAACTGGTAAATTTGTAAATTTAAATGGAGTGGACTGGGGGTTTAGTATAATTGTTGAACAAGTATATCAAAATTAGTCAATTCACAATTTTTTTTTATTCATAAATTAAATTAAATTATTTTAATTCTTTTAATTAAAATAATATATTTATATATTTATATAGTATAGAATGAGACGAGGAAATCCATCTTCAAGAAGTATACGTCAAAGTTTTAGTTCGAACTTATTAACCAACCGCGATACCTTTGGTGGTAACGCGAAAGCGGGGATTGGAGGGTTTATGGGATATAGTTCCACTGCGAATAATGCGATACAGAGTTTAGCGCCTAGATATGCTGGTCCAAATTATCAAGCGGCTGGTGAGGCTGGTCGCGTACCAGTTGCGAGAGATTATTTTAATAGACCGATACAAAATCCCAGAGGAGTTTCTCTCTATTATCCAATAAGTTTTACCAGCCACACTCGTGGAATTTCTAGCAGCAATTTAAGATTTCAATTAAATAGTGGAGTCAACATCCAACAACGCATAAATCATGCGATTGCTACAATTATTCCATGAACTCTCTGAAAATTGTATAAATAAACATTAAATGAGCATTAAATTACCATAACTATAATTATATTTCCTAACTATAATTATAATAGATGATTCGTTATACTCATTTAATAAAAAAGATTCATAAATTCGCAGAGACGTTAAAAAAAAATAGAATGTTCAAGTATCTAGGACTAGTACTATTATTTATTCTTTTTTTTGATAAATTATTTATACTACTAGTGATTACATTAATCACACAAGTGAAAAAACTAATTTCATAAGTTCATAAGTTCATAAGTTCATAACTTATACGCTTACCCATTTTGCGTTCGCAAAGTTCATCCACTCTTCGATGTCATTTTCTTTCATTATTTTTCCACAATAATGACTCTTAGGTTTATTTTTATTTGTTAAACAATCTATTTGCCAAAATGGGTATTGATACTGAATTATATCTAAAAATTCTTTAGGGCTATGTAGACCATTGTTTTTTGCGCCGTAGCCAGTCCAATAAATAAGTTTTTTAGTGGGAGAATGTTTTATTTTTTTGAAGAGTAAGACATTTTCTGGATTTTCTGAGTTTGTGTTTTTTGTGTTTTCTGAGTTTATGTTTTTTGTGTTTTTTGTGTTTTTTGAGTTTGTGTTTTTTGAGTTTTTTGTGTGTTTTGTGTTTTTTAAGTTTGTGTTTTTTGTGTTTTCCAAGTTTGTGTTTTTTGTGTTTTTTGAGTTTTTTGTATTTTTTGTGTGTTTTGTGTTTTCCGAGTTTGTGTTTTCCATTCTTTATATTCTTTCTACTATTTAATTCTTTAACTATTTCAAATTAAAGACAAACTGCGATAATATATAGAAGCGAAGACGAATGTTAATAAAAAATAAAAAGATTATAAACTTTTTTAATGAACATAAAAATTTAGACTTTGAAGAAACAATTGTCAAATTCATAGATATAATGGAGTTATTAAATGAAAAAATGAATGCTACTATGAATAGTTCTGTTGTATTGGATATTTTAGAAAATTTAAAGTCAATGAATACAAAAATAGAGAGTGTTTCTTTAAATGTTGTAAAAATTAATGAGACTACCTCGAAAGAATTTTCTTTGAAAATGTCTGAACTAAAGAAAGAATATGTAGAAGAATTAAAGATGGTATTAACGTGTAATGTTTCTGATAAGATTGAGCCGCTGTTTAAAGAGCAGAATTTGGCCTTGTTTAATAAAACGTATGCGATGATCAATACAATTATTCCAAAGAATGAAGAGTTTGTGGTAACTAGCGTAGAGAGAATAATTAAACAACTTCAGGAATCAGTAGCAATAGATACAAAAAAGTTATTAACTAATACGATGGATGTAGAAACCTTTAATAAATATATAGCAGACTTTGATAAAAAACTGACACACACAATTGAGACGTCTCAGTCAATTATTAATACTACCTTATCAAGCACTGAAAAACGATTAGAAGATAAGATGGATACGATTAAAGAAATTACTACGACTAGCACAAATTCTGCGAATTCTTTAAATGGTTCCTTAAATGAATTATTGAAAAAGTTTGAGAATTCGAGTGCAAAAGGAAAATTGTCGGAAAATTTAATATTAAATATTATTGAAACGTTGTATCCGAGCGCAGAAATAACCTCAGTTGGCCAGACCAAAGAAAGCGGAGATATTTTGCTTGTGAGAACAAATAAACCCAAAATTTTGATTGAAAATAAATTATGGGGTAGAAGTGTTGTTCAGGCTGAGGTTGTGAAGTTTATTAGAGACATCGATGTTCAGAAATGTTGCGGGATTTTTCTCTCGCAGAACGGAAAAATTACTACAAAAGAAAACTTTGAAATCAATATTCATAATGGAAATGTCTTGGTCTATGTTCATGAGGTTCATAATGATCCAGATAAAATCAAATTAGCAGTAGACATTGTAGATCATCTAAAAGAAAAACTAGATGAATATGAAGATTATAATAATGAGCAAGATAACATTTCAAAAGAGATGTTAGAATATATCAATGTAGAGTATCAAAACTTTGTCTCTTCAAAGTCTTCTCTCATCAAACTAGCAAAAGAGTTTAACCAAAAATTAATAAAACAGATTGAAGACATTAAAATGCCTTCTCTTGAAAATTATTTATCCTCAAAATATTCTTTTTCTTCCAATAAGTTTATTTGCGAGTTTTGTTCCTTTGTTGGAAAGAATCAACAATCCAAATCCGCGCATATTAGAGGCTGCGCAGAGAGAAAACGAGCCGAATCCCAAAAAACTATGAAAACCGCCGAGCAAATTATTTGTATTGATGCCGAATAAATCTGTTGCTAAATAAATAACAAAATTTTGTTTGTTATTTGTTTTTTTTTCGCGCAATTTTCGCATTTTAAGTTCTTAATTAAGTTCTTAAAGTAAGTTTTCGCATTTTAAGTTCTTAATTAAAAACTTAAAGTAAGTTATTGGCTTTTTAAGTTCTTAATTAAGTTTTTAAAGTAAGTTTTTGCTAAAGAAAAATTTTTTTAAATCATTTTTTAAATTAATTTTTTGT
>Ga0209550_10001994_pt1 | contig 19724 bp, 14 predicted proteins | sample LauGreSuBDMM15SN_2_FD_187567 | JGI IMG/M metagenome (GOLD analysis project Ga0209550, IMG submission 187567) | Freshwater lake microbial communities from Lake Michigan, USA - Su13.BD.MM15.SN (SPAdes) (version 5) | ecosystem: Environmental > Aquatic > Freshwater > Lake | place: Lake Michigan... | reverse complement strand
CACCGTGGCCACCCAAACTATTACGCCCATCACGGGTACCGTAATTTCCTACCCCTTAACCATTCAGTATGTGATTCACCCGCCTGCCGATGTCTACAATCTAACCATACAAGATAAATTGGGTTGTGGAAAAATTAATCAAGAAGTTTGGATTTTAAATTACCCTAATTTTTTCACTCCTAATGGCGATGGATTCAATGATTTCTGGAAAATTAAAAACTCCGAACTAGAACCCAATTTAAAAGTATACTTCTATGATCGTCAAGGAATACTCATTAAATACCTCGATGCCGAAGCCAGTTGGAATGGCGATTTTATTGGCAATCAGCTCATCGCCGATGATTATTGGTTTGTAGTTATTCGAGAAGACGGCAGAGAACTCAAAGGAAATTTTACATTAAAAAGATAAGATCAGTATGCACACCATCAAATGGAAGACCGTTAGAGAATTTGAAGACATTACCTACAAAAAATGTCAAGGGGTAGCACGAATTGCCTTTAACAGGCCCAATGTGCGCAATGCCTTTCGTCCCAAAACAACCTCAGAATTGTACCAAGCTTTTTATGATGCCCAAGAAGACACGTCTATAGGTGTAGTTTTGCTCTCAGCTGAAGGACCATCTACCAAAGACGGCGTGTATTCGTTTTGCAGTGGCGGCGATCAAAATGCGCGTGGCCACCAAGGTTATGTGGGCGATGACGGCCAACACCGCTTAAACATACTCGAGGTGCAACGCCTCATTCGCTTCATGCCAAAAGTAGTGATTGCCGTAGTTCCTGGATGGGCAGTAGGAGGCGGACACAGCTTACACGTAGTGTGCGATTTGACTTTGGCCAGCAAAGAACACGCGATTTTCAAACAAACCGATGCCGATGTAACCAGTTTTGACGGGGGATACGGATCAGCTTATTTGGCCAAAATGGTGGGTCAAAAGAAAGCCCGAGAAATCTTTTTCCTGGGGCGCAACTATTCGGCACAAGAGGCTTTAGACATGGGCATGGTCAATGCCGTAATTCCACATGACGAACTCGAAGGCACGGCCTTTGAATGGGCACAAGAAATATTGGCCAAATCGCCTACCTCAATCAAAATGCTGAAATTCGCCATGAACCTAACCGATGATGGCATGGTTGGTCAACAAGTCTTTGCCGGCGAAGCCACCCGTTTGGCCTACATGACCGAAGAAGCCAAAGAGGGAAGAAACGCGTTTCTAGAAAAGCGAAAGCCTAATTTTGGCGAAAACAAATGGTTACCGTAATAATTAAAAATTAGAATTGATAAAATGAAACACTGGATACAAGCTGCTCGATTACGCACCTTACCGCTTTCGGTTTCGGGAATTTTGGTGGGTTGTTTTTATGCCATGTCGCAATCGCTATTCAATTGGGACATTGTAATTTTTGCTTTAACCACGACTTTAGGATTGCAAGTACTATCCAATTTTGCCAACGATTATGGCGATGGTGTAAAAGGCACTGATAATCAAGATCGCATAGGCCCAAAGCGCGCCATACAAAGTGGTGTCATCAGCCCAAAGGATATGAAAATGGCTATTGCAATTACTTCGTTGCTCACGTTGCTTTCGGCTGTTTTGTTAATCTATTCAGCATTCAAAGACTATACTATTTGGTATTCCTTAGGCTATTTGGTTTTGGGAATTTTAGCCATTGCCTCGGCGATACGCTACACTGTTGGGAAAAACCCCTATGGTTACCGCGGATTTGGCGATCTGTTTGTGTTTTTGTTTTTTGGCTGGGTGAGTACGCTCGGCGTCTATTTTATGTTTGCCAAAACATTTGCCGAGGGCTACTTGTTGTTCTTGCCTGCTACGGCGATCGGTTTTTTGAGTGTGGCGGTATTAAATCTCAACAACATGCGCGATGTGTTGTCGGATACTCAATCGGAAAAAAACACCTTGGTGGTGCAAATGGGATTGCCAAAAGCCAAACTGTATCATTATTTTTTGGTGATTTCATCCATGATTTTAGTCTTCATTTTTGCCGTCTTAAACGATATTTCGACTGATGGACTATTTAATTTCGATCAGTATTTCTTCCTGATTGCCTTTGTGCCCTTGGTCTTGCATCTGCAAAGAGTGCATCAAAACCAAGATTCACGCACCCTCGATCCCGAACTCAAAATAGTGGCCTTAAGCACCTTCTTTTTGGCAGTATTGTTGTCCTTGGGACTCATTTATTTTTTGTCAGACCTTGTTGTATATAACGTCTAATTCTATGAAAATTACTTTTTTTGGCCACGCTTGTTTGCAAGTAGAAGTAGGAGGAAAAGTCCTGTTGGTTGATCCGTTCATCAGTGGAAATCCAAAGGCGGCACACATCAATATAGCCAATTTGCATCCGGATTACATCTTGCTCACCCATGCGCATCAAGACCATACGCTCGACGTAGAAGCAATTATGCAGGCCAATCCTGCAGCCATATTGATATCAAACGCAGAAATCATTACGTATTACCAAGCCAAGGGTTTTGCCGGTCACATGATGAACCACGGCGGCAGTTGGCGATTTGATTTTGGTGTAGTCAAATATGTTACTGCCATTCATTCCAGCTCTTTTGCCGACGGAACCTACGGCGGAAATCCAGGTGGTTTTGTAATTGAAGGTGAACACAAAAACATCTACATCGCCGGCGACACAGCCTTAACCTATGACATGAAATTGATTCCGTTGCGCACCAAATTGGATTTAGCCATTTTACCCATCGGCAGTAATTTCACCATGGATGTAGCCGATGCAATTCTCGCTTCTGATTTTGTTGAATGCGATAAAATTATGGGATACCACTACGATACGTTTGGGTATATCGAGATCGATCAACAAGCTGCCATTCGACAATTTTTTGATCAGGGTAAAGATTTGATGTTACTGGAAATTGGCGAAAGCATTGAAATTTAAGATTCTTCTTATGCAAAAACTTATCCTGTTTTTTTTCGCACTGGGTCAATTCTATACTGCTCAAGCTCAGTTGGAAGGCTATTGGGACAAAGAGCGCGCATTTTCTAAAGAGATTACTGTTACAACAAAAGAGCGCTTCATTTTATCTGTAGACGAATTGCCGCCCGGCACCACCGAATTGGTCTATCGCATCACGCTCTTGGATGACAACCAAAAAACAACTTCCAGCTTAATTTCTGTGTTAAAAGCCATTCCCGATCCGACCGGAATTTCACAAGGATCGGCAGGAGCTATATTGCTACTATCTAAAATTGCAGGTGACGACCAATGTACTTATGCTATTTTTTCTGATGCCGATGCCGCCAAAAATTATAAACAAAACGGAAGCACCAAAAAAGCGTGTTGGGCCCAACATACCCCCGTTTCTAAAGATGCCCGCCGACTTACGGTTTCCTCAAGTTCATGTTTTTCTTCGCAGTCTATTTGGTTTGGTTTTGATAGCGCCAATTGGATCATGGATCAGCGCATTTTGGTCGAAGTGGTTCCTTGGGTTGATAGCAAACTCAGTTCAGGATGGAGTTCGGTAACCAAAAACGAAGTGGTAGAACTGTGTGCCTCTACCGAATTGGCCAAGCAATTGGCGCCCTCGCAAGCCTATTGTGGCTGTGTATTGGAGCGCATTACTACCAAATACACCTATGCTGAATACAGCAAATTATTGGCCGCCGAAAAAGCCAAAGCCTATACCGAAAATAGCGCCATCTGTTTTGTAGAAACCAACGGTGAAGCCATTCGTTATACCAATCAGCAACAATTTCTAGCAAAATATATTGAACAAAAAAAGTTTGGCGAAGCAATTAAAATAGCCCTACTGGTATTGGAATCACCCAAATCATCCACGGCCGATTACACCCAATTGGGATGGTTGTATGTGGTGACCAAACAATACGACAAAGCGCTGTTGTATCTGCAACAAGCCGTGGTCAAGGACCCAACCGATTTGACAGCGCAAGTTACCTTAGCGCATGCCTATTTGTTTCACGACGACTTTCCCCAAGCCAAAGCCATTTATAAAAAATACCAAACACAAAATGTGAGTGATAGTCTTTCTTGGAAATCAAAAATTGAACAAGATTTTGCCGAATTTACAGCCTTGGGTTTGCCTACGTCCAATTTTAAACGCGTAATCCGATTAGTAGAGTAGGATGAAAGCAAGTTATTTCCGATACGATTTAGTATTTAAACAAGCGGCAGGTACATCTCGTGGTGTGTTGCATAGCAAGGAATCTTGGTTTATTGTATTGCGGCTCAACGGCCAAAAAGGAATTGGCGAATGCGGAATTTTACGTGGACTCAGTTACGATGATCGACCCGATTACGAAGAGAAACTGCGTTGGGCCTGCGAACATATACACTTGGGTTTGGATCAATTGTGGGAAGAATTACGTGAATTTCCGTCGATACAATTTGGATTAGAAATGGCCTTTCGCTCTTTAGCTAGCGAACAACCTTTTGTTTTGTATTCTTCTGAATTTACTCAAGGAACATTGCAAATACCCATAAACGGATTGGTTTGGATGGGCGACATTGCATTTATGAAGGCCCAATTTGCTCAAAAAATAGCCCAAGGATTTCGTTGCGTGAAACTCAAAATTGGCGCTTTAGATTTTGAAAAAGAATTGGAATTGCTCCGCGAAATTCGAGCCCAGTTTTCGGCCGATGAAATGGAAATTCGATTGGATGCCAACGGCGCTTTTACTGCAGTAGATGCTTTAGCTAAATTACAGCAATTAGCTGTTTTTGAAATACATAGTATTGAACAACCGATTGCTAAAAATCAGTGGGAATTGATGGCAGACCTAATAAAAAACAGTCCGATACCCATTGCTTTGGACGAAGAATTAATTGGCCTTACCACCCGCGAAGCCAAACGCAATTTGCTCGAACATTGTGTGCCGCCCTTCTTAATTTTCAAACCTAGTTTTATTGGTGGATTTAAAGGAACCCAAGAATGGATTGCCTTGGCCAACGAATTTGGCATTAATTGGTGGATCACTTCGGCATTAGAAAGCAACATCGGCTTGAATGCCATTGCCCAATTTACAGCTACGCTACAAAACAGTTTGCCACAAGGATTGGGTACTGGGGCTTTGTATGAAAATAATGTAGGTTGTCCTCTAGAAGTAAAATCTGGCGTTTTGCATTACAATCCGGAACTAAACTGGGAAGTGAATTTTCCTGAATTTGCCGGCTAATTTAGCGCTTTGCAGGCCAATGCAGTAGCAAAATAATTTGGTTTTTCGGGCGTGTCTTTGCCAAAATACGAACGTTTATTGATGGCCGTAAAATTCCCCATTTGACTAGAAAAAGAAGTTGATTTTCCTTTAATGTTAAAGTGAATGTAGTCGATGTTGCTTTGTTGCAATTGATACATTTCGGTTGCAGTTAAATCGTAATAACTTATGATTTTTGTTCCTTCGACGCTGTGTTTATTTTTGTCGGTGCAGGTTATGCTGGAATTGTTTTTTAGAAACAAATAGGTCGTGCCGGCAATTTGAGATGTAGCTAATGTAGCCGATTCAACAGCCAATCGAAGCTGACCTCCTTTGTTTGTTTTACTCACTTGCACATCAAGTACACCACCAAAGGCATAGCGTTCGCACAAAAAGTTCCAAACTGGTGTGCTGTTCATCGCTGTGGGTTGTGCAGCACTTAGTTGGCTAAATCCGCAACTCATAACCAGTAGAAAAATAACGGGTAAACGCATTTTTTTCAATTTACTATTTAGCTAACGCCAATGTAGAAGTATTAGTATAAGCTCTGAAATTCATTGGGTTTGGCTTCACTCAGGATGCTGTATATTTTCTCGTAAATATCCTCAATAGACGGTTTGGAGAAATAATCGCCATCAGTTCCATAGGCCGGACGGTGAGCTTTGGCTGTTAGCGTTTCGGGTTTGCTATCCAAGAATTGGTAGCCGTTTTGGTTTTCGATAATTTCTTGCAACATATAGGCCGAAGCCCCACCAGGAACGTCTTCGTCGATCACCAACAAACGATTGGTTTTTTCTAAACTTTTCACAATATCATGCTGAATATCAAATGGCAAAAGCGATTGCACGTCAATGATCTCGCAATCAATGCCAATCTCTTGCAATTCTTTAGCCGCTTGTTCAATGAGTCTCAGGGTGGATCCATAGGAGACAAGGGTAATGTCTGTTCCCGATTTTATCGTTTCAACTACACCAATTGGGGTTTGGAATTGGCCCAAATTGGTCGGCATTTTTTCTTTCAATCGATAACCATTCAAGCATTCTACAACTAGAGCCGGTTCATCGGTTGCCAACAAACTATTGTAAAATCCAGCGGCTTTGGTCATGTTGCGCGGTACCAACACATGCATGCCGCGTATGGCATTGATAATCATTCCCATTGGTGATCCCGAATGCCAAACACCTTCTAAGCGGTGGCCTCTGGTGCGCACAATGAGCGGCGCTTTCTGACGACCATTTGTTCGGTATTGCAAAGTAGCCAAATCATCACTCATGATCTGAATGGCATAGAGCAAATAATCCAAATACTGAATTTCGGCAATCGGGCGTAAACCACGCATGGCCATTCCGATACCTTGTCCTAAAATGGTGGCTTCGCGGATGCCCACATCAGACACGCGCAATTCGCCATATTTTTCTTGCATGCCTTCCAATCCTTGGTTCACGTCGCCAATGGTACCGGCATCTTCCCCAAAAATCAACACTTCCGGGTGTTGAGCAAACAAGGCGTCAAAGTTGTCGCGCAGCACTAATCGCGCATCAACTTCTTCGGCCGATTCGTCATAAATAGCGGAGATTTCTTGAACTGAATGTACAGCTGTTTTTGACTGCGAATACAAATGCGCACTAAACTTGGGTTGTATTTGCGCGTGGTAATTTTTGATCCAATTGGCCAATTCGACCTTACTTGCTTCGCCTTTGAGTAGTCGGAGGGCTTTGCGTGCACAAACCAAAATGTCTTTGCGGATGGGCTCTTTTATGGTTTTTAATTCGGCCGCCATTTGATGTATAGCTGCAGAATTTGGAGATGTTGTATTTTCAAGGAGTGCAACCAAGGTATCGCGTTCGTTTTTCATCGGAGAAATAAACGCTTCCCAAGCAGCTTTTTTGCCTTGCAGCACTTCCGTTTTCGAAGCTTCGTCAATGAGTTCTAATTCGGCTTCAGTAGCCATATTAAAATCAATCATCCACGCACGCATTTGTTTCAAACAATCAAATTCTTGCTCCCAAGCCAAACGTTCTTCATTTTTATAGCGTTCGTGTGAGCCCGATGTAGAATGTCCTTGGGGTTGCGTGAGTTGTGTTACGTGAATTAAAACCGGAACGTGTTCGGTACGAGCCAAAGCGGCTGCTTCCTGATAGGTAGCAACTAACTCTGCATAGTCCCAGCCATTCACCTTGAATATTTCGTAGCCATTTCCGTTGCCTTCGCGTTGAAAACCACTCAATATTTCGGAGATATTTTCTTTGGTGGTTTGGTGTTTGGCGTGCACCGAAATGCCGTATTCGTCATCCCAAACACTAATAATCATGGGTACCTGCAATACGCCGGCAGCGTTGATGGTTTCAAAAAACAAGCCTTCAGAAGTAGAAGCGTTGCCAATGGTTCCCCACGCAATTTCATTGCCTTCTGACGAAAATAAAGCGGAATCAATTCCGGACACATTTCGGTATATTTTTGAAGCTTGTGCCAATCCGAGCAAACGCGGCATTTGTCCGGCTGTAGGAGAAATATCGGCGCTGGAGTTTTTTTGCTGCGTAAGATTTTTCCAACTGCCGTCTTCGTGTAAACTGTGTGTGGCAAAATGTCCACCCATTTGGCGTCCCGCCGACATAGGATCAAAGTTTATATCGGTGTGGCCATATAATCCGGCAAAAAATTGTTCAATTGTAAGGGTGCCAATGGCCATCATAAAGGTTTGGTCGCGGTAATAACCCGAACGAAAATCGCCATTCTGAAAGGCCTTGGCCATGGCCAATTGGGGAACTTCTTTTCCGTCGCCAAAGATGCCAAATTTTGCTTTTCCGGTGAGTACTTCGCGTCGTCCTAGCAAACTACATTCGCGGCTAATTGTTGCGATTTTGTAATCATTTAGTACTTCTTTTTTGAAATCATCAAAAGAAAGGGTCGAATTTGGTGCATCTTGTATCATAAGTGTAAAAGTTAATCTATAGGGAAACAAATTTACTAAAAACTAGTATACAAATTTGGGTATGCAACAGGTTGTGTTAAAACCATTTTCGGGTAAATAAATTGAATAGAATTTTGGGCGTAAACGTAAAGGTAAATCGTATTTTATCGGCATATTGCGGTTGGTTAATTTCCCAGCCATTGGTAGAATAGACGGGTAAAAACAGTTCAAAATAATCGGGAACCAAACTAAAGGCAATTCCGCCATCATAGACCAAATCTAGCTTGGATTGGCTGTTTTCGAGCATCCCAAAATCATGGTAATAGTCAATCCAATTCCAAATGGTTGCACTCAAATTTACGGTGCTCATCCACCGTCGGCTTCCGTACGGCGCTAGTTTTGACTTGAATCCGCCCTCGGCCATAAAATACTGTTGACTAAACAATCCGCCGGCTTCTGATCGGCCAAAGAAGTCGTATTCAAACAAATAATCATTGGGATTACTCAAGCCAAAATTAAAGTAATCGGTGGGGTTTTTATTAAACACAAAGGCGCCTGTAAACCAACGTAATTTCAACTGGCGGTTGTTGGCAAACAATTGGCGGTACTGAATTTCGGTATAAAACTTACCCAACTGATCGGACACATGCGCACCCGAGCTAAACTGTAGGGTGTGGCTAATCTCCGATTTGATATCCAGGTATTTCAAGCTATAAATTTGGTAGTTCTGTATGGGATTAAATACATAGCTAGAAATTTCTTTGTGCACTTTATTGTAACGAAGGGTTAAAACTTTTCGATGGTTATCGCGCAAATCTGGTTCACGAAAATAGAAGGTTACAAACGGATTTAACTTAGAATAACTGGCATCGGGTGCGTAATGAAAATAGGCCCCGCTAAATCCATAAACTGTCTGGAACGGATTGCCTTTGGGATTAAATTCATTCACCATCACTGCAAAATGCCCAATCAGTGTTTTTTTGAGCGTGGCATACATGGGGTTTATATCAAACACAATGGGTTTGGCCAAAATTGTTTTGTTGTGAAAATACAGGCCAGGAGCCAAACCATCATAAATATTAAATTCTACAGTAGGCACATAAAGCAATTGATTGTACTTCGGGTCTTCGATGTCCTTCATTAGGGTGAATTTGAACGGTCGATTGTTGCCCAAAAAAGAACGTGTACGCAACCAATTGTCACGTGTATTGAGCTCGGGAACTTCGTTTTTGTAATTGATCACCCATTTATCGGCCATAGATTTGGGTACGGTAATCGTGGTGTCTGTAGCACTGGGCTTAAACCATTGATAATAAACCACCTGATTATTTTTTAGCCCATATATTGGCACAGGCACCTGGTTTGCAAATTTGTTTTTCAGCGTAAATTTCAAGCTATTGGCGGTTTTTTGTACTGCCGAAAATTTAAAATCAATGGGATTATTGCTGTGAATCACCGAGTTAAAAAACCAAGTTAAATCTTGTGTGCTATGGCGTTGAAGCACTTGCTCAAAAAGGGTTGCATTACTTTTTTGTTGTTTACTTTTCTCATAAAATTCTCGAATGCTAGGCGATACCGTTTGGTAACTGGTGTAACTATCCAAGTAGTTGAGTGCCAATCCTGCTTTGTATTTCAAGGCAATTTTTTCGTTAAACCGCAAATAGCTGTCTTTGGGTTCTCCCAAGGCTTGGTCCAAATTGAGTCGCGCCATGATGAGATAATAGTAGGCATATTGCTCGTTAAAATCCATATTAATCAAACGAAAGGAACGCAAGAGGGCAAAGCGATTTAGATTACCCATCATTTTCACTTCGGGATGGTAGCGCGACATATAATTCATCATCGTATACAGTTGAATCGCATCGACTACCCAATGGTCTTTTCTGAAATCAAGTTGCAGGCTGCTGCGCAAAAAGTTGTTGGTGTAGGTTTTTAGGAATTGCAATTCAAATAATAAATCAGCCGAAAATGGACTGATAAACGAGGGCAGTTGGTTTAATCCATAAAAGGGATTTCGGTCGTAATCGGCTTGGGTTACGGTTATGGTTTTAAACGGATAGTTCCCGATGCGTTCCTGCACATAACCCACAATTTGTGCTATGGCTGCCTCTTTTTGCTCGACCAATTTAGGACTGCTTTTCATATTCGTAAATACCGTTAATCCTTTGATCGTATGGGCCGTAAAAGTTGATTTTTTTTGAATCGACAGACTCACTTGCTTGCGATCAGTTCCGATAAAATTCGCTGATGTAGTCGTGGTTTTTAGCTCGTCCAAATTGCTTATTACCGCATAGTTTTCGGGAACTTGCACAGCCAAATCATAGCTACTCGGCGCAAGAGCTGCATCGTCCAAATTGGCATTGGTATAGGCAATAAATTGATGATTTTGATAATCTGCTGGGCTCAAAAAACAATCCCAGGCAGCCAAATCGCCTTTGTTGTTCCAACCGTAATGCGTAAATTCCTCGTAGGGAAACTGCAGCACATACTCCAAATTGAGTAGGGCAGAAGCGCCTGGATTTAGGCGAGTAATTAATGTAACGTCTAGCAGTTCAATTCCTTCAGCCGATCTGCTCCAACTTAATGCTTGGCCCGTTGCAGTTTGAATGGAATTGATTTGCGTATAACCCAATTCTTTTTTAGGGGCAAAATGAAATCGACGCACAAATTCATCCGAGAAGCGTTTGCCTAATTCTGAATTTTTATCCGAATAAGCGTGGTTCCAATCATACAAAACGAGGTTTCGAAGCGTGTCCGAAGAGGAGTTGGTGTAAGTGAGTTGTTGCCGCACCTGCAATTGGTGCGTTTGGGGATTATAACTCGCCGAAATATCACTGTGGTGCTGCGCAAACGAAAATTGAAATACAAATCCTGTACACGCCAAAAGCAGTTTTATTTTTACAAATGAGCGCATAGAAATTGGCAAATGAGGATATTAAAAATTGGGGCTTAAATCGTATTTTTTATAAAATTGATCTAAAATACTCACCACTTCATCAGCCGAATCAACAATTTTAATAAGATTCATGTCTTCTGGATTCACACACAAATGTTGTTCGACCAATACGTTTTTGATCCAATCCAGCAATCCTGACCAAAAGGAAGTTCCAACCAAAATGATGGGAAATTTGGCCACTTTCTTGGTTTGAATTAAAGTGATGGCTTCAAATAATTCGTCGAGTGTGCCAAATCCGCCAGGCATCACCACAAAACCTTGCGAATATTTAACAAACATTACTTTGCGCACAAAAAAGTAATCAAAATTCAGGTTTTTATCGCGGTCAATGTAGGGATTGTAGTGTTGTTCAAAAGGCAATTCGATGTTGAGTCCCACCGAGGTTCCGCCGGCCAAATGTGCGCCTTTGTTACCCGCCTCCATAATGCCAGGGCCTCCACCGGTAATAATGCCGTAGCCGGCTTTGCTTATTTTGAATGCAATTTCTTCGGCCAATAAGCAAATGGGATTATCTTGCTTGAGTCGCGCCGATCCAAAAATAGTTACACAAGGCCCAATGCGGCCCATGGTTTCAAATCCATTCACAAACTCCGACATGATTTTAAAAATCGCCCAGCTGTCGTTGGTGCGAATTTCGTTCCATGTTTTTTGTTTTAATCGATCATGTATAATGCGATCCTCTTCGTTGTCAAAATCTTCTATTTTCATTGGGCTTCTTTTTGATTGATGCTGATTTAACTGCAAACAGGCTAAGATAACTCTTTTTTCAAAAAAGGAGCGGTGTAACTTTTTTTGTTTTTGGCTACTGTTTCAGGCGTGCCTTCGGCCACAATTAGTCCGCCGCCTTTTCCGCCTTCTGGACCGATGTCAATGAGGTGATCAGCCAATTTTATCACGTCTAGGTTGTGTTCGATGATGATGATGCTATTGCCTTTGTCAACCAGTTTCTGAATCACATCCATCAACACCCGCACATCCTCAAAGTGCAAGCCGGTAGTAGGTTCGTCCAAAATATACAAGGTATTTCCCGTATCTTTTTTGGATAATTCCCCGGCCAATTTAATGCGTTGGGCTTCTCCGCCCGAAAGCGTGGTACTTTGTTGTCCCAAGCTAATGTAACCCAAGCCCACATCTTGTATAGTTTTGAGCTTGCGGTATATTTTGGGTAGAAGTTCAAAAAACGGAACCGCCTCGTCAACGGTCATGTTGAGCACGTCGGAGATGGATTTGCCTTTGTAACGAATCTCCAATGTTTCCCGATTGAATCGTTTGCCTTGACAGGTTTCGCATTCTACATACACATCGGGCAAGAAATTCATTTCGATGGTGCGCACGCCCGATCCTTCGCAAGTTTCACAACGTCCCCCGGCCACATTAAAACTAAATCGGCCCGCTTTGTACCCGCGTATCATGCTTTCGGAAGTCATGGTAAACAAATTACGAATCTCAGAAAAAACTTCAGTATAGGTTGCAGGATTAGAGCGCGGAGTTCGTCCAATCGGGCTTTGGTCGATGTCGATTACTTTGTCAATGTGTTCCAATCCTGTGATCGATTTATAGGGCATTGGAATACCTACACCATTAAAAAAATGTGCATTCAAAATCGGGTATAGGGTGCCGTTAATGAGACTTGACTTGCCACTGCCCGAAACACCTGTTACGCATACCAAAGTTCCCAACGGAATGCGAAGTGTTACATTTTTTAAGTTATTGCCGGTTGCGCCACTCAGCACCAATTGGTTGCCATTGCCTTTGCGGCGGGTAGCAGGAATGGGAATACTAAGTTTGCCATTCAAGTAATTGGCGGTCAGCGTATCTTCTTTCAAGAGTTCTTTCGGTGTTCCTTTGCTGATGATTTCTCCGCCAAATTTTCCAGCTTTGGGTCCAATGTCAATCACATAATCAGCCCGTTCAATCATGTCTTTGTCGTGTTCGACCACCAAAATCGAGTTGCCAATGTCGCGCAGTTGCTCGAGCGAGTGAATGAGTTTGGCATTGTCGCGCTGGTGCAAACCGATGCTGGGTTCGTCCAATATATACAACACGCCCACTAATTGTGAACCAATTTGGGTAGCCAATCGGATGCGTTGGGCTTCGCCACCCGATAAGGATTTGGACGAACGGTTGAGCGCCAAATAATCCAAACCTACATTCACTAAAAAGCGCAAACGGTCTTTGATTTCTTTCACCACTTCGCTGGCAATGGCTTTTTGTTTGGTAGTAAGTTGGGCTTCGAGGGTTTCAAACCAATTGCTCAAATCAACAATATCCAGACTCGACAATTCGGCGATGTTTTTTTCGAGGAGTTTAAAATGCAGCGCTTCTTTTTTCAATCGACTGCCGTGGCATTCGGGGCAAGGCACTTCGTCCATAAAGGCCGCGGCCCAGCGTTTGATGCTCGACGAGCCACTTTCGTCGTGTTGGTTTTTGATGAAATTGGATATGCCTTCAAAATCTATTTTGTATTCTTTGGTCACGCCCAAGGTTTTTGATTCTACCAAGAATTTTTCTTTTCCGCCCTGCATGATCAGTTCCATGGCTTCGGTAGGAATCGCCGAAATGGGATCGGTGAGTTGAAACTGAAATTTCTCGCCAATCACTTCCAATTGTTTAAAAATCCAAGTGTTTTTGTATTCGCCCAAGGGTGCAAAACCGCCGGCCTTGATGGATAATTTTGGATCCGGAACAATTTTGTTGGGATTAATTTGATTGATAATTCCCAATCCATTGCAATGCGGGCAAGCGCCTTTGGGTGAATTGAACGAAAACAAATTGGGCTCCGGATTGGGGTAGGAGATTCCGGTTGTAGGGCACATTAAATTGCGGCTAAAGTACCGCACCTCTTGGCTGTCATGGGCCAATAACATTAAAATGTTATCGCCGTGGTGCATGGCCGTTTGTATACTTTCTTGCAGGCGTTTGTCTTGATCGGCAGATTGGTCCAATACCAATCGATCAATCACGATTTCGATGTCGTGGGTTTTGTAGCGATCGAGTTTCATGCCTGGCGTAATGTCGGTGATTACCCCATTTACGCGGACTTTTACAAACCCTTGTTTGGCAATTTGCTGAAACAATTCGCCATAGTGTCCTTTACGTGCACGAACAACCGGTGCCAATAAACTAATTTTTTGGTGGGCGTATTCCTGTTCGATGAGTGTTTTGATGTGGTCATCCGAATAGGAAACCATTTTTTCACCGGTATTGTAGCTGTAGGCATCGGCGGCACGGGCATATAATAATCGTAAAAAATCGTAAATCTCGGTAATGGTGCCTACGGTTGATCTCGGGCTCTTGCTGGTGGTTTTTTGTTCGATGGCAATTACCGGCGAAAGGCCATCTATTTTATCGACATCGGGTCGTTCTAATCCGCCCAAGAATTGACGGGCATAGGCCGAGAACGTCTCAATATAACGACGTTGCCCCTCGGCATAAATGGTGTCAAAAGCTAGTGATGATTTTCCCGAACCCGAAAGACCGGTAATTACTACCAATTGGTCGCGGGGAATCGAGATGTCTATATTTTTGAGGTTGTGCACGCGAGCGCCTAGCACTTCTATCGTTCCGTCAGTATGTGTCATGATTTTTGCAAAGAAGCAAAAGTAGTGTTTAGATTTTTGATTTTTGACTGTTGATTGTTGATTTTTGAATGTACTGCGAACACTATTTCAAGGGGTAATATTGAAATTATCAATAGACAACAGATTCAAGACTGTTCTTAGAAAACAACCTACCACCCACCACCTAAAACCTATCACCAAAATAAACTAGCAGACAAGAGATCCAAGACTGTTCTTAGAAAATAACCGAAAACAGACAACAGACAACCGCCAACCGACAACAGACAACCGACAACCGCCAACCGAAATCACTCAATCACCATCGACTTCAACTGCTCTCTATACGCCTCCAATGCCGCCGATTTGGAAATGAAACCAAAGTACTGGTCTTGTTTTAAAACCGGGAGAAACACTTGGGTGGTTTTCTCAAATTTGCGCATCACCAGTTCCATCGAATCGCTGTGGTGCACGCATTCTTCGGGCGCGCGCATGATCTCGTGAATTTGGGTGTATTTTACTTTAAAATTACTGAACACAATTTCTCGAATATCATTGAAGTTGACTAATCCAATGAGTTGTTTTTCAGTATTTATAACCGCAAATAATTCTTGATTGGAATTGGATATCATACTCACCAAACGCTCTAAATTTTCATCGGGTGAAAGCGTTAAATCATCGGCTTGAATAAGGGATTCGGTGTGTAAACTGGTCAAGATATTGGTGTCTTTGTTACTGGTAAAAACGTTGCCCGATTTGGCTAATTTTTTTACATCGAGTGAATGTTTTTCAAATTTTTTGGAAATCGCGAAACTAATCGAGGAGACAATCATCAATGGAACCATCAGTTGATAACCACCAGTAATTTCGGCAATCAAGAAAATAGCTGTGAGCGGAGCATGAAACAATCCGCTCAAAATGCCCGACATGCCCACTAAAATGAAATTTTCTACCGGTAATTTTGACATGCCCAGCCAGTTGAACACTTTGGCAAACACAAAGCCAGCGTAGGATCCCATGAACAAAGCCGGGGCAAAATTTCCGCCGTTACCGCCGCTGCCAAAGGTGATTCCGGTGGCAAATACTTTGAGAAATAAGGCCAAGCCAATAAACAGGATCAAGGCCAATTTGTTGTGTCTGAAATCGCTAAATAGGGTATTGTCCAATAATACGCCCGGATCTGTTCCAGCCAAGATGCGGATGCTTTCGTAGCCTTCGCCAAACAATACGGGAAATACAAAAATGAGTAAGCCGAGTAGGGTAGCGCCAAAAAGTGCTTTGTTGTATATTTTCCATTTTAATCGGCCAAAAATACTTTCCAATCGTTGAAAGTTCTTGGCATAATACACCGATAAAAATCCGGTAAAAATTCCAAGACCAATATAAAACGGAATATTACGGACAGCAAAGGTTTGGGTGCGGTCAAAGTTGAGCAACACACTTTCGTCCAAAACCAAAGTAGAAACTAAAGCGCCAGTAGCGGCCGCAATCATAATCGGGGTAAAGGCGGCAATGCTCACATCGACCAAGAGGACTTCTATGGCAAACAACACGCCGGCGATTGGGGCATTAAATGCGGCTGCAATTCCAGCAGCTACACCACAGCCAATAAGTAAAGTACGGTCGTTGTAGGACAAATTGTAGCGTTGGGCATAATTAGATCCAAAGGCGGCGCCGGTAATCACGATGGGACTTTCCATTCCTGCTGATCCACCCAAGCCCACTGTGAGCGAGCTGGTAATGATTTGTGAATACATTTGCTTGCGCGGGATCACGCTGCCTTTTTTGGCTACGGCAAATAATATTTGCGAAGTGCCTTTTTCTAGCGTTCCGCCCAATACGCGCTTGATGACAAATACGGTGAGTAATATCCCGACGATGGGTAAAATACTGTTGATGAAACTCAATTTCAGAATGCCGTTGATCGAGGTGGCAAACGAAAATACCCAGTGGGCAAATGCTTTTAGGATAATCACTGCCCAAGCGGCCGAGATCCCAACCAACACGCTCGACAAAAAGATAAACTGCTTGGCAGACAATTTGGATTGTCCCCAGGCGACTATATTTTCTGCTTTTCGAACGGTTTTTTTGAGCATGGTTTTTTACTGAGTCGCAAATTTACTACTAATCGATTAGCACGCAACATGTTTTAGTGCTTCCTTTTGCTTAACGTATTCAGCGGGTTTGAAGCTACAAATGTTCAACTGCAACTCAAATGCCGTTATACGTTTGGGTATAAAACGCATAATTCCAATAATTTTTGGGTGGAGAATTCCTGTACTTCGTGATAAAATTGGCGAAACTCGTGCTCAAATTCTGGATAAAACTCCTGCAGCTCCTGCACAGAATCTTGCATGTGCGTCCCGCGTTGAATGCGCCGATCCATTTGGCCCAATATGCGGGCAATGCCTTCGGTATATTGGTAGTTGAACAGCCAATCTTGTTGCACCATATACGGGAGCATGTGTTGTGTTTTTTCGGTTAAGGCCTCGGTATTGTTTTCTAAAAAACGATAAAAGTCTTGGGTAAAATCGGCCAAAGAACCAACGCTGTAGTCTTGGAAATTTTTGGCCAAAAAATGATCATAAAATACATCTACAATTACGCCCGAATAATGGTGGTAATTGGCGTGCAGGCGTTTGGTGCTGCTCCGAAAAACGGGATGCGCATCGGTAAACGTATCTATGGCGCGGTGCAACAAAATCCCTTTTCGAATTTCGATGGGATGCTGCATATAGTCTTTGCCACGTACGGTATCGGCCATGAAATTGCCGGTTTGTATCCACGGATTGGAACCTGAAAGATGAATGTGTGCGAGAAAATTCAAGAGGTATAGACTTAAGCGAGTAAAAATAACAAGTTTTATTGAATAGCTAGAATAGAATCCAAAATCTTAACGAGAATTTGAATCAAATTTTAGGAACTAATTCTATATTTGTGCACCCAATAAAAACAACATTAAATGACATTAATTAAATCAATATCCGGCATACGCGGAACTATAGGTGGACAAGTTGGCGACAATTTAACGCCCGTAGACGCGGTAAAATTTGCTTCTGCCTACGGAACGTGGATCAAACAACAAGCGCAACCTTCAAATCCTACAACAGGAAAAGTTACAGTTGTAATTGGCCGTGACGCCCGAATTTCTGGACCTATGATCCATAATTTGGTGATGAATACCTTGATTGGCTTAGGCATCGATGTAATTGATTTGGGTTTATCGACAACGCCAACGGTAGAAATCGCTGTACCCTTAGAAAAAGCACAAGGCGGAATTATTTTGACTGCTTCGCATAACCCCAAACAATGGAACGCTTTGAAATTGTTGAATCACAAAGGTGAATTTTTGAGTGGAGCTGATGGAGCGCAAATCCTAGCCATTGCCGAAGCGGAAGCTTTTGATTTCTCGGAAGTGGATGAGTTGGGAACCGTTACCGTGAATGACGCCTATATGGATATTCACATTGACGAAGTCTTGCAATTGCCTTTGGTGGATGCTGAGGCCGTAGCCAAACGAAAATATAAAGTAGTAGTAGACGGCGTGAATTCATCAGGTGGAATAATTATTCCAAATTTATTGGAGCAAATGGGCGTTGAAGTGGTGAAATTGTACTGCGAACCCAACGGTCATTTTCCGCATAATCCCGAACCTTTGAAAGAACATTTGGGCGATATCTGCGAATTGGTGTTACGCGAAAAAGCTGATTTTGGTATTGTGGTTGATCCCGATGTAGATCGTTTGGCCTTTATCTCGAACGACGGCGAAATGTTTGGTGAAGAATACACACTCGTAGCCGTAGCCGATTATGTGTTGAGCAAAACGCCTGGAAATACCGTTTCTAATATGTCCTCTTCGCGCGCCTTACGTGATATTACCACCAAACACAACGGATCGTACCAAGCCAGTGCGGTAGGTGAAGTAAATGTGGTGGAACTCATGAAAAGCACACAGGCAATAATTGGTGGCGAAGGCAATGGCGGAATCATTTATCCCGAATTGCATTACGGCCGTGACAGCCTGGTGGGCGTGGCTTTGTTCTTAACCTATTTGGCTCAACAAGAACTTACGGTTGCTCAATTGCGTGCCAGTTATCCGCAGTATTACATGAGCAAAAACAAAATTGAACTCACGCCAACCTTGGATGTGGATGCGATTTTGGAAGCCATGACTGCAAAATACCAACACGAAGACATTTCAACTATAGATGGCGTAAAAATTGATTTTCCTACCGAGTGGGTGCATTTGCGAAAATCAAATACCGAACCCATCATCCGAATTTATACCGAAGCGCCTACGCAAGCTGCAGCTGATGGCTTGGCTTTGCGCATCATTGACGAAATAAAAACGATAGCCGGATTATAACATGCAAACAACAACTAACCTTAGCTTACCCACTGCTTTAGAAGCTTATTTTGCGCCATATCGCGAGCAAATTGTGGGCATCGATCAAACTTTTGAGTCGCCCTATGGGGAGCAAAAAATTATCTACACCGATTGGACGGCTAGCGGACGTTTGTATTTACCCATAGAAGAAAGTTTACTGCATAAATTTGGTCCCTATGTGGCCAATACCCATACTGAAACAACCGAATCGGGTACGGCCATGACCAAGGCCTATCACCATGCCCGTCACCTCATTAAACAGCATGTAAATGCCAATGCCGATGACGTGTTAATTACCGAAGGCAGCGGCATGACAGGAGTGGTTAATAAATTACAACGGATTATGGGACTCAAAGTGCCCGAACGTTTGCAAGCCCAATTTACACTTCCGGCAGATCAACGACCGATTGTATTTGTGTCGCACATGGAGCACCATTCCAACCAAACCTCCTGGCTTGAAACGATTGCCGATGTCGAAATAATTCCCGCCGATAGCGAAGGGTTGTTTTCCTTGACCGAATTGAGTTTATTAGTAAATAAATACAAAAATCGACCAGTAAAAATTGCGTCGATAACCTCTTGCTCTAATGTAACGGGAATTCAGACACCCTACCACGAAGCAGCCAAATTGATGCACCAGCATACCGGTTTGTGTTTTGTAGATTTTGCTTGCTCGGGACCCTATGTCCATATTGATATGCATCCGGCAGATTCAGAGTCTTAT